>Ga0080064_1000697_pt1 | contig 82212 bp, 69 predicted proteins | sample Subgrocontami54m_FD_69260 | JGI IMG/M metagenome (GOLD analysis project Ga0080064, IMG submission 69260) | Subsurface groundwater microbial communities from S. Glens Falls, New York, USA - GMW46 contaminated, 5.4 m (SPADES assembly) (version 2) ... | reverse complement strand
GCGTATGCCCATCCTCCGTCGTGCTATTGGAATAGGCGTACACCTCAAACCTCGCCGGATCAAACTTCACCAGCATCGACCCAAACACACTGGCCGCCGAATGCATCCTGAAATCGGCCGAAACATAGCCGATGCGCAGCCGCCGCTCAGGCTCCGGCCGGTTCGCATGCGCGCGCTGCAGCCCCGCAAGCGGCGCCGCGTGCTTCGCATCCCAGCGGCTGCGCTCCTGCTGCAAGCTCGCACTATCCACCCCAGCGGCCAGATCCAGCGTAAAGATCAGGTTGCTGTGCGCGTCGGCAAAATCGGGTTTCAGCTCCAGCGCACGACGGAAGCTCGCCACCGCCTCATCAAGTCGTCCGAGCGCTTGCAGAGCGGCACCCAAATTGATATGCGCATCGGTGAGATCGGATTTGATCTGCAGCGCCCGGCGGAAGCTCGCCACGGCGTCATCGAGTCGCTCCAGGTCTTTCAGAGCAATGCCCAGGTTGTTGTGCGCCTCAGCGTAGTTGGGTTTGATCTCCAGCGCCCGGCGGTAGCTCGCCACTGCGTCTTCGAATCGCCCGAGAGCTTGCAGGGACGCGCCCAAGCTGCTGTGTGCCTCAGCAAGATCGGGCTTGATCTCAAGGGCGCGGCGACAGCTCGCAGCCGCTAGGTCGGGTTGCCCAAGATCTTTCAGAGCGATGCCCAGATTATTATGTGCTTCGGCGAGATCGGGTTTGATCTGCAACGCCCGGCGATAACTCGCCATCGCGTCTTCCAATCGTCCGAGGTTCTTCAGTGCAATGCCGAGGTTATTATGTGTCTCGGCTTCATCGGGATTGATCTCTATTGCCAGGCGGTAGCTCGCCACCGCGTCATTCAATTGCCCAAGGTCTCGCAAGGCATTGCCCAGACTGGAATGCGCCTCTGAAAAATCGAACTTGATCGCCAACGCACGCCGGTAGCTGGCCGCCGCGTCTTCGAGTCGCCCGAGGTCTTGCAAAGCGCTGCCCAAATTGTAGTGCGCCCCGGCGTCATCGGGCAGGAATTCCGTTGTCTTTTCCAAGGCGGCCAGTGCATCTTTGCCTTGCATCCGAAGGGAAGCACCCAAAATGTTCCAGGCAAACCCCGAATCCGGAGACCGCTCGACCAGCAATCGCGCCTGGCGTTCCAGTTCCACATAGCGCCCGGCTTCGAACAGCGCTACTAGCCGATCAATTTCGGCAGGCGTCGGCGCTTCACCCTTCGCGGGGGCGCTCAGCGCCGCGGCCTCGGCTCTTTGCCGCAGGGCGTAGGCCGCCGGGGAATTGAGTCCGCGTTGGATCGCGGTTTGGAGAATATTCAGCGCATCCCTGAGCTGCCCGGTCGCCAACAGCGCCTCGGCGTACGAGAGCGAGTATTGCCCTTTGGCCGGATTGATCGCTAGCGCGGCTTTGAAATATGGCAGAGCGGCTACATGCCGCCCCATCTGCACCGCCAGAACTCCCAAGTTGTGATTGGCGTCCGGTTGATAAGGCTGGACTTGCAGGATGGCACGGTAGAGTTGTTCCGCCTCCTGCAGCCGTCCAGCCTTATGATGGGCGATGGCTTGTCGCAAGGCGGCGCCGGGAGGCAAGTTCTGGGGAACGGGAGTGATCATGGAAAACGGGGAAGGGTGGACTGACAGCCGCGCATTCTAGCTTGCGGGCCTCTCAGATGAAACACTGTCGAGAGACGAACCGCTCTATCTAAACCATTCAGACTACTGCACTGTGCAAATGAATCGATCAACAATAGGCGGCCGCCAAGATCAGGCCACCACTTCATGCGCGCAACTCTGATCGCCGCAGACCGCGCCTCCAGCGTACCACCGGATGTTCAACAGCTATGTAGCCAAAATACGCCAACGCGATTGATGCTACGATCATCAATGCCTTGCCTCCCATAGTTTTCGGCACACCCAACAACTCAGCAATCCATATCACCAGAAAATGGCAAAGAAATATTCCGTACGATAGATTTCCGAGCCAATCGTCCCATCCGCTCCTCTTACATCGAGCCAGCAGAAACATACTGGGCACGCCAACGAAAAGACCAACCAGTACCTCATAGCTGTAGGGCATACTAAGTTTTCCCGACTCGCGGAACACAACCGCGCTGACAATCATAAGCACCAATACCAGCACCGCCGGATGCTTCGGCGCGGGCCGTCTGAAATCATATATGTATGAACCCAACAAGAAAACAAACAAAGTTCCCGGCAACAGTCGATAACCCCAAGCGTCGGTATCGATTGCACCATAGGCGGCAAGAAACCATACCAACAACGACGATACAAACCACAGATCGCGCCGTCCGCCAATCAAGACAACAGGGAACAATATATAAAACGTCAGTTCCAAGCCGAGCGACCAGGCCTGTGGAATGAAGGTACTGCCCGCAATGGCCGTGCTATACATGAAAAAATCAAGGGGCACTACCAACAAGTTGGCTACCACACCCGCAAACGACACCTCACTCAAAAAGGGCGACGAAATGTCGAAAAGAAGGTAACTCGCCGCAGCGAGCGCGAGAAAAAACAAATATTGCGGGAATATTCTTGCCAGCCTATCCAGATAGTACATCGGCACTTTGCGATACTCGGAGTAATGGGTGCGCACCAAGCCGGTCATTACGAAACCGGAAATCAGAAAGAATGAGATAACAGCGACAGTCCCCGGATTGTGCCCTCCCCGAAACGTCACCCCCATATGGCTCAGCGCCACCGCAATTGCCAGGAAAAAACGATAAGTTCCCATCGAATGTTACTGCATGGCGCGTTTAGACCGAGGTCGAAACTTGGAAACTCTGAAATGCGCACATGGCAGGATCACTTAGAGGGTCCAAGATTTAAGAATTGCTTGTTATCGCGCACTTTCTTGTAACCCACTTGGCGCAAGGTGAAATCAAACCAGGGCGTCCCGTCCCGGTTAGTCACCCGAACCAGAGTGTCGTAAAGCGCAAGCTGGTACAAACTAATTCCGGTGGGGTAGCTTACCCCGTCCTGCACCGGCGTTACTTCCTTTGTCTTCCACGTAATTTGATAAGCCGTGAAGGAAGCCGTCCCTTCCGGAGTCAGCATAGGATTTACCGTATGCATGAGCTCCATCACATTTACCATAGCCTCGGCGCGCGCATTGGACTGCTGCAATCGCGAAACGGAGGCGAGCTCGCTGCCTATCCAACTGAAAAAGGCGGCCCCGGCACTGCTGATCAACACCATGGCGACTACCGCCTCAAGCAAGGTAAAACCACTCTGCCTTGTCATCGCTCAGCTACCGGAGCTCACCTCACAGGTGGGCGGAACAAGATCGAATTTTTCCGGCACCTTATCGGGTGCAATCAAGGTCACCTCACCGCCACCGCATATCCCGTTGAAAGCAAAAACGACCGGTCGAATCACGCGCAACTCCCAACCCTCGGGCAAATCGATCGGATATCCCGCACGAACTGCAGAGGAACTGCTCGACAGGGTGATGGACTTTCCGGACAGGAACGCCTCGTAGCCCAATTCTCCCAATCGACCCACAATGGCATCCCGTTCCGTCTTCAGCTGGGAACTACGCGCCATCCGCTCCATGGATGGAATCACCACCGCCGTTAGCAGCCCCACCAGGAAAAGCACAACCAGCAACTCGATGAGGGTAAAGCCGCGCACTGGCATTCCGGCAAACACCTGTCGTCAACCGGCAGGCAGATAGCCCACGTCCGCGTCCGTGCCTTCGCCGCCCCGCTTGCCATCGGCGCCTAGGGAATACAAGGCGAAGGGCTGACCTTTTGAACCGGGCACAGAATATTGATACGGCGTTCCCCATGGATCCAGCGGAACGTCATCTTCCAGATAGGGCCCGCGCCAACGGCTGCGGATCTTGTCGTCCTTGGGCAAGGTGTTCAGCAGCGCCACGCCCTCCTCAGCTGTGGGAAAGCGCCCAATATCCAGGCGCATCGACTCCAAAGCCCCTTTCAACATCTTGATCTGCGTCTGCGCCGTCTGCACCCTGGATGAATCAACCTTGCCGAACAACTTGGGTCCCACCAGGCCGGCTAGCAGGCCAATGATCACCAATACAACCAGCATTTCGATCAAGGTAAATCCGGCATTTCGACGGTATCTATTCATCTGCCCAACCAAATTGGAAGAATTGGCGAACACGGCGCCATCCATGCCGCACCGATTTGTATCATTTTACACGCAATGGCTATTTTACCGACGTACTCAAACCGGTGATTGCCATCATGATCGCAATCATGATGGTACCGATCACTGCGCCGATCAGCAAAATGGCTGCCGGCTCCAGCAGAATCAGGAACCGTTTCATACGCTCGCTCGCAGCCGTCGCGTACAGCGTGGCGAGCGTACGCAGCATGGTGGCCAACTCGCCCGAACGCTCGCCCACCCTGATCAGATTCAATCCTGTCGGGGCGAACATCGAGGTCGAGGCCAGAGCATCGGCCAGGCGCTTACCTGCGCGCAAATCGCGCAACGCCAGCTGAAATTTGAAGCGCATCTCATCCAGCCGTACCGCCTCCTGGGCAAGCTCCATCGCGCGCACGATGGGAACCCGGTTCTCCAGCAGGATGCCGAGCAGGGCCGCCCAGCGCCCGATCTCGATCTCAACCAGCCAGCGCCCGAACAGCGGCGCTCGGGCGAGAAGCCTCCACGCCCATGCCCTCACCCCGGGTTTGGAAAACGCGGCCACGCCGGAAGAAAGCAGCGCCAGTGCTCCCAGACCTAACCACAGCAGATTCTCTTTCACAAACAAACCCATCTGCAGAACCCAAACCGACAACCACGGCAGATCGGCACGGCTGTTCTTCAGCAGATTGGCGAACTTTGGAACCACGACCACGAACGTCAACAAGGTCGCGCCGATTCCGGACGCCACTAGGACGCTCGGATAGATCAAAGCGTTGCGCATCTCCTGCTGCACGCGCTCCTCGTATTCCATTTGCGTCGCCGCATCCGCCAGCGCCGCGGCCAGTTTGCCTGTCATCTCCGCGGCTGCCGTCATCTGGAACACATACCCCGGCAACAGCAGGCCCGAATCCGACAAGGCCGCGGAAAAACGCGCACCCCCGCGCAAGGCCGCATGCACACGCGCGAATGCCTCCCCCACCTGGCTTGCCGCGTGCGCCCCCGCAAGCGACTCTACCGCCTCTCCCAGCGGCACGCCCGCTTTCAGCAGCGTTGCCAGTTCGCGGATTACCAGCCGCCTATCCTGTGCGGATGCCCGTCCTCGGGTTTTCTTGCCCGCAACGCTAACATCAACCTCCAGCAGCGTCGGCGTCAAGCCCTGATGCTGCAGCAAGCGCACTGCCTCGACCTGGCTCGCCGCCGGTAAGCGGCCGTTCACCGTCTGGCCCGCCTCCCCGGTCGCCTGAAAACGGAACTCCACCATCACCCGCCCGCGTTATCCAGACCGGTCACGCGCAAGACTTCTTCCAGACTGGTCGACCCGCGCCAGGCCTTGATCAGACCGTCCTCGCGCAGGCTGCGGCTCCCGGCTGTGCGCGCCAGCTGTGCGACCTCCGAAGAAGATGCGCGCCGCAGGATCGCCTGCTGCATGACCTCATCAACGGCAATCAACTCGTAGATGCCCAGGCGCCCACGATAGCCGGTGCCGCGACACAGTTTGCAACCCACCGGGGTGCGCCACCGTGCGGGTGCCGCCATCAGTCGCGGATAGCGCGCCTGCAAGGCGTACATGACGGGCGCGAAAACCGTATCCAACTGAGCCGATCGTGCGCACTCGCACAATTTGCGCACCAGACGCTGCGCCCCTACCGCTCGCACCGACGAAGCCACCAGGAACGGCTCCAGACCCATATCGAGCAATCGGTTGAACGCACCAGCGGCATCGTTGGTGTGCAAAGTGGATAACACCAGGTGGCCGGTCAAGGCCGACTGCACCGCGATCGACGCAGTTTCGGAATCGCGCATCTCGCCGATCATGATGATGTCAGGATCGTGGCGCAATATGGAACGCAGCGCACGCGCAAAATCGTAGCTTATTTCGCTGTGCACCTGGATCTGCACTACCCCATGCATCTGGAATTCGACCGGGTCTTCAACCGTTATTATCTTGCGCGACTGATCATTCACCCCCTCCAGTGCCGCATACAGGGTGGTGCTCTTGCCCGAGCCCGTCGGCCCGGTAATCAGCACGATGCCGTGCGGTTGGGCAACCGTCTGCGCGAATTGCGCCAGATGATCCGGCTCCATGCCCAGATGCGCCAACTGCAGCTGTGACCGTTCCTTGGGTAGCAGGCGCAGCACCACCGATTCGCCGGTAGCACAGGGGATCACCGACACGCGCACATCCAGTTCCACGCCGCTCACCCGCACCGTGATGCGGCCGTCCTGCGGCAGGCGGCGCTCCGCGATATCCAGGCCCGACACCAACTTAATCCGGGACACCAGGGCATCCATGCGCCCACGCGGCAATTCGAGATGGGTCTGCAACACGCCATCGATGCGGAAGCGCACCACTAGTTGGCGCGCTTCCGGCTCGAGGTGAATATCCGACGCGCCCGCGTCGGCTGCGCCGGACAATATCGCGTTGAGCAACTCAACCACCGGCGCCTCTTCCGCCAGTTCGCGCAGGTGCGCTATATCCTCGCCGCCGGCCGACTGGCCATCGCCTTGCAAACGGGCAAGCGCGCTTTCCAGGTCCTGACTGCGCGCTAGATGCCACACGCTCCGGCGATCCGGGAAAGCCGCCTCCACGGCCTCGCGCAAACCACTGTCCAGCGGATTGCGCGCGACACAATGAACCACGCCGTCGGCCGCCTGCCACAGCAACAACTCCTGGCCTTGCAACCATTCACTTGCCATACCGCAAGCGGCAAGCGTTTCCCTGACCAGCGGCAGCTGCTGCAGCATCGCCTCCGCATCGAGCAGCGGCATGTCCAACTGCTGCGCCAAGACGGGCAACAGCGCATCCTCGGACAAGGCCCCCATGCGCAGCAGCACGGCACCGAGCCGTCCGCCTGACTGCCGCTGATAGGCGAGCGCGCGCTCCACCTCCGCCACCTGCACCGAGCCCTGCGCCGCGAGCAATTCGCCGAGCATCCCGGTTCGTTGCCCCCCTACATTTGTCATTTCATATCCCCAACCGGCCTCCACGCCATATGATAACTTTTCCTGCCTGAGCCGTCTGAACCAGGTTGCGCGAACAAGAAAAAAGGCGGCTCGCGCCGCCTATCTTGACATACAAACCTCAACATGCCCGGTCGAACCACAACGGACAAGAAAAAAGGCGGCTTGCGCCGCCTTTTTTCCTAACTACTCACCTACTCGCAAGTTCGCGCAAGCGTTGCCACCCGCGACGAACCACGCCAGACGATTACTCCTTGCCCATATTGTTGGAGAACGAACCGTTCGGGGTGAACAGGAAGTTCTGCACATCCAGGCCGTTGGTCGAGCCGGCGATACGGATACGCGGACGAGCCGTTGAGGTCTGCGCGCCGATCACTGCTTCGATCTGGGTCGCGCTCAGGGTGGTTGCCGCGCCCGCTGCCAGGGAAGACACCAGCGTTCCCGCCGTACCAACTGCACCAGTCGCTTCATTAACCACTGCCGCGGTAATCGCGGTTGCGACCGAACCGGTGTTGATGATACGCAGGAAGTTCGTCCACCCAGTTACCGCAAGCGGAATGTAGTTGCGTACATCAACCTGCGAACCGTTGAGAACCAGCGCGAAACCCGTGCCGGTAACCGACCGGCCCGAATCCGTGCTAGCCGCAGGGGTCAGGGTGGCGGTAACCGTCGGGGTGATGGGCGCCGCGGTATTCCCGGTGCTGGGCGCAGTCATGCAAACGAAAACCGACGTTCCCGAAATCACGCTACCCGCAGCAACCGTGACGGTTACCTTCGTTATCGAGGTCGTTGCGGTAAGCGCCGCCGTAGCACCGTTCATCGTCGTACATGCGGAGCTGACGTTGTCGTAGGCCAGCGTAGCGCCGATCGGGAAAGCCTGGCCACTGCCCGGCGTCACATCGATCTTCGCATTGGTGATCGCGGCGTTGGTGCTACCCGTAAGGATCGTATAATCGGCGCCGCTGGTGCCGGACTGAAGCTGCGTGCCGGTGTTATCCGAGAATTTCACCGAACCCAGCGCGACGGCAGTAAGCACGGTGCCGGCAGTGTTCCTGTACCCGCTGGAAGGCGGGGTGGCGGTCAGATCGATCCGGCCGGCATAGGCGTTCATGGTCGCATCCAGCGTAGCGGCAATTCCGGCCGCGGACGTGGCAATGGTCCCGGTCGGCGCAGGCGCGTCCACCGTGGTCGGCAGGGCGTTGGTGCTGTCCAATGCCGTGGTCGACGTCGTAGCAGTGTTGACAACTACAGTGGCGGTAACGGTCGCACCGGCTGTGCCTAGGCCGCCAACGCCGATAACGTCAATAGCATTCGGGGTCCAGCTGAAGGCACCGATACCAATCGACGCGCTTGCTGTCGGTGTAATGGTCGCTTGCCAGGTGGTCGCGTCGTTAGAGATCGTGCCCGCATAGGCGGCGCCCGGGGCGGTACCCGCAAATGTCAGGGTCGTCGGCGCCGCGGCGAACTTGCCACCCGCCAGCCTTACGATGAAATAGATGGCTGTGCCGGTATTGACGTTCGTCGCGCTGGACATGCTGTAGGTGATGGCGCTGGGAGTAATAGCCTTTGTCGCCGAGAACGTCGAACCAAAGTTTTCAGTTGCCCATGTCGCGCTTGTTGTCGTCAGGGTGCCCGCATTTGCTGCACCAGCCATTGTCAGCAAGGCGGACGCTACTGCTGTGGTAAGAATTACATTTCGTGTTTTCAGTTTCATTATTTAACTCCACTTATTAAAAAGATAGTTGATCAAACTATATCGAACCAGAAACATCCGCTTTTCTGCAGCTTGCGTGCAAGTCTTAAAACATACGGGGCCATAAGACGAGACCTCAGTATAACAGCGCAAAGCAATGTGTCAACTCAACAAAATCAAGCTCAAGCATCGCAAAGCGTTGTTACCCTTGGCGGCCTTCGCTGAGCGCAGTATAGCAATGCAAAGCGATGTGTCAACTTCAGACCCGCGCTTTATGGAATGCCTGTTGCAAAAAAACAACAGGGAACGACACCCGGAAAAATTGCTTACATAACAGCGCGGTTCGTCATTTCGTTTGCTTGTGCTACCATCCAGGCGACTTGATCGCAGACGAACAACAAATGCATCGGCCGATCCACTGCCCCCGACCTGTTGTACAAGTGCTGTGGACAATCACCCGCGCCGGTGCCAGACCGGGCTCCCAACCTGGGTTCACGCTGGTGGAGATGCTGGTGGTGTTACTCATCGTGGGCATGGCGAGCGGCCTGTTGTTCGAGGGGGCGGCACAGCTGATGGGCATGCAGGCGCGTCTTGAACGTCAACTGACGAGGCTACGCGGTGAGGCAATGCACGCCGACTGGTTGCGCCAGGTGGTACAGGGACTGCAACCGGATTACGCCGATGGCCGGCAAATCTTCAAAGGTTCGTCAGCGGGGTTTTCCGGCTTGACCACAAATCCGCTCACTGCCCGCTACGCCGCTCTGCAGCCGTTTGCGGTGACGCTAACACGCGACGCAACGCACAACAGCATGCTGCTCACCTACGGCAGCGGAAGCAAGGCATCCACCATATTCAGCTGGCCGGGCGCGCTGGGACGTTTGCGTTATCTGGATGATCGCGGGAACGCGCACGAAGACTGGCCCCCGCCGCAGGGTTTGTGGCCGCAGCTGCCCCGGGGAATCACCCTGGAAGGGGAACGCGATGGCGCGCCGTGGCTGATCGCCGCCGCACCGTTCGGGCCGACTTGGCCAATCCCGCGCGCACGCGACGTCGTGGGGATCATGGGCGTCATGCGGTGACGGCGTCGTTTCCGGCACAAACGGGACGCAATATACAACGCGGCTTTGTATTGGCTGCGACGTTGTGGATGCTCGCGATTCTGGCGGTGGTCGCCGTATATTTCGCTGAACGCATCCAGCATGCCCGGGAACTCGCGCAAGCTTCACGGAGCCATTCACAGGCTTTGCTAGACCTCAACAACGCGCGTGCGGAAATTCTGTTTCGCATCGCGACCACTCCTTTTTCAGTTTACGGCCTCGGTTCCTCGGAAAAGGAGGCGATCGCGCTGGATGACCGCGCTTACCTGGGTCCGGGCGATACCGCAGTACGTTTGCAGGACAACCGGGGATTGCTCAACCTGAATATCGTGAACGATGATCGACTCGATCGCTTTCTCAGCCTCATGGGTGCGCCCGCCGCCCGCCGCGCGGCGCTGATTGATGCCCTGCGCGACTATATCGACGACGACGACCTGAAGCATTTAAACGGCGCGGAAACCGCCGACTACGCGGCGGCGGGTCTGCCCCCGCCGCGCAACGCCAAACTGGTCACACCGATGGAAGCAAAAAGCATCTTCGGATGGGCAGATGTGCCGCAGCTATGGCAAGACAATCTCCTTCCCAGGCTCGCCACCACCAGCGGTTCGTTTTCGCTCAATCCAAACACGGCCTCCTGGCAGACGCTGGCAACCATGCGCGGCATGACACCAGAAGGGGCGCAAGCCATCATTCAGGCGCGAAAAATTGCGCCCATTGTCAACGCTGGACAGATTGAAGCTCTGACCGGAATCCGAATCATTACCGATCCGTATTTGGCCGATGCGATTCCTTTTCCTTCCGACAGCGTGCGCGTCACGCAACAGCACAAAGCGGCAGGGTGGGGCTGGCAATACAACGTAACGCTTACCCCGGTTAGCGATACGGCACCGTGGCGCATTGACTATTCTTATCGGGTTGAATTATCATCGTCCGACGCTTCCGAACATGCGATACAGCCTCTTCCCGCGCGCGCCGCGCGCACTGCGTCTCAACCCGAAAGACTTGTTCGATCGCCCTGACCGTGTATAGCCTCTCCCGGCGCGCGCTGCGCGCACTGCGCCTCGACACCAGGGTCTACCTGCAATTCCCTGACCACGTGCAACGCCCGGAGGCCGGATTCGGCAAGACCACGTGGGTGCTGGCCCGGGCGCTGTGTCACTACAAACTTGTCGAACTGTCTCACGTTCCCCTCCAAGCGCGCGCGCAGGCCCTGTCGCTGCAAATCGCTCAGTTCAGCCCTTATCCGTCGACTGGCCATTATGCCGTCTGGCAGAATGGCCGGTCGTTGGTGTGGTATTGGGATCAAACCGCGGTGCAACGCGGCGTGGCCGAGGCGGGCCTGGCACAGCGGCGTATGCGGGTAGTACCGGAAAGCGTGTTGTACGCGCCCGGGACTTCAGGACTGCGCCTGATCAGGAATTTGCGGGGTATGGAAGGACAATACTGGCAGGGTGGTCGCCTGCTGCAATCACGCTGGTGGAAAGAGGTTCCCAGCGCAACCGAATGGTTGGCTTTGCAGCGTGACATCGGTTTGGTCGGCGAAGGCCGTCAGCTGGATGTGCCACAGCCGCTGGAGCTCAAACTGCATCACGCTCCGCAGTTGTCCTCGACCGCGGGTGGCGGCTCCGTCGGCTGGCGCGATGAGCGCGCGATCTACGCGTTGCTCGCCCTTGCGCTGTTCACTCCCACTGCATGGATCGGCGCCAAGCTGGTCAAGTCGGAACTCGCGCACCGCGCCGTGCTCGCAGCGACTGTCGAGCCTGAGCGCAAGGCCCTGCCACAGGTCGCGGTCCGCGAGCAGGCACTGCGCGCTGCGTCGCGCTGTCAGTCTCTGTATGATCTCGATCCGTACCCGAACCAGCTCGAATTGATGGCGCGCATTGCGAGCGCCTTGCCGAAAGGCGCGGGCTATTTGAGGGAGTGGGATTTCCATGACGGGAAACTGAAGATCGTACTCGTCATGCAGAATGAGGCGTTTTCGAGCAGTGCACTGGTCCGCGCCCTGGAAAAAGCCGGCGGTTTTGAAAACATACAGGTGGCGCCCGGCAATGACCCGAAGGTGCTGGCCATAAACATGGGCGTCACAACCATTCGTCCCGCTGGTCATGCTTGACCAATTCCTGTCAGAGTTCAAGAACAACGCACGTTTGCGCATCGCGGTCGCAATGGTTTTCGCCGTGCTTTGGCTCTATCTCATCCTGATGATGCGCGAGGCGCTGGACACTAGTGCGCGCGAATATCGCAGCGCTTCAGTTAAGTTGGGCAAACTGCAATCGGTCATGAATCAGGGCGACTGGACCGAGCGATTGAATGCGGCGAAGACGCTGCAGGCGGAAATGGAAAGCGCGCTGTGGCGAGGCGATACGCTAGGCCTGGCTCGCGCTTCGTTTCAGGATTGGCTCAACCAACAGATGCAACGGGCGGCGGCATCGCGCCCTGTCATTTCTATGAGTCCCGGCAATGAAGAAGCCACAAACGAGCAGGCGCGTGCAGCGGGCATCGATGATTTGTGGAAAGTCAGCGCGAGACTGGTGTTCGATTTCAATCCCGAAAGCCTCAACAAGTTGCTTGCCCAGATCATGGTGCATGCGCATCATGTCGCGATCGAGAGCATGCGCATCACGAAAGAGCCCGTCCCGCGTGTCGAGATTGTGGCATCGGCCTTTTTTCAGAAGCCAGACCGTCCGCCGTCACCTGGCCGGTAGCCATGCAGACCATTATTGATCATTTAGGCAAAATAACCGCCCTGCTGATGATGCTCGCATCAGCGCTATTGTGGTGGCTCGCTCCCAGCCCACAGGCGCCACCCCCGACGCCGAGTCGCGAGGATTCGTGGATACTGCCCGTTGTGCCGCGCAGCAACCCGGCGAAGTCCGTCGCGGCCATCGTCGCTACCAATCTGTGGGGAGGCACCGTTCAAAAGGCGGCAGAGGCACCGCTAATTGACCCGGAGTGGCGTTTTTCCGGGGTAACAGCCAATGGTCCGGAGAAGCTAGTCATGATCACGGTCGAGGGACAAGCCCTGCAAATCTTAAAAGCGGGTGACCAGCTTCCTGGGGGTGCTAAAATCTTGCAAATAAACAATGATCATCTGTGTCTGTCGATCAAAGGCAAGAAACGCAAATTGGACCTTTTCTAATAATGCTACCCATCCGCAACCTGACCCGCTTCTGGTTTCCGGCTTTGCTGACCGTACTGCTTGGTTCCTGCGCGACAGAGAAAGGGCTGATTCCGCCCTCCTTGGAAATGCGCAAGGAGGCAGCGCCGAGCAGCCTATCCGATTCCGCCCAACTCGGAGACAGGTCGACGCGCGTGTCGAACGCGACACCCAAGCCCCCCGTGGCGGCAAAGTCAAGCACCATCAAAGAGAGAGCCCCTGCCGTGGCATCCGGGGACGAGAAGGCGGATATTACGTTGATGTTCGACCAGCTGCCTCTGCCCAATTTCATTCAGGTGGTCTACGGGAATATTTTAAAGGCGAATTTCAATGTCGATGCGCAGGTGGCGGCGCGCACCGATCTGGTGACTTTGCGCACCTCCAGCCTGCAAACGCGTTCGCAGGTAAGGGAAACCGCGAGGATGCTGCTAAAAAGTTATGGTATCGCGGTGACCGATGTCGGCAATTATCTGCGCATCGTGCCAGACAACACAATGCAGGGTTATGCCCCAGAGATCCGGCGCGGGCGCGCGCTGCCCGAGACACCTTTGCCGCTGCGACCGATCTTTCAGATGGTTGATATCGTTGCCGTTGGCTCCGGCGAGGTGACGGCATGGCTAAGCAAGATGTATGGACAAAGGATCACCATACAGGACGATGGCGCGCGCAATGTCGTGATGCTCAGCGGTCAATCGGAGGATGTGGTTTCGGCAATGGATACGATCCGTGTGCTTGATCAGCCACAGATGCGCGGTCAAAACAGCACGCGCATCGACCCGATGTTCTGGTCGGCACAGGAGTTGTCCAACAAGCTGAACGAAATTCTCCTGGCCGAAGGCTATCGGACCTCGAATAGTGTGACTGCCAACACCCCGATCATGATTCTGGCAATTCAGGCAATCAACGCGATCATCGTGTTTGCCGGCGAACCTGCCATCATTGCGCATGTCGTTGACTGGGCGAAGGAGCTAGACAAGCCTGCCACCAAAGGGGGGGGGTACTTTACTTACAACGTGCGGTATTCCGATGCACAGGAACTGGCGAAGACAGTGCGCGAGCTGTTTGGGGCGGCTCCGGTGACGCCCGGGCAACCGGCTCAGGCTGCCAGGTCGCGCGTGGTCGTCAATCCCGCCACCAACAGCCTTATCTTTCAGGGGGGGATGGAAGACTACACCAGCATTCTCAATCTCCTACAGCAGCTGGATCAGCCTGCCAAGGCCGCCCTGATCGAAGTTACCGTCGCGGAAGTCAATTTGTCCGATGCGCAACAGCTCGGAATCGAATGGACACTCAACGCGGCCAACACGGGCGGTGCAATCTGGACCGCCGGAACCTTGGGGGGACTCGGCATCGGATCAGGCGGACTGAACATCGGCCGCTTCAGTTTGGCTGGCAGCCCGCGCCTCCTTATCAACGCGCTTGCCACTAACAATCGTGCACGAATTCTTTCCAGCCCCCGCATTCTCGCGCGCAATGGGGAAACGGCAACCATCCAGGTCGGGCAAGAGGTACCGGTCATCACAACCCAGCAAACCACGCCAGTTACAGGCGGCACGGGCGGGGTGCTGCAATCGGTGCAGTATCGTCAAACGGGGGTGATCCTGCAGGTGAAACCAGTGATTCACGCCGGTGACCGGATCGAGCTCGAAGTGTCCCAGGAGGTGAGTTCCGCTTCGTCAACCACGACCGGAGTGTCGACCTCCCCCACTATCAGCACGCGCAAGATCCAAACTAAACTTTCCCTAAAAGATGGCGCAACGGTATTGCTGGGCGGACTGATGTCGAGCAACCAGTCGAGGAACCAGGGTGGTGTGCCGCTGCTCAAGGATATCCCGGGTATTGGACAGTTGTTTCGTGTCGACTCGGAAAGTAATGGCAACACCGAGCTGATCGTTTTGATTACGCCGTATATCATCTCCGACGACAAGGATGCAGAGGCGATTAAAGACGCGTTTCGCAACCGGCTTGGTGATTGGGCACGAAATGTTCCCCCTGCGCATGCCAAGCAAGGGAATGCGAATCCTACAATCCCGATAGTTCCGGCGCGAACTATGACGGGAGAGAACCAGACCTTGCCCCCTGCCGGGAGGCTTCCAAACATTAACTCACCCGCTACAACAGTTTCCACCCCGGCAACCGTTACGAAACCTTAATCCACGTGCAGCGTCGAGAATTTTTTCAATTGGCAGGTGCGATACTTGCCGCAGGCTGTGGTGCCATGCTGCGCCCTATTTCCGCCATGGCTGCCGACTGGAACAAGACGGGATTTGACGCACGCAGCGTCGCCGACGTTCTTAAGAGCCTCAATGCGGGTTCCTCCGCAGCCAGCAAAAGTATACAGCTGAAGGTACCGGAGATTGCGGATGAAGGCAGCGTCGTGCCGGTATTCGTCGCCAGCAAGATTCCGAATACGCAGATGATTGCCATCATCGTCGACAACAACGTTCATCCGCTCGCGGCGAGCTTTGTATTCTCCAATGGCGCCGACCCCGCCTTTTCCGCCCAATTGAAAGTCAGGAGGACCTCGGCAGTCAAGGTCGTGGTCCAAGCGGGCGGACAGTATTTTCGAGCGTCCAAGGAAGTGAAAGTCGCCTCCGCCGATATGTGCAGCTAACAAATGCGTGTTCTCATCCCCGAATCCGGTATCCATCAGCCCGAACGCAGTCGCGTAGCGGCCACCTGAATCTTTATGCAAAATGACTAACCCGATTGCATTAAAGCTGCGCCAGATAGACGATCGGACAGAAATCGAGATAAAGATCCTTCACCCGATGGAACCGGGTGATGCGTTAACGCAAAAATCCGGAACCCCTCGTCCGCCCTCGTTTTTACAGTCAATAGTGATTCAGTTGAACGGAAGAACCCTGGTGGAGGGCCAATTGAGCGCATCGCTATCAAAGAATCCAATATTTGCTTTCTCGTTTTCTGGCATCAAAGCGGGAGACAAATTCGCTGTCTACTGCACGGACAATAAAGGCGGAGAATTCAAGAGCGAGATCGTTGCCCAGTCCTGACCAGGGTCGTCTCCGCTACCAGTTCATTGAGGCCAATTCGGTGGATGCACGGCTTGGCTAAGGCCGATGTTGTTTTCCGGCCACTAATTCTCATACAATCCTTGGGTCTAGAAATGGCGCACCGGCCATTATTGGTCCGCGACGAGGCTATCTTTGCGGTATTCCGTCCAGACGCCAAACAGAACGAATTGTCAGCATGAAATCCATAGGGACTAACCCGGATTCGGCGCAGCAAACTGCCGCGTTGACTGTCGATCAAGCGCTCCAGCAGGCTATGGCTCACCATCAGGTCGGCCGCTTGCACGACGCCGAACGACTTTACCGCGCCATTCTTCAGGTTCAACCGAATCACCCGGACGCAAACCATAACCTCGGCGTATTGGCGGTACAGATCAAGCAACCGGCGGCCGGCCTGGCTCACCTTAAGGCAGCGCTGGAAGCCAACCCAATTCAAGAGCAATACTGGCTAAGTTACCTTGTTGCGCTGATCGAAACCGGCCAGATCGGAATCGCGCAACAAGTACTGGCTCAGGGTCGGCAACGGGGGTTGAACTCCGAGGAGTTCGAAGCGTTGGCAGCGCGTTTGGACGCTGGCGCGCGGATAGCAGATAGATCAAACGTCGAGCATCCGAATGCCCTCAATGAATCGCTACCAAGCTCTCCGGCAGTCACACTAGAAGACCCGAACGAGTCCAGAATTAAACCAGCAGAGCCGGAAATTTCGGCTGGAAAATTGTCCGCGGATGAGAGAAATGATCCCAGCCCTCAAGAGATAAATACACTGGCGGCGCTGTTCTCAGCGGGGCAATATGCGGAAGCGGCAATCCTCGCCAATACGCTTACAATGCGCTTTCCTCTTCACGGGTTCGGTTGGAAGGCATTAGGTACGGCCTTAGGGCAAATAGGCCGAAACGCTGACGCGCTGGAAGCCCTGCAAAAAGCGGCAGCATTGTCGCCAAGTGACGCTGAGGCGCATTTCAACTTGGGCATTACTCTCAAGGAACTGGGGAGGCTAGACGAGTCCGAGGTCAGCTACCGGCGGGCGCTGCAAATCAATCCGCGTTACGCTGAGGCATACACCAACTTGGGCAACGTCCTCAGGGAACTGGGCCGGATAGAGGAGTCCGAGTCGAGTTACAGAAGTGCGCTACAGATCAAGCCGGATTGTGCTGAGACGCTCAGCAACCTGGGCATCGCCCTCAGGGAGCTGGGCCGGATAGAGGAGTCCGAGGTCAGCTACCTGCGGTCACTACAGATCAAGCCGGATTTTACCGGAGCACATTACAACCTGGGCATTGCGCTGATGGATCTAGGCCGCCAGGACGAATCCGAAGCCAGCTTCCGGAGGGCATTGCAGATCAAACCGGATTACGCCGAGGCTCATGGCAACCTGGGCCTAACGCTCTCTGGACAGGGTCGCCTGGACGAGGCTGAGGCCGCCTACCGGCAGGCCTTGCAACTCAAACCGGATTACACCGAAGCGCATGGCAATCTAGGCGTCACACTTCAGAGGTTGGGGCGACTGGATGAGGCCGAATCCAGCTACCGGCGGGCGCTACAAATCAAGCCGGATTTCGTCGATGCGCTTAACAATCTCGCCTTGCTGTTGAACGAACAGCGACAGCCCATGATGGCTCTGGACACCATCAAACAATCTCTGCAGTTCAAGGAAACGCAAGAAGCTAAGAACATCCTTGTCTCCTGTATCAAACGCTTGCGCCTTACGCGGGACGACAGCGAGATTCGAGCAGCAATGGTTCGCGCCCTAACCGAGCCTTGGGCACACCCTGGCGAACTCGCTCGAATTAGCGTCGATCTGGTCAAGCTCGATCCGGTGATCGGGGGCTGCGTAGCGCGGGCGGCACGCACCTGGCCGCGGAAGCTATCGGAGCAAGAATTGTACGGACCAAACGGTCTTATCGCGGCTGCATCGGATGATTTGCTGTGCGCTCTGCTCGATTCGGCACCAATCTGCGACATCGAGATGGAGCGCTTTCTGACTCTGGCGCGGCGCGCCATGCTCGAATCCGCGACAAGGATGACGGCTTCAGCAACTGAACCAGGCACGGCCCTGAAGTTCTACGCCGCGCTCGCGCGTCAGTGTTTCATCAATGAATACGTATTCGCGCACACCGATGGCGAAATCCGCCAAGCGAGTACCTTGCGGGATTCGATTGCTGCGGTTCTAGAAGCGAACACTCCGGTGCCACTGCTTTGGCCGATCGCGGTAGCAGCCTACTTCCCCCTCAGCTCCGTCCCGCTTGCCAAGCGGCTTCTGGTTAGCCAATGGCCAGAGGCAATTGCTGCTGTCCTGACCCAACAGATTCGCGAGCCGGAGGAAGAGCGGCAAGAGCGCGCAAGCATTCCTCAGTTGACTAATATAGAAGACAGCGTGTCACTGCTGGTTCAACATCAATACGAGGAAAATCCCTACCCGCGCTGGATCAAGACCGCCGCCACCGTCGGCAAGGGGAAGAATATCGTTCAGTACTTGCGGCAGACGTTTCCGCTGACAACGATTCAGCACCACGTCATAAGTGGCAAGATTGACATCCTTATCGCGGGTTGCGGCACAGGCCAGCATTCAGTTGATACGGCGCAGCGATTTTATGGTGCACGAATACTAGCCGTCGATTTGAGCCTTAGCAGTCTTAGTTATGCCAAGCGGAAGTCCCGAGAGCTCGGCGTGACCTCCATAGAGTACGCCCAAGCCGATCTGCAAAAATTGGGCACGCTTGGTCGCAGCTTCGACGTCATCGAGTCAAGCGGTGTATTACACCACCTTGCGGATCCCTTACTCGGGTGGCAGGTGCTGCTCTCACTGCTTCGCCCCGGCGGTTTCATGAGACTCGGGCTCTATAGCGAAGTGGCGCGGCGCAATATCGTTCAGGCACGGGCGTTCATTGCCGCGCAGGGTTACGAGGCGACGGCGAGTGAGATTCGACGATGCCGCCAGGATTTGATGAGTTTAGACAACGGCGCGGATTTCGGGAACATATTCCAATCCCCTGATTTCTTCAGCGTCAGTGCTTGCCGTGATTTGCTTTTCCACATTCAGGAACATCGCATGACTCTGCCCGGCATTGATGCATTTCTCCGGGAAAACGATCTGGCGTTTCTTGGATTTGATGTCGACGCAGATATCCTTCACGCATACAAGCTGCGCTTCCCCGACGATCGTGTCGCCACCAACCTCGGCCAATGGCAGGTTTTTGAGAATGAAAACCCCGACGCCTTTGCCGGCATGTACCAGTTCTGGGTTCAGAAGCCAGGCTAGGACCTTCTAGCGCAAGTGCTTGGCAATTGCGTGCGCAATTAATTCGCTGGCTTCATGACTGTAATGAACACCATCAACATATGAATGTGATTTCCTTCTATCCAGAGAATCAACCAGGAATATCGCGCCAAACTCTGACCAGTTATCCTTTAACAAATCAAATCTTTGCAGGAAGAAATCTCTTTCCTTTTGTGGCAGTATGTCAAAGTCCTTGTGGACACCATGAACTCCGGCAAAAGGTTGAACAAATGTCTTGCAGTCAATCTTATGCTGACGGCAGAGAGTCTCTCTTTCCAGAAGATTTTTCCGGTGAACTGCACGAAGACTCTGTTCAATGCCAAAACTGGTGCATGTAAATTTCTGGATTTCAGCTTTGTTATCTGGATTATTGTCTAGCGAGTTTCTACGTATCCTGTTGTGAATGACGAAATCTATAGGACCGAATAATTCGCGTAAGGACCAATTGTAGGGCCTTTGCACTCTATCAAACAAACCGCGCATTTCAAGTTGATACACGCTAATCGCACAGCGCTCATTGATCCCGTCCAGAAATATTGCTGTTCTTGGTCTAAGTCCCGCCTGAAGAATTCGTTCGAACAAGAGATTTTCTTGTGCGCTATAAAAATAGCCTCTGCCGAAATTTATGACTCTCTGGTTTGTAATTTTTTGAATTTTGGCGGGAATAGTCTCCGAATCCGCTACGCCGTATCCAAATGTTGTGCTTCCGCCGAAAACCCAAACTGCGCCATTGATGGAATTCATTTGCATAGGCGTCCGATCATTGAGGCGCACACCATATTCACTGACATTTACGAATTTCGACTGCCTCGTCGCTTCTTTGAACCCCACCCATTCGTCATAGGTGAAGCCTCCATTCGGGTTGTTCCATGTTGCTGTAAGCAATTCATTGACTTCGCTATCGGACAGATTCCCGTACTCCGCTCGCACATACGAAGGCATCCTTGAAACGAAATCTATGGTTCTATTTGAATATCTCCAGCTCTCAAAAATATGCACGCACAATATTAGTATGGAAAAAAGTATCAAGGTGTTCGCTAGAATCAGATAAATGTTCCTACCTAGCGCGGCATTGCCTTTGATCCAGTTCATACGTATTCCTGCAATTGCTACCTAACGGAGCTGTTTGGGTACCAAAAGACAAAGCCACCGCACGGGTGGCTCCTACGAGAGTCGCGAGACAATCACAAGCGACTACTTCCCGCAGGCGAATTTCCAGAGAACATCCCCCGCGCCGCCAGGCGCGGCCGATTCCCACCCGCTGGCACTGGATTCGCTGGCAATAATTTGGCCCGTACCCATCTTCTCGGCATGCCGAGAAGCAGAAAGTAATCGCATTCGAGCTTGCTTGCAGTCGTATTCGCCCTGCCCTTTAAACGACCAATACGACAGGTGTTCCATCGCTCTCACCTTCTTGAAATCATGCAAATTCCACATTTCCACAAAATCACCAGCCCTCCGAATGCTGGAGGGATCTACATAAAGCGTAGTGTGTTCATTTCCGCCGAGCTCGACCCACTCTGCCGTGGCACTTCCGCTCACGACAGCCAGCAGCAACATCAAAATAGCTTTACGCATTCCGCCCCTCGATTGTTGTAGGAACTTCCGCCATCAACTCATAACCGGGGCTGATGCCGCGCCATCATATTGGCCCGATGTTGGTGACATTGTACGCCGTTGATTGCGCCGGATGCCACCTCAATGACCTGATGCGGCGATAGCAATGGCCAAAGGCAGGCGGCATGGCGATCGGGGTCCTGAACGCGGTGCGCAACGCCCGACCGATGGGACTACCGCGTGCTACTGGCCGTCGATTATCCAAACCGCACCGGTGATTGATGATTGATCAGTCCAGCTTAAATTCTGACTTGTAATCGCGTTTCAGACTCGGGTCCTGCCTCTCTTTCCGCAGCAGGCAGTTGCCGATTGCCAACACCTCGATTTCGCTCCCCATGAAACAGCGGAACGCATCTTCGGGCGTGCAGACGATCGGCTCGCCGCGCACGTTGAAGCTGGTATTGACCAGCACCGGACAGCCGGTACGCCGCTTGAACTCTGACAGCAAGCGGTGGTAGCGCGGGTTGGTATCAGCGTGCACCGTCTGGATGCGCGCCGAGTAGTCGATATGGGTTACCGCGGGGATTTCCGAGCGCGGCACTTTGAGCTTCTCAATGCCGAAGAGGCTTTGCTGCCCTTCCGTCATTGCAATGCGGCGCGACGCCTTCACACCGGCCACCAGCAGCATGTAGGGGCTATCCCGGTCGATCTCGAACCAGTCCGCCACATCCTCACTTAACACCGAAGGCGCAAACGGGCGGAACGATTCGCGATACTTGACCTTGAGATTGAGCACCGACTGCATCGTTGGTGAGCGCGCGTCGCCTAGAATGGATCGTCCACCGAGCGCGCGCGGCCCGAATTCCATGCGCCCCTGGAACCAACCAAGCGCACGCCCCTCGGCAAGTTTCTGGGCGCAAGCGGCGAGCAGGTCGTCCTCACCCATAACCTCGAACACCGCGCCGACGCCGCCAAGGCGGACCTCGATGTCCTGCTGTTCGTATGCCGGGCCGAGATAGCCGCCGCGCATATGGTCGCGTCCGTCCGAAGGGCTACGCGGCTTGCCGAGAAAGCCATGGTAGGCCGATAGCGCTGCGCCCAGCGACCCGCCCGCATCGCCCGCTGCCGGCTGAATCCAGATATTTTCGAAGCAACCGTCGTGGAGTAGCTTGCCGTTCGCAACGCAGTTCAGGGCTACGCCGCCGGCCAGACAAAGATTCTTCAAGCCAGTCTCCGCCGCCGCCGCGCGCGCGAGTTTCAACATCACCTCTTCGGTCACGGTCTGGACCGAGGCGGCCAGGTCCATGTGCCTCTGCGTCAGCGTTTCCTCCGGCTTGCGTGCCGGGCCGCCGAACAATGACGCAAAGCGCTCGTTGGTCATGGTCAGGCCGGTGCAGTAATTGAAATAATCCAGGTCCAGCCGGAACGAGCCATCTTCCTTAATGTCGATCAGGTGTTCGCGTATCTGCCGCACATATTTGGGTTCGCCGAAGGGCGCGAGCCCCATGAGTTTGTATTCACCTGAATTGACCTTGAATCCGGTGTAATAGGTGAAGGCGGAATAGAGCAGGCCGAGCGAATGCGGAAAATGGATTTCCTTGTGGATTTCCAGCCGGTTGCCCAAGCCGATCGCGAAGGACGATGTCGCCCATTCCCCCACGCCATCGAGCGTAAGCACCGCGGCCTCGTCAAACGGAGACGGGTAGAAAGCGCTGGCGGCATGACTGAGGTGATGCTCGCCGAAAAGAAGCTTGTCGGACCAGTTCACTGCTGGCGATAGCGTCTTCAAGCGCCTGGCCAGCAGATCTTTCAGAAACAACTTTTCCCGTAGCCAGACCGGCAAGGCCATGCGAAACGAGGTGAAACCACGCGGCGCGAACGCCAGGTAGGTTTCCAGCAGGCGCTCGAACTTGAGAAAAGGCTTGTCGTAGAAGGCGACGTAATCGACCTGCTTCGCTGTCACCCCCGCCTGCCGCAGGCAAGACTGCAGCGCATTCAGTGGAAACCCCGCATCGTGTTTCCTGCGCGTGAAGCGCTCCTCCTGGGCAGCAGCGACGATTTCACCGTCGCGCACCAAGGCCGCCGCGCTGTCGTGGTAGAACGCGGAGATGCCGACGACGATCACGCGCTCAGAACAGCGTGTAGATGAACGGGGCCACCGCCGAGCCTTGGGCAAGCACGATCAGGGCGCCCAGCAAGGCCATCACGAGCAGGATCGGCGCCAGCCAGAACTTTTTGCGCACGCGCATGAACTTCCACAACTCTTTCAGGAACGACATAACTGACTCAAAACTGATCTTTCATGGTTTGCGGATCGGGGCCCGGCGGCTCCCGCTGGATCCAGTAGCTTGCGGTGACGCGGTCGAAACCCAGCCGCAACGGCTTCTTGCCGAAAGCGCGCATAGCGATGCCCGTCGGCACCAAGGTCAGGTAGTACACCACGCCTATGGCCACCGGGCTGACGATGCGGTTCAACAACAATCCAAAGCGCATCCATTCGCGGTTCATCCGGGACAGCGCGCGCGGCCAAGCCAGCGCCAGCACCATGAAAATACCGCCGACCGCCAGCACCCAAAAGCGAATCTTCTCCTCATGAACCAGCGGCCACAAAGCCAGGCCGGCGAATATTGCGGCGAACAGCAGGCCGAACATCCGGTCGGATGAACCTTCGATTTTCTCTTCGCGTGTGGGAGCTTCGATCATGGCCGGTCCATCTTATCATTGCTCCGTGGCGTCACGACGGTGATCGGGATGATCAACGTGCCAGATCACTGCCCGGACTTGCCGATGCGCAAATGCTCCACGAGCTTCCCGGCGAGGTCGCGCATCACCTGATCGTTGGCCCTGCAGTTCAAGTGCCGGTCGGTGTCGCTGACTTTCCAGTTTTCAAGCAGGATCGGTATCGCGAAGAACGTGAATCCCTCGTTTGCATAGACTAGGTTGGCCGTTGTCTGTCTGAAGCTCGTCCGGTAGTACAGGCCGTCACGCTTATGGACGATTACGTCGTCGGTCTCCTTGTTCTTCAACCTCTGTTGGTCATCTGGATTCAGGGCGTCAAAGATGAAGAACCTGCTGTGGTGTTCTCCGGCCATGTCTCTTATCCTGCCGAGCAACTTGTTCGTGAGGTCCAGTCCGTATTGCATCCGCTCGCTCCTGGGATAGAGGTCGATCGAGAAATGGGATTTCTCGTTCTTCAGGTTCTCGGACTGCAGGTACGGATTCTTGTTGGCCGGATCCGCGGGGTCCCAGTCGGTGACATGCTTGCCTTCATGCTGCGCCAGGGGCTCGTAGGGCTTGGGTAAGTAACGCTCCCATGTCCTGTCAAACCCTTTTTGAGGGTGGAACCAGCGATTTAGCAGTACGCCAATCTTCGTTTGTGCAGGTTTCCTGATGAGTTCGCCCAGCTGATAGTTCGGTCCTGTTAAAGTCCCCTGTTCGAGCCAATACGTTGGCTTGATCGCGCCGTCCGCGGGCCAGTGCGTCGGAAAGACATTGTTCCAGACGTCATTGGCTAAAGTCTCCCAGAGTACAACGGTATCAGCGCGGTATTTCCCGAAATATTCCTTCAGAGCAAGATATTCCTGGTCGTTGCCATAACCACCGCTGCCGAGGCTGAAAACCCTGAATCGCGGGTCGCTTCGAGCGAGATGCCGTTCAAGATACCGTTCGGGCATCATATCGGGAGGGCAGGTGGTGGACTCGACCTGGGAATCGCCGAGCAGCACGACGACGATATCACGATCTGTATACCGGATCGATTGTCCTCGGTATCCAAGTTCGTTGACATAGCGGTCTGCCTCTTTGTATTTCCAGCCGGCCCGGATCTCCGTGTCCCATGCCGGTTTGTCAAATATGCGCAGGGCGACTTCAACCACGGCAAACATCAGCGCGCTGCTCGCAAGTACGAGGGAGACGTTGACGAGCGCTGCCTTAACGGTCGTATTCAATCGAGTCTGTCTGAAATCATCTACCAAAGGTTTCCTGGTCTCCAGAAGCACCGCTTTGCCAGGCGGCGTTCGCCCTGCTCTGCAGCAGCGAGGAACCCGCGCGTACTGTCAATGCGATATCATTAGCGCGTAGCCCTGCCGCTTGCCAAGCAATCATGGGAATCCCCCCCGTTTACACCGAATAATCTGATCCTCCAACCGTGCACACCTTTGACACCATTAACGAAACCACAACCCCCTCGAGCATGAGCAGCAAATTGCTTCGCCTAACTCTTATTTTGGCGATCTTCGCCCTCGTCGCCGGTATTGGCCATTATTCGAGGAACGCAAGCTACTACCCGCTTGTCGTCATTGACGCCGCCGACAATCTCACGCTGACATTCCTGCAACAGCCGACTTCCGACGGCAAAGCCTGCAACGTTTTGGCCGCGACCATCGCCAGCCTGATGCGCGCCAACTGCCCGACGTGCAAAGTGATCAAGCAGGAATGCCTGACAGATTTGACACCCGATTGGGGCGAACTATATTCCGAAAAGCCCGTTGGCATCCCGTCAACCCACCTACTCAATGGCGTCATCGCCTACGCTCATCCTGACCCGAAAATCGCACTGGCAGCCTGCATGGAGAGCCAGAGGCAGGCTGCTGCGAGCGGCCAGCCGGTCCAGGTCATCTGCAATCCGGCCAACACGGCGCGGCCGTTTCCACCGAACCACGTTCCGGTGAGCGCTACGACGCAAGCCGTATGGCGCTATCTGGTCCAAACGATCGCGATCCTCGGTGCAGGCCTCGCGATTTTCCTGGCGGTCCAGCTTCTCGCCGTGCGCAGCCCGTCGGACACCGTCGGCGTGTCGTCCCGCGCGGAAGTCGATTTCAAGCTTTCCAATTTCATCAAACGCGTCGCCGATATCCTCGCGGCACTCGTTCTGGTTACGTTGCTATCTCCGGTCCTCATCCTGATCGCGACGCTCATCTTCGTCCTCGAGGGCTACCCCATATTCTATGTTTCGCGACGATATGTTTCCCTGGACCAATCCGTGCCGATACTTAAGTTCAGGACCATGGTCAGGGATGCCACCTCGCCCAAGTACCGTTTGCGCGAACGGTTCATGAGGGATGGCTATCTCGACATTCCGCTGGATTGCGAAGTGTACACCTCGATCGGAAGATTTCTGGAGAGATCCCAGCTGGTGGAACTGCTGCAGCTTTTCAATATTCTTTTTCATGGCATGAGTCTGTCGGGAAATCGGCCGCTTCCCCGGGACAATATCGAGTTGCTAAAACAATTCAAAGGCTGGGAGGCGCGATTTGACAGCCCCGCGGGGCTTACCGGACTGTCACAGGTTGTCGGCAAACTAAACCAAAGCCCCGAACAACGACTCGAACTGGAAGCATTGTATTCAAACGTCTACAAGAGCAAGAACGGAAACATCTTGCTGTGCGACCTGTTCATTTTCTACTATACGATTCGGCTTCTGTTGTTTGGAAGATATCTTTCAATTGACGCGGCCAGGCGCTTGGCCATGAGCGCAGCCGGAACCGGTCTGAAATAAGCTGCGCATATCGTCCGTTGCGCCCTATTGAGTGCCTGTCGGCTGGAGCAGCGGGATCGCAGCACACAACCCTACGCAAGCCAATGAACATCCTCATCACGGGCGCATCAGGTTACATTGGAACCTTGCTTCGTCAGGTCTTCGCCAGTGACGAAGTAACGCTGCTCTCGCGGCGGCGGATAGCGCCAGGCAAGAACGAAAGATGGTTCGTTTCGGGTAACCTTCAGGATGGCCGTTGGTGGCAATCATTGCCTGCGGATGCCAATTTTGATGTGATTTTTCATTTGGCGGAACCGGTGAAAGAGAATGTCACTGATGAAGTCAGGCAAAGCATCATCGAGGATCATGTAAGCTTTATCAGCCAATTCACTAACAAGGGCGCGAAGGTGATCTACCCGCTTACAGCCTATTTATACGACAAGGGGTTGTCGCGATCCAACGCAATTTACACGGAAATCAAGCGAGCGGTTTACCGGCACCTCAACGACAATCCGCGAGTTTCGTTTCCGATAATCCATCCCATCTGCGATTCCGGTCATGGCTTGGGACGATTGATTCAAGCCGAGAAGCGGATTCCTTTTGTCAATATCCTGTGCGCCTTCGAGGCCACAATTCCCGTTTTGAGAATTGCACATCTAAGACAGGTACTCGTAGACCCCAATTCGCTAACTCATGGGCGGGTAGATATTTATTCGGAGATTCTGGCGATAAAACGTCTGTTCAATGATGACGCGAGAGCAAATGTCTTGGCCTTATCCGGAGCCCTTCGCCGGCTGCTGATGTTCCTGAGCTTTGTTCCGAGCTTCCATCTGCTTGTCAAAGGCCGGCATATCGATGATTCGATGCCGTGAAAAAGCGGCGCTCCAGGCGCCAGTCGTTGCGCGACATGCGCCAGATCAAGCGGGTCAGGCTTGACGATGAACTATCGCGTCGGACTGATTGTTCCCACCCTCAACGCGGGCAGGCGGTGGAAAGACTGGCTGGAACAGGCAAACCGGCAGTCCCTCATCCCCGCCCGCAAGCTGGTAATCGATTCCAGTTCCGACGACCGCACGCCAGAATTGGCCCGCGCACACGGCTTCGAGGTGATCTCCATTGCACGTCGGGATTTCAACCATGGAGATACACGCCAGAAGGCGAGCGACCTGCTAGGTGATTGCGACATCCTTGTTTACCTGACGCAGGACGCGCTTCTCGCCACCCCGGATGCGGTGTCCAGGCTGGTTGCGGCTTTTGACGACCCTGAAGTCGCGCTGGCCTACGGCCGGCAGTTGCCGCACGAAGACGCCGGCCCCATCGGCGCGCATGCGCGGCTATTCAATTACCCCGCCATCGGAATGAAAAAAACGCTGGCCGATATTCCCCGTCTCGGCATCAAAACCGCCTTCTGCTCCAACTCCTTTTCCGCCTACCGCCGAAGCGACTTGCTGGCTGTCGGCGGTTTCGCATCGAACGTCATTTTTGGCGAAGATGCCCACGCTGCGACTCGCCTGTTGCTATCCGGCAAAGCCATTCAATATGTGGCGGAAGCAGAGGTCAATCATTCGCACGACTACAGCATGCTGGAAGACTTCAGGAGGTACTTCGACATTGGCGTGTTTTACGCAAGAGAGCCGTGGATAATCGACGCCCTGGGAACCGCGGAAGGAGAAGGCTTTCGCTTTATGAAGTCGGAAATATATTATCTTCTCAAGAACGCCCCGTGGTTGCTTCCGTCCGCATTGGCGAGAGTGGCACTTAAATACACTGCATACCAGCTGGGAAAACGAGAGAAAAGGATCTCTCAAGGTCGCAAGCTGAGACTCAGCATGAACCGGGCGTTCTGGACGACAGATCAATACCGGGACGAAGGCGAGGATCATTGAGCATTTCATCTCCGCCCCTGGCCGAGCAAACCACGCAATAACCATACCTCGGCCGCGACCACCAGGGATTTGGCCACCAGATAGAAAAACAATGCCAGCGAATTTGGAAATAGAAAGAACCAAAACCTCCGCCAGACCAGCCAGTCGTTACGCAGTGATTGAACTATCGTCCATCGCGGCATCTCCAGACGGCTGCCGCGCCACCCACGGCAGTGATATGCCACCAAGTCGTGACAATACATTAAACGCATTCCCGCCCTGCGCAGACGCAAGGACAGATCGATGTCTTCCTTGTACATGTACAGCCGCTTGTCAAAGACCTCTCCATTGGGGGAAACGGCATCCAGGGCGCTGCGGCGACAAAGCAGGAATGCGCCACAAATCGCCTGCACCTCACCGCTTGTTGAATAGGCCGCAATATCCGTGGAACCCTGTCCACGATCAAAAAACTTGCCGTAAAAAGTCATGCCGATGCCGGCCGAATCGATGCTGCCAGTCGGCGCATCATCCTTCATCGAATAGCCCATCAGGCGCGGGGTGCAGGCCGCAACATCCGCCCAATCAGGACGATTCAGCCGTTCAATCAATTGTCCCAGCGAATTTGGCGCGACAAACGCGTCCGGATTCAGAAACAAGACAAATCCACCACACGCATTTCGAACCGCTTGATAGCCAATATTGTTTCCGCGACAGAAACCAACGTTGGATTTTTCGAAAATCAGCTGCAACCTTGCGTCGCGCCCTCTCATTTCTTCCAGATAGCTGCATTCGGACGATGCACTGTCGACAACGACGACATTCGACACTTCGCGACATGACAATAGGGCTTCGATGCACTTGGCGAATACCTGCTCGCTGTTGTGAGTCACAACAACAACAGAAACGTCAGACATTGCCTGCGGTTCGGGCGCGACCACCATGGCAAGCGGATCGGATTACCGAGACACTGAAATTCAAAAGCCGCAAAGCAATTCGCAATAGCAGGTAAACCAGGACACCTGCAATCACCTGGTATACGAAATACTCCACGTCGACAACAAGCATGTAGGATATCGCGACCAGGTAAAACGCGATGGGCGCCTGTGCCGTGCTAGATGGTGTAATGCTTCTCAGTTTGGCGAATGCAATCGTTATCGCTACAGCAATTAGCTGCCCAAAGCCCTGCCCAAATACAATCGCCTGGAGCGGGAGTATGAAGTTGGTCCCTTCAACCGTATCCAATTGCCCCTTCACTAACTCATTCAACTGCCAGCCGACGTTCTTGTAATTCTCGCCAGTCAGATATTTGAAATAGATCCCAAAAACAGACTTAAAGTACTCAAGCGGTGACGAGGTTATGGATTGTTCTGCGTGATAGGTCAGATAGTAGTGCAAGCCGTCCGCGTTCGCGATCAGTCGATTCAAGACATCCGCGGCACCGTCGGCCAAAGACAGATCGTAGCCGGTTACCGACGTTACCAGGATCATCAGCAGTATCGAGGCGATCGCGCCAATCGGGGCAAGCATATTGACTTTCCGTACCAAGGTTGGCTCAACCTCCCGTCTATGAAAGAAGAGGAAAGCACCTGCCCCCAGAAAAATGCCGACGAGGCTTGATCGTCCGCCCGATACCGTATCCAGCAGCACGAATGAGAGCAACAAGAACCACGCATAGGCCTCGAATCTCTTTCGGATGATAATCGCGTAGAAGCAAAAGTAGATCAACAGCATTCCGCTGCCTAAACCAAGCAACCTTTCCAGAGTGCTGTAGTCGGCTCTGCTTATCGACCTGAACGCAAACCAGGTAAGAAAATCGTAGGTCCGCGCGAAGGATATGAATCGGCTGAATGACAGGAGCTGAAGGAGCGCCAGAAACGTCATTGCGCCCCAGATATCCAGCGAAGAGAAAAGAATTACATTGCTTTGTTTTGCTCTGGAACGGCCTAGGTCTTTGAGCAACACATAAGACAAGCCGAGGAACACCAGCATCGGCAACAGGAATTGCGCCACATAGACAGACAAGCCGCGCTTGACGATATAGACACTCAAGAAGGCGATAATGGAGGATGCCCAGAGCAGAATGTAGACCAGCGGATCAAGCAGGCTGTTGTACTTTCGTCTGAAAATGACCATGCACAACGCAAAGATCGCCGCATAGCTGGAATACGCAACGCCGACGCCATAGTCATTTATGTCGAACATAATACGCCGCCACTTTCAGGGCGAAAAGCGCGCTCAATAACGTGTTGGTGAAGTATCCGAAATGCTTTCTCCGGATCCCGTTGGTTTCCCGCAGCAGCGCTCCCAGATTTGTCCGGCTGCGACCATGGTCGCAGCACATCGCTACCACGACTCCGTCCAGCTTGACCGCCTTGTGTTTTGCGAGCGCTATGCGCAGGTTCAATTCATAGTCTGCGATCAACTTAAACCCAGCGTCATACCTCCACCCAGCGTCAAACAGCTTCCTGCTGTAGAAAGCCCCTTGGTGATGCACCGTGTTGTGAAGTAACGTCTTTACCGAGATATCGGAAATGAAAGGCTTGGCGGCGTTCTCATATTGTACGTCACCATAAATCAGCAGCTCATCGCCAATCTGGCGCTGCGCGAAAATGGTCGTGACAATGTCATCCTTGGCAAGACGGTCGTCGGCTCCCAGGAACAATATCCAATCACCACATGCATGCTCGATACCTTTGTTCAGAGCATCGTAGATCCCGCCATCATCCTCGCTTGACCAATAATCAACTGTATCTTTGTTGTCCCTCAGAATCTCAACAGTCCCGTCTGTCGAGCCGCCATCGATTACCAGCCATTCGATATTGGGATAGGACTGCGAACGTATGGACTGCATCGCATTGGAGATGGTCTTTGCTGCATTGAAGGTCGCGGTAATAACCGAAATCATCGGCAGCCCTGGTACCGGCGCTTTCCCAGCACCATTGAACCGCCGTCCACCTTCTCGCTCTTGCGACTTCAAGTCAGTGGTCACTGATGATTCTCGGCGCGGCGTTCCCGTGTCCCAACCACGAAATTGGGAACTTTGCGTAACTTGGATTCATGTGCGCGTCTGATCAGCGCTCGGCACTTACGGCAACGCTGTATCCATGAGCTTTGAGGAGGGCGTGGCGACGTGCTTCTTCGAGATCATGTGCAACCATCTCCGCACACATTTCCTGCGCCGTGATTTCCGGGACCCATCCGAGCTTCTCCTTGGCCCTTGCCGGGTCGCCCAGCAGGGATTCCACTTCGGTCGGCCGGAAGTAGCGCGGGTCGACGCGCACAATGACGTCACCCGCCTTGAGCGCCGGCGCTTTGTCGCCTGCAAGGGCTGTCACCACCGCATGCTCGTCCACTCCCTTGCCAACGAACTTAAGTGTGATGCCGAGTTCGCGTGCCGACCAGCTGATGAACTGGCGCACGCTGTATTGCAAGCCGGTGGCAATCACAAAATCCTCGGGCCGCTCCTGCTGCAACATCAACCACTGCATCTTGACGTAGTCCTTGGCATGCCCCCAGTCCCGCAGTGAGTCCATGTTTCCCATGTAAAGGCATTGCTCCATGCCCTGGGCGATGTTGGCCAGACCGCGGGTGGTTTTCCGGGTCACAAAGGTTTCGCCGCGGCGCGGAGATTCGTGATTGAACAGGATGCCGTTGCAAGCGTACATGCCATAGGCTTCGCGATAGTTTACCGTAATCCAGTAGGCGTACAGTTTCGCCACCGCGTACGGGCTGCGCGGGTAGAACGACGTGGTTTCCTTTTGCGGACTTTCCTGTACCAGGCCGTAGAGCTCTGAAGTCGAGGCCTGGTAGAATCGACACTTCTTTTCCAGGCCTAGAAAGCGGATCGCCTCCAGCAAGCGTAGTGTGCCCATGGCATCGACGTCGGCCGTGTATTCCGGGCTCTCAAAGCTGACCGCCACATGGGATTGCGCACCAAGGTTGTATACCTCGTCGGGCTGAACCTCCTGCAGGATGCGGGTCAGGTTGGAGGAATCCGTCAAATCACCGTAGTGAAGCTTGAAATCAGCATTTTTTACGTGCGGGTCCTGATAGAGATGGTCAACCCGCTGCGTGTTGAATGAGGAAGCGCGGCGTTTGATACCGTGAACCTCATAGCCCTTCTCGAGCAGCAATTCCGCAAGATAGGAACCGTCCTGGCCAGTGATGCCGGTGATAAGCGCTTTTTTTCTCATGTTGTCAATCTTCATTTAAATTGATATTCCGGAAATCGAGCGGGTGACTATAAGAACTAAACATCTCCAGCACATTTTTCCACAACTCCTAAACCCGAGCGGGCCAAAGCAACCGGTTCAGCAGCCTTCGCACTTTCTGCGTTCCCCTCGTCACGACTTTCCCGCAAGAAACCTGCCAATACATGGAGTCGAACATCATAGCCACGAAATTTCTGCGTCGTTCGCTTCGTTGCTGGCGGTAGTAGTGGGATTTGGCGTTTGCATAGGCTGCTTCGATTGCAGCACGCTTTTTCGAAGCGTTAGCGCTTGTGGTGATGCTCCCTGGATGACTCAGGAAATGGGCTAAAGGTTCGCCAATATGTGCGTAATAAGGGTAATTGAGAGATGTCAGCAGAAAAAGGAGCAAGTCCTCTCCGACGCCAGAGTTCTTTCCATATATACCGTTGGCGCCGGGCACTTCACGCAGCAGGTTTTGCAGTGCATCGTGGCGTCGGAACAGGGCGCAGCCGGGGCTGACTGTCAACGGAGATCGCAAGAGGTACCGCACGAACTCGCGCATCGGCCGTATGCCAGCCGGATGTTGTAACGCAATCGTCACGGATCTTGTGTCCATATCATGCATCTGAGTTTGGCTGTAAACGAAGCCGACGTCATCACGCAAACGCGCGATGCACTTTGCCATGAACTCGGGATCATTCCAATCGTCATCATAAGTTATGTGAACAACTTCTCCGCGCGCCTGCTCAAGGCCGTCGCGCCAACACGCGATTGGGCCCCGGTCTTCACTACGGCGAATATAACGGATTCGATCTCCATAGCGCGCCGCAACGTCCGAAGTCGAATCGGTGCTTCCGTGATCGCAGAGGATTACCTCGCACGGATACGTCTGGGCGAGCGCGCTGTCGATGGCGCGGCTAACGAGACCAGCGCGATTGAATGTCGGAATAACAATTGAGGCGCTTCGCATCCAGGCTCCATTTACAAAGCGATGGCGTGCCGCAGAGGTTCAATATCGGCTACGAGCGCATCGGTTTTCCCTTTTGCCTCACTCTCGATATCAATCTCCTTACCGAGACGGACAGCCAAGTGCCGCGCAATATCTGCAATGCTGATTCCGGACCCTGAACCGATGTTCACCGTACCGCAAAATCGCCGAACTGCTAAATGGAGGATCGAGTCGATGACCGTCTCTGCATCGACAATATCCCTCAAAGAGCCGGCGTTGGCGATCGTCAGCGGTTGGCCGAGCTGCAATTCTCTGATCCTGCGCAAGAGCCGCGGTACGAGATATGGCTCGGGCTGAGAGCTGTGGGAGAAGCTGAATATGCGGCCGATACAATAATGCTGATCGTAGGTCTTAAGGAACTGGCGGCAAAGTTGCTCGCCAGCGAGCTTGGTGCGCCCATATACTGAGCTCGGCGCTTCTTTGTCTCCAACCTTTAGCAATTGCAACGCGTCGGGAGACACTGGCTGGTAAACGTGACTCGTCGAGGCAAGAAATACCCAACAGGTACGATCGCTCCGCACGAGATGCTCGCAAACCCGGTAGGCGCCAATGGCGTTCACTTCAAACGCCCGCACTGGATCACGCTCCACATTGACCACTGGAACGACCGCGGCAAAATGAAAAAACAGATCGAATGCCCGGTCTGTAAACCATGCTCCCAATGCCTGGCTGTCGGTGATGTCTCCCAGATACGGTTCGATGTCAATACCGCCTTCGCGCAAGCGTCCTGTGAGCACCCGCCCGAGAACACCTCGATGGCCCGTGATGCCTACACGCATTCCGGTAAACCGCTCGGGTTCACAAAAGCGCGGAATGAAATCCGGTTGCGCAAAAAGCTGATGTCGCGACATCAGCAGCTCTCCGACAGAGTCTTGAGGATCGTCGTCACGAGTCGCTGGATGCGCTGCTCTTCGAGAGGTTTGGCATGGCAGCCTATGAAAAGGCCGCGGTCATGCACGAGCTGCGCGCCGGCGAAGGGACCCAGCGAGCAATCCACGTTAAAGAGGCGTATAGCCGGCTGAAGCGCCATGTTCCCCGATACGATCGGGCGGGTGTCTATCCCGCATTGGAGCAGGGTCCCGGTAAATTTCTTGTAATCGAATGCAACAGACGGCTCTACGATGAAAGGAAATCCGAACCAGCACGGGTCGACATCGGCGGGCGGCTGCGGAAATTGGATTTGTTGTTTCCAAAGCGGATGTTCTTGAAATGCTCGCCGGATCCGACGGGTGTTCTCCCTGCGGTGGAGGCTCATCTCATCGAGCCGTCGCATTTGCGCAAGACCAAAGGCGGCTTGAATCTCCATTGGACGCAGGTTGTAACCAACGTTTATAAAGAGAAACCGGGGATCGATCTGTTTATGGCTCGATTCGATTTGATCACGGTCGCTCTGCTCCCGGCTCCATCCGTGAGCGCGCAGACAGCGCAGCAGATCGTTATCTTCCTGGGTGCGGGCAATGACCATCCCGCCCTCGATCGTTGTCATGTGATGGGAAAAATAGAAGCTGTAGGTCCCAAACTCACCGATAGAGCCAAGATAGGATTCACGGTACAGCGACCCAAGCGACTCACACGTATCCTCTATCAATATCAGACTGTGCTCCTCGACAAGGCGCAGCAACCCTGTCATATCTGTAGAGTTGCCAAGGATATGAACCATCATAAGTGCTTTGATTGGATAGCGCTCCAACGCAATGCGCAGCGAGGGTATCGATAAATTTAGCGTGCCAGGATCGACGTCGACGAGCACGGGGATCAGATTGGTCTGAATGATCGGCCACAACGAGGTCGACCAGCAGACTGCTGGAACAGCCACGTAATCGCCTGGCATCAAACGGTGGCCGCGCACCGGGTTGGTCAGGGCCGACAAGGCGAGAAGATTCGCCGAAGAGCCTGAATTAACCATGACTGCGTAGGTAGCCCCGACATGTTTGGCAAATACTTCTTCGAATTCGCGAACCTTCGTCCCCATGGTCAATTTGCCCGCCAAAAGCGTCGCGATGCAGGCAAGAATTTCTTCGTTGTCGTAGCTTGAGTCAACTAAGGGAAATTCGATTTGTTCTAGCATTAGGTATCTCCAAGCATTTTCAAAGCGTGGTTTTAGAAGCAATATTGACGTAATTTAGTTCTAAATATTGCACCGTAGGCCACAGATGTTATTAACAGGTAGATCAGCGCTTGTACGACTATCATTGCCTCAAGTCCGTAATAGTTGATCGAGACGAGCTTCGCTGGAATTGAGAGCATTACAAAGACAATCACAGTAAATACCTGCGGCTTGACAACGCCGCACCCGTTCAGGAACATCGCTAGCGCATTGCCGGTTGCATCCAGTATCGCCCAACTTCCATATGCGGCAAGCAAGACCAGGGAAATATTTACTGCATTTCCGGTCCAGATTTCGACAAGGCGCTCGCCCAGCATAACCAGAGCCGCCGCGCCCGCAAGGCAAAGACCGCTCGTGCCGATCAAGGACGTCTTCAGGGTTTTTCTGATGAATGGTTTTTCACCCCTCGAATGTGCGTCAGCGTACGCCCCCCACAGGGGGGCATTCAGAATGCTCAGGGGTTGCGTGACGAATTGAAACAGCCGTTGCACGATACTGAATGCCGCAACCTGTGCCGCCCCCAGGGTGCTCGAGATGATGAGGCTGTCCGCGCCCCACCCCACCATGGTGCCGACCTGAAGAATAAAAAAAAGTCCGCCTACGTTCAGCAGGTGTCGGGCTTCTGTACGCGTATGCGATGCGATGCCGCTTACGGAAAACAAGTTGCGCCTGGCGAGAATCAGCAGCAGGCCAAGATTGGCCAGTGATTGGATTCCCAGTGTCGCGGCGAGCAGAAAGGGGATGCCGGCCTCCTGCCTGGTCGCAATCCAAAGAGCGAATAGTGAGAAACAAGACCCTGCCACGCTGACAACATGCGCCTCGAATGCGCGCTGCAGACCGGCAAAGATGCGTTGGACACCGTTGGTGAACAGGTTAAAACCGAACAATATGGAGAATACGGCTACCGTATTGAGAATTTCAGCGTGTACCACAGGGTCTTGAACCTTGATCAAGCGATCCCACGGCAACACGCTCGCCAATGCATACAGAAGCGCGCCAACGGCGCAACCCAGCACAAACAAGAATCCCAATCCGCCGCCGATGATTCGGCGCAATGCTTCAGGATTGTCTTGCGCCGCTGCCTGAGCGACTTTGTTGGTCAGGGCGTTGCCCACCCCCAAATCAAGGAAAGTGAGCATTCCAACAAAGCTGGCAATGGTCATCCAGACACCAAAGCGCTCTGCCCCCAAATAGCGGATGGTGAGGCTGACGGTGAGCACTATCACCAGCATCGAGATGCCGCGGCTCACGACATTCGCCGCCATCGACAGGACGGCGAGCCGATAGCGCTCATCGGAACGGCCCAGTTCGGAGGATGTATCAAAGGGGGTAAGCCTGAGATACCTAGTCAAATTGAATAGCTTCACTGATGAGTTCGGGTCGAGCAGGAATCGGAGCGGCAGTGTAAGCCCGCTCCCACAGCGGATCACCCCTACTTCCAGGTGAGATAGCGCTTTAGGTCGAGGAAGCGGCTGGCCTGTCGCGGATCGGCTTTGGCCCTTTCCATGCTTTCGCGGACAAACGCCCAGAGGACGCCGATGAACAGCGCGGCGAATGCGGATAGCAACACGATCAGGCTGCGGAAGGGCTTGGACCTGCGGTCGGGCTCGATCGCCTTGTCCATCACCTGGACGACGGCCGAATCCTTGGCCTCGTCAATCTTGGCGAGTTCGTACTGCTTGGCGAGCAACTCGTAGATCGTTTCGAAATACTTCACGTTGCGCAACAGGCCGAGACTGTCGATGCCATGGCCGTTGTTCTCGCGCTGACTCTCGACTTTGCTGCCGGAAGCCCCCTCTATCCTGGCGAGTTCGTGCCTCAGCGCCTCCAGTTCCTTCTGCGCAAGCTGAAGGTCCGGGTTGCGGTCGGTGGCGAAACTGCGCATGGCGCCAATCTGCACTTCCTTGACCGTGATCTGTCCGCGCAATCGGGCGGTCGTTTCGACGATGGCCCGGCCCTGGCCCTCGACCTGGACGAGCCCGCCTTGTTGCAGCGCCTGCCGGGCGGCCGCTTCGGCCTTGGCGAGATTGTCTCTTGCCTGCTCGAATTGGCGCTCGAAAAACAGGCGGCGCTGGGAAGCTTCGGTCACTGCCAGCACCTTGGTCAGTTTGAACAGCTCATCCACATAAGCGTTGGCCATCGCGGCGGCGCGCTTCGGATCTTCGTCCTCGACCTCGATGGTGATGATGGCGTCCTTGCCTGAGATGATGGTGGTGAGACCCTCCAGTGTCTTGCGTGCCCGCGAAGGGTATTTGGCCTCATAAATTTGCATAAGTTCGAAGCGCTGGATCAGGTTGTCGGCCACCGTGCGGCTCTTGAGCATGCCGATATAGACTTCGTTGGGGCTCCTGAGACCGGCTACGCCGCCCGCCAGCCCTGCCAGGCCGCCGCCGAGCTGTGCCAGCATGGCCGCGGCGCCTGAAGATTGGCTTTGCAGCGGCGGCACGATTTTGGTGATACCGGTGTAGCTGACGGGCAGCACAAGGCTGATTCCCGCGGCAAGCACTGCCACTATAAACGGGAGGCCGAGGACCAGATTCTTGTGCTTTGCGAGCACGATCAGCAAATCGAGCAGGCTGATATCGTCGTCATCGCCGCCTGGCTGGTTGTCTGGCAAATTGGACGGTTCCGTCATGCGTTGATCAGCCCTGATGAATGAATGGGACTTCTTGAACGGTTGCGGCCTGTGGTTGGCGCGAGGACGCCGCGTGCCTGTTCGCGAGCCCCCCCAAGGCGACTTTCCCCTCGAGGGGGATCGAGACTTTCAGGGCGCAAGCTCGCTCCTACGAATTTGTTATTGCTTAAGCACCGTAATGGCTGCGGCGCCCAGGCCAAATTGATACAGGATCTGGCCCCAATCCTTGAGTACCTTGGTCCAGGTCGTGCGCTCGAAATCTTCAGGCACCACAATGGTGTCGCCGGGCATCAGCCGCTCGCCGTCAAGACTGCCCATCAGCCATCCGGCCTGGCGCTTGCTGATCACCGAGCCGTCGACCCGGAGCAGGTACACATCCGATTTGTCGCCGGTCCGGGACACACCGCCTGCCTGGCGCAGGTAATCGGGCAGGCGCTTTTCCGGTTTGAACACAAACGCGTTCTCGTTATAGACCGCGCCGAGGACATTGATCATTGACGGCCTGGAAGGCACGATAAAGCGATCGCTGTCTTCCATCGCTATGTCCGGCAGGTCCTTGAGGCCCGCCGCGTAGTCCGCCGGCAACTCGAGCACGATCCGGCCGGTTGCCTTAATCTGGCGCAACTTGGCGATCAGTGCCTGCTGCGCCGCCGCGTCCTGCGACAGTCCTGCCGCCTCTTCGACGGACACGACGTTTTTGCTGCGGCTGATCGCGCTGCTCTGAATTTCGCGCTCCAGCCGATTGATCGCCTCTTCCAGTTTTTTCTGCTGGTAGATCCGGTTCGATTCGCGCGTGAATTCAGCGCCGAACAGATAGGCGTTCGGACTCAGGCCGCCGACCCGCGCGACCAGTTGCGGCAAGGTTTCGCCCGGTTCGACGGCATAGATGCCGGGACTGGCGAACTCGCCTTCCAGCCGTACGTACTTGGTCTGCCTGGCGATGGGCACCTGGATATCATCGACCGAGAAAATTGTCACCATGTCGCCCGGTTGCAGCAGGAGATTTTGCGCCGGGTCGCCCTCCAGAATCGCCTTGCCGAGATTGAACGGCACCAGCGTCGTGCTCAGGTTGTTTGGATTGATACGCTCGATCACGGCGTAGTCCCAGTTGACTTCACTGAGATCGCGCCTGATCTCATCGGCCAGCTTGCTCCCGGTCTTGGTATCCTGCTTGTCCTGCACCCCCGCCTGCGAACCCTGGCCTATGCCCAGCCCGGTCGAACCTGGCCGCACCGATGCGGCTTTCTTGATTGCATCGGAGCTGACGGTGGCGACATCGGCCGCCATCTGCGTCCTGCGCATCGATTCACCCACGGTCGCATCCGCTTCCTGTTGCGGATTCTGCTGATTTTTTTTCAGCAGATCGGTGACCGGGATATCGACGCCCGCGGACTGGTTGCGCCGTAGCAGTTCGGCTATGGTGTTATCCAGGCCGACTGTCTGGTTCTTGCGCAGCCAGTAGTGGCGCGACAGCAACGCCTCCACCCGCGGGATCAGATCCTTGACGCGCATGCCCTGGCGCCAGGGGAAGCGCCCCGGCTGCGCCACGTTGCCGCGCAGGCTGACGGCATTGTCGATGCGCGGCGTAACCGAATAGATGGTCACCATATCGCCGTTGCGCAGATGGGTCTGCATGCCGGGTGCGTCGAGCCTGAACTCGTCCACCGTGCGCGTCTTATGGTTTTCGATGCGCTCCACCGTGGCTTTTTGGCCCGAGGCCGTGCTCGCCAGTCCGCCCGCCCAGGCAATCAGATCGGCCAGCGTGCCGTCTTTCTTGAGTTCGAAGATCGCCGGCACGTTGACGCTGCCCGATATCGCCACCAAGGCGCCGACCGGCGGAACGTAGATCACATCGCCCGGTAACAGCGGCGCATCCTTGGACTTGTCGCCGCCGATCAATAGATCGTACAGGTCAAGCTCGGTGACCACCTTGTTGCCGCGCTTCAGCTGTATCCCGCGCATTGAGCCCTTGGCCGACGGGCCGCCGGCCGTGAACACGGCGTTGACCAAAGTGCTCATGGAGCTGACGGTGTAAGAACCCGGGCGGCGCGCCTGGCCCACGACAAAGACCTGGATCGCGCGCAATTGGCCGAGGCTCACAGTCAGGTCGAAATTGCGGAAGACGCGGCCGATGGCGGTCTTGAGATGGGACTGCAGATCCTGATATTTGATCCCGGCGACATTGATCGTACCGACTTTCGGAATGCTGATCGTGCCGGTGCGATCGACAACTGCCGCATAGTCGACATCGAGTTGCCCCCAGGCGCGGATCAGGATCTCGTCGCCCGGGCCGATTGCGTAGTCGGCCATTACCGGTATGTTGTCCACCGGAGCAAACGTGGACGGCACGTTCTTAAACAGCTCGGAGCCGAAGATCGGCAGATCGCGTCCGGTGGATTGGGCGACGAAGTCCTGGAATTCGATGCGCTCCAGCGGCAGCTGGATCTCCGGCTGGAGCGGTTGCTGCGTGCGGGGATCGATCGGCAGCTGCGTGCGCGGATCGATGAGCTGTTCGCCCGGGCGGCTGGTGCGCTGCTGCTGGCGCTGGAGCGCGGCGTTGCCGATCGAGGGCGAAACCACGCTAGTCCCCTGCTGCGGCGCCGGCACGACTGCGGTCTGCCCCTGGCTGATGCCGGTGCTTCTTTGCGAAAGCGATGAATCCTGCCCGAGCCCCTGCGCCTGCGCCGCCAGCGGCAACAAGGCGAGAATCAATGGAATCAAGAGACAGCGCAAACCTGCAAGCATGCAGAATTATCCGGAAATGTACGAAAGAGTGGAAACTTGCCGGTGCCTAAAAAACCAGTGGGATCATAGCGTTTTTCGCCTTGGACGTCTAGGCAAAGCGACCGATCGCCGTGCCTGAGTTCGCGAGCAAGCTCGTCTCCAAAAAAACCTCTGTAGGAACGAGCTTGCTCGTGAACATTCCTCGATCATGCACGCTACCGCCCTGCAAAACACTCTCGTGTTTCGCATAAGACATGCACAACAACGGCTTGCGTTTACGTTCGCGAGCCCCGCAAGGGCACTCGCTTCTCGGCGCGAGCTCGCTCCTGCAAACGCAAATCACCAATGCGGAACTGGTTCCATTCAACAGCCCAGACGATCGTTACGCCGCCCGGTCGATCCAGTCGCGGCTTACGCTTATCTTGTTCGCCTTGCCCAGCAGTTCCAGCAGCACGATCACGCGCTTGTCGCCGTCCTGCTCGGTGAACACGCCTTCCATGCCGGCGAGCGGGCCATCAACCAGTTTGATCGCCTCGCCCGCGTTGAACGCGGGGCGGTCGTCCTGATGCATGCCCGAAGCCGCGTCCTCGCGCTGCATCAGCGCGTCCATCACGGTGTCCGGAACGACCGCGGGCTGCCCGCCGAAGCGCACCAGGCCGGTCACGCCTCGGGTGGAACGCACCGTGGCCGTGCTGCGCCGCTGCGGATCGACGCGAATGAAGATGTAGCGCGGAAACAATACCTCGACCGCGTCGACCCATTTCCCGCGCTGGCGCTGTCTGACGCGGATGCGCGGCAGGTAGACGCGAAAGCCCTGGCGCAAGAGGTTTTCTTCCGCCACCGCTTCCTGGCGCGGCTTGCAGCACACGGCGAACCAGCGCTCGTTGCTCGCGTTTTCCATCACTGGCTTCCCGTTTGACGTTCGGACAGCGCGACAGATTGGATGCGACGGTTTTCCAGGTCACCCCGCAGTTGTTCGATTTCCTTTTCCAGCGATTCGTACTCCGCCACTTTGTGCCTGAGAAATTCCAGGGTGATGCGGGTTTTTTCCTTCAACCCGGCCGGCGTGAGCAGGTAGGCGTAATGCCGCTTGTCCGGGTTCGCGCGGAATTTTTCCAGCTTGACGAGGCCCTTTTCCATGAGCGCCTTCAGACAATAATTGGCCTTGCCCAAGCTCACGCCCATGGCTTGCGCCAGGTCCCGCTGGCTCATCTGCGGCTGGTCTTGCAGCAGCTTGAGCAATTCAAGGCGTTGGAGATCGGTCAGCACCGGCATGTCTTTAATTTTCCACGGCGAATTCGGTAAAGCGTTCAACAATGCGGACTGAATTGTACACGCCGGGGGATAGCGGTGCAAACCGGGGGTTTTTGCGGGACTGGCGACAGGTGGCGCGTTCAGGCCAAATAAAGGGAAAGGCGGGCCTCAGCGCATGCGCCCCTGAATGAGGGGCCATTGCGGCAATTCAGAATCGGCTACCTAGAACTTGGCGAATTCACCACCCGCCATCTCCAGCGCTTCGAATTCGCGGTCGGCGCGTTCGATCAGCTCGGCGATTGGCTGGTTGCCGATGAGATGCTCGTCCGAGCTGTATTCGCGCTCGAGCTGATGCGGCGTGCGCTTGTCCCACCAGGGCAGGATCTTGTAATAGTCGCCGAGGGCTTCCACCCGCAGCAACTCTTCTTCGGATACCAGGATTTCCGCAAGTTTCTCGCCCGGAAGCATGCCGATGATCTTGTAGTCCAGCTTCTTGCCCGCGGCTTCCGACAGTACCGCGGCGATATCGGTCACGCGCGCGGCCGGGGCTTTGCGCACGAAAATCTCGCCGCCCTGGGCGTGCTCGGCGGCATACAGCACCAGGTCGATGGCGTCGTTGAGGGTGAGCAGGAAGCGGGTCATGCGCTCGTCGGTAATCGTGATGCGCTGATTGAGCTGCAACTGGCGGCGAAAATGCGGGATCACCGAGCCGCGCGAGCGCAGCACGTTGCCATAGCGCACCGCGGCGAAGCGCGTGCCGTGATTGGCGCGCGACTGGTTGGCCTTGATCACCAGCCGCTCCTGCAGCGCCTTGGTCATGCCCATCACGTTGACCGGCTTCACCGCCTTGTCGGTGCTGATCATGACGAACGCTTCCAGGCGATGGCGCATGGCGGCCCGGATCAGATTGTCGGCGCCAAGCACGTTGGTGCGCACCGCCTCCATCGGGTGATACTCGCAGGCCGGCACCTGCTTCAGCGCCGCGGCGTGAAACACGATGTGCGCGCCGCTCATGGCTTCGTCGAGCTGCGCGTCACTGCGCACATCGCCGATGATGAAACTCAGGTCCGGCCGTTGCTGGTAGAACACGCGCATGTCGTGCTGCTTCTTTTCGTCGCGCGAGAGCACGCGCACCTCGCGCGCGCCCACTTCGAGCAGGCGGCGCACGACGAAGTTGCCGAACGAGCCGGTGCCGCCGGTGACCAGCACGATCTTTTCAGCGTAGGGATTGGTGGGCATGGACTTGGGCCGGAATTGGTAACGGCTGGATTCTAGCGAAGATTGCTTGTTCAAACCAGTAAATTGCTATGGCGGCATTCGCGCCCGCCACTGCTAGCTTTCGCCGAATCTAACGCTCCCGCCCCGCTTCGTGCAGCGTTTTCTGCACCGGCGAAAGCAGATACTGCAGCACGGTGCGCGTACCGAGGTTGATCTCGGCGTTGACCTGCATCCCCGGCGAAAGCCGGTGGCGCTTCCCCTGGGCCTGGATGAACGGCTCGGGCAATTCGATCAGGGCGCGAAAACCCGAGGCGGGCAGATCCTGGATACCGGCATGCTTTGCGCTTTTCTGGTCCGCTGGCTCGCCCGCGTCCGGGCTGATGTGCCTGACGCGCGCGTTCATCAATCCGTAGTGCTGGAACGGATAGGCGGTGAGTTTCAGTTTGACCTCCTGGCCGGCCTCCACCATCCCGGCATCGAGGTGCGTCACCCAGACTTCCGCCATCAGCCCGTCGCCGGCAGGCACCAGCGTCATCACCACCGTGCCCGGCGCAACCACGCTGCCGAGAGTATGCGTTGCGAGATCCTTCACAATCCCGTCCTGCGGCGCCTTCAGCTCGAGCGACGCATGACGATGGGACTGCTTCTCCCAATCCTGCTGCAGTTTGTGATATTGCGCTTCGGCGTCGATCCTCTCGTTCTGCAATTGCTGGTAATAACTCGACGCAATCTGCGCGATCCGCTTGTTCACCTGGCTGATCGTGGCCGTGAGGCTGGCGATATTAAATTCCTGCGCGCGCAGGTCCTGCTCCTTCTCGATGCGGGGGGACGAACCAGGAAAAACCGAAGGAGCTCCGCCGCCCGGCGACCGCGTCCGCGTCGGACAGCGGCTTGGGTTGCTGCGCAAACAGCATCAGCTCGCCTGCATAGCGCAGATTGAATTCCTCCGTGGTCAGTGTGGCGCCGGAGGCGGTACCCGGCTCGACCATCACGATGCTTTCGGCATCCGCCTTGACCACTATCGCCAATGCATGCGGCGGCTTGTTGTCGCTCTGCCTTTGCTCCGCTTGCGCTCCGGCTTCTTCAGGACGTTCGGCATTCGCTTCGGACGGCCTGAGCACGACCACACACGGCAGCGGTACTCTCTGGATTTCGTTCGAGGCGCTCGCGTGCCGCTGCGCCTTGAAACCCAGTGCTGCAGCGGCCTGGAGCAAGGTGGAAAAGCTATGCGGCGGAGGGAATTGCTGGGCTACAAGTTCGGCGGCAAAAGGAATCCGGTTGAGCCGGCTTATGGCGCCGAGGGCCCAAACGAAATGCACGCTAGCCAAAGGCAGATCGAGAAACATCGACGCCCTCTCGCAAGGTTCCCGCTAGGACCCGTGGCGTTTAGGTTAGCAAGAATCATTTCGGATGACAAACCATCATCACTTCTGACTTGAGAAAGTCGTTTAGAACAAAACGCAAAGCGTCGGATTCTTCGGCAGGTTTGTTTCTTTTGGTCGAAATGCCCACGTTGTCGGATGAGGTTCTCCGTCCGCGGCAGCAAAGGGGTGGAGCGCATTAACCAAGACAGGAAGTCATTGGCCGCGGCACTGCGCCGGACGATACCGCGCGTCCACGGTTCCTGTATTGCAGGTCCATTGCAATCCTCCCTCGGCAATTCTCGGAACAAAGACGAGCGTTTTGCCAGAGACCGGATCTTGCCCGGCCGCAAACGTCAAGGTCAGCGTGCCGCTTTGGACGAGGATTCCGAACGACAGGTCGGCCTTTTGCTCGAAAGCGGTGAAGTATGGCTTTGATTCCTTGTTCGGTAGCCGCAGGGCGCCGCTATCCGGCGGCAGCGCCTTTCGTTCCGCGTAATACGCCGCAGTTGCGCTCTGGGCTTCGCGCGCCTTCGCCATCGCGAGCGCGACTTTGATGCGCCCTTCCTTGTCGCTCATGCCACTGTAGAACACCCCCACCAGGCCTATCGCAAGCACGGCCGCAGCGGTGAGCACGATGACGCGCCTCCGCCCACTTTTTGGGGGGTCTTCGATCACGATACTGGTCCTCCTGCGGTCTAAGTTCAACAATCAACGGTCGCCGAAGGCGATCCGTCGCACTTAAAGTTAGATTCCGATGATCTCGTTGAGACCCTCGACGACAAGCGCGAGCTCCTCCGGGCTAGAGCGACCTAGTTTCCTGCCAATGCGTTCAACGGACAGGGTTCGAATCTGGCTGATTTTGACCCACGAACGTTTAGCCAGTTTCGGAGATTTTAGTTCGTGTGTGAGAGGAAATGCCGCGCGCTGAGGTTGGCTGGTTAGCGCAACCGCGATGACTGTACCAGAGCGCTCGTTGAACACGTCGTGGCTGAGAACCAGTACGGGACGCAAGCCAGCCTGTTCGCGGCCACGTATAGGGTTAAGATCGGCCCAACGAATTTCGCCCCTCAGTATTCGGGCCACGACTCAAGCTCCTGGCCCAAGCCTTCCTCGGCGAGAGCTTTTTCAAACTTTGGATCGAGCTTGGCGCACTCTGCTGCAAGGCGGCCACGCTCCATGCGCGCAAGCTTCTCGCTCACGGCCGCCTGGATCGCGCGACTGCGATTGGGGAAAATACTCTTCGACACCAAACCGTCAACGCGGATCAGCGTTTCCTGGTCCAGCGTAATTGCTATTTTTATGCTACTCATGTTCCATCTCCGTGGTATGACAATAGATCATACCACGGCCCGCAATGGACGTAAGGCAGACAGGTTCTGGGCGAAGGGGTCTTGAATGTTTAGAAATGCAGGCGATGCCCCTCACCCCAAGCCGCTCCCGGCAAACGGGGCGAACGAATACAACCTCTCTCAGCGCGTGCCGCTGCTCATGCAATCCGCCAAACTGAATTTCCAGTCGGGCATTACGAGGCCGAAAGCGCTTTGCACCTTGGCATTGGACAGCACCGAATTGCGCGGCCGTTGCGCCGGCGTCGGATATTGCTCGGTCGTGATGGCCTTGAGCACGGGCACGCGGGCGAGCGCGAATTCGGACTCGCCCGGCCGCGCGCTCGCGGCATGGGCGAGGATCGCCGCGGCAAATCCATGCCATGACGTTTGTCCGGCCGCGGTCAGGTTGTAGATGCCGCGTTGCCCGGCGCAGCCATCGCGAAACGCCGGTTTGCCGTAGCCGAGGTGCTCGAGGATGCCGCCGGTGGCCTCGGCGATCGCGCGGCTCCAGGTAGGCGCGCCGATTTGATCGTCCACGATCGAGAGCGTCTCGCGTTCCTTCGCCAGGCGCAGGATGGTCAGCAGAAAATTCTTGCCGCGCGCGCCGTAGACCCAGCTCGTGCGCAGGATCAGGTGCGGCACGTCCACGGCCTGGATCGCCTGCTCGCCCGCAAGCTTGGTCCCGCCGTAGACGCTGAGCGGCCGCAGTTCGTCCTCCTCGCTGTAGGGCGCGGCCTTGGTGCCGTCGAACACGTAGTCGGTGGAGTAGTGGATCAGCGTGGCGCCCGCGCGTTTCGCCTCCTCGGCGAGGATGCCCGGGGCGACGCCGTTGACGGCGTGCGCGAGCTTCGGCTCGGATTCGGCCTGGTCCACCGCGGTGTAGGCCGCCGCGTTGACGATCAGGTCGGGGGCGGCTTTGCGCACCGTGCGGCGAATCGAATCCGGATCGGCGAGATCCATCTCGTCCCTGTCAGGCGCCATCACCTGCCCGAGCCGGGCCAGGCGCCTTAGCAGCTCGAACCCGACTTGCCCGTTCCTGCCGGTGACGAGGATCCGGCTCAATCGAATACCTCGGCCTCGGACAGCCGCTTTCCGGCCCGGTCCTTGACCGCCAAGATCGGCTCGCCCGTGAGCGGCCAGGCGATGGCGAGGTCCGGATCGTTCCACAGCAGGGTGCGCTCGTGCTGCGGCGCCCAGTAGTCGGTGGTCTTGTACAGAAAATCGGCGTAATCGGAGAGCACGGAAAAACCATGCGCCAGTCCGGGGGGAATCCACATCATTTTCTTGTTTTCGGCGGACAAATGGAGGCCGACCCATTGGCCGAAGGTGGGCGAGCTGCGGCGGATGTCCACGACGACGTCGAATATCTCCCCCGTCACCGCGCGCACGAGCTTGCCTTGGGGCTGCTGGATCTGGTAATGCAGGCCGCGCAAAGTGTTCCTGACAGAGCGCGAATGGTTGTCCTGCACGAATCTTGGCGTCATCCCGGTGGCCTGGGTAAATGCGCGCTCGTTGAAGCTCTCGAAAAAAAAGCCGCGCTCGTCGCCGAACACCTTGGGTTCGATCTCCAGCACATCGTTAATCGCAGTCGGCGTCACCCGCATCAGAACACCCGGTCGTGCAGGACGCTGAGCAGATACTGGCCGTAGCTGTTCTTGCTCATGGTCGCCGCCAGGCGCGCGAGCTGGGCGGCGTCGATGTAACCGAGGCGGTAGGCGATTTCCTCGACGCAGGCGATCTTCAAGCCCTGGCGCGTTTCGATGATGCGAATGAAGTTCGACGCTTCGAGCAGGGATTCGTGCGTGCCGGTATCGAGCCAGGCCGTGCCGCGGCCCATGACCTCGACGTTGAGCTGCCCCTGTTCCAGATAGCGGCGGTTCAAATCGGTGATTTCCAGTTCGCCCCGCGCCGACGGTTTGAGCCCGCGCGCGAGTTCGACCACCTGGGCGTCGTAAAAATACAAGCCGGTCACGGCGTAGCGCGACTTCGGCTGCTCGGGCTTTTCCTCGATGGAGAGCACCTTGCGCGCCTCGTCGAACTCGACCACGCCGTAGCGCTCGGGGTCGTGCACCGCATAGGCAAAGGCCGTGGCCCCTTTCGATCTGGCCACCGCGGCATGCAGGTTCGACACCAGGTCGGTGCCGTGAAAAATATTGTCGCCCAGGATAAGCGCCGAGCGCTCGCCGCCGATGAACGCGGCGCCGATGATAAAGGCCTGCGCGATGCCCTCGGGCGCCGGCTGCACCGCGTAGGAGATCGCGATCCCCCATTTCGAGCCGTCGCCAAGCAGCTGTTCAAAGCGCGGCGTGTCCTCCGGAGTGGAAATCACCAGGATGTCGCGCACGCCCGCCAGCATCAGCGTCGACAGCGGATAGTAGATCATCGGTTTGTCGTAGATCGGCAGCAATTGCTTGGACACGGCGTGCGTCACCGGGTACAGCCTCGTACCCGAACCGCCCGCGAGGATGATCCCCTTCATGCGGCCGCCTCCGTTACCTTTGCGCAACTCCCGCGTAGCCACTGTCGGCGTCCGGCGGCAATCGCGGGCGGTCGCATCCCCGCTGCGCGGGGCCCCTGCTCCCTGCTCATGCCGCCACCTCCGTTACCTTTGCGCAACTCCCGCGTAGCCACTGTCGGCGTCCGGCGGCAATCGCGGGCGGTCGCATCCCAGGCCTGCGGCCATGACCCCGCTCCCTGCTCATGCCGCCCCCCTTTCCTGATAATTCGCGCTCACCCATTTCTGATAGGCGCCCGAGGTCACCGAACGCGTCCATTCCGCATTGGCGAGATACCAGCCGACTGTCCTGCGTATGCCGCCGGCAAAATCCGCAGCAGGTTGCCATCCGAGTTCGCGCCGGATCTTGCCGGCATCGATGGCGTAACGCCGGTCATGGCCGGGCCGGTCCTTGACGTAGCTGATGAGCGACGCGTACGGCGTCGCCGCGGGTCGCAGTTCGTCGAGCACGGCGCAAAGCGTCTGCACCACCTCGAGATTGTTCTTTTCGCTGTTGCCGCCGATGTTGTAGACCTCTCCGGTCTGTCCCGCTTCCAGCACCTTGCGGATGCCGCTGCAATGATCGTCCACGTAGAGCCAGTCGCGCACGTTGAGCCCGTCGCCATAGACCGGGATGTCTTTGCCCGCAAGCGCGTTCAGGATCACCAGCGGTATGAGCTTCTCGGGGAACTGGAACGGGCCGTAGTTGTTGGAGCAGTTGGTGGTGAGCGTCGGCAGGCCGTAAGTATGGTGGTAGGCGCGCACCATGTGGTCGGCAGCCGCCTTGGATGCGGCGTACGGGCTATTCGGCGCGTAGGCCGTGGTTTCGTGAAACGGCGCGTCGCCGGCGCCTAGCGATCCGTAGACCTCATCGGTGGAAATTTGCAGAAAGCGGAAACCGCGCTTCGCTTCCCCGTCGAGCGCGCTCCAATAGGCTCGCGCCGCTTCCAGCAGGTTGAACGCGCCGTGGATATTGGTGCGCACGAACTCGGCCGGCCCGAGTATGGAGCGGTCCACATGGCTCTCGGCGGCGAAGTTGAGCACCGCGCGCGGCTGGTGCTCGCGCAGCAGTTGCGCCACCAGCGCGGCGTCGTCGATGTCGCCCCGGACAAAAATGTGCCGCGCATCGCCGCGCACGCTGTCGAGATTGCGCAGGTTGCCGGCATAGGTGAGATTGTCGAGGTTGACGACGGGCTCGCTTTGCGCCGCCAGCCATTGCAGTACGAAATTGGAGCCGATGAACCCGGCGCCGCCGGTAACTAGAATCAAGTCACACTCCGCGCGGATAAACAACCGGCATTATAGCGGGCCTGGTGCGAGCGAGGCTGCTCGCGAACCACAAAAATCGCGAGTCCCCCAAGGGGATTTTCCCCTCTCCCGTCAAGCGGGACCGAGGAAGGGGGATCGAGAACTTCGGGGCACAGGCTCGCTCCCGCACGGTTCGATCCGTCTCAATGCCGCGTCAAATATCCCACCAGCCAGATCGAACCGACGCCGAGCGCGATCAGCACCGATTGCGATAGCGTGGCCTTGAGCTCGGGTCGCTTGTGCAGGCCGGGGATCAAGTCGGCCACCGCGACGTAGATCATGCTGGCGGCGGCGAGCGCGAGAATGCTTTGCACCCACTCCTGCAAGGTCTGCAGCGCGTAGTAGGCAACCAGCCCGCCGGCGAACATGGCGAAGCTCGACAGCAGGTTGAGCATGAAGGCGCGCATGCGGCTGTAGCCCGAGTGCAGCAGGATCAGGAAGTCGCCCACTTCCTGCGGAATCTCGTGCGCGATCACCGCCAGCGCGGTGACGATGCCGAGCTGCGTGCTCTCCATGAACGCAGCCGCGATCAGGATGCCGTCGACGAAATTGTGAAAGCTGTCGCCGATGAGAATCAGCATGCCGCTGCGGCCGTGGTCGTGCGGGTCGGCGTGATGGTCGTGGACCTCGCAGTCTTCGACGTGGCAATGGCGCCACAGCACCAGTTTTTCCAGGACGAAGAAAATGAGAATCCCGCCGAGCACAGTGGCGGCGACGCTGCGCACGCTCGTGGCACCCTCGAACGCATGCGGCAGCAGCTCGAGAAACGCCGCGCCGAGCAGGGCGCCGATGGCGTAGCTGACCAGCATCGGCACCCAGGCGGCGCGCGCGGTCAGTACGAACAGCGCGGCGCAGCCGACCGACAACACCCCACCGAGCAGGCTCGCCGCGGTAATCCAGCCCAAAGTCGACAGTATCATGCTTGCATCCACATTCATTGGATCCAGATCAGGCTCGCCATGCGCCCGGTTGCGCCGTCGCGGCGATAGGAATAGAACCGCTCGCGCTCGGTGTAGGTGCAATAGCCGCCACCGTAGACGCTCGCCACGCCGCTTCGCGCCAGGCGCCGGCGCGCGAGCGCATACAGGTCGGCGTGGTACTTGCCCGGCTTGCCCGGTACGAACGCGGCCGCGGACTCCGGGTCGCCCCCGTCGCCGACGGTGATGAATGCCTCGCGCACCTCTGCGCCGACTTCATACGCCGCCGGTCCGATCGCAGGCCCGAGGTAGGCAAGCAACACCTGCGGCGGACGGTCCATGGCGAGCAGCGTCTGTTCGATCACGCCGGAACAAAGCCCGCGCCAGCCTGCGTGTGCGGCGGCCACGACGGACCCTTCCTGATCGCACAGGAGCAGCGGCAAGCAGTCCGCGGTAAGCGCCGCGCAAACCGTGCCTGGCCGGCGTGCAACCGCCGCATCGGCTTCGGGGCTGCCCTCCATGGCGTCGGCCTCGGCCACCGCGGTTCCATGCACCTGGCGCAGCCACTGTGGCTCCGCCGGCAGCCACTGCCTCAGGCTGGCGCGGTTGCGCGTGACCGCCGCGACATCGTCGCCCGAGCGCAGCCCCAGGTTGAGTCCGGCGTACGCGCCGCGGCTCGCGCCGCCCGCGCGCGTGGTGATGAGCGCGCGCACGTTCGGCGGTGCGGGCCAATCGGGCACGATCCACCCGTGGGCGCTCATGCCGACGCCTCCGTACCGATATCGTAATTCTTGCGCTGGCGCGGTCGGCGTCCGGCGGCAATCGCGGTCGGTCGCATCCCCGGCTCGCGCCGAGGCCCCTGCTCCCTGCTCATGCCGCGATCTCCTCCAACAACAAGCGCATATCCGCGGGCAACCGCGCTTCCCACTGCATGGCCGCGCCGCTCACCGGATGCACCAGGCCGAGGCGGTAGGCGTGCAGCGCCTGACGCTTGAAACTCGCCAGCGGCCCCGGCGCGGTTCCGCGCCCGGCGCGATAGACGGGATCGCCCACCAAAGGGTGGCCGATCGACTGCAGGTGCACGCGGATCTGGTGCGTGCGCCCGGTATCCAGGCTGCATTCGAGCAGGGTCGCTCCGGCGAAGCGCTCGAGCACGCGGAAATTGGTGCGCGCCGCTCTGCCGTGCTCGGTCACCGCCATGCGCGTGCGCTGCGTCTGGTGTCTGCCTATGGGCGCGTCCACCGTCCCGGCACGCGCCACCGCGCCGTGCACAAGCGCGAAGTAATGTCGCGCCACCGTGCGCGCCTGCAGCTGCCGCACCAGGTCGGTCTGCGCTTCCAGCGTTTTGGCCACGACCAGGAGTCCGCTGGTGTCTTTGTCCAGGCGATGCACGATGCCCGCGCGCGGGATGCCGGCAAGCGGCGGGTGATGGTGCAACAGGCCGTTGAGCATCGTACCCTGCCAGTTGCCGCTGCCCGGATGCACCACCAGCCCGGCCGGCTTGTTGAGCACGAGCAAGGCCGCATCCTCGTGCACGATATCGAGCCCGATGGCCTCGGCCGCGGCGGCCGCGTCCCGCGCCTCGGGCGGCAGCGCGAGCGAAACGTGCTCACCGCCCCAGACCTTGCGCTTGGCATCGACCTCTGCGTTATCCAGTCTGACCTGGCCTTCTTTGATCCAGGCGGCAAGACGGCTGCGCGAATGTTCCGGAAACATCCGCGCCAGAGCCTGGTCCAATCGCATTCCGGCACAATCGGCTGGAACATTCCGCTCGTGGCCTTCGACTGCGCTATAATTTTGCGTTTCCTTAATCCCTGTGCCTGCCATCATGAAACGTAGTTTAGCGGTAATTCTCGCCCTGCTGTTATGTGCCTGCGGCCTGCTCCCCGACGTGAAAGACGAAACGTCGGGCTGGACCGCCGAAAAACTCTACGCCGAAGCCAAGAACGAGATTGCGAATAACGGCTATGCCAACGCGATCAAGTATCTGGAGAAACTCGAAGCCCGTTACCCCTACGGCCGCTACGCCCAGCAGGCGCAGATCGAGTTGGCCTACGTCTACTTCAAAGACGGCGAGCACGCGTCGGCCATTGCCGCCTGCGACCGCTTCATCAAGCTGCATCCGAATCACGCCAACGTGGATTACATCTACTATCTGAAGGGCCTGGTCAATTTCAACGAGGATACGGGGCTGTTGGGCCGGCTCAGCCGGCAGGACCTGACCGAGCGCGACCCCAAGGCCGCGCGCGAATCCTTCGACGCATTCAAGGAACTGGTCACTCGCTATCCCAACAGCAAATACACGCCGGATGCGATCGCGCGCATGAAGTATCTGGTAAATGCGCTCGCCTCGAACGAAGTCCACGTGGCGCGCTATTACATGAAGCGCGGCGCCTACGTCGCGGCGGCGAACCGCGCGCAGTACGCACTGCTGAATTACGCGCAGGCGCCAGCCGTCGAGGAAGCGCTGTTCATCATGGTGAAGGCCTATGATGCCCTGGGCATGACCGATTTACGCGATGACACCGACCGCGTGATGCGCAAGAATTTTCCCGACAGTGCCTATTTCAAAGGGTCACCGGGGAAGAAGGACCCGTGGTGGTTGCTATGGGGAGACTCCTGATCGGGTCGTCGCGCAGTCGTTTTCTAATCCTTGATACCCTGATCGCGGATGTAATCGCGAATCACCGTTTCGACGTCCCTGTCGGCGACAAACCCCAGCTTCAGCGCGCGCTCTGTGCTGAATCGCGCCGGCCAGGTCTTTACGATGGCCTGGATGCGCGCATCCGGCTTCCATTCCACGCGCGCAGCGACCTTGTCGCCGGCGATCTTGCGCAACGCGTCGACCATCTGCGCCACCGAGGCAGTGATGCCGGGCAGATTTACCACGCGACTGACGCCCCAGGCAGAGGACGGCAGTTCGTGCGCATGAATGAAGGCATCGACCACTTGGCCGGGCGAGAGCAGCCAGACGCCGGTTTCGGGGCCTACGGGACACGATGCAATCTCGCCGTTCAGCGGCTCGCGAATTATTCCGCTGGCGAAGGAAGACGCGGCGAGATTGGGCTTGCCCGCGCGCACCACGATGGTGGGCAGCCGCAGCGAACGGCCGTCGATGAAGCCCTTGCGGTTGAAATCGGTGGCGAGATACTCGCCGCAGACCTTGTGCGCGCCGTAGGAAGTCTGCGGATTGGGCGTGGTGGAATCGTCCAGCACCGGCGGCAAGTCGCCGCCGAATGCCGCCACTGAGCTGGCAAAGACATAGCGCGGCGGGCGTGCCTGCTTGCGGCAGGCTTCGAGCAGGCCGCGCGTGCCATCCAGGTTCACTTTGATGCCGAGGTCGAAATCGGCTTCGGCGCCGCCGCTCACTACCGCCGCCAGATGAAACACCGAGCCGGTATCCCGGCCCATGGTCTCGGCGAGCAGCGCAGCATCGGTAAAATCGCCTTTCACGCATTTCAGGCGCGCGTCGGTCTCGCCCGGGAAAGCGGTGTCGAGCAACACGATCTGCGAAATGGCCGCCTGCTTGCCGTCCGCATCGGCAGCGGTGCCGCGCTTGAGCAGGGCTTGCGCCAATCGGTAGCCGAGGAATCCGCCGCCGCCGGTGATGAGTACCTTCATATTATCCCCAATGGTTGTTGGTCCAGAATCAGGAGAACGGCGCGCTCGCGCTCACTCTTTGTAATACGAACGATACCATTCGACAAAGCGCGCGATGCCGGTTTCGATCGGTGTGGACGGACTGAACTCAATTGCGGCCTGAAGTCTCGACACATCGGCGATGGTCTCGGGCACGTCGCCGGCTTGCAGCGGCAGCAGATCCAGTTGCGCTTTCTTGCCCAGGCACTGCTCGAGCACCTGGACATATCGCATGAGCGTTACCGGCTGGTTGTTGCCTATGTTGAAAATCCGGTAGGGCGCATTGCTGCTCGACGGCGTCGGCGCAATTGCGGTCCACTTCGGGTCCGGCTGTGCCGGCCGGTCTATCACCCTGAGTACGCCTTCGACGATGTCGTCCACGTAAGTGAAGTCGCGCACCATCTCGCCGCGGTTGAACACAGGTATCGCCTCGCCCGCGAGGATGCCGCGCGTAAACTTGAACAGCGCCATGTCCGGCCGCCCCCACGGACCGTACACGGTGAAGAAGCGCAGCCCGGTGCAAGGCAGGCGGTACAGATGGGCGTAGCTGTGCGCGATCAGTTCGTTCGCCTTCTTCGTCGCCGCGTAGAGCGACACCGGGTGATCGATATTGTCGTCCTCGGCAAACGGCAGCTTGGCGTTCGCGCCATAGACCGAGCTTGAGGAAGCGAATACGAAGTGCCCGACGCTGGAGCGGCGCGCGCCTTCGATGACGTTGGCAAACCCGGCCAGGTTGGTGTCAACGTACGCGCCGGGGTTTTCGATCGAAAAGCGCACCCCGGCTTGCGCCGCGAGGTGCATGACGGCATCGAACCTGCGCTCGGCGAACAAGCGGGCCATGCGCTCGCGGTCGACGATGTCGGCGCGTTCGAATTCGAAACCGGAGCAGGCGCGCAGGCGCGCCAGCCGCGCCTGTTTCAGATTGACGTCGTAATAGTCGTTGAGATTGTCCAGCCCGACGACGCGGTCGCCGCGTGCCAGCAGGCGCAGCGCGAGAGTCGAACCGATGAAACCCGCCGCGCCTGTTACGAGGATATCCATGTCATTTCACCGCCGCTATTCTACCGGAGCGGCGGTGAAAAAATCGGTGACCTCTTCGAGCACGCGCGTGCGCCGCATCGCCGGCAGGCTTTTCCAGATGCGCCGCCCGTAGTGCTTGTTGATCAGCCGCGGGTCGCAGATCATGAGCACCCCGCGATCGCTTTCGTCGCGGATCAGGCGCCCCGCGCCTTGTTTCAGGCTGATTGCTGCGCGCGGCAACTGGTACTCCATGAACGCGTTCTTGCCCTGCTTGTTTAGATATTCGATGCGCGCGGCGAGCACCGGATCGTCGGGCGGCGCAAACGGCAGCTTGTCTATCACCACCAGTGACAGCGCTTCGCCGCGCACGTCCACGCCCTCCCAGAAGCTCTGGCTCGCCACCAGCACCGCGTTGCCCAACCGCCGAAAACGCTCGAGCAGTTCGCTGCGGGTACCCTCGCCCTGCAACAGCAACGGGTAGTCCACGCCTTCCGTTCCGAAGCGCTCCTGCAGCAGTTCGTGCGCGCGGCGCATCGCGCGCAGGGTCGTGAACAGCAGGAACGCGCGGCCGCGGCTGGCTTCGATCACCGGCCAAGCCGCCTCGACAACCGCCGCGGTGTGCGCGGCGTCGTTTGGCGCGGGCAGCCCCTCGGGCACATACAGCAGCGCCTGCTCCGGGTAATTGAACGGGCTGTCCCAACACGCGGTGCGCGCATCATCCAGGCCCATCTCGCCGGTGTAGTGGGTGAAATCCCGATTCACGGCGAGGGTCGCCGAGGTAAAGATCCAGGCGCGCGGATGGCCCTGCAACTGCCTGCGGAAGATCTCGGCGATGTCCAGCGGCGCCGCATTCAACTGGAAACTGGCACTGTAGGTTTCGGTCCAGCGCACCATGCCCTCGGAATCGGCGTCGAGCCAGCGCTCGAGCCGCGCGTGCTGATCGAGCGCGCGCCGCCAGCAGTTCGCCAGGCCTTCGCCGCGCTGCGCCTGCGTCTCCAGCAGCTTCGCCAGTAGTTTCAGCTGGTCCTCGAGGATGAGCAGCGCATCCTTGAACGCTGGCTTCGCCGTCGCCGCCGCATAGGCGAGCCGCGCGATATCCAGCGGCAATGCGAGGCGCACATCGCGGCTGGCTTTCTCCACGGCGGCCACGGCCGGGCGCAGCGCCGGCACGTCGCCGGCGCCGGCGATCGCCTCCACCAATGTGTCGCGGCACAGATCGAGCAGTTGGCCAGAGCTCAGGTTCTCGCCGAAGAACAGCGTCGCCGTTTCCGGCAACTGATGCGCCTCGTCGAATATCACCGCGTTGCAAGCCGGCAGCAGTTCGGCCATGCCCTCGTCCTTGAGCATCACGTCGGCGAAAAAAAGATGATGATTGACCACGACGATGTCGGCATTGAGCGCGTCGCGCCGCGCTGCCATGACGAAGCACTCGGTGTATTGCTTGCAGTCCTGGCCCAGGCAGTTCTCGCGCGTCGAGGTCGCCGACTGCCAGGCAGACGCGTTCTCCGGGACGTCGGCGAGTTCCGCGCGGTCGCCGGTCTTGCTCACTTTGGCGAAGCGCGCGATCTTGTGCAGATGCGCCACGTCCTCGCGGCTGGCGAAGCGCCCGTCGGCGAGCGCACCCTCGAGGTGATGGTGGCAGACGTAATTGGCGCGTCCTTTGAGCAGCGCTGTGCTGACCGGAACCTGCAGGGCCTCACGCACTGTCGGCAGATCGCGATTGTAAAGCTGGTCCTGCAGATTCTTGGTGCCGGTAGAAATAATGACTTTGCCGCTCGAAAGCAGCGCCGGCACGAGGTAGGCGAACGTTTTGCCGGTGCCGGTGCCGGCTTCGGCCACCAGAAGGCTGTTGTCGCGCATTGCCTGGGCGATGGCCTGTGCCATCTCGACTTGCTGCCGGCGCACGCGATAGCCGGGAATGGCGCGACTCAGCGCGCCGTCGGCACCGAACACCGACTCGAGCTGGTCATCTGCGGGAAGAGGCATGAACTGAGAATATCCGGTTTTGTCGCGCACAAATCAGGTGGTGACGAAGTATCCGCTTAACGCCCGGCATGGCCACTGGTGGCACTTCGTCAGCGTCAATATTTCTTTACTTTGGCAATAATATACATTACAGTACTGGTCATTCATTCCAAGTGAGCTGGAACAAATGGCCTACGATCCGAAAAATCCACCCGTCCAAATTAATGCCGACACCCCAGAAGGGATAATGCGGCAGGCAGCCGAGGCCGCAAAGGTGCTACTTCCGCGCCTAATCGCGGAGCGCGACCAATTGCAAAAAAGAGTGGGAGAGATTCAAAGCCAGATTCTCAACCTCAACTCAATCGTTGCCGTTTCCACTTCAGGTCTGCCAAATACGTCGTATGGAGGAGTGCACGTTTACGGGGTTATCCCTACGAGTTCTACGGCGATGACGACTTCAACCTCAACTGTGGTTTCAAGCGGCAGCGGACCGGCAGTGATATTTAACAAAGAACAAAAACTCACAACCGAAGAAAAAATTGCCGTGGTTCTGAGTCAGCATGACCGTCCTCTTAGTTCAACAGAACTTATGAGCAAGGTTCCACGCCATTTCAATCAGGATATTCCTCAATCGACGCTCTATGCCGCCATAGCATCAGGCAAAAGGTCTGGGCGTTTCAAGGAGGAAAAAGACGGGAAAGTGCGGCTCCTAAAAGCCGGAGACCTGTGATGCGTCAACATCACAGGTCTCCTTGTCGCGGTGTTGTTTGCCGCTCATCCCTACTGCGCTCGCTGCGCCCCAATCCGAAGGGATTGATTCGGAAAGGAGGTAATCAGATGCAGATCATTTGCCGACAATTATTAGCGTGATTTGCTGCGCTTTTTAGCGTGGCTGGCCCGAGGCGATTTCCCCGCCTCGGGTTTCTTCACTTTCGGACGGGCCGCTACCTTGGGCGCTGGCGCTAACTGCCTGATCGCCTCATTGAATGGTAAGGGCAAATGGAACAGCCTTTCGTTCATCCTTCCATTTTCCTCGTCAATCGCTTGTAGGTCAACCTGCGACCTTTAGTCGATTGGAGCAGATCATTCACCCGCCCCCCTTCGCCCATTTCACGGCGATTCCAGCGCCAAGCGAACATTTGCAGGTACTTGTCTAAATGTTCATCGGATACCTTGTGATAAACGCCATGCACGGCGCGCTTGAAGTGTCCGAAAGCGCCTTCAATCCGGTTCGTGGTTACGTCACCCCGCACATACTCGCCTAGCGTATGTTTGACTAAAGAATGAGCGTACATATTGCCCATCCATTTGTAGTGCGGTGCTTCGTCAGTATGTACAGCGGAACCTGGCCGAATGTTTGAACGGAGCGCCCGCTGCATTGCTGTGATGGGAGAAGTCTTTTGGGTATCGCCTTGTGGCATGTGCATCAGCCGCAGATCGCCACCGCGCTGTAGCAGACCAAGAACTTTTTTCTTATCGCCGTAGCCGCTGCCTTTTGATGTTCCCTTGTCGGCATGTTTCCACTTAGCACGAGCGCCGACAAATAGTTCATCTGCCTCAATCGTGCCGCTCAGCGGTTCTTCGTAGCCGGTCATGAGCGTTGCTTCACGGACTCGATGCAGTATGAACCACGCAGTCTTTTGAGTAACGCCAATATCGCGGCCCAACTGATGGCTTGAAATGCCTTTCTTGTGCGAGGTCATCAGGAAGATCGCCCGGTACCACGTCCGCAGCGGCAATTTGCTATCGCCGAAAATCGTGTCATGACGCACGGTGAATTTGCCCTTGCAATCACCGCACTTGTGCCTGCCCATTTTCAGATCGTAGACGCGCTCCATAGAGCCGCAATGTACGCAGGACATTCCATTAGGCCAGCGTATAGCCCGAAAATGATTGATGCACGCCAGTTCATTTGGAAAGGCTTCCTCAAACTGGATTAGATTATTGATTTCTTTAAACATTTTATCGACTCCTGAGCAGATAAATCAATCTTACTCGAAGAATCAAGTCCCGTCAAGTATATTATCGCCTTTACTTTTTTCTAGATATCTCCTAGATTACTTTAATGCGAAAGCATAATCTACTGTTTCTTATTGGTTTCATTGGCCTGGTCCTGAGCGGATGCGCAGCCAATTCAGTGCGCCTGTCCGAGTCCGAGTCCGAACCCGAGCCTGCGGCCGCTACCGCACCCATGATCAATGCAACCGACAGGGCGAGCCGCGTGGCCTTGCAAGCGCTGGTGTATCTGGGCACGCCTTACCGGGTGGGCGGCTTGTCACCGCAGACCGGCTTCGACTGCAGCGGCCTCGTCGCATACGTGTATCGCGAAGGAGCCGGTCTGGCGTTGCCGCGCAATACCTTGGACCTTAGCGTCCTCGGCCAAGCGGTCGAACGCGGCGCGCTGAGACCCGGCGACCTGGTCTTCTACAACACCCAGCGACGCGAAAACTCGCACGTCGGCATCTATCTGGGCGAGGACCGCTTCATCCATGCACCCACCAGCGGCGGCGAGGTCCGAGTGGAGAGCCTGCGTGCCGACTACTGGGTGCGGCGTTACAACGGCGCGCGCCGCGTCATTGCAATGTACTAGCGGTTCGATTGATCCACGCACTGTTGCGAATTCGTTGAAGCGACAACGCAACTTCGCCCAGGCAGCGTAGTTTGTCACCCCCCGGGGGGTCATAGCGCCCATCCCTGGAGGACTGGCTGCCCACATTGTTTATCCTAACCATCACCAGCGAACGACAAACAGCACCGGCGGATGGTGCGATTCCATACTTATTGCAAATAGGAATCATTCGTATTACAATACGAAAGGTACATAACTTATGAATTGAAAGGAAAAACCATGCGGCGTCTACTCAACACAATGATCTACACAGCCTACATCTGCATGCTTGCCATCCCGGCAGCGGCGACGGCCGACGAGAAGGTACTCAACCTCTACACCGCGCGTCATTATCAGACCGACGAAGCGCTGTACGCCAATTTCAGCCGGCAGACGGGGATCAAGATCAATCGTATCGAAGGCGGTGAGGACCCGCTATTCGAGCGCATCAAGCATGAAGGTGCGAACAGCCCTGCGGATGTCTTCATCACCGTCGACATGGGCCGACTGTGGCGCGCCGAACAGGCCGGCATTTTCGCCCCGCTGAAATCGAAAGTACTGGAGTCGCGCATCCCGGCGGCCTACCGTGATCCGGACGGCCGCTGGTTCGGCTTTTCCGCACGCTCGCGCGTCATCGTTTACAAAAGGGACTCGGTCAAGCCGGGCGACATCAGGAACTACGAAGATCTGGCCGACCCCAAGTGGAGAGGCAAGGTATGCGTGCGCTCCAGCAGCCACCCATACATGCTTTCGCTCACGGCCAGCATGGTGTCACACCTTGGCGAGGCCAAAGCTGAGCAATGGGTGAAGGGCCTGAAGGACAATCTCGCGCGCGACCCCAAGGGCGGCGATACCGACCAGATCAAAGCGGTAGCTGCGGGCGAATGCGAGCTGGCGCTGTCCAATACCTATTACTTCGTGCGGCTGCTGCGATCGGCCAAACCCGAAGACCGGAAAATGATGGAGAGGATCGGCGTGCTCTGGCCCAATCAGGACAACCGCGGCGCGCATATGAACATCTCCGGCGGAGGCATGCTCAGGCACGCGCCGAACAAGGTGGCCGCAATCAAATTCCTCGAGTACCTTGCCGGCGATGAGGCGCAAGCCTACTTCGCCGACGGCAACAACGAATGGCCGGTAGTCGCATCGGTGCGGGTGAGGAATGCTGAACTCGAATCGCTGGGCAAATTCAAGGCGGATCAACTGCACGTAAGCGAACTAGGCAGGAACCAGCCGGTCGCGCAACGGATATCGGATCGTGCCGGCTACAAATAAGCGCGGCTAACGCTCTTTTCGGCCGCCTGCGGCAATGGCGCGGCAAAGCAGAAACAGCGGCAGCAACCCGACCGCGACGATTACCAGCGACGCCGTAGCGGCCTCCGCCAGTCTTTCGTCGGAGGCGAAATTGTATGCCTGCACGGCAAGCGTGTCGAAATTGAACGGCCGCATGACAATGGTGGCAGGCAGTTCCTTCATCACGTCGACAAACACCAGCAGCGCGGCGGTAAGCATGCTTCCCCGGACAATGGGCACGTGCACCTTGAAAAGCGTCCTGGCTGGCGAAAATCCGAGGCCGCGCGCCGCGTCGTCCATGCTGGGCGTCACTTTGGACAGGCCGGCCTCCACTGTTTGCAGCGCGACAGCGAGAAAGCGCACCAGATACGCGTAGATCAGGGCCACGATGCTGCCAGTCAGCAGAAGTCCCGGTCCCTTGCCGAACGCACCGGTCATCCATTCGTTTATCAGGTTGTCCAATCGGGCAACCGGCACCAGAATGCCTACCGCGATGACAGCGCCGGGAATCGCATACCCCAGGCCCGCGATACGGTGTGCTGCGACCACCAGAATTCCGCGGTCCGTGCGCCCTGCATAGGCCATGATCACGGCCAGAAAAATCGCGGCGGCCGCGGTAATTGCGGCCAGCGTGAAGCTGTTCGCAACGAGATCGAGCATGCGCGGACTGAAAAAATGCGCATCCCCCTCCGCGAATGCCATGCGCGCTAGGATCCCTGCCGGCAGCAGGAATCCAAGCAGCACCGGCAAAGCGCACGCGCAAACCGCCACCCACGCTTTCGCGCCATGCAAGCGATAGGGCGACATGCGGCTGCGCCGCCCGGGATTGTAGAAGCGGGAACTGCCGCGGTTGGCGCGCTCGAGGACGAGAATTGCGGCCACGAACGTCAGCATCAACGTGGCCAATTGCGCTGCCGCAACCGGGTCGCCCAGAGACAGCCACGCACGATAGATGCCGGTAGTAAATGTTTGAACGGCGAAGTAGGAGACGGTGCCGAAATCGGCGAGTGTCTCCATTAGTGCAAGCGCCGCGCCGGCGGCAATGCCGGGACGCGCGAGCGGCAGGGCCAGACGGTAGAACCCGCGCCAGGCACCATAGCCCAGCGTGCGCCCGGCTTCGAACGCGCTCACCGGCATTTCGAGAAAGGCCGCGCGCGCGAGCAGATAGACATACGGATACAACACCAGCGAGAACATCGCCATCGCGCCGCTGAGTGAACGGATTTCCGGGAACCAGTATTCGCGCGCGCGCCATCCGGTGGCCTCGCGCAGAAGGGACTGCACGGGACCGGCGAACTGCAAGAAATCCGTATAAGCATAGGCACTAACATATGCTGGCATTGCCAGCGGAAGTACCAGCAGCCACTCGAACACGCCTGCTCCGGGAAAGCGGCACATGCTCACCAGCCAGGCTGATCCAACTCCGAGAACGACTACGCCCGCGGCCACCCCTGCCAGAAGCCACAGTGTATTGCCGATGTATTCGGGCAGCACCGTTGATGCCAGATGTGACCAGGTCCCGGTGCCGGGCGCGAAAACGCTGAATACCACTGCAGCGATGGGCAGGATGAAGAACAGGGCCACAATGAGCGCGATTACGTCCAACGAGCCTGGCGCGCGCCCCCGGGAAGTCGTCATACCTGCGAAGAAACTTAATAGATTCAATGTATTGGGTCCGATGGAATCGGCAGCTGAGCGCGCCCTTCCCGGGTGCAATGCGATATTGTAACAAGAATCATTCGCAATAAGTCTACAAGCGATATAATGGGGCCATGCATTCTGAAATGCCCCGCGCCGACTCGCTCCTGGATGTGCGCGATATCCATCAGTCCTACACCGATCACGAAGTGGTCAATGGTCTGTCATTTTCGCTCAGAAAGGGCCAAATCGGCTGCCTGCTTGGCCCGAGCGGATGCGGCAAGACGACTGTTTTGCGCTGCATCGCCGGCTTCGAGCCTCTGAGCCACGGCGAGATATGGCTCAATGGCCGGTTGGTCAGCGACGCGGGCTGCGTGCTGCCGCCGGAGAAGCGCCGCATCGGCATGGTATTCCAGGATTTTGCGCTGTTCCCGCATCTTTCAATCGCCGCCAACGTCGCCTTCGGCTTGCATCGGATCTCGGCATCACTGCGCCGCCGGCGCGTCGATGTGCTGCTGCAGACGGTTGGCTTATCCGGCCTGGGCGAAAAATTTCCGCACGAACTCTCCGGCGGGCAACAACAGCGCGTGGCGCTAGCCCGGGCGCTCGCCCCAGAACCGGACCTACTCTTGCTGGACGAGCCCTTTTCCAATCTCGACGTCGATTTGCGCGAGCGCCTCAGCCTCGAAGTGCGCGACATCATCAAGTCCACCGATACGACGGCCGTTATCGTCACACACGACCAGCATGAGGCGTTTGCCATCGCCGACGAGATCGGCGTCATGCACGAAGGCGAGATCAGGCAATGGGACAGCGCATACAACCTGTATCACCGCCCCGTCAGCCGTTTCGTCGCGGACTTCATCGGCCAGGGCGTGTTCCTCCCTGCGACGGTACTGAGCGGGCAACAGGTGAGCATAGAGTTGGGTGTGCTCAATGGCGACATCCCGCAGGCGTGCGGCATCGGCTGCGATGTCTGCGGCAAGGGCTGCACGGTAGACATCCTGCTGCGTCCGGACGACATCATCCACGACGATGCGAGCGGCATGCAGGCCGAGGTTGTGCATAAAGCCTTTCGCGGCGCGGAAATCCTCTACACGCTGAAACTGGAAAGCGGCAGGAACGTGCTTGCCCTGGTTCCGAGCCACCACAACCATGCCATCGGCGAGCGCATCGGCATCCGTTTGGATGTCGACCACGTGGTCGCGTTCGCGCCGCGCGAGGCCGCCGCCACTGCCTAGGAATTCGGGCTCTCCAAGTTGAAGATCACCGGGACGTCGATACTGAACTCGCGGCCGCGCAAGCTGGCCGGAATGGGCACCGTGGTCTTGCCTTTCTTGAGCATGTCCAGCGCCTGATTGTCCAGGATCTCGTGGCCGCTGCCGGTCTTGATCGAGGCGCTGGCGACCATGCCGTTGGCGCCGATCACCATGCGCACCTCCACCCTGCCCTGCCAGCCCTTCTCCAGGGCAATTGCCGGATAGCGCTTGTAACGCCTGGTTGCGACGATCAATGCCAGACGGTATTGCTCCAAGGTTCCCGTATCCGCCTCATTCCCGGACTTGGCGCCCGCCTCGGTCGGGACGCCGGCTGGTAGCTGGGGTGCCGCCTTGGCCTGGACCGGTGCAGCAGGCTGCGTGCTCGAAGCCGCTGAACCGAGCGCCGTAGTCGCGGACTCAGCTTGTGGAGCCCTTGCCGGTTCGGCCGGCGCCGCGCTTTGCGCCGCCGGCGCGGGTGATGAAGCCGGTCTGGTCAATGCCGGTCGCGTCGCCGAAACCGGGTCGGGAGGTGGTTGCGGCGCGAGCTTCGACGGCGGCGTCTGCACCGGTGCATGCGACGCCGCGATTGGCGCCAATGTTGCGGTCAGCACCAGCAGCGTCTTCGCCGGCGGCGCCGGCGCGGGCCCCCAGGAGATGCCGAGTAATACCAGCGCGTGCAACGCAATCGACACCAGCACGCACCAGAGCAGAGCGCGCTCTTCGGCGAGCGGTTGCATGAGTTCTGCGCTGACGGCTGATGAGGACATGGATCAAGGATAGCCGATGGGCGGCCGCCGGAGCCAAAAAAAAGCGACCGGCGGTCGCTCTTCTCGTTTGGCGGAAAGGGTGGGATTCGAACCCACGGTACGGAGAACCGTACACCGGATTTCGAGTCCGGCGCTTTCGACCACTCAGCCACCTTTCCGGGCACGTCCCCCAAGCGAACTTTCTCCTCTCCCGTCGAACGGGACCGAGGAAGGGGGATCGAAACCTTCGGGGCGCATTTTACCAGCAAGCCCGGAGTCCGAGCAGTCAGTAATTCAAGCTCCGCGCGCGATGCGCTCCAGGCCCCCAATGTGGGGCCGCAACGCCGGCGGAACCGACACGCTGCCGTCCGCATTCTGATAATTTTCCAGGACCGCGACCAGCGTGCGCCCCACCGCCAGCGCAGAACCGTTCAATGTATGCACCAACTCGGGTTTGCCCTTCTCGTTGCGAAAGCGCGCCTGCATGCGCCGCGCCTGAAAGGCTTCGAAATTGCTGCAGGAGGAAATCTCGCGGTAGGCGCTCTGCCCCGGCAGCCACACTTCGATATCGTAAGTCTTGGCGGCGGAAAAGCCCATGTCGCCTGCGCACAGCGCCATCACGCGGTAGGGCAATTCCAGTTTTTGCAGGATCGTCTCCGCATGGACGGTCAACGTCTCCAGGGCGGCGTAGGATTTCTCCGGCTGGATGATCTGCACCAACTCGACCTTGTCGAACTGGTGCTGGCGTATCATGCCGCGCGTGTCCTTGCCGTAGGAGCCGGCCTCGCTCCTGAAGCACGGTGTATGGCAAACGAATTTTAGCGGCAGCAACTCCAACGGCACGATCTCGTCGCGCACGATGTTGGTGACTGGCACCTCTGCCGTCGGGATCAGATAGAACTTGCCTTCCTCGCCGCGCGGCACGGCAAACAGGTCCTCCTCGAACTTGGGCAGCTGCCCGGTACCGCGCATGCTCGCCGCGTTGACGAGGTAAGGCACATAGACTTCGGTGTAACCATGCTCGCGCGTATGCACGTCGAGCATGAATTGGGCGAGAGCCCGGTGCAGGTGCGCGAGCGGCCCGGTCATGAGCGAAAAGCGCGCGCCGCTGATCTTGGTGGCAGTGGCCAAATCGAGCATTCCCAGCCCCTCGCCGAGGTCGACGTGGTCCTTCACCGGAAAATCGAATTGCCGCGGCGCGCCGCAGCGGCGCACTTCGGCGTTGTCGTCCGCCGATCGGCCTGTCGGAACGCTTGCATGCGGCAGGTTCGGTATCACCAGCAGAAAATCCTGCAGCTTTGCCTGGATCTGAAGCAGCTTTGCTTCCAGGGACTGCAATTCGGTGTTGGCCTCGCTTGCGTCGCTCATCAGGGCCGCGACGTCTTCGCCCTTGCCTTTAGCCTGGCCGATACGTTTGGCTAGGCTGTTACGCGCGGACTGAAGCTCCTGGGTACGCGTTTGCACCAGCTTGCGCTCCTGCTCCAGCGTCTGGAATGCCGCACCATCGAGATGGAAGGGTCTCGCCGCAAGCCGGCTCGAGACGCCTTCAAGATCGTTACGCAATAATTGAATATCTAACATAGGAGAATTCGGGAAATCTGCCTTAGTCCGTGCCCACGACTTCTCACTTTTTCGCTTTTCTGTCGAGTTCGCGCAGGTAGGCAAGTTTCTCGGATATCTTGCCCTCCAGACCGCGCGGCGTCGGCCGGTACCAATTCACTTCGGGCATACCTTCCGGAAAATAATGTTCGTCCGCGGCGTAGGCATCCGGCTCGTCATGGGCATAGCGATATTCGCGCCCATAACCCAGTTCCTTCATCAGTTTGGTCGGTGCGTTGCGCAGATGCTCCGGCACGAGACGGGACTTGTCTTGTCCGATAAAGGCCCGGGCGTCATTATACGCCACGTACACTGCGTTCGACTTCGCCGCGCAGGCGAGATAGATCACCGCCTCGGCCAGCGCCAGTTCCCCTTCGGGCGAGCCCAGCCTTTCGTAGGTTTCGCATGCGTCCAGGGTGAGGCGCAGTGCGCGCGGATCGGCCAGGCCCACGTCTTCCATCGCCATGCGCACGAGGCGCCGGCCGACGTACAGCGGATCGGCGCCGCCATCGAGCATGCGCACCATCCAGTACAACGCAGCGTCGGGGCTGGAGCCGCGCACGCTCTTGTGCAGGGCGGAGATCTGGTCGTAGAAAGCATCGCCGCCCTTGTCGAAACGGCGCAGATTTCGCGACAGGGCATTGTCGATGAAGGCCCCGTCGATGCCATTCCTGGTCTCGCCTGCGGCGGTCTGAATGATCTCGAGCAGATTGAGCAGGCGCCGCGCATCGCCGTCGGCGAGCCCGATCAGGCGCTCGCGCGCGTTCGCGTCGAATTGCAGCCCCGCGAGCGGGCCGCCCAGGGCGCGTTCGAGCAACTGCCCGAGTTCCTCATCGTTCAGGCCCTTGAGCACATACACTGCGGCGCGCGACAGCAGTGCGCTGTTCACTTCGAACGAGGGATTTTCCGTGGTGGCGCCGATGAACGTAAACAGCCCCTGCTCGACGAAAGGCAGGAACGCATCCTGCTGACCTTTGTTGAAGCGGTGCACCTCGTCGACGAACAGAATGGTGTGCCTCCCGGATTGGGCCAGCACGGCTTCGGCGCGCTGCACCGCCTCGCGGATGTCCTTGACCCCGGAAAAAGCCGCGGACAGGGCAATGAACTCGGCGTTGAAGGCGTTGGCCATCAGGCGCGCCAATGTGGTCTTGCCCACCCCAGGCGGCCCCCACAGGATCATGGAATGCGGCTTGCCCGAGTCGAACGCCAGGCGAAGAGGCTTTCCCGGGCCTAGCAGATGCGGCTGGCCCACCACGTCGGCCAGCGATTGCGGGCGCATGGCATCTGCAAGTGGCGCTGCGGGTTTCGGGGTACCGAACAGATCAGCCATGATTCTGCGACTCAGTCGCCGATCACGTCTGCGCCTTTGGGCGGGACAAACTTGAACAGCGCCACATTGAGTTTCGGATTGCGGCGCAAGGCGGTGAACTTGAGCACAGTGGTCTGGCCGAAGCTGTCGGCCAATTCCATGATCTCCAGCCCGGAGAAACCGAAGCCCATGCGGATGGTCTCAAAATTGGATTCTTTTTCGCGCGGAACGGCTTCGATCCATTCGAGGCCGTCCTTCTCCCCCTGGTCGCTCAACTTGAAGGCGCGCTCGATTTCATTGCCGCCGGCAAGCAGCGCTGCCGGCGTGGAACCGAGCGCGCGGTCCAGGCGCCTTACCGTCACCTGGTTCAGGTCCTCGTCATAGACCCACACTTTGGCACCGTCGCCGACGATCAACTGGGCGTAAGGCTTGGCATAAGTCCAGCGGAACCGGCCGGGGCGCGAGAAAGCCAGTGTGCCGTTCGATACCTGCGTCAGCTTGCGCTTGCGGTCGTAGACTTTCTGTTCGAATTCGCCCTGCGCCGACGCCGTGGCAGCGATGAAACTATGGAGCGCCCCCAGGCCTGCGGCCACGGCCCCGCCTGCGGGCAGCATCAGCGCAACGAGCAACAGCGCCCGCATCGATCAGCCCTCGGCCCGGTTGGGCACCAGCACTTCGCGGTTGCCGTTCGGCTGCATCGCCGAGACCATGCCTGCCTTTTCCATCTGCTCAATCAGTCGCGCCGCACGGTTGTAGCCGATGCGCAGGTGCCGCTGCACCAGCGAGATGGAAGCACGGCGCGTGCGCAATACGATCTCCACCGCCTGGTCGTAAAGCGGATCGGCCTCGCCGCCCGTTTCGCCCGCGCCATTCAATTCGCTGGCGGGCTCGTCCGCGTCGAGCACGCCGTCGATGTAATCGGGCTGTCCCATCTTCTTGAGATAAGCGACCACTTTGTGCACCTCGTGATCGGCGACAAACGCGCCATGCACGCGCTGCGGCAGCCCGGTTCCGGGGCGCAGGTAGAGCATGTCGCCCTGACCGAGCAGCGCCTCCGCGCCCATCTGGTCGAGGATGGTGCGCGAGTCCACCTTGCTCGATACCTGAAACGAGATGCGCGTGGGAATGTTGGCCTTGATTAGACCCGTGATCACATCCACCGAGGGGCGCTGCGTCGCCAGAATGAGGTGTATGCCAGAGGCGCGCGCCTTCTGCGCCAGACGCGCGATCAGTTCTTCGACCTTCTTTCCCACCACCATCATCAGGTCGGCGAGTTCGTCGATCACCACCACGATATTGGGCAGCGGCCCGAGGAACTGCGGCTCGCCCGTCTCCAACGTCGTCGGGTCCTCGAGCGGCCGGCCGGCTTTTTCCGCTTCCGCCACCTTGGCGTTGTAGCCCGAGAGCTGGCGCACGCCCAGCCAGGACATGAGCTTGTAGCGCCGCTCCATTTCCGCAACGCACCAGTTGAGCGCGCTCGACGCCTGCTTCATGTCGGTCACCACCGGCGCGAGCAGGTGAGGGATATCCTGGTACACCGACAGTTCCAGCATTTTCGGATCGATCAGGATCAGGCGAATCTGGCGCGGCTCGGCCTTGTACAGGAGCGACAGGATCATGGCATTGAGGGCCACCGATTTTCCCGAGCCGGTCGTTCCCGCCACCAGCAGGTGCGGCATTTTTGCGAGGTCCGCGACCATGGGCTTGCCGGCGATGTCCTTGCCCAAAGTCAGCACCAGCGGCGAGCCCATCTCGTGATAGACCTCCGAGCTCAGGATCTCGGACAGGCGCACGATCTGGCGCTTGGGATTGGGTATTTCCAGTCCCATGCATGATTTCCCGGGAATAGTCTCGACCACGCGTATGCTCACCACCGACAGCGCCCGGGCCAGGTCCTTCACCAGGCTCATGATCTGGCTGCCCTTGACGCCCACCGCCGGTTCGATCTCGTAGCGCGTAATCACCGGTCCCGGATAGGCCGCCAGCACCCTCACCTGCACGCCGAAGTCAGACAGCTTTTTTTCGATCAGGCGCGAGGTGTATTCCATGGTCTCGGCGCTCATCGCCTCAACATCGCGCTGGGGCTCGTCCAGCAATGACAGCGGCGGCAGCGGCGTATCCGGCAGGTCCAGAAACAGCGGCACCTGCTTTTCCTTGATAACACGCTCAGACTTGGCGATCTCGACCACCGGCGCCTCAATGCGTATCGGCTCGTGATCCTCGATGATGCGCCGCTTGTCCTCCTCCAGAATCACCTCGCGTTCCAGCGTCGCTAGTTCCCCCGCCTTGCGGTCCTGGCGGCGCCGCCAGGTTTGCAGCACGAGCGCATACGCGAATTCCAGCGCCGCACCGGTCAGCTCGATGGCACTCAACCAGGATACGCCGGTAAACAGGCTCAGCCCGATCGCGAACAAAGTCAGCAATATCAGCGTCGCCCCGGTAAAAGCGAAAGTCGCGGCAAGATTGCTGCTGACCACCGCTCCCAGCATGCCCCCGGGCGCCAGCGGCAGCGCCACCTTGAGAGTGTAAAAGCGCAGCGTCTCGAGACCTGCACTGGCGGCGATCAAGACGGCAAACCCGGCCAATGCGATGATCAGCGGTCGCCGGTCCAACAGCCGGCTGCCGTCCAGGCGTCTATAGCCGGTGATGACCATGTAGGCGAACAGCGCAACCAGCCAGTAAGCGGAAACGCCGAACAGATACAACAGCAACTCGGAAAGCCAGGCGCCGGCGCGCCCGCCGGCATTTCTCGCAACGGGCGCCGCGGTACTGTGAAACCAGCCGGGATCGGACTTATCGAATGTGACCAGAATCAGCAACAGGTATAGCGCCAGAGCCAGAAGCGCAAACCACTTGGATTCACGCAGCAGCGCGGCGATTTTGCCCGGAAGAGGCGGCGTATCGGTTCGGTTCAAGGTATTCATCGGATGCCAGACGGCTATCCGGCCATTTTACCTGCTTGGCCCGCCTGGCACCAAAGTACCGCCATGCGCCTGCAAAACCGATCCTCTTGTACGCCGCGCAGCGCGGCGCACGAGCCTTAAAGCACCGTGCCCCAGGGTTTCCTGCGCGCGGTCAAAAAAAATCCCCGCACAAAGCGGGGATTTTTCATGTTCGGAGAACGGCGCGGTTCAGCGGCGCACGACACATTCCTGATTCTTGCCCGAATTCACTGCCGCACCCGTCATGATGCTCTGGATAAAGGTCGCCGGCGGTGTGAACTGCAGGCCCGGATCCGTGGACAGAAAGCGCGCCCGGCTATTGCGGTCCGAAATCGCGCCGAACTGGCCGGCAAGGAAGCTTTGCGAGCCGGCATTGTTGGTCGCGATGATCTCCCCGTCCGTCACGCTCACATACACGCTGGGTTCCAGGTTGTCGCTGCTGTTCGGTTTCGAGCAGGGCGTGGTCAGGCAGTCGTCCGCGCCGAAGCTGGTGCCGCGGATGCCGATCGTCGCCGTCGCCGTTCCCAGGCTGTAGGCATCCTGGTCGCCGCGTTTTCCGACCGCACCGGTGACCGCCCTCAGCCCGCCCTTGACCAGACCGAAAACAAAGCTGTCCTCTTTCGGCTCGTCCTGCTTGAACCGGAACTGCTGGATCTTCATGCTGCTGTTCGGTTTGAGCGTGATCGTCCCGCCGTCGGAAAATTTGATCTGCGCATAGCTGTCTTTCTGGGTGTTGATCGTATCGCCGCCAACGACCTGGGACTTCTGCGACAGAATGCGCACGGAGCCGTCGGCCTTCTGCACCGACAAGGTACCGGATAGCTGCGTCACGGTACCGGTATTCGCGCACGCGCCGGCCGCCAGCAGACCCAGACCGGCGAAAACAAAGCATTTAAAAGCTGAGCTATGGACTTGCATGTTCTTACTCCTTCTTCGAGGCGGAAAAACCGCCGCGCAACAACCCATTCCGACATGTAAAGTATAGTGCACTCTTTCCCGGGAAACCGAGGAACAAGTTCACGAATGACGAATTGTTCCGCCATTAATCCGGAAAAACATGTCAATTGTCGGAAACAGGCTGGTGATTCGTGAATTAATTCACGTTCGCCGCTAGTCCGACAGCAGTATATTGTCGCGGATGACGATAGTGTCGCCGCGCACTTCGATATACCCGGTCGACTGCAGGTGCTTCATCACCCGGCTGACCATCTCGCGCGAGGCGCCGATCATGCGTGCGATATCCTGTTTGGACAGTTTCCGGGTCACCACCTTCTCCCCGTCGACGACTTCGGCGGTCTCCAACAGCAGTCGCGCCACGCGCCCGAAGACGTCCATCAGCGCGAGGCTGCCGATCTGGTTGTCCGCTTCGCGCAGCCTCTTCACCAGTCCGCGCATCACCGTCATGGCCATGTCGAAGTTCTCGGCCAGGCAGCGCTTGAAATCGGGTTTCGAAATGCAGACCAGCTCGCATGCTTCGAGCGCGACGACGTTGGCCGAACGCGGGCTGTTGTCGATCAGCCCCATTTCACCGAAGAACTCATTCGGCTCGAGAATGGCAAGGATCACCTCCTTGCCCTCCAGGTCGCTCATGAACACCTTGATGCGGCCACTGATGAGAATGTAGAGCGAATCGGTGGGGTCGCCCGTGCCCAGAATCAGGCTGCCCCGGACATAAGATTTGCGCGAGACCACGCGGGCCAGCAGCGCGAGTTCTTCCTCGCTCAGCACGGACAGCAAAGGGACGTTGCGCAACAATGTCGTGGAAACGCTGGACATGCCTGACATGGTTCCCGCCATTCCATTTTCCCCTAGCGACCGGCGCGTGCCTGCCTCAAGAGGGGGTTCGCCCCTTCGCGCGGTCCTCCATCAGGGCCCCGCTTGCATCGCGCGCATAAGACAACCGCAAATTATTGTTTATGTTATCAGATTCTACCCGAGCCGGCTCGGCCAGTGCCGTCCACGCGCGGAGCACTCAGGCGGATGGCTGCGCGCGCAACGACGCCTATTCCGCGAGCAGGATGTTTTCGCGCAAGACGATGGAGCGGCCGCGCACTTCGATGTAGCCGCCGAGTTGCAGGTCTTTCATCACGCGGCTTACCATCTCGCGCGAGGCCCCTATCATCTTGGCGATGTCCTGCTTGGACATTTTCTTGACGACCACCTTCTCGCCATCCACATCGTCGGCCATCTCAAGCAACAGTCGCGCCACCCGGCCGTACACGTCCATCAGCGCGAGGCTGCCGATCTTTTGGTCAGCCTCGCGCAGCCGCTTCACCAGGCCGCGCATCACCACCAGCGACAGGTCGAAATTCTCCGCCAGCGTGCCCTTGAAGTCGGTCTTGGAAATGCTGAGCAGTTCGCACGGTTCCAGTGTCACCACACTGGCCGAGCGCGGACTATCGTCCAACAGTCCCATCTCGCCGAAAAATTCGCCCCGCCCGAGGATCGAAAGAATCACCTCCCGGCCCTGCTCGTCGCTCATCGACACTTTGACGCGGCCGTCGATGATGATGTAGAGCGAATCGGTAGGATCGCCTGCGCCGATGATCTTGGTGTTGCGGCCGAAGCTCTTGCGCACGATCATGCGCACCAGCACGCTCAACTGCGCCTCGTCCAAACCCGCAAACAGCGGCACGTTGTGCAGCAATGTGGTCGATACGTTCGCCGGTCGGGTCATGTCCTATTCCCTGCCTATACTCATTGCCGGGTCGGGTTGCACCCGGATTGCTTTCTTTCCCAGTCCCGCCGTGGAGAACGGATCACTGCCCCATCAAGGGTACGTAAGCTGCAATCGCGCAAGCTGCGCAGGTCTAATTGCACGACGGCTTGCTTATGTCATCCGTGTTCGCAACATTGCCGAAGTTCGAGGCCAGGGATCTGGTCGTCGCAGCCACAATATACGACATCAGGGATTCATCGAAACCGCGCGGCGACAACGACTGGATGAAGGCCGTGGTCTTCGTCGTATCCGTGTGCACGAAGAAATAGCCACCGCCTGTGCCTCCGTTCACCGCGGGGAAGAGCACGCGCGCCTGGGAGGACGGATCGCCGATGAGCGTAATCGGCAGATCGTTGCGGTCATAAATTCCTGATCCGGGTCCGCCGACGAGCAGCAGGCCGACGTTCGGCAGCGTGTGCGGTCCGGTCGCATCGGTGTAGGTGTACTCAAGCTTGCCGCCGATGTTGATCTCGATGTCGCCGCTGTTGACCATAACGGCCGATGCCCCTAAGCCCGTACCGCCGACGAGCTTGATGTAACCGCCGGTAGTGACCGTCAGGTTCACCGGGTCGATCGCCGCGGTCGCCGACGCCTGGCCGCCGTCCTTCGAACTGGCCGTGCCGCCGGTCAGCAGCACGTTGCCGCCAATGTCGATAAATTTGCTGCTGGTGCCGAGTATGAGCGCGTCGGCCGCAGCCAGCGCACCGCCCCCGGCCTTGGTATTGCTTTCCGCCGTACCGCCCTGCAGAGTGATATTGCTGCTGTTGGTGGCGTACGGCGCGAGCGGGTTGACGCATTGCGTGCATAGCGCGCTCGGTGTTCCACCCTTGACTCCCAGGATGGTGACGATCTCGCCGCGCATGCCGCCCAGCGCCGAAGTCTTGGCTACGTCTTTCGCTGAAGTCGCCGAAGCGATACCGCCGGTAATAAGGATATTGCCCGACGTTCCGGCACCGCCCTGGTCGCCATTGAGATAGATGTCGAGTTTCTCGTTGGCGCGCAGGATCGTGTCGAAAAACTGGCCCGTGTCCGCGGTATTCGCGCTGTTATCGATGACCAAATTCTGCACCGGCAGCGGCTTGCCGTCGGCGTCCTTCACTCCGACGACGATATTCTTCGCGCGCACCTCGACCGAATTGCCCGCCGAGCCCGCGATGATCACGCTGCCCGAACCCGCGCCGAAGCCGGCGGCGCCGCCCGATCCGGATGCCTCGCTCGCGCTGGCGTTGGCGCGCAGCGCCAGATCGCCCACCACTTGCACGGTGCCAGAAATCCTGACGTCCTCCGTAGCGACCAGCTTGAGGGTGTGATCGAATTTCTCGAACTCCCGGTTGTCCAGCTTGTCGCGCGTGCCCAGGTCCCGGCCGATCACCACGCCGCTGCTGCTGCCGCCGGGGTTGTTCAATACAATATTGCCGGTCGCGTACAGATTGAGCGATCCGCCGGTCTGGCCGCCGTTGATTTGCGCGTTGGTGACGGCCGAACTCAGTGTCACATCGCCCGCGGTCGAAATCAGCGTGGCATTAGCTCCGGTAACGTCGACCTCGGGCGGGAGCTCGATCGACTTGCCGGTGAGCGAGAAGTCGGCCGCCGTGTGGACGCCGGCAATGACGATGCCGTTGATGCTCTTGTAATCGATGTTGCTTTGCGCATTAGTCGACGGATTGATCGCGCCGGCTGTCCGCGCTTCCAACGTGATCGGCCCGGTGCTGTTGCCGCTGTCGGCGAGGTCGTTACGCATGTCGATCACACCAGCCTGGGCAGCGCTATTGAACGTACGCACCGCGAATGCGCCCTGTGCCGTCTTGCCCTCGATCGGAATGCTTTGCAGCCCGGCGGCAGCGCTCGCGCTCTGCTTGACATTGCCCGTGGCGAAGATCGAAATCGCACCGCCGTTATTGGCGATCACCGGCCCATTGAGGTTCACCCCGCCCAGCGTGCCCGCGGCCACGGACGCAGGCGATAGTCCGAACCCGCCGGCGCCGGTGTAAGCCGGATCGTTGCCGGTCACGAATTGGATATCGCCGACCTTGTTCTGCACCTTGCCGTTGATATTCAGGTTGGTGCCCACATTGAGATTGATCCCGCCGCTCGCGGCCGCGCTGTTGCTGATCGAAGTGACATTCAGGTCGCCCGCGTCGGCGCGCGCGAACACCCCGCCGCTCGTGGTGTTGGTCACGGTCAGAGTTGTCCCGGCCGCATGCGACAGCACCATCGGCGAGGCCAAGGTGCCGACCCCGGTGGCGGCGTTCATCGTCAGCGTCCCGGTCACATCAAGCGCGCCGCCGTTGGTGCTGATCTCGCCGGCCGCGGCGCCGCCGCCGTTGGCTGTCAGCGTCAGATTGCCGTTTCCGGCCGCGTAAGTGACCGGCGCGTTGATGGCGATGCCGCCCGTGTTGTTTTGCAGCGTCAAACCATTCTGCGCCGTGGTCGGATTCAGCGCGCCGACAACCGTGATCGCGCCGGCATTGTTGCTGGCGCCTAGCGTCAGGCCGCCCGTCGTGGTGATGGTATTGAGCTCGCTGTCGGCCAACTCCAGCGTCCCCGCAGCGTTGTTCGTTGCAGCCGTCGCGACGCCTAGTAGGAGGGCATCGGTGACGTTGTTCGGTTTCAGCGTCACAGTGCCGCTGCCGGAGCTGATCGCTGCGGTCAGCACCATCTCGTCCGCGATCAGCGCGATCGCGCTGTCGATCGTGCTCATGGCTCCGCTATTGTGCGTGAGTGTCCGGTCGGTGCCGATCACGTTGAGCGTCGCTCCCGCCGGTGCGGTCAGGCTGCCGCTGAGTGTCATGTCGCCGCCGGTGGTCAGAGTGATCGTCGAGCCGGCGCCGGTTGCAATCGATCCCGTGCCGGATACGTTCAGCGCGCCGCTGGTGGTGAGGCGGGTGTTGCCGCTGGTGTCGACCGCCCCGTTGATCGTCGTGATTCCGGCCGAAGGTGTCGTGGAAGGCACGCCCGTAGCGCCGAGGGACTGCGTCAGCGTTTTGGTGCTGAAACTCGATTGCACCGTCACATCCTTCGCCTGCGTAATGAGCACGTCGCCCAGCCTCGTCGCGCCGGCCGCGCCATCGAAGGTCACGTCACCGCCGCTGCCAGCGCTGATGGTCAGGTTCTCCGCGCTGCCGGTAGTCCCGGTAAGCGTATTGCCGAAGGTGACGTTTGCGCCGGCGGCGTTTGCCCCGGTCGTCGTGTCGATCGTGGTCGTGCCGGCGCCATTCAAGGTCACTGGGCTGGCAAAGCTCACCGTATTGCCGGTGGTGCTGATCGAGCGCGGGCTCGTGATCGAAACCGCGCCGGTTCCTGTCGTGCTGATTTGCGCGAAGGCGCCGTCGGCAACAACATTCTGCTCGATCGTTAGCACGCCGCCGTTATCCAGGGTCACGGTGCCGCCGGCGGTCGTCGTGATGCCGGTGGTACTGACGGCGGAGGGCGCGTCAGCGACTATGCCGATGGTGAAACCATTGGCATCTCGATAGCTCACGTTCCCCGCCACATTCGCGACAAATGTGGTGATGTCATTGCCGGCGTTGCTAAGCGTGTACGGCCCGTTGCCGAGCAGCTGCAGCCCGCCGGCGGTCACGTTGTCGACCGGAGTCGCCTGGGTCACCGCGCCATAGGTGGTCAGCGTCAGGGTGTTGGCCGCGGTGGCGGCCGTACCCACGGTGATGCCAAAGGTTGTATCCGCGGCGCTGCCGCCCGTCTTCGCCGTGCTCAGCCCGCCCGTGCCCGCGCCGATCGAAAAACCGTTGGGATCGTGGTAGGACAGCGTGGTCGCCGCGCCCGTGAGGTCGGCCACCAGCACGCTGATATCGTTGCTCTCCTGGTTCAGATTGAATGCCCCCGAACCAATCAAGCGCAGGCCGTTGGCGAGTAGCACGCCACTGCCCTGCGAGACGCCGCCGCCGGTCTGGTTGAGTGTGATGTTGCCCGTCGTTTGTATGGTCGTCGCATCGCCGCCTGCGCCTAGCACCATGCCGCCGCCGGTGGTGCCGTTCAGCAAAACGTCGCCAGCCGCGCTCGTCCCGCCGATCGTGTTGGTTCCACTGGCCAACCTGATGTCGTTGTTGCTTGCCGTTCCACTACCGGTGATCTGGACTGTCGCGACGCCGCTCGTAGTGATAGCGCTGGAATTGTAGAGGTTCACGCCGATCCCGCCGGCCGCTGCACCCGTGCCGCGAATGCTGATGTTACCGAGACCGGAGATCAGTTGCGCATTGTCTAGCGACACTCCTTGCGCCAGCACGCCAAATCCGACTGCACCCGTCGAAAGCGGATTGGATCCGCCACCCAGCGTGATGCTGCCGCCATTGCTATTGATCACCGTGCCTGCGTTCAGCTGAATCGCGCCGCCCGCCGTCGCGTCGCGATCGGCGTTCAGCACCACGTTGTAGCTATTCGTCGCGCCACTTGCGAGTCCTGCATCCGCGCCGTTGTTGAAGACAATATTCTGGTTCGCCTGGATGGTCAGGGTCTGTACCCCGGAGCCTGTCTTCTGGATGTTGCTGGACACCGTGATATCGCCGGCGCCAAGTGCTGTCAGCGTGATGTCGCCCGGCGAGCTCAGACCCGAGGTCGTCACCGTACCGATGATGAAGCTGGTGCCGGAGGTATAGGAGATCGAGTTCGTCGTATCCGCCGCCAGCGTGATGATGCTGTTCCCGGGGTTCGACAGCGCGAAGGAGCCCGCTCCCGACAGCTGCAGGCCCGCCGCGGTGATGCCGGCCGCGGTACTCACTTGCGTCACCGCGCCGCCGGCCGTCAAGGTGAGGTTGTTGGCTCCCGCGCTGGCGCTGATGCCGCTCACGCCGGCGAAGTTGCCGAATGGCGCCACGGTGGCGATCACGAAACCGTCCGCATCCTGATAGCTGATCGTTCCCGCCGTGGTCTTCGCCGCCATATTGCCGACGTTGTTCGCCGCGTTGTTGACATCGATCGCGTTCACCGAAATCATCCCCAGCGTGTCCGCCGTGATCTTCGCCGTGCCTTCCGTGATTCCGCCCCCGCTGGTCAGGTAAACCGTGCCGGTGCCCGCAACCATGTCGTTGTTGATCGTCAACGGCCCGCCGGTCTTGAGGTCGATGCTCCCATTGCTCGTGCTCACACCCGTCGTCGCCGGGAAGTTCCCCAAGGCCGCCACGCTGCCCAGCGTGAGGGCATCCGCATCCTGGTAGGTGAGCGTCCCGGAAGTTGTCTTCGCCGCCAGCGTGGTGACGTTATTCGTGGCCGAGTTCACCGCGATCGTGCCCGCCGCGTTCATGCCCAGCGTGGCCGCGGTGATCTTCGCCGTGCCCTCCGTGATCCCGGCCCCGCTGGTCAGGTACACCGTCGCCGTTCCTGCCGCAACATCGTTATTGATCGTTAATAGACCACCGGTCCTTAGGTCGATATTCGCATTGGCAGTGCTCACCCCTGTCGTCACCGGGAAGTTCCCCACGGCCGCCACGCTGCCCAGCGTCAGCGCATCCGCATCCCGATAGGTGATCGTCCCCACGGTGGTTTTCGCCGCCAGCGTGGTGACGTTGTTCGTAGCCGAATTCGTCGCTATCGTGCCCGCCGCACTCATCCCCAGCGTGGCCGCCGTGATCTTAGCCGTCCCCTCGGTGATCGCCGCCCCGCTCGTCAGGTACACCGTGCCCGCACCCGCGGTGATGTCGTTCGTCACTGTCAACAGGCCACCCGCCTTGATGTCCACGTTCCCGCCGCCGGTAGCGATGGCGTTGGTGGCCGTAGAACCCGTGAAGTTGCCCAAAGCGGCCAGGCCTTGCAGCGTCAGCGCGTTCGTGTCCAGATACTTGATCGCACCGGAGCTTGTCTCCGCAGCCAAATTGGTCACGGCATTGGTCGTGGAATTGACATCGATCGCACCCGCCGCCTTCATTCCTAGGGTGGTCGCGATGATCTTCGCCGTGCCTTCCGTGATTTCCGCACCGCTGGTCAGGTACACCGTGCCTGTTCCCGCGATGATGTCATTGGTGATCGTCAGCAGGCCGCCCGACTTGATGTCCACGTTCGCGTTGCCGGTCGCAATCGCGTTAGTGAGCGTCGAGCCTGTGTAATTGCGCGAAGCGGCCAGACTCTGCAGCGTCAGCGGGCTTGCGTCCTGGTAGGTGATCGTGCCCGAGGTCGCCTCAGCCGTCAGATTGGTGACGTCATTGGTCGCCGAGTTTACGTTGATCGTGCCAGCCGCCTTCATCCCCAGCGTCGCCGCCGTGATCCCTGCCGAACCCTCCGTGATTCCGCCACCGCTGGTCAGGTACACCGTGCCCGAACCCGCGGCGATGTCGTTGCTGATGGTCAGCCCGCCTCCACCCGTCTTGAGATCGATGTTGCCGCCCGCCGTGCTGCTATTCAAGCCTGTGGCGCCGGTGAAATTCCCCGCCGCCGCCACGCTGCCTACCGTCAGCGCCGTGGCGTCGTTCTGGTAGGTGATCGCCCCGCCGGTGGACTTCGCCGCCAGCGTACCGACCGTGTTCGCGTCGTTTACATCGATCGCCCCGCTCGCGCTCATTCCCAGCGCCGTAGCAACGATCGTGCCGCTCGTCTGCGTGATACTCGAGCTCGAAGTCAGATATACGCTGCCCGCGGCGGTAGTCACGCTTGCACCGAACGTCATCGCCCCACTGGCTTTGAGATCAATGGCGCCGCCTGCCGCCGATATCGTACCGGTCGTGCCCAAGGTTCCCGTATTCAGCACCGTCACGTTCCCGCTGTTCTGGGTGATCCCCGTGATCGTCAGATTGGCGTTGTTGGTCAGTCTAACGTTGCCGGCGCCCGCATTGGTCGCGTTAAAGCTTGTCACCGCGTTACCGCTGCCGGTCAGGCTCGTGCCCCCCTTCGAGGTCGTGGTCAGCAGTCCCGCCACTACACCCGTCGTGCCCACCGCATCCGTAATGATGCCTGCCGCGCCCGCGCCGCCATCAGCCGTCAGCGTCAGCGCCTTCGTGCCGTTACCCGAGGTCAAGACATTGTTGATGGTGATCCCGCCGGTCTTGTTGGCGAGCGTCGTGCCGCCACCGCCCGTGGGATTGGTCGCAACCGCCGCGCTCACCGTGATCGCGCCCGTGTGATCGATGTTGCCTATCGTCAGGAGTCCGGACGTGTTGACCGTCGCCAGCTCCGCGTTCGACAGCTGCAGCGTCGCCGCCGTCGTATCGACCGCGCTGCCGAGGTTGATTGCGTTGCTCGCGGTCGTGTTCTTTAGCGTAATTCCGCCTGAACCAGTGCTGATCGTGCCTCCGGACAGAGCCATCTTGTCCGCGATCAGCGTTATCGACCCCGTGGTGCTGCTGATGGCGTTGGCGGTATGATTTAGCAGTGTGTTGGCCCCGGCCACGGTCAGCGCCGCATTGCCCGTGCCGTGCGCCGTCACGTTCTGCGTCACCGTCACCGCACCGGCCGACACCAGCGTGATGTCGTTGTTGTTCGCGCTCGTCACTATCCCGTTCAGGTTCGCGCGGCTATCGAGCCCCGTCGCCGTGCCCACCGTGAGCGCGCCCGCCGTCTGGTTCACGAAGATGTCCCCGGCCGTGCTCGCCCCCGCGCTCACCGCGGCCATCGTGCCCACCGTTGTATCGATCCGGTTACCCGTGGCGCCGATCGAGTCCTGCGCATCCAGCAGCAACGATCCGGTCGTCGAGAACTCCGTCGTCGTCCCCGTCGCCGTGCTAGTCAGTATGTGACGACCCGAGATCACCTGCAGATTGCCCGAGGTCGAACTCACCGTCGCCCCGTTGATGTTCACATCGTTCGCACCCGTGGTCTTCAGCGCCACATTGCCCGAACCGTGCGCCGTCACGTTCTGCGTCACCGTCACCGCACCGGCCGACACCAGCGTGATGTCGTTGTTGTTCGCGCTCGTCACTATCCCGTTCAGGTTCGCGCGGCTATCGAGCCCCGTCGCCGTGCCCACCGTGAGCGCGCCCGCCGTCTGGTTCACGAAGATGTCCCCGGCCGTGCTCGCCCCCGCGCTCACCGCGGCCATCGTGCCCACCGTTGTATCGATCCGGTTACCCGTGGCGCCGATCGAGTCCTGCGCATCCAGCAGCAACGATCCGGTCGTCGAGAACTCCGTCGTCGTCCCCGTCGCCGTGCTAGTCAGTATGTGACGACCCGAGATCACCTGCAGATTGCCGCTCGTCGACGATACCGTCACCCCATCCACGTTGATGTCCGAACTCGCCCCGATCGCCTTCAGCGCCACAGCGCCGCTACCGTTGGCCGTCACCGCCTTGGTGATCGTGAGCGACCCGGCCTGCGTCACCACCGTGATGTTGGCGTTGTTCGCCGTGGTCGCGATCCCGTCCAGGTTCGCTCGCCCATCCAACCCCGTGGCCGTGTCCACCGTCAGCGCATCGCGCGTGCCATCCACCTGGTTCACGAAGATGTCCGTCGCCCCCGCCCCGGAGAGCACCGCAGCCACCTTGCCCACGTCCGTGTCGATGCGCTTGAGCGTCGCACCCATGGCCGCCTGCGCATCCAAGAGCAGCGTCCCCGAGGTCGAGAACTCCGTGGTCGTGTTGGTGTTCGTGTTGGTCAGGATGCTGCGCCCCGCGATCGCCTGCAGATTGCCGCTCGTCGACGATACCGTCACCCCATCCACGTTGATGTCCGAACTCGCCCCGATCGCCTTCAGCGCCACAGCGCCGCTACCGTTGGCCGTCACCGCCTTGGTGATCGT
>Ga0080064_1000695_pt1 | contig 82231 bp, 80 predicted proteins | sample Subgrocontami54m_FD_69260 | JGI IMG/M metagenome (GOLD analysis project Ga0080064, IMG submission 69260) | Subsurface groundwater microbial communities from S. Glens Falls, New York, USA - GMW46 contaminated, 5.4 m (SPADES assembly) (version 2) ... | reverse complement strand
TCCAACCTGCCTCCGGGCCAGCCCCAACTGCCGCTCATCACCGACAGCCAGGCCCCCGGGGCTCCCGACGCAGCTCCCGCCCAAGCGAACACGCTGCTCGGTCCAACCCAGTCAGCCGCCACGACCGTGGTGTCGGTTACCGCGACGCCGAGCGGCACACCCAGCACCGCCACGCCTACGACGAGCGGAACGCCTAGCACTGCTACGCCGACAATCAGTGGCACGCCGAGCACGGCGACGCTCACTCCTCCGGCAACGTCGACGCCCTTGCCAACCACGAATCGAACCATCTTCCGCCCGGCCTCATCAGGCGGCGCCCCAGCGGCGATGGCCCTTAGTGCCACCGCGACGACCGCGCCCTCGGCCACACCAACACCCAGCAGAACTCCAACCCCGTCGTCCAGCCCGACGGCTCTACCGACTACGTCGACGACCGTGACGGTGAGCCCCGCACCCACCGCGTCGGCCACTTTGACGGCCACGCCGTCAGTCACGCCGAGTCCAACGGTTACGCCGACGCTATCAGTCACGCCTACGTTGACCAGGACGCCCACGGCGACGACCTCGTTGCCCACGCCGACGATCACGCAAACTGCGCCCGTGACGACGACGCCGACGATCACCCAGACTCCGCCTGCCTCGCCGGCAGTAACGTTCACGCTCTCCCCGACGCCAACCGCGACGTCGTCGCCGAGTGCGACGGTGACTCCTTCTCCGACCGGATCCGCGACGCTCGGACCTACCGAGTCACCGACGTCTACGCTGCCGCCCGCTCCGACAATAGCCTTCCCTCTTACCGCCACCCCAACGCCGGTCCCGAGCGCTACGCTGGTTCCAACCAGCACGGCAACTCTGGGCGTCACACCGAGCCCGACGTCTACGCCGTCGCTCGTAGCGGTGTTCTCGCCGCGGCAGGACGATCCATTCTTCCAGCGGGCCGACGTCACAGGCTCTGGGCTCTTGGCGGGCAGCACGGTGACGTACACATTCATCCCGGCTGGCAGCGACGCCCGATCTCAACCCAAGCCAACAGACGGAAACTCGACCGTCGACCCGAGCGGCAACTTCTTCACGACCTGGGCCTCCGGCTGCCCCCTCGACCGCGACTTCATCTTCTCCGCGACGACGGCCTCGGGCGCGACGATCACCGCCGAGGGTTGCTTTGTTGCCGCGCCAACCGCCACGGCGATCCCGAGCATGACGGCTACCTTGACACCCAGCGCAACTCCCCAGGCGCCAACCGCGACCGCCACCGCAACGCCTACCTTTACGGAAACGCTCGCACCAACTGCGACGTCGACCAGCACCGCTTCACCAACAGCGACACGGCCAACTCCTCAGACCTTCACTGGAGCTACAGACACGTTCATCGTGCCGGAGGGGGTCACCTCGATCACCATTCAGGCGGTTGGCGGCGGCGGCGGATTTTCCAACACCAAGACGACATCGCCCGGTCGAGGAGCGCTGGTCCAGGGCGATTTCACCGTACAGCCAGGCATGCAGCTTACGGTCTTGGTCGGAGATCGAGGCGGGCCAGGCGCAGGCGGCGGAGGTGGCGGAGGCTCTTTCGTCTGGACGGGCGTGGGCGATCTCACACCTACCAACCTGCTCGTCGCGGCTGGCGGCGGAGGCGGAGCGGCCTGCAACCCCGGGCTAAACGCATCTCTCGGCCAGGACGGCTCTGCGGGCAACGCCGGCGGGGCAGGCGGGGTTGGTACCAGCGGCGGCATGGGTGGCGCCGCTGGATCTCTCGAGCCTGGCGCCGGCGGAGGCGGGGGCATCGCTCAACCCGGCACACCTGGCGACCCGGGGACCAATGTAGAGGGCGCGGGCGGCGGCGGAGCCATCGCTGGAAGCGCAGCCGGTGGCCCGGGCAGCTTCTCGGGTGGACCCGGCGGCTTCGGCGGAGGCGGAGGCGCGACCAACGCCGGAGGCGGCGGTGGTGGATACAGCGGTGGCGGCGGGGGCGGCAACAGCTTTGCGCCCTGCGGCGGCGGAGGAGGCGGAGGCTCGTTCATCAGTGGCAACGCCAGCAACACCGAGATCGGTCTCGCTCCGATCATCGACGAGGGGGTTGTCATCATTAGCTGGGAAGCCAAGTCCTAGGCGCCTCCCCCCATCGCCCGCGGCCTGAGCCTCGCTTTACACCCCCCGGCCGGTCCAGTATCGTGTTGACGTTGGCGTTGAGGGGAATGGCTCGGAGCCCGATCCCGCGCGCCCGAGGTTAGCCACATGCGCGGGTATCGCTACTCTCGTTGGGACGGCACCCAAGACATCGATCTGTTCACAGCCGAGGATGTCATGGAGCACATCGCCGACGAGATGCTCGACGACGGAAACCTGCGCAGCGCGCTCAGGCGGATGATGCAGCGCGGCGCCGAGTTCTCCAGCGGCCGGCGCATGATGGGGCTGCAAGAGCTGCTGGACAAGCTTCGCAACGCGCGTTCCAGCAACCTCGACCGCTACAACCTCGGCTCGATCTTTGACGACATTGCGCAGAAGCTCGAGAACATCATCGACACCGAGCGACGAGGCATTCGTCAGCGCGTCGGCGACGACAGCCCTGAATCCCAGGCTGGTGACGCGTCCCAGCAACCCACCGGCCAGCAGGGGCAGCAAGGACAGGGAAGCCAGTCGCAGTCAGGCGAGGGTCAGCCCGCACCGTCCGGCGCCGCTCAGGAGTCCGGCAGTCAGGGCTCACAGGAGCGCGGCCAGGGAGGCCAACCCCCCGCGCCTGGCTCCACGGACCCGATGTTCCGCCAGATCCTCGAGGGCATGGTTCAGAAGCACCTGGAGAAGCTCGACCACCTCCCACCGGACGTCGGCGGCCGCATCAAGGAGCTGCGCGACTACGACTTCATGGACCAAGAGGCGCGGCAAGAGTTCGAAGAGCTCATGAAGATGCTGCAGCAGCAGATCATGCAGAGCTATTTCAAGGGCTTGCAGCAGAGCATCCAGTCGATGACGCCGGAGGGGATGCGCCAGATCCAGCAGATGGTGCACGACCTGAACGAGCTCATGGAAAAGCAGCGTCGTGGTGAGGGTTCCGAGTCCGACTTCGAAGATTTCATGAAGAAGTGGGGCCAGTTCTTCCCGGAGGGCATCGAGAACCTCGAGCAGCTCGCCGAGCACATGCAGCAGCAGATCGCCCAGATGGAGTCGCTCCTCAACTCGATGACGCCGGAGATGCGGCGCGAGCTGGAGGACATGGTGGACTCCGTCTTCCAGGACAGCCAGTTCCAATGGGAGATGGCCCAACTCGGCGCCAACCTGGAGCGCATGCACCCGATGCGGGGAAACGCGAACGACTTCCCATTCGCCGGCGACGAGCCGCTCTCGCTCCAAGAAGCCATGAAACTCATGGGCGACATGAACAGCATTGACGAGCTCGAGCGGGAGCTGACGCAGGCCCTCAAGTCCAACGATGTGTCGAACGTCGATACGGATGAGATCGGCCGGCTCCTCGGCGAAGAAGCGCAGAAGATGGCCGAACAGATGCAGCAGCTCACGAAGATGCTTGAAGAGGCCGGCCTCATCAAGCGGAAGGGCTCCGACTGGGAGCTGACCCCGCGAGCCGTCCGCAAGATCGGCGAGCACGCGCTCCAGGACATCTTCGGCAAGCTGAAGACGAGCACCTTCGGCGACCACACGATCGAGAAGGGCGGGCTCGGCGTCGAACGGCTGGACGAGACGAAGCCATACGTCTACGGCGACCAGTTTCTCATCGACACGCAGCGGAGCGTGATGAACACCATCATGCGCGAAGGACCCGGTAAGCCGCTCCGCATGAAGATCGACGACTTCGAGGTCTATCGGACCGAACAGCTCACCCAGTGCAGCACCGTGATCATGCTGGACATGAGCTACTCGATGATGATGGCCGGCCGGTTCCAGGCGGGCCGCAAGGTCGCGCTGGCACTGGACAGCCTTATACGGTCGCAGTTCCCCAAGGACAATCTCTACGTCGTAGCCTTCTCGTACTTCGTGCTCACCCTTCGGCCTGAGATGCTGCTGGACAGCTACTGGGTCGAGTACGGCGGAGGCACGAACTTCCAGGAGGCGCTGCGGCAGTCACGCCTGATCCTGAGCAAGCACAAGGCCGGAACGAAGCAGATCATCATGATCACCGATGGCCAACCCACGACGTTCAGTAGCTGGTCTGGCGACGACGCTTGGGGCGGAGGCTGGGGCTACCGACACTCCCCGCGCGCCCTCGAAGAGACGCTGCGCGAGGTCGTGCGCTGCACGAAGGACAACATCACCATCAACCTCTTCATGATGGAACGTGACCGCCAGCTCTCCGAGTTCGTCGCGATGATGGCCAAGATCAACCGTGGGCGGGCCTTCTACGCTGCGCCGAGCCGTCTCGGTGAGTACATCCTGCTCGATTACGTCAACAACAAGCGGCGAGTCGTCCGCTAGGCGCTTCTGACTCCCTGGGTGTCAAAAATCCCGAGGCGCTTGCCTCGGGATCCCTTCAGTCGACCGACGTGATCACGACTTCGGCGTCAGTCTGCCTCCAAGAGCGCATGCGCCTCAGCTTCCACGCCGAGCGCCACGCAGTCACGCATCGTGGAACGAAACGCCGCGTCGATCAGCTTCGAACGAGCGTCTCGCCCGGACAGGCGTGACCTGAGACCCGCCCGCAGCTTCATGATGCGGACCAAGCGCATGAGAAAAAGCGCCTGGAGATCGTCGTATCGGCTTCGCTCGTTGGACAGCGCCGTTCTCCCGAATCGTTCTATGCGCTCGCGCGCCTTTGTCTGGGTACGAGATTGGGGACGGAGAGAGGAACCCGACCCAGGCTACCACAAACATACTACGTGGCGCCTGGTCAACGCAGATTTCCACTGTAACAAATTCGCGGCCCTAGTGCAGATGAGAGTGACGACGACCACTGATACCCTTCAGCGATCGCGCAAGCCCAAAATGGCTGGCCGGTTGACTGTCGAGAGAGGCCGTGACTATACTCCAGGTTAGTCGCGATTTCACGCCACGGAGTGGGGGTTGACAAGAGCGACCACGCACGCGGTGCAATGGTGCACAGCATTACCAGGGAGCGTCCGTTGCACGGACGCGCGTCCCAACTGCGACGCCGGTCCGCTTTGTGTGGGCTGGCTTTTTTGTTCTTGGCGCCAATAGCGCAGGGGAGGAACGATGCACTCCAGCCTCATCGGGAAGATCCAAAAGGCCCATCTCTACGCCGAGGAGCCAGATCGGATCGAGATTCACGAGTTTTCAGCGCAGTTTCGTGGCGATCACAGCACCTACCTCGTGACGTACCGAGCTGAGCAGTGGGGGTGTACCTGTAGCTTCTTTCCGCAGTGGGGCGTTTGCAGCCACATCATGGCAACCCAGCGAGTTCTCGGAGTCGTGGCCCCGCAAGACGCTTCCTCAGCTATGCCAGCAGAGCCGGTGGCGTCCTAGCGGATAGACCAAGCAAAACGCGATGAGGGGCCTGGGGACCGAGCGACAGCCCGTGCTGTTGACGGTTCTCGGGCCCCTTTCTTCACTGCTCGTGGCAATTCAGTTCCTCACCCGCTTACCAAGCCCCATCCACTCCAACCCCTCTCCGGCTGACGTGGGCCGCTCGATTGGCTGGTTTCCGTTCACGGGACTGCTCATCGGCGCCGCGCTCCTTGGGGTCGACGTCGTCGCACGCACGATCTTTGACACCGCCGTCGCCGACGCCATCCTTATTTGGGCTCTCGTTGCTATCACCGGTGCGCTGCACCTCGACGGGGTCGTGGACACGGCAGATGGCCTCGCCAGCGGACCAGATGCAGAAGCCCGCCTGGCGGCGATGCACCAGCCGACTGCGCGGGTGCCCGGCGCCATCGCGTGCTGCACGCTGATCCTAGCTATCTACGGGGCACTCAGTGCGCTGGAGGGTCCCGCGCGTCCGGCCGCGCTGCTTCTCGCACCAGTTTGCGGACGCAGCACGATCCTCCTCGGCTACCGGGTCTTCCCGTATCCGCGCACGGAGGCGACCGTCAGCCGCGCCTTCAAGGAGAACGCCACGCTACTACAGGCGCTGCTCGGATTTGGTAGCGCCGCCGCCATTGCCGGCTTGGTCGCAGGCGGCGGCGGTCTGCTGCTGCTCATTGGGACTTCGAGCGTCGCGCTTCTGCTGGGCCGCCTGGTCGCGAGCCGGGTCGGCGGTGTCACGGGCGACAATCATGGCGCCATCTGTGAGATCAGCCAACTCGCCGTGCTCGTGAGCGCACCGGTCATCCTCGCTCGGTGACCGGGATCCTCGTCGCGGCCCAATTCCTCACACGGATCCCAATGCCGATTCGGCACGAGATCACGCCGGAAGAGCTCGGCAGGTCGATGCGTTGGTTCCCACTCGTGGGCATCGCCATCGCCTGCATCGCCGGATTCGTGGACCTCATACTCACACCTCTCGTCGCCGCCCCGGTGCGAACGATCTTGGTTATCGTCGTGCTCATCGCCATCACAGGCGCTCTGCACCTCGACGGTCTGATGGACACGTGCGATGCGATCTTTGCATTCACTTCTCCAGAGCGCCGACTCGAGATCATGCGCGACAGCCGGGTTGGCAGCTTTGCGATCGTTGGAGCCGCAACGCTGCTCCTGATGAAATACGCGGCGATCCTTAGTCTCCCGCCCGATCGCCACCTCGCCGCATTCATCGCAATGGGCGCCATCTCGCGCTGGGCAATGGTCTTCTCGATGGTCCGCTATCCCGTGGCACGCCAATCAGGGCTAGGGTACGAGTTCAAGAAGGCGGTTGGCAGGAAGGAGTTGGCCATCGCTACGGCCACGGCGGTCCTGGCAGCGCTCGTCGCGGGTCTCGCGGGGATTGCAGTGTTCATCTTGGCGTTGATCGCGACGATGGCGATGGCCCGATACACGATGAGCAAGATCCCCGGCCTCACCGGCGACATCTACGGCGCGATCTCAGAGGGGACGGAGACCCTCGTCGCTCTCGCCCTTCCACCCCTCTGGCGCCTGCTCTAGTGCGGTCTCCTCTCGCCTTTGAGCGCAGAGGGTTGTCGCGGGCGGGAGGGGTAACTCACGCGGTTCCGCGCGCCCGTGGTACGCTACGCGCACTTCGAGATTCATGCCGGTGGCGAACGCATTGCCCAACTCAACGTCGATCTTGCACCCGTATGCGCCAGAAGCTGGGATCGAGCTCACCCGTGCCCTGCATGGCCTCCATCCGCTCTTCGCGTGCGTCATCGCCTGGACGGACACTGCGCTCATCCCCGGCCTCTCGGCTGCGGGCGCCAGCACGGAGCTGATCCCATACACGGCCGCAGCCGACGCGGAGGTTCTCCGTCACGGCACTGCCCGCTGCATCAACGGCGTGCCCTGTAACCCGGCAGGTCCGCCTGGCCCCGCGATCATCACGCGCGCGGCCCTCGAGTTGGGCAACATCCGCCACGTCATCATCAATGCAGGGTGCCGCGTTCTTCCAGACGTCGATTACGTCAATCTCAGCCAGGAACCGGGTGGGAACATCGCGCACGGGGGCGCCGTGCCGAACGCCGTGGAGATCTTCCACGCCGGTAGAGATCTCGGCCGCGCGCTGGCCGACGAGCACGATTACCTCGTGATCGGGGAGAGCGTCCCTGGGGGCACGACGACAGCGCTCGCCCTGCTCCTCGCGCTGGGTATCGCTGCCGATGGACGGGTCAGCAGCAGCCTCGCGGGCAACGCTCACGGGCTGAAGAGCCAGATGGCGGGCGATGCCCTGGCGCACCTCGACCGCTCCGCCGTCGACGCGAATCCGCTCGCCGCGGTTGCGACGCTCGGCGACCCGATGCAGGCGGCCGTGGCGGGGATGGTCGCCGGGGCCGCCGAAGCGGATCGTCCCGTGCTGCTCGCCGGGGGTACCCAGATGATCGCCGTCATGGCGCTGCTCCGTCGCCTGGCAGAGCGCAAGATGATTCAAGTCCCCCGACGAATCGGCGTCGCCACGACGCGCTGGGTTGTCGAGGATCCCACCGCCGATGCGATCGGGTTGATGCGTGACGTCAGTCCGGATCCGTTGCTCACAACCGCCCTGTCGTTCCACTCGTCCCCGCATGCGGGACTCCGTCTGTACGAATCCAATTTGGTAAAAGAGGGAGTAGGCGCGGGCGGGGCAGCAGTTGCCGCGGCTCTGGCAGCCGACGTCTCTAGCCAGACCCTCGCCGCCCGAGTCGAAGAGATCTACGTGGCGATGCAGAGCGCTGACGCGGGCGAGCTCCCGCTCGGTAGGACATTCACAGCCGGAGCGGCCCGATGAGCGCGACCACCGTTCCCCATCCCCCTCCGACCCAGTGCGGCAGCCTCACTCTCGATTGGGGATCCCGCACCTACGTCATGGGCATCGTCAACGTCACGCCTGACTCGTTCTCAGGCGACGGCACCATGGACGTCGCGCAAGCCATCGAGCAGGGCGTAAGGATGGTCGAAGCCGGCGCCGACATCCTGGACGTCGGCGGCGAATCCACACGGCCTGGGTCGAGCCCCATCGAAGCCGCCGAGGAGCTTCGGCGCATTCTCCCGGTCATCGAAGGGCTCCGTGAGCGCGTCGCGGCGCCGATTTCCGTCGACACATATCGCGCGGAGGTCGCCGACGCGGCGCTCACAGCAGGCGCCTCGATGGTGAACGACGTCTGGGGCTTTCGACGCGATCCCGACATCGCCGGCGTCGTGGCTTCGCGAAACGCTTGCGCTGTCGCCATGCACAATCGCTCCGCCGAGGCGCGCCGACTGACGAAGCTCGGCAGCTACTTTCCCGAGGTCGAATACGACGACCTCATCGAGGAGATCAAGGCGGGCCTCGCGGGCAGCACCCACATTCTGGAGGAAGCTGGCGTGCCGCGCGAGCGAATCATCCTCGACCCCGGCATCGGGTTCGGGAAAACGCCGACGCAAAACCTCGAGATCATCGGGCGGCTGCCCGAGTTCCGCACGCTCGGCCAGCCGCTGCTCGTCGGCACCTCGCGCAAGTCGTTTATCGGGCTCACCCTCGGGCTCCCACCGGACGATCGCGTCGACGGCACCGCCGCAACGGTAGCCCTGGCGATTCAGGGGGGAGCGGACATCGTTCGCGTCCACGACCTGCCGGCCATGGCACGGGTCGCCCGCATGGCAGACGCCATCGTGCGTCGCGCGCCTGCTTGATGACCCGAGACCCAGACCACAGCATCGCAGACACGTCCGAGGCCGAGCGCTACCTTCAGTCATTCGCGGACGTCGAGCGAGGCGCCATCCCCGACGGCGGTCTGACCCTCGATCGGACGCGCGAGATCCTGTCCGCGCTTGGCGAGCCGCATCGACGCTACCCTTCGGTCATCATCGCGGGTACAAACGGCAAGGGCTCGACGGCCGCGATGGTCGAGCGCGCGCTCCGCGCCGCGGGCATCAAGACGGGCCTCTATACCCAGCCCCATCTCCACACGATCCGCGAGCGCATCCGCATCGACGGCGAGCCCATCTCCCCTAGCTCTTTCGACGAGGGCATGGCGATGGTTCGCGACGCCCTGGATCACGTTTGCGACGCGTCCAGCCCGACCACGGCGTACGAAGTCATGACGTCGGTCGCCTTCGAGCGCTTCGCCGCCGAGAACGTGGGCTTCGCGGTCCTCGAGGTCGGCCTCGGCGGTCGGCTGGACTCGACGAACGTCGCGGACGCAACCGCGTCCGCGATAACCCCCATAAGCCTCGACCACACGCAGATCCTCGGGGACACGATCGCGGCCATCGCTCGCGAGAAGGCCGACGTGATCAAGCCCGGCCGCGTCGCCGTCTCGGCCCAGCAGCCCAGCGAAGCGCTAGCCGTCATCCAGCAGACCGCGGGAGAGCGCGGTGCGCCCCTTTGGATTGCGCAGGAAAGCGGCGCGCGCTGGGACGGCGCTCCCCACGAGTGGGATCTCATCACGAGAGGCGGGCGACTAGTAAACGTGCGGCCGGCCCTCCGGGGCTCCTTCCAACGCACAAACGTCGCCGTGGCGGCATCGATCCTGGATGCCCTGCGCGAGGCGGGAATCCACGCGCTGCCACTGGACGCCGTTCGAGTGGGGATCGAGCAGGCAGTCTGGCCGGGCCGCTTCGAGATCGTGCCGGGCGAACCCCCGATCGTCATCGACGGCGCACACAACGTGGCGGCGGCTCAGGCGCTCACGGAGGGCCTTGCGGACGCCTATCCGAATGCGCGTCGCATCTTCGTGCTTGGCATCGCCGCGGACAAAGAGGTGCGAGGCATTCTCGAAGCATTGCTCGGAGGAGCGCGAACCGAGACGACCAAAGGCCCGCCGTCGCTCGTCATCGCGACTCAGGCGAACCATCCGCGGGCAGTCGACCCCGCCTCCATCGCCTCGGCCGTACGCTCTCTGGGCGCCGAAGCATTGGTCTCGTCAACCGTTTCGGCGGCGCTCGACATCGCTCGCGGGAAGGCTGAGCGCGGAGACGTCGTGGTCGCTGCGGGCTCACTCTACGTCGTGGCCGAGGCTCGCGAGGTCCTGGGCCTCGCCACGAGCTCGAACTCCGCACACTTCAACCCCTGGGCGAGCCGTTGATCCGTCTGCTCCTGGTTCGCCACGGCGTGACGGAGTGGAACCAGGCAGGCCGCTACCAGGGCCACCACGACATCTCCCTCACGGACCTTGGGCGAGAGCAAGCACGACAGCTCGGCGTTCGGCTCACGTCAGAGGATATCGACGCGGTGTACTCCAGCGACCTCAGTCGTGCTCGGGAGACCGCGAGCCTCGCAATGCAGGCCCGCGATGCGCTCCCGATCTTCGAAACGCCTGCCCTTCGCGAGATGTCGTTCGGCGCGTGGGAGGGGCTTCGCCACGACGAGGTGGCGCGCAAATTCCCAGACGACTGGAGCGCGTGGGTGCGCGACCAGATTAGCGCGCGGCCGTCCGGTGGCGAATCGTTGGGTGACCTGCGGTCCCGCCTCGCCGACTTCTACCAGTCCGTCGCTCCCCCGCCCAAAGTTAAAGGGGAGCCCCGGGACTGGTTCACCTACCGAGCCGCGGGCCAGGCGGTGAATTCGGAAGACTCGCGGACGCTGCTGGTGGTCACGCACGGTGGGCCGGTGCGCGTCCTCCTCACCCTCCTGCTCGACATTCCGATCGAGCGCTACTGGCGCTTCAGCGTACGGCCCGCGTCCCTCACGATCTTCGACGTCCACCCCGAGGGCGCGATCGCCGAAGTGATCGGCGATACCTCACACCTAGGTTGAGGCAGCGACCCCGCGGATCAGCCACGCCCTCGACCCACCGCGGCCGGATGACCAACGGAGGGACGGCGCGCCCGCTTGAAGAGGCGGTCGGCGTCGAAGAACAAGCCCTGGATCTCGCCGAGCCATGCCCCGAGCTGGGCGCTCAGCGCGCCGACGACCATCGCAATTGGGAGCGAGACGGCCACGTGGGCGAGATCCCAGGGCCGAGCTACCGCCTCGAGGTAGTACGAGAGGGCGAGCGCGTCGGTCGGGAAGTCTTGCATCGGAGGATGCGGATAGAGCTTGAGCGACAGCGCCTCGGCCAGGAAGAAGAAGGGGGCGAAGAAGGCGCCCGTCATCGCTGCGCGGCGCCAACCGTTCGTCGGAAGCCTCCAATAGACCACGTCGATGACGATCGCGGGAAGGAGCAGAACCGGCGGAAACGGCAGATGCGCCATCCCGAACAGCGCCATCACGCCGTGCGCCAGCGCCACGTACAGCATGTAGATGGCGGCCGAGGCCGTGGCGCCCCATCGGCCAACCCGTGCCGTCGCAAAGACCAGAGCGGGACTGGCCACGAGCGCTGCCAGGATTGGGTACTTCACGCTTTCCCGGAGCGTCGCTAGGACGAGGGTGTACCAGTTCAGACTGAACATGGTGGCCCAGAGGAGCACGCTAATGAAGAGCACCATCACCAGCTTGTGCAGGAAGCCCGAGCCGGGGAAGCGACGACGGTCGGCCTCGAGCGCCAGGACGCACCCGATCGAGATCGCCATCCCGCCCGCCAGCGCCACGAGGTGCGGAAAGCTCCACACGTCGACGTCGCGGCCAAAAGTTCGGTGCCAGAACTCGTCCAGCGGCGCAGCCTCGATCACAATGAAGGCGCCAAGGGCGACGATCGCGAAACCGAGCGGGATCGGCCGTCGCTGCAGCCGCGCGACCAGTACGGCGGCCAAGCCGAGAAACATGCTGCCAGCCGTCGCCGCATAGAGCAGGATGTGGGGTGGCGACCAGAACGTCTCCCTGAGGAACGTCACGTGCCAGCCGGCGTCCCAGGTCCCGCCAGTCATCCCAAGGAATAAGGACAGTAGCATCCCGGCGAGGATCCAGCGATCGACCTGCACACCGCGCTCGCGGAGGAATGCCAAGACGCGAGAACGAGGGCTATGAGGCGCGGCGGACCGGACGTCGCCCTGCTCCTCACCTGGTGGAGTTCGAGAGGAAGATGACCTCTGTTGGTCAGTCGTGCCGCTGTCTACATGTGTCATCTTTCCCTCCCCAAGCGTGCTACAGTAGTCTGCCATGAGCCTTTCCGTAGCGGCTATCGTGCTTGCCGCTGGCGAATCCTCCCGCATGGGTCGCCCAAAGCCGCTGCTCCCTCTCGACGGCGAGACCTTTCTCAGCCATCTCCTCGGCCAGATCAGCGCGTCGCGCGTTGCCAAAACCGTCGTCGTCCTGGGCCACCGCCCCGAGGTGGTGTTGGAGGCGCTGCCCCACATCGAACCAATAGCCGTCATTAATACGAACTACGGGCTTGGCCAGCTCTCTTCCCTCCACGTGGGCCTCGACACGGTAGGCGAGACGGACGCGATCCTCATGTGCCTCGCTGACCACCCGTTCATCTCCACCGCCGTCATCGATTCGCTGATCGATGCGTACGAGCAGAGCGGCCGTCCGATCATCGTGCCAACGCACGGGGGTCGACGAGGCCACCCTACACTCTTTGGAAGCTCGGTCCTCGGCGAGCTGAAAGACGCGCCGCTCAACCAGGGCGCTCGGGTCGTCGTCCGCGCCCACGCCCACGAGCTGCTGGAGATCCCAACAGCCGACCCCGGCGTAATAGCCGACGTAGACACGCCCGAGCAGTACGAAGAGTGGCTCGAGCGCTGGCGACAGAACAAGGCGCATATGCCATAATCAGCGGGCCTCAAAGTCGCCCAGGGAGCATCTTCTGGCCGAGTCCTCCACGACGTTCGCTCCAGCGCGAACGGCACCTCGCACCGCGATCGACTGGGTCACCCCCGCGCTCGCCATCATCTTCATCCTCTCCGGCGCCAGCGGCCTCGTGTACCAGATCGCCTGGGTCCGCCTGCTGGCGCTCACCTTTGGCGTCACGATCTACGCCGTCAGCACCGTCGTCGCCGCCTTCATGGGCGGCCTGGCCCTCGGCTCCTTCCTGGGTGGGCGTATAGCAGACAGGGTCAAGCGCCCGATCCTTTTATACGCCGCCGCGGAAGTCGTCATCGGCGTGATGGGTCTCGCCTCTCCCACGATTCTTTCCTGGGTCCAGGCGACGTACGTCGGGCTCTACCCGCGCGACGCATCGGAAGGCGCCGCTGCAGTCATCGCCCTCCGCTTCGTGCTGGCCGCGGTCGTTTTGCTCATCCCCACGACGCTCATGGGCGCCACCCTTCCACTCATGGTGAAGGGCTCGCTGACCATCAGCCGCTCCATCGGCCCGCGCATCTCGTTCCTGTACGCAGCTAACACGACCGGCGCGATCCTCGGGACGCTCAGCGCGGGGTTCGTGCTGATCGGCGGCGCTGGAATTGCCGGTACGATCGTCGTCGCCGCGGCCTTGAACATCGCCGCCGCTGCCCTCTCGTTGGTGCTTGGAGCGACAGCAGGAGGCATCACAACCACGTCACAGACTGACGCGACCGCCGAGGATGCCGTGGCGGACGATGCCGTTGCCTCGCCGGGCGTTCGAAGACTCGTGATCGCCACGTTCGCCATTCAAGGCCTCTGCTCGCTCGCGTACGAGATCGTTTGGACGCGCGTGCTGGCGATCATGCTGGACGGCAGCACATACGCCTTTTCCATTGTTTTGGCGACGGTGTTGACGGGCATCGCCGTCGGCAGCGCCCTCGTCAGCCCGCTCATGTCGCGGAACCTGCCCTGGGTGCGGGTCTACGCGATCCTCCAAACCGGCGTCACCGTTCTGAGCTTCCTCGGCGTCATCGTGTTCGGCAGGGCCTACGGCATTATGGGTCGCCTGGACAACGTGTCCGCCCTGCAGGGCTTGCTGGACAACCACTTTGGTTGGATGGCCGCGGTGGCCATCCTGGCCATCTTCCCGCCGATGCTGCTGTTGGGCGCAAGCTTCCCGATCGCCGCCCGCATCGTCGTTTCCGGGTCCAGCAACGCGGGCCGCAATCTCGGGGTGCTCTACGCGGGCAACACCGCGGGCGCGATCCTGGGCGCGTGGGCGGCCGGCTTCTTCCTTATTCCAACCTTCGGCTCACAGCTCTCGATCGAGCTCCTCGCGGTGATCAACGCGGTCCTCGCCATTGCCCTCGCCCTCGCAAGCGGGAGGAAGGGCCCGATTTTTGCCGTTGCCGCCGTCGTTCTCTCCCTGTCTGCCTTCGGCCTCGCCCATCGACTTGCGCCGGACATGTACCAGCGCATCGTCGCTGGTCGCTTCCCGAATAACAACGTCGTGTGGGTGGGAGAGGGCCAGGAGACCTCCGTCGCCATCATCCAGCACCAGACGACGGGCGTCCTCAGCATGTATCTGAACGGGCAAGCCCAGGCCAGCAGCGATGGCGGTATGGTGTGGTTCCACCGCCTCCTCGGGCACCTCCCGATGATCCTGAATCGCGACCCTCAGGACGTGCTCATCGTCGGCATCGGCGGCGGATCCACCGCCGGCGCGCTGGCCCAGCACAACCCGCGTCGACTCGACATCGTGGAGCTATCTGATACGGTCGTACAGGGCGCGCGGTACTTCGGCGAAGAGAACCACAACGTCCTGAACTTCCCGAACCTGCATTTGAAGATCGACGACGGCCGCAACCACCTGCTGCTCTCCGACCGAAAGTACGACGTAGTTACGGCCGATTCGATCCACCCGCGAAACGCGGGCGCCTCGGTTCTGTACTCATACGAGTACTACGCCCTGGTGAAGAAGGCGCTGAAGCCAGGTGGACTGATGGCGCAATGGCTCGAAGACCGCGGCGACAACCCCGACAACGAGGCGCAACGAAAACTGATGGCGCGGACCTTCCTCGCCGCCTTCCCCCACGTCACGATGTGGGTGTACGGCGCGCTGATCATCGGCTCGAACGAGCCGATCGATGCGAGCCAGGCGACGATCGCGGCGCGCTGGGACCAGCGCAGGCTCGGAGAGCACCTCGCCGGCAGCGGCTTCGACTCACCAGAGGCCGTGCGCTCCCTCTATTCACTTGGCGACGCCGAGCTTCGCGCCTGGGCAGGTGAGGGGCCGATCATGACCGACGACCGACCCTATGTGGAATACTTCCTATCGTTGCCGGGCGGGACCGGCGGACCCTCCGAAGCGCTCCGCTGACAGAGCAGGTGCGCGCGCTAGCGGACACTCGCATCCACAGGTAATTCACCCATGGCCGAAAACCGCAACGACGACAGCCTCGAACGAACGCGGGCGCGCGCCCAGACCTACGTATACGAGCGGCTCGCCCTCATCTCAGCGGTCATTTGGTCGCTCGGCGCCCTCTTCATGATGATCACGTTCGTGCCGTACGTTGCGCGGCCGCAGCCGTACATCATGGTGGCCTCGATCGTGCCGCTCTTTCCCGCGGCCCTCCCCTGGCTCTTTTTCCGCCCTATCACCAGTGCCGTCATGCGCCGATGGGCGAGCCAAGCTGAGTCCAGTAAGAGCCCATAAAGAAAGGGCGCCCCAACCGGGGCACCCCTTCACTTTATGGTCCTGCGAGCGAGCTAGATCTTCTGCTTGATCTTGCCCTTCAGCTCTTCGGCTTTGCCTTCGATCTTCCGCTTCCCTTTTGAGGCGGTTCCGACTGCCTCGCCCTTGAGCTGCTGGGCCTTTCCCATCATCTCCTCGGACTCGTCGCCAGTGACTTTGCCCTTGATTTCACGCGCCTTACCGGCGACTTTGTCCTTCATTCCATCGAGCGCCATTCTTTCCTCCTAGGTTGGGCAACGAGCTGAGGTTTCTACCTTGCTCAGGGAACCGTGCGACGGCCAGTCAGTAGCTGGGCGATCAAGACGATAAGCGCAACGACGAGCAGCAAATGAACCAAGCTGCCGATATTCGCCGCGAAGCCCAAGAGCCACAGCACCAATACGACCGCGAGAATCGTCCACAGCATCCGTCTCTCCTCTCGGCTGAGTTACTAGCTCCGGGGGCCCAACGCCCCCGAGCTAGTAACGACTGGTCTTATCGATTGGCGCCAGAGCCAGCCGGTTGCGACTGCGAGCTCGACGAACCAGAATTCTGGCCGGAGCCCTGGTTAGACGGCTGCGAGTTGTTGCCCGACCCCTGGCCAGGATTGACATTTACATCTATCGGAGGAATGTTGATCTGTGGTTGCGACTGAGGCTGGGATTGCGGCTGCTGCTGAGCAGGCGCTGGGACGTTCACGTTGGTGTTGCTGGGTGTCGTCGTGCCACCCATGAATCGTCCGGGTCCTCCAAAGAATACGAAGAGCGCCAGGATCGCGATCAACAGCACTGCAACAATAGCAAGCACCATTCCAGTGGCAACGCCGCTTCCCGAGTCACGCTCGACGTAGTGATCATGTGCCATCGACGGCTCCTTTCCTTGATTTCGCGGACTAGTTATTGAACTCGAGCCCGTGCCCTCGTTCTCCGCTCTTTTGCAGTGTCACGGCCCAAAGGCAATTCACGAGTTAACTGATGTGAAGATCCAGTTACTGCGCGGTACGGACGAGTTAACCGTTTCGACGCGCTACGGCGCTCAGGTATTCCCCTCGAACATCGTGGCACAGGCTTTCAGCTTCAAGGCCGCGACCGTGTTCGAGCTCGAGGCCCGTCGGAGCGCGCCGTGCCGCAGGTGCAGTTCTAGCCGCGCTCTCTACAGGGAAGCCGTGATCGAGGGCGGGCGGCGGCGCGTCGTGTGCTGCTCATACGCGAAGGCGATCTGCAGCAGCAGCGACTCAGAAAATGGACGGCCGAAGAGGCTGAGGCCGACGGGCAGCCCACCCGAGGTGAAGCCCGCCGGGACCGTGAGCGATGGGAAGGCGGTGGTCGTGCTGAGCGCGCCGTTGCTGCCCGACGTCGAGCGTGGCGCGCTGGAGGTCAGAATATCGGGGTCGATGAGCCCCGCCGAGCCAGCCAGAGTCGGGAAGGCCAACGCATCCAGGCGCAGATCCGCCATGAGCTTCAAGGTTTGCTCGCGCAGCTCCTCGCGCGTCTGGAGACTCCGCAAGTAAGACGGATCGTCCGTCGTCTGGCCGAGCTTCTCTGCCATGGTCGCGCGGTGGCCGGGATGGACGCTGCCGTCCGGGGCGAGGACGATCTCCCGGGCAGTTCTGGCTGGGGCATTCTCGTGGTCTGCGAAGTATCGATTGATGGCGGCTTCGCTCTCTCCGCCGCCGGCAGGGCGCCGCAGCAGCTCCAGCAGGCCGTCGATCGGCCCGGGATCCACGATCTCCGCGCCGTGCGAGGCCATGTCGCTCATCGCCTTCTCGATGAGGCCCCAAACCTGTGCGTAGTCGCTCGACGTCGTATCGACGTTGGTCGCAAATGGCGTGCGCACCAGCCCCAGCCGCTTGCCCTGAAGTCCCGTTGTCCTGAGCAAGGACGCGTAGCTCTCCGGCATCCGGCCAACACTGTAGGCCGTGATGGGATCGTTCGGGTCGTAGCCCGCGAGGACGTCCAGCAGGATCGCGGCGTCTCGCACGGTGCGCGTCATCGGGCCCAGCGTGTCCCGCGTGGGCGTGCCAGGGAGCAAGCCAAAGCGGCTGATCAGCCCAACCGTTGGCCTCAGGCCGACGAGGCAGTTCTGAGAGGCGGGATTCCGCACGGAGCCCCCCGTATCCTCGCCCACACCCACCACGCCGAAGTTGGACGCGACCGACACGCCCGTCCCGCAGGAGGATCCTCCAGGCACCCGCGTCGGATCGTACGCGTTCCGGCTGAAGCCGAAGGCCGAGCCGTGGTAGCCCGGCTGGGCAAACTCGCTTATCGTGTTCTTCGCGATGATGATCGCGCCCGCGGCCCGCAGCCGCTGCACGACCGTGGCATCCCGCTTCGGAACGAAGTCCTTGAAGAGCGCCGAGCCGTACGTGGTCGGCATGTCGCTGGTCTCGGCCTGGTCCTTCAAGAGGACCGGGATGCCGAAGAGCGCGCCGCGAAAGCCGGTCGCCACGAGTTGCGCATCCAGCCGGTCCGCTTCGGCCAGCGCGGACGGGTTCACGGTCTGGACCGACGTGAGGCACGGCCCTTGCCGATCGTACGCCTCGATGCGATCTAAATACGCTTCGACGAGCTCGCGGCAGGTAAGCTCGCCCGCGCGCATCGCGGCGTGAATGCTATCGATTGTTGCTTCGATGAGCTGAAAAGACATGGTGGCGCCACCTCAAACAAAAGGACGCGCCGAGATCCTACCATGGCTTCGCGATAGTATTGGACACGCGGTGGAGGCGAACCACGATGAAGGTGGTCATCCCTGGCGGAACTGGGCAGGTCGCACTGTGGTTACGCGCGACTTCTGAGCAGAGCGGTTCATGCCGTGGAACGTCATCATAGAAGGCGCGGTACTCTTCACCCTCACTCTGCTTGCTCTTGAGTGGTGGCGAGGGGAACCTCTGGAAAGCTAGTGACTAGGTCCTGGGTAGGACCGTCCTGGTCGGTCAGCCTAGCTCTGGAGTCTCTTTGAGATGGGCTGTCGGGCCGCCCTCAATAAACACGCATCCCTCCTTTAAGATTTTCCAGAGACCGGTCGGGAATGAACTTGCTACCGCCAATGCAGCAAGAGCGGAATCTTTCCCCAACCACTCTCGTAGCATGCGCTCCGCGACCGCCTGATCAGGCGTTGGCAAGCGAGGAGCGCGGTCACGGTAAGGCAAGTACTGAAGGGCCTCTTGCCACGCTTCGTCGTATGCAGAAAACTCAGCTACCGCCTGCTCACCTGCAGACTCACGAATCAGATCGATCACCCACTGCCGAATGCGAAGGGCTTGTGCTGAAGGGAAGAGGATCGGGATCGCTTGCGCCTCGACTGAGGTACAGGCAATCAAATAGTGTGGCTCCAGCACCGTACGATCATCGTCATCCAGCAGCGAGCTACCATCACCCGACTCAAGAAACTGGTCCAGCGCCGTCCAGCTATTTGCAGCAGCCTCGCGCATTGACATGAGAAAGTAAGAGGCTGCGTACCCTTCCGTAAGTCGCGATTTCGCTTTGAATCCAAAGAGGCGGCCAAGAATCTGCATTTGCGCCCCCCGTCACCCCGGCGAATGATAGATGACCTCAGAAGGATATTCGCGAGCGGTGGACTGGTCAATCAATGAAGGGACCGCCATTCGAAGCGGTTAGTGGGGAGGAGGCGTAAATCACCCCAGACTTCGCCCCCACCGTCCGCGCCGAGTCGGTTATCGCCCGCTCGTGGCCCTGGTAAACGAGCTCAATGCTCGACCTTCGCATTTCTACAGCAGAAATATAGCAGCCAACAAAAACGAGCCCCCGGCACCAGGAGGCTCAAGTGGTGGCGGAGGAGCAGGGATTCGAACCCTGGATCCACGTTTCCGCAGATAACCGCTTAGCAGGCGGCCGCACTAGACCACTATGCGACTCCTCCATATTCAGTTGTATCGCCCGACGCGGGACTCCGATTCTCTTTCGATTGTCGATCGCGGGCTGGGCAACTGGCGGAGGGAGAGGGATTCGAACCCCCGGGGCTCAGCACCCGGCTGTTTTCAAGACAGCTGCCATAAACCGCTCGGCCATCCCTCCGGGCTGAGTATACCAAGGCGCCCGAGCGTCAAGAAAATGCGCCGCAGGAGCCCCTTCGGACTCCCTGCGCCTGTTGCTCGGTGACCTCCGCCAGACGGTTTAGCTCGTCCAGGGAAGCACCGGAGCCCAGGTTAGGGCCTGATAACTCATGAGCGCCAGCAGCAGAACGCCCGCGTTCACGACGACGTAGATGATGAAGTAGAACCCGAGGCTTGGCTGGCGCGGTACTCGGCCACCAACCCCTGGGACGCTGTTCGGCTCGTTTGCCACCCGGACGCCTCGCATCGTCAGGTGATGATCTGGAATCCCTCGGGGATCACACACATTCTGACGACTTAGGGCGACGCGTTCGGTAGCGGTGGCTTGCCCACAGAGTTAGCGAGTTTCTGTATCAACATTCGTCGCACTGCGTGTTGACACCGTAGGACGCAGCACCTACTGTTCCCCTTAGAGTTCTATGCTCCTCGGTCCGATGGGAGCGCGGAGGCTGGCGATGCGCCGATGGATGGTGATCCACCCCCTCTGGCTTCTGATCGCCCTGCTCATCGCCGCTTGTAGCTCCACCCCTTCCGGCGCCTCACAGCAGGGCCAGGACGGTGGCAAGTCCGGTGGCGTCAAGCGCATCACCGCGGCGATCCGATCTGCGCCCGCGTCCCTAGCCCAGCAGCGGACCCAACGGCCCGACAACACCGTGCGCGGGTTGGATGCCGTGGAGGATCTGCTGCATGCCGGCCTCACTATGGTCAAGGACGATGGCACCCGCGTGCCCCTCCTCGCGCAAGAGGTCCCCACCCTCGAGAACGGCCTCTGGCGCGTCTACGCTGATGGGCGTATGGAGATGACCTGGACGATCAAGCCGAACGCCCGCTGGCAGGATGGCGCGCCAGTCACAGCGGACGACCTGCTGTTCGCCGCCACGGTCGAGCGCGATCGGGATCTGCCGATTCCGCCATACCCCGAGTACGAGATGATCGAAGCGATTACCGCGATCGACTCGAACACGATCGTCGTCCACTGGCGGCGGCCGTACGTGGAGGCCGACGGCCTGTTCAGCTACCGCGCTGCTGCGCTGCCGTTGCCGAAGCACCTTCTGCAAGACGCACACACTGAGGACAAGATGGGCTTCCTGGGTCTGCCCTATTGGTCCGAGGGCTACGTCGGCGCGGGGCCCTTCAAATTGCGCGAGTGGGTGGAGGACAGCCACATCGTTCTCGTCGCGAACGACCAGTACATTTTTGGCCGGCCGAAGATCGACGAGATCGAGATCCGCTTCATCCCAGACCCCAACGCGCTCATGAGCAGCCTGCTCGCCGGGCTCGACATGACGCTGGGCAAGACGCTTTCCCTCGATCAGGCGCTGCAGATCAAGGAACAATGGCAGGAGGGCGCCATTGCGCTCCGCCGCCAGAGTTGGACGTCCCTGAACCCACAGTTCATCAACCCGAGCCCGCAGATCATTGGCGACGCCAGGTTCCGCCGCGCCTTGCTGTCCGCCCTGGACCGTCAGCAGCTCTCCGACACGGTACTTGCCGGGAGCGGCGCCATCGCGCACAGCTATGTCAGCCCCGACGTGCCGCTTTACAACATCATCGACCCCGCGGTTGTGCGCTACAACTACGACCCGCGACTCGCCGCGCAGGCGATCGGGCGGCTCGGGTTCACCCGCGGCACAGACGGCATGTTCGTCGACGCGAGCGGCCATCGCCTCACGATCCCCGTCTACACGCCCGTTCAGAACGACATCCAACCGAAGACGCTGGGAGCCATCTCCGACATGTGGCTGCAGATTGGCGTGACGACTGACCAGGTGCTGATTCCCATACAGCGAATGCAGGATCGAGAGTACCTGGCACAATTCCCCGGCCTCGAGCTGGTGGAGCGGCCGAACCACCTGACGGTCCAATCCATCCGGCGGTTTCACAGCTCCCAGACGCCGCTCCCCGAGAACGGGTTCCGCATGACCGGCAACGGCGCGCGCTACCGCAGCCCTGCGCTGGACGCCTTCATCGACGCCTACAGCACGACGATCCCGATACAGGAGCGCATGGAGGCGCTGGCGGGGATGATCCACCTACAGACGACGGGTCTGACGCAGCTCCCGCTCTTCTACGGCGTCGAGCCGACCATGATCAGCAACCGCCTCATGAACGTGACGCCCCGTGGCGCTAGCTTCACCCAGTCATGGAACGCCGCGATCTGGGACGTCAAGGGGTAGGAAGCGGACGGTACTTACTTCAGCAGCCGCGACAGGCGACGGTCGGCGTAGCGACGACCTTCCACCTGGCACTGCGGGCAGTATTGCAGCGAGCTTTCCGCGAAGTGAATCGACGCGATCATCTCGCCGCATCGCGGGCAAGGCTCGCCTTCGCGCCGGTGAGCGCGGAAATCGCCCCGTTTGTCCCCACGCGCAACGAGCAAGTAGTTTCCGTCCCGCGCGCCTTCCATCGCCCTGGTGAATACGGCGCCAATGGCCGCGTGCAAGCGCTCCGTCTCCTCCGCATCGAGTGAGGTCGTGACCTTGAGGGGCGCGAGGCACGCCTCCCACAGGATCTCATCGGAGTAGGCGTTGCCTATGCCCGCCACCCGATGCTGATCTGTCAGGAACCGTTTGAGCTGCGACCGCTCGGATTCGAGCAGCTCTCCGAGGCGCGCGGGCGTGAGGTCGGGTGACAGCGCATCGACGCCGAGGGGGGCCAAATGCTGCGCGACGTCAGCTCGCCGCAGGACGTGAACCGACGATCGCTTTTTCGTGCCGAGCTCGACGATCTGAATAGTCGTGCCGTCGTCGACGCGGATCTCCATGGAGACCGCTTTCGACGGCTTGCGGCCCGCCTCGACCAGCACGATGCGACCGCCGATGCCGAGATGAATCGCGACCGTGTAATCGGCGCCGACCTCGAGCAGCAGGTGCTTGCCGTGCCGTCCGCTGCCGGTGAAGGACTGGCCGACCAGCGCATCGACCTGAGGATCGTACGTCTTGACCAGGGCAAACTGCCGCGCCTGGACGCCGGTGATCGTGCGGCCCACGAGCCGTGCATCCAGTGTTTCGCGCAGCGCCTCGATCTCAGGTAGCTCGGGCACTCGCCTTCCTCGCCCCAACACATGGTGAGCTTGTCGAACCCATTCCAGTCTACTCGGTCGATTGAGCGCCCACTACGCGCCGCGAAACCGCGTGGCGGCAATCCCGATGACCACCAGCGCGGTGGGTACATACGCCCAATTCACCATGGGGGGCAGCTCTCGTCGGAGGCCGACGCGGTTGCCCTCCTCGTCCACGACCCACGCGATCCTGGGGGAAAGCACGGCGCCGATAAACGCGCCGCCGATGAGCCCGCCGAGGTGCGCCCAGTTGTCGATGTTCGGTTGGATGAATCCAAAGACGCCGTTGATGGCCAGCATGACAACCATGCCGCTGAGCTCTCCCTGGCCCGCGACAGCCTGGACGCCTCTGTTGCGCACGTAAAACATCGACAGCGCGCCCGCCACGCCGAAAATTGCGCCGCTGGCCCCCGCGCTCACGCTACTGCTGAACAGGTAGCTGAACAGCGAGCCGGAGAGCGCGCCGACGATGTAAATTGCCAGGAACCGCGCGTGGCCGAAGATCATCTCGGCCAGGCGCCCGAAGCTCATCAGTGCGAACATGTTGAAGAGGAGGTGCGTGAGTCCGACGTGTAGGAATGCGCACGTGAAGAGACGCCAATATTCGCCCTGGGCAATGAGCGGGTTGACCTTCGCGCCGAACTCCAGCAGGACGCGGCGGTTGGTGGAACCGCCTGCCAGCTCCGTGGCCGCGTAGACCGCGACGTTGATGGCGATGATCGCCCACACGACGGTCGTGGCAGGGAGGCGGCGGGTCAGCCCCTTCACAGAAGCCGTATAATGGCTGCTGCTCGACACCTGTCGACACATGGTGAGCGTAGCCTAGCGGTTAAGGCGCCAGGTTGTGGCCCTGGAGATCGTGGGTTCGAATCCCACCGTTCACCCCAATCCTCCGCGGGCATCGGCAGTCCCGCGAGTTGCATCGCCAACTCAACGGCGGGGCCTTCCCCGCATCGCTCGCGCCCGTAGCTCAGCGGAATAGAGCACTGGTCTTCGGAACCAGGTGTCGGGGGTTCGAATCCCTCCGGGCGCGCCAAATCCCTAACTCCATCGTGATCGTGTGGACCCCGCGTTCCAGCCGTGGAGGTGGATCCGGTGCCCGAGTTGACCTTAAACGTCGACGTGGAGCAAATCAAGGCGCTCGCCTTTCAGCTTCCCCCAAGCGAGTTGGTCGCCCTCGCCGACGCTATTCAAGAACGCGCGGAGACGCTGAGCATGATGCAAGTGGGCGAGACCGCGTTCGAGGAGTGGAACGAAGAGGGTGAGGACATCTACGACCGCAAGGCCGAAGCGCGGTGAGCTGTCGTTGGTCCGCTCCCCTTCACGGACCTGACCTCCACAAGATCCGCCCTTGCCCCGTATGGGCAACGCATGCCCAGGACATTATCGTGCTCTGCCTGTTTTCTTGGTGGAGGCCCGTGTCTTAAAGCTGGCGCCCATTCCTTACACTGGCATGACCAGCTCAACCTCCAAGCCGACGCTCTCGGCGTTCCGGGCAAGCTGCTGATCGGCCGTGATCAACGGCAGGCGCTCCGCGGCCGACACTGCCAGGTGCAGCGCATCTGGGGATTTGAGCGGCAGGTCGAACCGTGCTATGAAGCCCCGCGCGGCGAGGTAATGCCCTGCGTGTAGATGGATGCGTGTGTACCAGCCGCCGTCGAGATGGCTCAGGAATAGGGTCGCTACACGCTCGGCCTGCGTGCGGTCCAAGTCGAGGTTGCGCAGCCGCAAGGACAGAGCCGCAAAGAACTCCAGCTCCACGAGCTCGCTGATCGCCGGTCCGGTCTGGGCGGAGTAGATCGCCTGGGCGCGGGCGCTCAGGGGCTCCGGGACGTAGTAGGCGACCACAACGCTAGTGTCCAGATAGGGCACCAGGGCTTAGTACCGGGATTCGCGACGCTGGCGAATAACGGTTTCACTCACGGGCTCTCCCGTGACAGCGATCGACGCTCGAAAGGCCGTGAGGTCCGGAAAAGGGCGCGGCTCGCGCTCAGGCGGCACGAGGCGGGCCACCTGCTTCCCCCGCCGGAAGATAACAATCTCCTCACCCGCTTCTGCACGCTCAATGAGCGCCCTCAGGTTGCTCCGCGCTGTTCTGATCGTGACCTGGTCCATTTCAATCGTCCCTGCGCTGCCTAATATGTACAACTTGAGTGTACACACTTGGTCGCCGAAGAAACACGAGCTGCTCGCCCAGCTTCCACTGCCAATGCACTCGTACTGAACGTAGTGGACGTCGCATGTTGCTCGTAACTTGAACCGACCAAAGACCGAAGCGGGCGTCTTGACGTCAGAACGTTCCGGCTGTATTTAGACCAGGCTGATATCAAGCAGCGTATCGGAAAATCCCCGATCTGTACTTGCATGTAATTCGGGGAGGTGGTGACGTGGAATCCGAAATCGACGGCAGCCTCAGTCTTGAGCGAGCGCTCGCCAAAACTCAAGCGGACGCCGACGCCGTCATCAAGGCAGCCGCAGCCGTCAGCCTGACTGTAAAGCGGCTGCGGAGTGCGGCAAAAATCGGAGACCTGCACAAGATGCGTCCGTCCATTACGGCGGCTGCGCAAGCAATAGCCGCGTTGGGACAGCAATTCGCGAATGCGAAGGACGGCTGGGACTTCGACGTAGGTGCCTATTTCGGGAAGCAATCGCTGTTCGATGAGCTCGTGGACGACGTAAGCGTTGATCTGCAGTCCAGGTTGAGTAACGAGAAGCTACTCGGGGTGTTTGGGCTACCCCCGCCCACAAGTTCCAAGCGCGAGGCTTCAGCAGGAGGCATGACGTGACCGATTTGATGAACGCCGTTCGCAGTAACGATGCCGCGGGCGTGAAGAAGCTGATCGAACAGGGTGTGAACGTCAGCGAACTCGATGCGAATCGAGATGCGCCGCTGGTGATGGCGGCCTACCTGGGTCATTCGGAAATCGTGAGGCTGTTGCTTGAAGCGGGAGCGGACGTGGCGGCTGTCGATCCAGGAATGAAGGCCACCGCGCTCCACGCTGCCGCCTACGCTGGACGCACCGAGGCGGCAAAGCTCTTGATCCAATACGGCATCGACGTCGACAAGCAAGGCCCGAACAACGGCTACACCGCGCTGCATGATGCAATCTGGCAGAACAACATCGACACGGCAAAGATCATCATCGAAGCGGGGGCGAATCTGGCGCTGAAGTCTCACAGCGGCGAGACCCCGCTTCAGTTCGCGCAATCGAAACACCGTGCAGAGATCGCAGACATGATCGACAAAAAACTCGCCTCAGGCTAAGGATCGAGCATCGCGACCAACCTCGAGATCAGCTCGGGCCCTTCACCGACTTGCGTCGCTGGAGGAAGCGTACCAGCGCGCCAACAAGGCGGAAGGCCATGCGCAGCAGTGACAAGAAGGTCATGATGCGGAAGATCAGCGCGATCACAGAGAGGCCTCCTCTGCCGTTCCGCGTTCCGAGGTCGCTGGGTTTCCACAGGTCGCTAGATGTCCGAAAGGATCTTTGCCTTTAGGGTCTCGTACTCCGCCTCGGAGATGAGCTGCTGGTCGAGCATGCGCTTCGCTTTGGCCAACCGTTCGACGGGGTCCTCGGCAACTGAGGCCACAGAGCTAGGCGCGGCTCCCTGCATGAAGACTCCACCCTCCTTGGCGCGGTCTTCCTCCATCTTGCGAATACGCCGCTTTTCGCGCCACTCCTGCTCCCATCGTGATTTGGCGCAGCGAGAAACGAGGCTCGGCACCCAAATTACTATAGCGAGGGATCCGACCGACACGCAGTCAAACCGCTTGGTCAATTGGCCGGAGGCCTCAGACTGGACCGAGCGGACGGTACGGCTCCGACGGCAATTCGACGCGGATCGGGTCGTTCGGCAGAACGTCACCCCCGACGAGGACGATGCCCATTACTCCTGCCTTGCGGATGAGTCGATCCTCAGCGTCACGGTCCAGCACCGCCTGCATGAGCCCTTTGTGGATCCGGTTGAGCTGAACGCACGGGTTCCGCAGGCCCGTGATCTCGACCACCGCGTCCGCTCCGAGATGCAGCAGAGCACCCACCGGTAGGTGAAGGAGGTCGACACTTCGCGTGGTGATGTTCTCTCCCATCTGCCCGGGAGAGACGTCGAATCCGCGGTCGCGAAGCTCGTCGTGGAGCTCCGCCTGAATCAGGTGCACTTGGCGGAGGTTCGGCGGCAGCGGCTTCTGAGACACGCGGGAGCGGTGCTTAACCGTGGCGCCGATATGCGCGTCGCCTTCTACTCCCAGCCCTTCGAGAAGGCGAATGCTGAGCTGGCCTGCCTTGCTCATCGTGTGAGTCGGACTGCGATGCACCGCCGCGACGATCCCGTCCACTACCCCTCCTCCATGAGACTACCTCTGACGGCTGCGCGACCATTCCTCCATGCGCCGCTGCTCTATACTCGGCACCGTGGCACGTCAAGTTACCGCAGCCGGAAACAGGCCGATCGTTCGCGAATTGGCCGCAGTCGAAACCCATCTCGCCTACCTGGCCATGCTGGAGCTCCGGCCGGGAATCGGCTCCGAGACGGAGTTCGTCGAGCGGGTCAACCAGCTCCAGCGTCCCGAAGGCTATCGGCTCATCGCAGCTTTTGTCGACAGGGAGCAGCAGGCCGCCGCCGTAGCCGGCTTTCGGACGGGCCATTTCCTGGCATGGGGTCACGTGCTGTACTGCGACGACCTCTCCAGCCGAGCAGTCTTTCGGCGCCAAGGGCATGCAGGCGGGCTCGTCGACTGGCTCGTTGCGGAGGGACGTCGCCTCGGCTGTGACCAGTTCCATCTCGATTCCGGCGTCATTCGCGAGCGCTGGGATGCTCACCGCCTGTACATGAACAAGGGGATGGCGATCTCGGCTCACCACTTCTCGATGGACTTGAGATAGTCGAGCGCTGTTTCCACCCTACCTCAGGCTAGTAGCGGACGAGTCGGCCGCGGATGCCTCGCGATGCTTCGATGCTGGACGCACGGGCGATCTGCTTCGCGCGGTCCAGCGCACCGACAAGCATCTCCATCAACTCCTGCTCTCCGTCCACATCCGCGGGGTGCTCCGGCTGATCACGGCCGCACCTCTGGCAGGTAAGCGCATCTGCGGAGATCCTATTCTTGCAGAACGGGCAGCGGTGTCCAGGCTTCACGTCTGTTCCTCCTTGTTCGCCACTCGCCAGCCCGTTCGAATGTCTTTCAACGAATGAGAGCAACCCGTTCGATCGATCATGAATGAAGAGAGTGTTGATTCCGAAAGTGCTCGGTTGCACTCGTATGGGCGGACACGTGACTCATAGTTGGCGCTTCGAGCAATAAGAGATCGCGGCTCGTTTGCGCCTCAAGCTTCAGTATAGTGGGGTCCAGCGCGTCCCAAAGTTACGGTGCTATCTCAACACCAGCGCTTCTGCGCCATCTTGCGTCCCAACTTCATTACATTTCATGTGAATGGGATCTCAGGAAAGGCGGGGGATTGGCTTGGCGAGGTGGTACGCTGAGAGCTGGCATGAACGAATCGCCGACTGCTTCTCTACACCACCGTTCCATGCTCCTCGCCTGCGTTCGAGGCCCGAGCCTCGTCGTCGCGCTCGTCTTGGCGCTTACCGCCTGCTCTCCTCGCTCGACGAGCTCCGCGCAGCAGCCAAGTCCGTCCGCACTGCCCACACGGAACGCCGTCACCCAGCAGGGAGCAACGGCCCGTCAGCCCGCCGGCGAGCTCTTCAAATTCGGCCTCATGGGCGATCAGCTCTACGGAGCCTCCGGCGAGGCACGCTATCCGACGCTGGCGGCCGATATCGACGGAGCGCCCATCGCCTTCGTGGCTTTCGGAGGCGACTTCAAGAATGGCTCCTCTCCTTGCGATGACACGACGTTCGAGGATAGGCTCGCCCGCTTCAGCGCTTCTGTTCACCCGTTTATCTTTCTCCCAGGCGACAACGAGTGGAGCGACTGCTGGAGGCCCCAGGACGGCGGCTACGATCCGATCGAGCGACTGGACAAGCTACGAGCGACGTTTGCCGCCGGCGATGAGAGTCTGGGACAGACGCGCCTCCGACTCGATCGCCAGAGCAGCATGCCGGGCTTCGAGAGATACCGCGAAAACGTGCGCTGGGTCGTCGGCAACATCTTGTTTGTCGGACTAAATGTCCAGGGAAGCAACAACAACCGCGGCCGCACGGCGGAGCAAGATGCCGAGTTCGCCGAGCGACAGACCGCAAACCTAGCGTGGATGCGCGACGCGTTCGGCCTCGCCAGGACCAACGGGAATGCAGGGGTCGTCATCATCTGGCAGGCAGACCCACTGATCCTGAACACGGACCCGCTCTACAGCAACCTGCCCTCTCAGATCCGAGCGGCCCTCGCGGTGAGTGGGCTGGGCAGCGGATACACCGAGCTGATCGCTGCGCTGAAGACCGAGGTGCAGACGTTCGGAAAGCCCGTCGTGCTGGCCCACGGCGACAGCCACTACTTTCGGGTGGACAAGCCCTTCCGCGATTCAAGCGGCGCGACGATGCGGAACTTCACGCGGGTGGAGTGGTTCGGCGAGCGGGACGTCGGCTGGGTCGAAGCGACAGTGGATCCGTCGGACCCCGAGCTCTTCAGCTTCCGTCCCATCCTGCTCGACTGATACTCACCAAGCCTGAGGAGACAGCGCACGCGCCAGCTCCGAAAGGTCCCCTATTTGATGTAACGGTAGCCAACGCCTCGGACCGTCTCGACCCGCGCCGGGTTGGACGGGTCCTCTTCGATCTTCCCGCGCAGGCTCCGAATGTGGACGGTGACCGTTCGCGTGTCGGGATCGTTGTAGCCCCACACCATCTCCAGTAGGCGCGCGGCCGAGAAGACCTGCCCGCGATTGCGGACCAGCACGGCCAGCAGGTCGAACTCTTTCGGCGTCAACACAATGGGCTCGCGGCCGCGCGTCACGGCGTGAGCGCGCACGTCGATGCGCACGTCGCCCGCCTCCAGCACCTCGGGCCGCTCTTCTTCACGGCTTGCCGTGAGCTCTTCTCGAAGCATCTCGTACCGCCGGAGCAGCGCACGGATGCGCGCCACAAGCTCGCGCATACTGAACGGTTTGGTGAGATAGTCGTCGGCGCCGACTTCCAGGCCGATGATGCGGTCGATCTCCTCGGTCCGGGCGGTGAGCATGAGGATTGGCACGGCGCTCGAGCGACGGATCCGGCGGCAAACCTCGAGACCGTCGATCCCGGGGAGCATGACATCCAGTACGACAACGTTGGGCTGGGACTCACGGGCCACGTCGACGGCCGATAGTCCGTCGGATACGGTGAGGACCTCGTACCCCTCCTTGCGCAGCGTATACGAGATGGACCGCGCCAGGCTGGGCTCGTCGTCCACGATCAGAACTTGGGTCATGGGGTGAACAGACACTCGTGGTGGTGCTGTCCGATCCGCTCATGGTGACCTTGTCGAACCACGTTCTTCGACAGGCTCACGATGAGCGGTGATGGGCGCAGGATGAGCGGTGATGGGCGCAGGATGAGCGGTGGTGGGTGCAAAGGGGAGCTAGGCGTTGATCTCCTCCATGTGGCCTGTGACGAGGAAGACGACACGTTCGGCGATGTTCGTGGCGCGATCGGCGATGCGCTCGAGGTTGTGAGCGACCCACAAGAGCCAGGTAGCGCGATCGATGTTTCGCGGGTCGGCCAGCATGTACGTAAGCAGCTCTCGGTACACCTGGTCGTAGAGCGCATCGATCTCGTCGTCCTCATCAATGACACGACGGGCAGCGTCCACGTCGCGTCGGACGAAGGCGTCCAGGGCCCGGCGCAGCATCCCCGCCGCGATCTGCGCCATCCGGGGCAAGTCGACCAGCGGCTTCAGGAGCGGCTGATCCTCGTGCTTCAGCACGATCTTGGCGATGCCTTCGGCGTGGTCGCCCATGCGCTCCATGTCGACGATCATGCTGAGGGCCGCGATGATCGCCCGCAGGTCGGTGGCCATGGGCTGCTGCGTCGCGATGATCTGCATCGCTCGCTCCTCGATGTGGTAGCGCAGGCGATCGATCTCCGTGTCTTGCTCGATGACACGACGGGCCAAGTCGCGGTCGAGGGCGCGCAGTGCGGTCATCGACCGCTCGATCTGCTTCTCCACCATGCTACCCTCGAGGAGGAGGTCGTCCTCCAGAAGCTGCATCTCCCGTTCGAAAGCGCTCCTCGTCCGCATACAGACCTCCTTCCCCAGCCGCCTATTCGTTTTCAAGGATACCGACCGCCGCCAAAGCGCGCATCAAGTCCAGATGAAATCTCGGTAAAGTCGCTCAGTCTCCCAAAAGGCCAGGTCCGATCTGCGCAGACGCGGCCACGGGAGGCTGCTATCATGGGGTCGCGGACGGGTGGAGGGACGGCGATGAGCGACTCGAAGACATACTACACATGCTACGAGAGCCCGATCGGGGAGCTGATTCTCGCCGGAGATGAGACATGCCTGACCGCGCTGCTCCTGCCCGAGCACCATGGGGAGCCGCCCACTATTCAGGACGCCTGGAACCCAGAACGCGCGCCCTTCGACGAGGTCATCCGCCAGCTCGACGCGTACTTCGGCGGCCGGCTGACGGATTTCGATTTGTCTCTGGCGCCGCAAGGCACGCCGTTTCAGATGAGGGTCTGGCAGGCACTAACCGAGATCCCCTATGGGTCGACGGCGAGCTACGGCCAGATCGCGACGCGAATCGGGCAACCCACCGCGATGCGTGCGGTTGGCCTGGCGAATGGGCGTAACCCACTCGCGATCGTGATCCCGTGCCATCGCGTCATCGGCGCGAGCGGAACGCTCGTCGGCTACGGCGGCGGCTTGGACCGCAAGCGGTGGCTCTTGGATCTCGAAGCCAACGTGCTCGCCCAGCGCGAGGATGCAACGACGCAGCCCGCCCTCGGAGGTCTGGCCGCAAGTCGATAGCGTCCGCCGCCTAGCGCGTCGCCTCGGGCGTCGGCGTGTACGTGTCCGCCCAGGCCTGCATGCCGTCCAGGTCGGTGACGCGATTGCGCTCGTCGAAGCTGATCATTCGGTCCTCGATGGCGAGCGTGCTGCCCTCTGCCCGCAGGTGCTGCAGCGTCTCTTGGATCGCGAGCACCGCGCTCCGCAGCAGCGAACCCGCGTGGAGCACCACACGGAAACCGAGCGCCTCCAGCTCGCCATCTGAGAGAAGCGGCGTGGCGCCGCCCTCCACCATGTTCGCGACGAGCGGCACACGGAATGAGCTGGCGATGATCCGAATCTCCTCGACAGACTGGGGCGCCTCGACAAACAGGGCATCCGCACCCGCCTCCTCGTATGCGTGCGCGCGGCGAAGCGCGGCTTCGAATCCCTCGACAGCTCGGGAGTCTGTCCGGGCGATGATCACCAGGTCCGGGTCCATACGGGCAGCCAGCGCCGCCCGGATCTTGCCGACCATCTCCTCCTGCGAGATGACGGCCTTGCCCGCGAAATGACCGCACCGCTTGGGAAAGACTTGGTCCTCGATGTGGAGCGCGGCGACGCCCGCCCGTTCGTACTCCTGCACCGTGCGACGGACGTTCAGCACGCCGCCGTAGCCGGTGTCCGCGTCGGCAATCAGCGGCAGACCCATTGCCGAGCACATTCGAGCGGCCTGGGCCGCCATCTCCGTCATGCTGGTGAGGCCGAGATCCGGCTGCCCGAGCTGGCTGTTCGCCACGCCGGATCCCGTCATGTAGCAAACGTCGAAGCCTGCTTGCTCCACCAAGCGAGCCGACAGCGCATCGTACGCACCGGGCGCGATGAGCACCTTCGCCCCCTGGAGCAGCTCCCGAAACCGCCGACGACGAGGATCAGCCATGCCTAACACCTCCCAATGGACCCAGCCATGGTAAGCCGCGCGAGAGCCGATCCGCCAACCCAGTAGGTCCGCGTCGCCGTGCCTTCGCCGGCCAGATGTAGCGTAGGGACACGGCGCGCTCGAGCTTGGTCGAGGAACATCCGCTGGACATGGCCTGTGTACAATGCGCGGAGGCCACCCCAGTTGACCGCGGTAATGGCCCAATGCTTCACGCAGCGAGCCGGCATCTTCCCGAGGACGAGACAACGGGAGTCCCATGTCTGAGCCAGAGATCAGCGGAATCATTGCGAGCTGCCTGACGCCGTTCGATCGGGACGGCCGCATCGACTACGAAGCTCTCCACCGCGAGATCGATTACATCGTGGACGCTTGCGCGCCGGGCGCGATTGCGATCGCTGCGGGCGAGGAGTCGGAGTACACGATGCTCAGCTCCGAGGATCGGCGGGAGCTGATGCGTCGGGGCGCCGAGATGGCCACCGGTCGCATTCCCGTCATCCTGGGCATCTCCCACCCGGCAGCGGAGCGAGCCGTCGAGCTCGCCGATTACGCCAAGGGTGTAGGCGCCGACGTGGCGCACCTACTCCTCCCGATTCGTCTCTGGGGCGGCGACCCGGACCGCGACGAGCTGCTGGGCTACGTGGAGGAGATCGCGGCTCATAGCCCGTTGCCGGTCCTGGTCTCCCACAACCGCGGGCCCGGCGGGGACCCCGGCATTCCCGCCCTGGCGCGAATCGCTGAGCTCCCCAACGTGTCCTACGTCGCGGAGACCTCCGGGGACATCACCAAGATCAGCCGGCTCGTCGAGCACATCGCCGAGCGCGGGACCGCGAAGCTCTTCACCACGCCCGAATCGCTGCTCATCAATCTGACTCTCGGCGGGGCCGGTGCCGCGATGCCGCCGCCGGCGGCGTTCGTCGGGAGCCAGGTCGTCCGAGCATTCCGTGAGGGCCACATGGAGCGGGCCATCGAATGGCAGCGCATCCTCGGGCTTTTCCCTAACCGTTGGGCTCGTTACGGCGCGCCGCCAGTCATGAAGGCGGCGATGCGCCACCTCGGCATCGACCTTGGTCGCCCACTCCCGCCATACGCGCCCGTTGCGAAGTGGGACGACGTGGCCATCGGCCAGTTCCTCGAGGAGGTGGGTCTCAAAGAGGTGGGCGAGGACTCACCGCCTCCCCAGCCCGGCACCCTCGGTCCAGCTCGTCTGCGAACGGACCTCTTGCGCGCGTAGGGCGAGTCGGCAATACCCGCTCACTGGGCAAGCCGGGACCGCAGTGGATACGCTACGCGTTCGCGGTCAGTGGCTCGAGATTGGGATCGTACGGCTCCCCATCACCACGATCGATGACGGCGAGGCGCTCCTCGCTCAGCGGGTACCCCCAGATCTCGTTGCGCACCCGTGCGTGCTGAGCCATGAAGGCGCCCAGCCAATGGAGGTCCTGGTCGAGCTCGGCCTCGGTCTGAACCCAGGTCCGAGCGTAGTTCGCGATGTGGGCGGGACCGTGCCCCATCTCATCCTGCAGGATGCTCTTCATCGCAGCGGCCAGCCCGTCCTGAAACGCGTCGCCCTTGAGCCGGACCGCCTCGACGAATGCGCCGCCACCGCCGCCTTCTGCGAGCTGGATCAGCTTCCGCGCGCGGTCGGGTCCGAGCGCTAGCGTGGCTTCCCACGCAACGTCGATGAGCCGATTCGCATCGGGCAGAAGCGGATGGTACGTCTGCTCGAAGGGTCGGCCCACTTCATAGCGCGTGAAGACCTCGTACTTCAGGGCCTCGTCGGCGGTGAGCTTACGCCCAAGAAGTGACTCGGCCAGGTCGGCGAGCAGCACGTAGTGCGACGTCTCTTCCGCCATCTGCTCGAGGATGTCGGCGTACGTGTGGCGGTCGACGGTGCGCTCCATCTCCTCTGCGAGCCCCTTGAAGCGGTCCATCCACTTCTTCCGCTGGACCTCGCGGCCCATCTGCCGCAGCAGGACCTCGACGTTCTCGTCCAGGGTATGGGGCTGCTTGAAGTAGGCGCGCACCACCTCCGCCTCACCCGCGGCGAAGCGATCGACGACCGCCCGCAGCTCTCGCGCCGCGCGCTCTTGAATGTCACTCAACGTCCACCTCCTTCGTGCCCACATCCAAGGCCGGCAAATGCCGGCAGCAGGCTTAGAGCAGCCCGGCCTCGCGCAAGACTGCACGGATCTCGAGGCGATGCTCTGGCGCCACGGTCTCATACGGTCGCGACGGGTCGCCCAAGTCGACCCCGATCTCCTGCATCGCCGCCTTCATGACCGGTGGGAGCCCGTAGCTCGGCCATTTGCTGGGAAACGTGGCGTAGAGCCGCTGCCAGCGCAGCGCCTCGTCGAGGTTGCCCTCGCGAAAGGCCTTCACCACGAGCGCGCCGATCTTCGCGCCCGGTGGCGGCATGGTCGCGCCCGAGCCGCCCATCATCAGCGTCATAAGCAGCGGCTGCATCGTCGTGAAATAGCCCGCGTTTCCCGCGCGGTCGATCTCCTCGACCATCCGAGCGATCTTTTTCGTATCCCGTGAGCTCTCCTTGAAGTAGCGGACCTGCGCGTTCGTACTGAGCTTCACGAACGTCGCGTAGTCTGGATCGGCCCCCGGACCAGGGTTGTGGTATGCCACCATCGGGAGCGGGCTCCGAACGGCAACGTCGGTAAAGAAGTCCAGCAGCTCGCCCGGCTCTGGCGTGCCGCCCCACGGTCGGTTCGGTATCAACACTTGGATCAAGTCGGCGCCAGCGTCGGCGGCCACCTCCGCCATCTCCCCGACGAACCGCGGATTCTGGTGCGAGCACCCGGCGATGGTTGGCAGCCGGTGGTCCACCATCGCAAGAGCCTGGCGGATGAGGTCCTGGCGCTCCTCCCAGGTCAGCCGCGTGTACTCGGCGGCCTCCACCGCGCCGATGGAGATTGCGTCGACTTGACACTCGTCGACGATGTAATCGATCTCTCGTTCGAGCGCCCCGTAATCGACGCGGTTCTCTCGATCGAATGGGGTGAGGCAGGCGCAGATGATTCCGGTCAGTCGCTCCGCGTGCTCCATGCCCTCTCCTACGCTCTTATTGCGTGACTAGCGCCTGAATCCGATCGTTTCGCAGGTCAGCCACGTACAGCGTGCCTTGGGCGTCGATCGCCACGCTCTGCGGGAGGCCGAATTGCCCGGGCGCGCTTCCCTCGCTTCCCCACTGCGCCAGCGGCTCGCCAGACGAAGAGAGCTGCTGGACGCGATTGTTGAAGCAGTCCGCAACATAGATGTTTCCGTCTTTCCCCACCGCCACAGCAACCGGCGTTCGGAACTGACCTGCCCCAGTTCCCTCGCCTCCCCACTGCGCCAGGAGCTCGCCGGATGACGACAGCTTCTGAATGCGATTGTTTCCCGCATCCGCGACGTACACGTTTCCGACAGAGTCGACAGCCACGCCGAAGGGGTGGCGGAACTGGCCCGCGCCCGAGCCGGTCGATCCCCACTGCGTCAGCGGCTCGCCGGATCGGGATAGGACCTGGATGCGGTGATTCTCCGTATCGGCAACGTAGACGTTCCCCTGCGCATCGACGGCAACTCCACTAGGCGATCGAAACTGGCCTGCGGCTGTCCCATCACTACCCCATTGAGCCAGCGGGGCGCCTGAAGCCGAAAGCTTGACCACACGGTTGTTGCCGAGGTCAGCCACGTAGATGTTGCCCGCGTTGTCTACTGTGAGCCCCGCGGGGTGGTGAAGGCGATCGGGGGCGGCCCCGTCCGAGCCCCACCTTGCCAGCAGCGTGCCCGATGGCGAGAACTTCTGAACGCGATTGTTACCGCCGTCCGAGACGTAGAAATTCCCGTCGACGTCGACCGCGACGCCGCCCGGAGCCCGAATCTGCCCCGGCGCGCGCCCGCCGATTCCCCATTGGCCCGTGGGCTCACCTGAGGGGGACAGGCTCTGGATCTGCTGGTTCTCGGTGTCCGCCACGTAGATCGTGCCGTCCGGCGCGACAGCAATGCCATTGGGCGAGCGGAAATGACCGGCGGTGAGGCCTTCCGACCCCCATTGCGAGAGCGGCTCTCCACTCGGACCGAACTTCTGAATACGGTTGTTCCCGCGGTCCGCGACGTACACGTTGCCGTCGCGGTCCGACGCCACGCCGCTGGGGTTGTGAAACTGGCCGGGGCCCTTTCCGAAGCTTCCCCAAGCCGGCACCGCCTGACCGCTCGCCGAGATGACCGAGAGGCGATGATTGCCGGAGTCAGCAATGAGCACGATGCCCAGGCTGGTCACGACGAGGCCGGCCGGCCAGCGAAGCTGCCCGGGGCCGCTGCCCAAGCTCCCCCATTGGGAGACTGGCTCGCCCGTTGCCGTGAAGGCTTGAATGCGATTGTTGTTGGTATCCGCGACGTACACGTTGCCTTGCCCGTCGACGGCTATGCCTCGAGGATTCTGAAACTGGCCGGGTCCGGTGCCGCGGGATCCCCACTGGAGCACGGGTTCACCGGTCGGCGTGAGCTGCTGGATGCGGTGGTTGCCCGTGTCAGCAACGAACAAGTTCCCCGCCCCGTCCAGCGCGACGGCCGTCGGACGCTGGAACTGGCCAGGTCCATCCCCGAACGTGCCCCACTGTCCCAGGGGCAAGCCGCGAGGCGACAGCTTCTGAATCCGGTGGTTGTCGGTGTCGGCGACGTAGAGATTGCCCAAGCCGTCGACGGCCACGCCAGAGGGCCAGCGGAATCGTCCGGCTACGTCCCATCCACCAGCCACGATGTGCCACGAGCCGTCGGCGCGGGTCCTGGACTGCGCAACGCCCGCCGCAGGTAGGCTGCTCCATACGGCCAGGGCCAGAGCGATGGCGATCCAACGACGCACAAGCTTCTCCTCAATGAGTCAAGGTGTCGCGAGGGCGTGCGTCTCGCTTCACGAGTCGCCGTAGTCGAACGTTACGCGCTGACAGGCTCCCCAGCGTGCACGGGGAAATACGTCGCAAGCCACCCCTGAACGAGCTGGATGACCCGGGGCTCTTCCTGGTTGAACATAAAGTGGTCCACCCCTGTCAGCAGGTGCAGCTCGGTCGGCTGCTTCGCACGCTTGAACAGCTCGATCGACTGCTCCGTCGGCGTGACCGAATCGTTCGCCGAATGGAGCAGGAGGAGCGGACGAGGCGCGATGTTGCCGACGACGTCATCCGCGCGGAAGTCGTACATGCTTTGAGCTGTCTCCGCCGGGAACTTCATGATCGAGGCGGAGCTCATATTGAAGCGCAGCCGCTCTGGGATTGGCACGATATCGAAGCGGTCCACCATCAACGATTCGCCCGTGCGTTCGCGGTGGCGTCGGCCCTCTTCCAACATGTTCGTGAATCGCGCCCAGGCTTCGGGCGACGCGTGCTGACCGCGGAACTTGCGCTCGCCATCGCCCCAGCCACCCTGGGAGATCACAGCCGCCACGCGCTTGTCGATACCGGCCGTGTAGACCGAAACGGCGGCGCCGAAGCTGCTGCCGATCATCCCGACGCGATTGGGGTCGACTTCTGGTCGATTCTGTAGATACGTTATGACGTTCTGGCTGTCCGCGACCTGATCGAGGCAGATGATGCGGGCGTGCTCGCCCTCGCTCTCACCGCACCCGCGGAAGTCGAACCGCAGGGCGACGTAGCCCCAGTCGGCGAGGGTCTGCGATGGCGCAACGCACCCGTGGCCTTCTTTGTTGCCGCCAAACCCATGCAGGACGAGAAAGGCGGGGCGCCGCTCCCCCGGCTGAAGATCATCCGGCACGTGCAGGACGCCGGCCAGCCTCAAACCGTCCGATTCGATCCAGACCTTCTCTTCCACCGGATGACCCCTTTCAATAGCGCGGATCTTTGGGAAACGCATTCGTCGCGCGCTGGTGACGGAGCTGAGTTCCGTCGTATGATCGCACGCGCCCTCGCGGCGCGCCAGCCATCGGTCCTCAATCTAAGCACACCCGCGCCGAGCTTTCCAGTAGCCTCTTTGTCGACCCCGCCAGCGGCTGATCGAACCCGCCTCCGGCACGGGCGAGGGGACGCGCAACCCCACAGGCACGGAGCGCCGCTTACAGGAGACAGATGCAATGATCATTACTGCGGACGCCGAGCGCCGCTACATCCGCGACATCTTCGGTGCCCTGGGGTCGACCGAACCGGAAGCTGAAGCGCTGGCTGAGGTGCTGACTGAGGCGGACCTGCGCGGCCATGGGTCCCACGGCTTCGTCCGCGTGCTCCTCAACGTGAATCTCATTCGGCGGGAGGACGTACGTCCCGGGTCCCAGCCGCGTGTGGTTCGCGAGACAGGGCCTACGGCAGTCATGGACGGCGACAGAGCGAATGGCCCATACGCCGGCATCCTCGCGGCTCGGGAAGCGATCAGTCGGGCGAAAGAGCGGGGCATCGGCGCGGTATCGCTGATGGAGTGCGGCCATCTTGGTCTCGCCGGCTATTACCCGGAGCTCGCCGCACGGGAAGGGTTCGTCGGCATCCTTGCGGCGAAGTCCGAGTCGTCGGTGCACCCGCACGGCGGCGTCGAGCCACTCATTGGCACGAATCCGCTCGCCATCGCCATCCCGTCTGACAGCGACCCGCTGTTGCTCGACATCAGTACAGCCGCCGTCGCCGCCGGCAAGGTCCGCGAGGCGCTGCGAGCGGGCCGACCACTTCCGGAAGGCAGCGCGGTCGACACGGCCGGTAACCCGACGACCGACGCCCAGGCCGCGATCGACGGCGCCCTCTCTGCAATGGGCGGCGCCAAGGGGTACGGTCTCGCGCTGGCGGTGGAGATCCTCGGCGGCCTCCTCACCGGCGGCGCGGTCGGTCCCATGGGAGTCGCAGGCCGCCAAGGCGGCGCCACCAAGCGTCAGCTCTGGAGCGCCCTCATTATCGTCCTCGACCCGGCCGCCTTCGTCGATCCGGGCGAGTTCAAGACGGCAGTCTCCAGCTACCTCTCGCGCGTCCAGAACTCGCGCAAGGCGCCGGGCTCAGCCGAGATCCTGATCCCCGGCGAGCGCTCCTTCCGCACCCGCCGCGAGCGCCTAAGCACCGGCGTCCCCATCGAGGACGGCGTGTGGCGACAGGTGGCGGACATCGCCCGCGACCTCGGCCTTAACCCGGACAGCTACAAAGTGACCACTTCGTTCGGACTATAATGGCCATATAACTTGACCATGAAGGCTTAGCGATGAAGTGGCGTGTGGCCGAAGCGAAGGTGCGGTTTTCGGAATTGCTTCGCGCGGCCAGTGAGGAGCCCCAGCTCATCTACAACCGCGATCGCCCGGTGGCGGCTGTGGTCGATGCCGAAACGTTCCAGGCCTTTGAGGCCTGGCGAAAGAACGACGGGCAAAAGACCGTCGGGCACGCTTTCGAGGAGCTACGCTCCATCCTGCGGGAAGAAAGCGGTACCTTCGAGATCCCACCACGCCGTGATCGGCACAACGCGTTCATCGATGCGATCGACGACTCCACTCCTGTGTGACACCAACGTCATCAGCGAGCTCGCCCGGCCCAACCCCAACCGCGGCGTAGTCGCCTGGGCCGACACCCTGACGAGCATCACAATAAGTGTCGTGACGCTCGAGGAGATCGCCTACGGTGTCACATGGAAGCCGAGCCCTCGGATTCGCGCCTGGTTCGACGATTTCGTGACGACGCAGTGCGAGGTGGTACCTGTCAGCGTGGAGATTGCAGTCCGCGCGGGCGAGCTGAGAGGGGAATTTGCCCGACGAGGCGTCGTGCGGGCTCAGGCCGACATGCTGATCGCGGCCACTGCACAGGTCTACGGCCTCGCGATCGTGACGCGCAATGTGAAGGACTTCGAGGATTGCATCGTCCCGCTGCTCAACCCCTTCGTTTAGCCCTCAGTAGATCTTGAGCTGAGAGCCTCGGGGCCAGTGCATGAGGGCCGAGTCGTCGACTTTGGCGATACGGAGCTCGGAGAGCTTGCCGTCTTTCAAATAAAGGGAGACCTCGATTTCAAAGCCGTCGGCATCGGCGCACACGGCGTAGACGGGAACGGGGCTTGGAGCCTCGGAGAGCGGACCGTCGAGGACGTCGAGCTCGATGCTCCCGACGTCATCTACCACCCGTGCTCGCGCGCTTTCTAGCTGCTGTCGCAGCGCATCGCGACCTCGGAAGTCCTTTTCGAGGATCCGGGCGATCACACCCCGCTCTTCAGATCTGAGCTCGCGCCATGGCTCTTGGCTCACACGTGCCCCCGAACGCGATATCGAGAAGGGCGGCCCTAAAGACGGGCCGCCCTTCATCAAACGAAACGCGAGAGAAATGTCCGTCGAGACTACTTCTCGATCGGCACGCCGATCATCGAGCCCCACTCGGTCCAGGAGCCGTCGTAGTTCCGGACCTTCGGGTAGCCGAGGAGCTCGGAGAGGGCGAACCATGTGTGCGAGCTGCGCTCGCCGATGCGGCAGTAGGCGATGACATCCTTGTCTGGCGTGATGCCCTCGCGCTCGTAGCGCTCGCGGAGCTGCTCTGGAGTCTTGAACGTGCCGTCTGCCTCGTTCACTGCCTGCAGCCACGGGATGTTCGTCGCGCCGGGCACGTGGCCGCCGCGCTGCGCCGTCTCCTGCAGGCCTGGAGGGGCGAGTACCTCTCCCGTGAACTCCGCCGGTGATCGCACGTCGACCAGCGCGCCGCCGGACTTGCCGATGTGGGCAGCAACGTCGCCCTGCAGCGCCCGAAGCGAGCTATCCACGTTCGCGACCTTGTACTGGCTCGCGGTGACCTTGGGCTCCTCGGTCACCAGGTCTCGCTTCTCGAGCTCCCACTTCTTGCGGCCGCCGTTCATCAGCTTCACGTTCTTGTGGCCGTACATCTTGGCCACCCAGTATGCGAAAGCGGCGAACCAGTTGTTGTTGTCACCGTAGAAGATGATAGTGTCATCATTCTTGATCCCGGACTCGGAGAGGAGCTTTTCCCAGGCTTCCTTGCTCGGGATGTCCCGCCGAACCTGGTCCTCGAGCTGCGTGGACCAGTTCCAGCCGATCGCACCCGGTGCGTGGCCCTGGCGGTAGGCCGACGTGTCGACGTCGACTTCAACCAGCTTCACGTTGGGATCATTCCGATGCTGAGCTACCCATTCTGTGTCCACAAGCGCGTCAGGATTCGCATAACCAGTCGCTGCCATTCAATTCCTCCATCGGTAAAGGATGTTCAACCCATCGATCTCACAGCGCGGGCGAGAGCGTCAAAGCAAGCGCGCACGTCAGCGTCGCGCTTGACCCACGCAGCAAACCGTGAGTATACTCGGCGTATTCTCGACTATCACAGTGGATTTAGTCAAGAAATAAATTATTGCGCAGGGACCCACCGGAGGCGCTCCTATGGCGGACGATAAAGAAGACATTATCGAAGAAGAGGGCTCAGGTACTGTCCTTCGTTCTCCGATCGAGATTCTCAAGGAGCGCAGCCAGCACCTGCGCGGAACTATTAAGGAAACGCTCGAGAGCGACGCCTCTCATTTCTCCGAGGATGAGTACCAACTCCTCAAGTTCCACGGCGTGTACCAGCAGGACGATCGCGACCTGCGCGTCGCCGCTCGCAAGGCCGGCCGCGACAAAGAATGGATCATGATGGTGCGCGCCAAGATCCCGGGTGGCGCGATCACAGGCGAACAGTACCTCCAGTTCGAGGACATCTCCAACAAGTACGCCGACGGTACGCTACGAGTCACGACTCGGCAGGTGTTCCAACTCCACCATATCGGCAAGGGCAACCTCAAGGCCACAATCCGCGGCATCAACGACGCCATGATCACGACCCTCGGCGCCTGTGGCGACGTCGAGCGAAACCTCATGGCATGCCCAGCGCCCCACAGCGACGCGGTGCACGCGGAGCTGCAGGAGCACGCGCGCGAGCTCAGCGACCGGACGCTGCCCACCACCAACGCCTACCACGAGATCTGGCTCGACCACGAGAAGATCGCGTCGACGGAGCAAGAGAAGGACCCGCTGTACGGCGAGCTCTACATGCCGCGGAAGTTCAAGTCGGCCATCACGGTCGAGGGCGACAACTGCGTCGACATCTATTCGAACGATATCGGCATCGTCGCCCATCTAGATGGTCAGCACGTCAGCGGCTACACGTTCGTCGTCGGCGGCGGCATGGGCATGACCCATACCGACAAGAACACCCGACCTCGGGTCGCGGACCCCATTTGCTGGGTGCCGCCGGATCAGCTCGTCGATACGTTCCTCTCCATCATGAAAGTCCAGCGGGACAACGGCAACCGCATCAGCCGGCGCCAGGCCCGCCTCAAGTACTTGATCGCCAACAACGGCGTCGCCCGCTTCAAGCAAGCGATGGAACAGTGGGTTGGACATCGACTCGCCGACCCACGCGAGCTCCATTGGGAGAACACCGGTGACCACCTCGGCTGGCATCAGCAGCTCGACGGTCGCTGGTTCCTGGGCGTGTGGGTCGAGAACGGGCGCATCAAGGACGTCGAGGGCCTCACACAGAAAGCCGCGTTCAACGAGGTCATCTCGAAGTTCAACCCGGGGGTCCGTCTGACCGCCCAGCAGAACATCCTCTTCACTGACATCCCGGAGAACCAGAAGGGCGCCGTTGAGGAAGTATTGCGTAAGCACGGCGTTCCGATGGTGGACGAGGTCCCGAACGCGCTGCGCTACTCGATGGCCTGCCCAGCGATTCCCACGTGCGGACTCGCGCTGGCCGAGTCAGAGCGCGCGCTTCCGCCGGTGATTCGAAAGATCGAGGCGGTCCTGAGCGAGACCGGCCTGGCTGATGAACGGCTGAGCGTCCGAATGACGGGGTGCCCCAACGGCTGCGCGCGCCCGTTCCTTGGCGACATTGGCTTCGTCGGTCGCACGCCTGGGAAGTACCAGGTCTACGTCGGCGGCGACTTCGAGGGCACGACCCTGAATCGTCTACTGGCCGACCTGGTCCCGGTGGATCAGATTCCGGACCGGCTGCGCCCGCTGTTCGAGCTCTTCCGCGACGAGCGGCAGGGTAAAGAAGGCTTCGGCGACTTTTGCCGCCGCACTGGCGTCGAGCGGCTTCGCTCCCTGGCATTCCCTGAGGCGACCGCCACCGCCGCTCGACGGTAACTATGACCCGCGCAGAGTCGAGGACGGAGGGGCCGCTCGCCGGGCGGACCGTCGCGTTTCTCGAGGCGCGCCGTTCGGCTGAGGTGGCCCGGCTCGTCGAGCTGCAAGGTGGCACGTCGCTCGTGGCGCCCGCGTTGCGCGAAGTCCCCGTGACGGACCCCGAGCCACTCGATCGCTGGCTCCAATCCCTGTCACGTGGCGAGATGGACGTCGTGCTCTTTCTGACCGGCGTCGGATGCCAGGCGCTGCTCGATCGAGCGAAGAATCAGGACCAGATCGTTGCGGTTCTTCGCGGCCTCTCCGATTCCCGGGTCGTGGCGCGCGGTCCCAAACCCGTACGGGTACTCAAAGAGCACAACGTGCGAATCGACTTCGTGCCGCCGGAGCCCAACACGTCAGACGAGCTGCTCGCGGAGCTCGCCTCGTGGGAGCTGGCGGGCAGGAAGCTCGGACTCCAGCTCTACGGCGGGACCACGCCCTTTCTAGTCCGATTGCGCGAGGGCCTCGCCGACCTCGGGGCCTCCGTTCTGGAGGTCATGCCCTATCAGTGGGAGGGCCCGTCGGACAACACCGGCGTGCTCGAGCTCATCGACGCGTGCATCGACGGACGCGTCGACGCCCTCGCCATCTTCAGCTCATCGCAGATCCACAACCTTTTCGCAATCGCTGAAGGCCACGATCGCGCCGACGCGCTCCAGCGGGTCCTCAACAATGCGCGGCTGATCGTCGCATCCGTGGGACCCGTCGCCACTCAAGCGATCGAGAGCCACGACGTCCACGTCGACGTCGAACCCGAACACCCTAAAATGGGACATCTCATCATGGCGCTCGGACCAGCCGTCCAAGCAAGACGAGCACCAAAAGGAACGCAGATATGACACCGGAAGAGATCGCCGAGATCAATTCGCGCTTTGCCGGCGCCGAGCCGGAGGCGATCCTCGCCTGGGCGCTAGATCGGTTCGGTGAGCGGATAGCGCTGTCATCCAGCTTTGGCGTCGAAGACGTGACCCTCATCGACATGATGTGGCGCCTGAATCCGCGCGCCCGCGTCGTCACGTTGGATACCCTCCGCCTCCACACCGAGACGTACGACGTCATTGACCGCATCCGTGAGAACTACGGTATGGACATCGAGATCTTCTACCCGGATCTCACGGCGGTCGACAGGATGGTGAGGGAGAAGGGCTACAATTGCTTCTATCAGAGCGTCGAGAATCGCCACCTCTGCTGCGGCATTCGAAAAGTCGAGCCGCTCGGACGGGCCCTCGCAGGACTCGACGCGTGGATCAGCGGTATTCGGCGGGATCAGGCCACGACCCGCACCGACACGGCCGTCGTCGAGATCGACGACGCGCACGGCAACATCGTGAAGGTGAATCCGCTTGCCGACTGGACCGCCGAACGCGTTTGGTCGTATATCCGAGAACATGACGTTCCGTACAACGCGCTCCACGACCAGGGGTTCCCAAGCATCGGCTGCGCCCCATGTACCCGAGCCGTCGGCCCAGACGAAGACCCACGCGCGGGTCGATGGTGGTGGGAGCTCGATCCGACCGGCAAGGAGTGCGGCATCCACGTCACGAGTCTCGAGCAAGGAATCGCCACGTGGGGCCTGAGCCTCTCCGTCCCGGAGTCGCCCGCGGAGACACCGGCGGGAGCGTGAGCCGCTACTTCCCGGTTGCTCTCGATCTCGTTGACCGTCGTTGCCTTGTCGTGGGGGGTGGCGCGGTCGCAGCGCGAAAGATACGCGCGCTGCTGGAGGCTGGCGCTCAGGTCGTCGTCGTTGCTCCCGACATCTCGCCCGGAATCCAACATCTCGTGGGCGACGCGGGAGCGCAGATCGAGCTGCGACGCCGACGTTTCGAGCCACCCGACCTTGAGGACGCCTTCGTCGTCGTAACAGCCACAAACGACCCCTCGGTCAATGCGCTCGTCGCCGAGCAAGCGAGGGCTCGACGTGTTCTCGTGAACGCAGCCGACGATCCGGCGAACTGCGACTTCATCCTGCCGGCCGTCGTTCATCGGGGAGATATCCAGATCGCGATCACGACGGGCGGGCAGAGCCCGGCGCTGGCGCGGCACCTGCGCGAGCGGCTCGATCGCGACGTTCCACGGGAGTACGCCCAACTCGCCGACGTCCTGGGCGCCCTGCGAGAGGAATTGCGCGAGACAGGGACGCGGGTGTCTGCAACGGCATGGCAGGATGCGATCAGCGACGACGCGCTTGGCGCTCTCCGCGAAGGAGACGTGGCTCGCGTGACCGAGTTCATTCGGTCCCGACTTCTCCACTTTGGATCCGACAGCATGGGCGATTTGCCCACGACCTCTTCATCGCCCGGGAAACGTGAGGTGTCTAGTGATCCCTCGCCAACCATTGCCGAGCCACGAAGGGACGTTCGCGGAGGTCGAGGCCGCATCGTTCTCGTCGGTGCTGGGCCAGGTGATCCCGGGTTGCTGACCGTGGCGGGTCAGCGGGCGATCTCCGAGGCGGACGTCGTTGTATACGACCGGTTGGTGAACGCGGTGTTGCTCGATTCGGCAAGAGCGGACGCGCGGACGGTCTATGCAGGCAAGTCGCGCGGTGGGGCTCCAATGTCGCAGGAGGAGATCAACCAGCTCATCTGCGACGAGGCCTCGATGGGCAACGTGGTCGTCCGTCTCAAGGGGGGCGATCCGTTCGTCTTTGGACGAGGCGGCGAGGAGGCGCTTGCCGCAGTTCAGGCTGGGATCCCATTTACCGTCATTCCCGGCATCAGCGCGGCGACCGCGGCGCCAGCCTACGCGGGGATCCCCGTCACACATCGCGGGCTATCTTCAAGCTTTACCGTTCTCACGGGCCACGAGGACCCGACCAAGCCGAACACAGCCGTCGATTGGGACGTGCTGGCGCGGGCGGGCGGCACAATCGTGCTGCTGATGGGCGTCGACACCTTGCCGGGCATCTGCCAGCGCCTGATTGCGGCTGGGTTGGCTCCCGAAACACCGGCCGCCGTGATACAGGACGCGACGAGAGAGAGTCAGCGCACGGTGACCGGCACCGTCGGGGACATCGCCGAGCGAGCCAGCGCAGCCCGCATCCGCGCGCCCGCCACGACGGTCATCGGAAATGTTGTCGAGCTCGCACCGATCCTGAGCTGGTGGGGAAGCTGCGCCGAAGCGGCACACGAAACAGACCGCTGACAGAGCGCGAAGCTCTGGTCTCACGCAGGCGACGTGAGCCGGTCTACGATGCCGAGATCGCGCGGTTCAGGAGCCGAAGCGCAGCGATAGCGAACGCCTCCATGTTTTCGCGGCGATCGTTTTTACCCGTCTCGACGACCTCGGTGAGCTCGATCCGGCCCGAAACGGCCAGGGCCACGTGGCCTGCCACATCTCCATAGCGATTACCGGTAGGGCCGGTCGCGCCAGTCTCTGCGATCGCCCAGTCTGAGCCGAGGCGTCGGCGGATCGCCGCGGCGAGCAGCGCGGTGTGCGGGGTGGTGGACGACCGGTCGACCGCAAGCTCTTCCTGTGTCATCCCCGCCAATCGCTCCTTGGCGGCGGCGTTGTAGACCACCACACCGCCCTTGAAGTAGGCCGAGGCCCCGCTGACGCCGAGGAGTGCGGTGGAGATGAGCCCGCCCGCGGAAGACTCGGCAACGGAGACGGTCTCGTGCCGCTCGACGAGGCGACGGGCAATCTCTTCGGCGATCGTCTCGGCTTCCGACATTGTCCCCACCTCATTCGTGTAGCTGCGTGATCCGCCAGAGTCTTAGATCGAATAGCTCCCATAGCGTGGAGCTTGGCCGCCGATCAACTGCGCCAAGATGGCGCGTTCTTTGAGGAAGTCCACGACAGCGTTCGATGCGGAGTCGGCGTCATCAGCATCCGCTACCACGAGGTCGACCTCGGGCGCTCCGCTCCCAGCGTCTCCGACCCACACGCGGAGCACAGGCGCCGGATGCACCAACGTTTCGATGGTACGGTCGTCGGCCGAGCCAAAGGCGTGCGTTGGCGAGACGACGATCTGACCCGTGTCCACGAGCAGCCGTGCCACCTCACCAAAGCGGCGAACCTTCTCTTCGTCCGTCATGTCAACGAGGTCTGCGTCCAGTCCGCGCCGGAGGTTGTCCGGCTGGAGTAGGTACGCATGGCGCCCATCTGAAACTAAACGGGTCTCCAGCCGCCTCGCGACGTTGGACGGAGTCTCGGACGAGCCGCCGATCAGGACCACGGCCGCGCGGTGCCCATAGCTTTGCGCGCGATCCTCCAGCCCGACCTCGCCAGAGACCCAGGATAGATCGCGGCGCCTTGCCTCTTCACGCAAAGACGTCTGCTCGTCTCGAACGGCCTCGACGACGATACCGCCACCCGAGATGTCGTACCCGTCGACGATTACGAATCGCCCGGTCACCTCGATGTCCTGGTACAGGTCGAAGGCGATCGGCGCCTTGGTCCGAATCGTGATTTCGGCGACTTCGTTCTTTGCCACCGTGGTCTTGGTGTTCTGGAGGTCGAGGTCGGCTGTGTCGAGAATCCGATGGATCGTCGCAACCGTGCATTCGACTTCGCGCGTCGCGAGACGCAGCAGGTACTTGCGGTTCATCTCCAGCGGCCGCTGGCCGAGCCAGAAGACGTTGCAGCGGAAAACAGTGGACGAGATGGGCGCTGTGTGCTCGTGGGAGGCCACTTCGCCTCGCTCCACGAAGATTTGCTCGTCGAGCGTCACGCCGACGGACTGACCGGCAAGCGCCTCACTTGGAAGCGGATCGACGTTGAAGCCCTCGATCGTCAGCACGTGCGCCATTTTGTTCGAGGGTGTGAAGACGATCCGATCGCCGATGTTGAGGCTCCCGGCAGTGACCCGACCGGCGATGATGCGCCGCTCGTCGAACTTGTAGACGTCCTGGATCGGAAGGCGTAATGGTTGTCGCTCGCGCTGCGTCTCTTTGCGGAAGAGTCCGAGTGTCTCCAACACCGTTGGCCCCTGATACCACGGCATGCTGGAGCTGTTTTCGACCACGTTGTCGCCGAGCTTCGCGCTCACGGGGACGAAGCGCTCGGGCACGACGCCGATCTGCTCGAGGAACGCGCGGTACTCTGCCTGGATGTCGTCGAACACGTCCTGGCGATAGCCTTTGAGGTCCATCTTGTTCACGAGCACGGCGACCTGGCGCACACCGAGGAGCGACAGAAGATGCCCGTGTTTCTTCGACTGTTCGCGCACACCTTCGTTGGCGTCGATCAGCAGCAGCGCGGCCTCAGCGCGAGCTGCGCCCGAAACCATATTCTTCAAAAACTCGCGATGCCCGGGGGCGTCGATGATGATGTACTGGCGGTTGCCCCAGGTGAAGAACGTGCGGGCCACGTCGATCGTGATGCCCTGCTCCTGCTCTTCGAGGAAGGCGTCGAAGAGGAACGCGTACTCGAACTCTTTGCCTTGCTGGCGGCAGATCGCCTGGACCTTTTCCAGCTTGCCATCGGGCAACGAGCCGGTGTCCGCGTAGAGGCGTCCGAGGAGGGTCGATTTTCCGTGGTCGACGTGGCCGACGACGACGATGCTGAGATTTTCAGTGGCTTGCGATGTGGCAGTCAACATGACGGCTACATGTAGCCGTCCTTCCTCAAGAGTTCCATGCCGCGGCCTTCGTCCTGGGCCCGGCCTGCGCGCTCGGCCGAGGTGGTGACGCGAAGCTCCTCCACGATCTCGTCGAGGTTCGTGGCCGACGACTGGATGGGGAACGTGCAGGGGCCGCAGCCGAGGCTGCGATATCGGGTCCCCTCGCCTCGATCGAAGTAGAGATCGATGATCGGGATTCCTTCCACGCGGATGTACTCCCAGATGTCGATCTCGCGCCAATCGAGGAGGGGATGGATGCGAATGTGGGTGCCCTCGGGGAACGACGTCTTGAATTGGTCCCACAGCTCAGGTGGCTGGTCGCGGAAGTCCCAGTCGCCATGCTTGTCGCGAGGAGAGAAGTAGCGCTCCTTCGCACGGGTGCCTTCCTCATCGGCGCGGATCCCCATGATCACACCGGTGAACTTCTGGTCGGTGAGGAACATCTTCAAGGCGTTTGTCTTGAGGGCGGTGCAGCACGTCACGCGGCCCAGCGTATGATTCATACCATTGGCCAGTGCTTCCTTGTTCTGCCCGATGAGCAGATTCAGCCCCCACTCTCGCGCGAAGCGATCACGGTACTCGATCATCTCTGGGATCTTATAGCTCGTGTCGATGTGCACAAGCGGGAAGGGCACGTGGCCGAAGAACGCCTTGCGCGCCAGCCACAAGAGCACCGTGGAGTCTTTGCCCATGGACCAGAGCATGCAGAGGTCGTCAAAATTCTTGTACGCCTCGCGAAAGACGTAAACGCTCTGATCTTCTAATTCTCGGAGATGCTGGTGAGTGGGGACGGTCGTCGTTTCGGTCGTGGTGGGCGCGGCCATGGGGCATTACCTAATTGTTGAGTAAGTTGAGTGACATCATAATGAACATCCGCCGGGACCGTCAACCTGCCGCGCCGAGGGTGCGCCGGATGCAGCTCAACGACTCTTCGAGCCGCGGTGCTCCGCATGATGGAGCTCTTGACGGACAAGAAGAGCATGGGCTATCAGATATCGATGAGTAACGACTGGTACAAGGACGCCGTCTTCTACGAGGTCCCGGTACGGTCGTTCGCAGATAGCAACAACGACGGCATCGGCGATTTCCGCGGCCTGACCGAGAAGCTGGATTACATTCGCGGCCTGGGCGTCGACTGCATCTGGCTCCTCCCGTTCTACCCGTCGCCGCTGAAAGACGATGGGTACGACATCGCCGACTTCCGGGGCATCCACCCCGACTACGGCACCCTCGACGACTTCAAGGCCTTCCTGAACGCTGCCCACGCGCGCGGCATCAAGGTCATCGCCGACCTGGTGGTGAACCACACTTCCGACCAACATCCATGGTTTCAGGAGGCTCGCCGCTCCCCGACATCGCCAAAGCGAGACTACTACGTCTGGGGCGATGACCCAGAGCGCTACTCCGACGTGCGCATCATCTTCACCGACACGGAGACCTCGAATTGGGCGTGGGACCCAATCGCGGGTCGCCACTTCTGGCACCGCTTCTTCAGCCACCAGCCCGACCTGAACTACGACAACCCTGCCGTCCAGCAGGAGATGCTGGACATCGTCTCCTTCTGGATGGAGATGGGGCTCGACGGCTTCAGATGCGATGCCGTGCCCTACCTCTTCGAGCGCGACGGCACGAACTGCGAGAACCTGCCAGAGAGCCACGAGTTCCTGCGGAGGCTCCGCGCCCATGTAGACGAGCACTTTCCTGGAACGGTGCTCCTCGCGGAAGCCAACCAGTGGCCCGCTGACGTACGCGCATATTTCGGCGAGGGCGACGAGTTCCACATGGCCTTTCACTTCCCCCTCATGCCGCGCCTGTTCATGGCTCTGCGCCGGGAAGACCGCACGCCTGTTACCGAGATTCTGGCGCAGACACCGCAGATTCCCGAGGCGTGCCAGTGGGGATTGTTCCTGCGCAACCACGACGAGCTGACCCTGGAGATGGTGACCGACGCCGATCGCGACTACATGTATCTCGAATACGCGCGCGATCCACTGATGCGCCTGAATCTCGGCATCCGCCGACGGCTCGCGCCGCTCATGGACAACGGCAGACGACAGATCGAGATGCTCAATAGCATGCTCCTTTCCATGCCCGGCAGCCCGATCGTCTACTACGGCGACGAGATCGGCATGGGAGACAACGTGTACCTGGGCGATCGCCGTGGCGTCCGCACGCCCATGCAGTGGTCCAGCGACCGGAACGCGGGCTTCTCCCGAGCGGATGCCGCGCGGCTATTCAGCCCGGTCATCGTGGACCCCGTCTATCACTATGAGGCGCTGAACGTCGAGGCCCAGTCGCGCGTCCCGACGTCGCTGTTGAACTGGACACGACGGCTGATCGGCGTCCGCAAACGGTACCCCGTCTTCGGTCGCGGAACCTTTGAGGCGCTCCACCCCGCCAACATGCGCGTCCTCGCATACATTCGGCAGGACGAGAATCACACGATCCTGTGTGTTGTGAACCTGTCTCGGTTCGTCCAGCCGGTGAGCCTGGACTTGAAAGCCTTCCAGGGACGGGTGCCGGTGGAGATGATCGGCGAGATCCCGTTCCCGACGATCGGCGAGGCGCCCTACTTCCTGAGCCTGGGGCCACACACCTTCTATTGGTTCCGGCTGGATCCCGCGCCCGCGCCGTCGATCGTGGAGTCGGTTTCTAGCGGGCCGTCTCGTTCACGACGACGGCGACAGGCTGCCCAGTTACCGACTGGATGATGGCCGACCCGCGGAACCCCGGGGGGACGTCTGACATTGTCGGCGGATAGTACGTTCGGCTCCCGCCTGCCTCGATCGTCTCCTGCAGCGACGTGACCTGCACTCCGCTCTCCTCGTAGAGGGTCACCACAATGCCGCTGGGGCCCATCCCGGGATTCTGAACCTGGATGCCGGCATTCCACCCATCGGAGCCCTTGGTGATCAGAGGAGCAGCCGCCGAGATCACGGGCGGATTCCCTAGGACGTAATTCATCGCAGCCTGCTTGTTCGTCGCGACCTCACTCACGACACCGGCCAGCCGAGCGCCCCGATCGCCGACGATGCGGGCCGAGCCGACCCATCCGTCGGGGAGCTGTGGCTGCGCCGGCTGGTAGAGGGTGACGGAGCCTCCGCCCGGGATCGACACGGTTTCGACTGCCGCTGGATTCGACTGACCGCTGGTCTGATAGGTAACGACGGCTCTTGTGGGAGCGGGATTCAGGTTCTGGATCTGGATACCAGAATCCCAGCCGTTGTAGTGGTTGTAGAGCACTGGGGCATAGAGGCTCTGAGCTCCCACCGGTGCACCCGGGTACGCCGTTGCGCCCCCCTGGGTCGACGTCTGCGCCACGACAACCGCCAAGGGGTGGCCATTGACGGACTGCACGATGGCCGACCCGACGAAGTCCCTCGGCATCGATGGGTTCGCGGACTGGAAGAAGGTCCGTGTTGCCATTGGAGGAATGGAGGCACTCTCTTGCCAGACGCCACCCGATGCTGAGGCGTAGTCCACCCGCACCGTGGCCGTGCTGGCCCCAAGGTTCTGAACTTGGATGCCGGACGACCATCCCTCGTGGCTCTTCACCACCAGAGGCGCCGCAAGGATAGCCGCACCTGTCGGAATGCCTTCGTACGCCATTCGATCGCTCCCCGCTCGGTCGTCGTTGACGATCGCGGCCACGGGTCCCGACGATTTGATCACCGCGCTTCCTATGAAAGTGGAGCCAATCCCCGTCGCATCAGTCGCTGTAAACGTGTCCGACCCCCACGGCTCCAGGCTGAGCGCAAGCTGACCGGCGAGCGTACCCCCGGCGTCATACAGGTCCATCACGCCGCTCACCGCGTTCCCGGACGGATTCTGGACGGTCCACGACGTAGTCCAGCCATTGGGGTCCGACGTGATCAGCGGGAGGAAGACCGGCGTGCTGGGCATCGGCGCGTTGTAGCCCGCGGCGCGCGACGGAGGCGCCGTCTGGTTTGACGTCGCTTGGGTAGCCGAGGGCTGCGCCGTCTTCGGCGTGACGGACGGGATGGCCCTGCGAGGAGGCGACGGGGCAGTGACCCAGAGGAAGGTCACGTCGATCCAGTCGTTTTGCGTCATACCGAGGTCCTCGAGGAACGTGCCGTCCGCCAGATCGATGGAGTTTGGGAGAATCACGGTCCGCCCAGAGCCGTCGCGCCCGCTATTGTGCCCATGGAAGAATGCGGCCTCGGCCTGGGACGTCCAGCGTGGGAGCTCCGTGTAGCGCTCTCGGCTGTCATTCCAGTAGTCGTCGTTGATGTTCCACGGGCCGATGTCCCACACCGGCGCGACCACCGTCCTGCCGCGGTAGCTGAGCTGAACGAGGTAGTCCGTCGCCCCGTTGGCGTTGAGCGCCCGCTTGGATGGGAGCGCGACGAAGCGATCGTGTTCGGCAACAACGTGCCCATTGGCTGTCGTACGCCCGACGAGTCCAATACGTGTCGCCATCAGCGTGACCGAGGGTGCAACGGGAAACCCGATCTGAGCGGCGCGCACCTCACCCGTCGGCTCCGCGTAACCGCGGACTGCCGTTATGCGTGGGGAGCTGCCGTCAGGCGCGGCGAACAGGACAAGCCGTGCCTGAACTGCTGTTGCTCCGTCCAACGCCGCCAGCTCCTGAGACTCCCGCCATTCCGTCCAGCGACCGTCCACACACCCGCGTAGCGAGGCTTCGACCGCCGCCCCGTGAGGCGTGTCCGCTTCCACCCAGACCTTCGAGATCCTCGACGGTCCAGCGAGATCGAATGGAGCAGACTCCACCATGCGGACGCGTTGATATGCGGGATCTCCCTGGTCCCTCACTTCAGTCGCGATGCGGATAGCACCAGTATCTTCATCCAGCTCAACGCCAACGATGTTGCCAGACAACAGATCCGTGGGTCCAAACTCGAACGTCGCAAAGTCGGAGGGGGCAGCAGCCGACGGCTGATAAGGAACGAGCGTGGCGGCCGCAAGAACGCACGTGATCAAGAGACACAGAGGCCGCAGCCAGCCTCTCGAGCGGACTGCGGCACTGAGCGGCCGATTACGGGCCGGTCGCCCGGAAGCCATTGCCATAGGCTGCTATTCTACGAGTGGCGCGGGCGCCAAGAACGCGTGTTTGATCTCGATAGCGTCAATGTGAGTAGATCGTGATTGGTAGCTGCCTAGAACGGGGGCCAGGGAACGTTTCGGTAGCCGCCGAGAGTCGGGTAGATGCCACGATCGAGCATTCCGTCAATCCGACGGAAAAAAACCTCGATCTCCTCCTCGTCGAGCACCGACGCGAGCGTCGCCTTTAGTCCCTCCGCGCGCAGCGCATCGCCACGAAAGGCGCGCATCTCTTCGAGGACAGGATCCGGGATCGGCTCGCCGCAGTAATGGAGAAGGACTGTGCGGACCTTGGGTGGCACGTTGAAGCACAGTCCATGGTCAATGCCCCACATACGGCCATCCCGATCGCGGAGCAAGTGTCCCGCCTTGCGGTCGGCATTGTTGGCGAAGATGTCGAAGGCCGCGATGCGGGCGAGGTCGAGATCGTCCGGCCGCTGCAGCTCGCCAATCGAGCCGGGCGGCTCGGATTCGACGTAGAGCTGGACGGTGCCGACACCATGGGGCCCATCGCGAATGATGGTCGCCGGCACGAAGGGCCAACCCACGGCCTGACTCACGACGAACGCGGCGTACTCACGTTGGTACAGAGTCCCGTCGGGAAAGTCCCAGAGGGGCCGTTCGCCACGCCGCGGCTTGTAGATCCCCAGTCCAGACCTGCCGTCTAACTCGAGTCCAACGCAGAAGGTGTAGTTGGAGCCCCATGGTATATGCTCGCAGGACGTGATCTCGCTATGCCGCAGGAGCGTCTCCACGTCTTCAGGAATCTGAAGCTGCCACTGTCCCACCTGACCGTTCATCGCCGTGTCAGAACTCCTCAGTGCGCATGACCCATCGGGCCGCCCGTCGATGTTGTGCCGCAACCCAGGTTCATTCTGTCGAGAGCCGATGAAACGTGTCAAGCGCCATACCTGTGCTTGCACACGCAGCCGAGTGGGGATTGAGGGGCGGCAATGTCGTGTATACTAGTGCCATCAGATACAGGTAGTGATATCATGAAGCTCAAGCCGACACAGATCTACCTTACGGAGGCCGAGCATGCGGCGCTTCAGCGCGCGGCCGACCAGGCGGATAGCTCAATGACGGCGATCGTGCGGGAACTCGTGGAACGCCACCTCATGGCAGATGAGAATCCCCCGACGGACCTCACGGACTTGATTGGCGCCATCCGTACCCCTAAGCCAACAGACGTAGCCACCGACAGAGATCGACTGCTGTACGAGGACTTGCTTGCCGACGTTCACGGACACGAGCGCCCTCTACGCGTTGCTGAACAGTAGCGACCGTCACCACACCGAGGCAGCACAGGTCGCAGAGCAGGTCCGACAACAACGTGAAGCGCTGTGGACGATCGACGCAGTCATCGTCGAGTTGTGGAGACTCCTCAGGGGAGCGGCCGGTCGCCAAGCCGCTGACCGGCTTGTGCAGGCCCTAGCCATGCGCGGTCTCGACATCGAGTCGAGCGCGCGTGAAGACTACACACGGGCATGGCAGATCGGCGCGGACTGGTCGGATCAGGACTTCGCCCTTACCGACCGTCTGTGCTTCGCCGCCATGGAGCGGGTCCGAAGTTTCAAGGCTTGGTCCTACGACTCAGACTTCGCAATCATCCGTCTGGGTCCCACCCGTGGCCGCGCCCTCGACCTGCTGCGCTAACCCTCCTGGCGCCTATGCGAGCTATCTCGGAGCGGCGTCCTCGAAATGCTCGACGCCGTCGAAGCTCGCGTACCCGAACGTGCGCGACTTGTATACGAGGAACTTTGCTGGGCGGTCAGGATCGGCGTTGAACGACTGGTGGGCCGACAGATTGGGAACGGCGACCGCGTCGTTCGCTTCCCAGTCCCAGCGCTGGCCGTCGATCTCCTCGTAGCCCTTGCCTTCGATGATGAAGTGCACCTCATCTGCCAGGTGGCGGTGTTTCCCTGACCGTCCGCCTGGGGGAAGCTCCTGGAGGTAGACCTCGAAGAGCTTCATGCCCGTTTGCAACTCTGGATGTGCAGGGTGGAGGTACCAGAGCATGCGGCCGTTACGCGTGTCCTCCCATTTGCGCTGGCGTTGCTGAATGACCTGCGGAACGTTTTGGCGCCAGTAGCACTCCTCTTGGAACTGGCGAACGAAGTACTCATAGCTGTCACCAGCGTTGTGGCTCGGGACAGGTGGTGAGTCGAACGTCCGGGCACCCAGCGCCTCTCGCTCGGTCAGCGACTTGAAAATGAACTCCGCGTCGCCGCGACGATAGCCGACCAAGTCCCCATCCGACCCGTAGAGCGCCTTGGCGTCCTCCGGCATCGTCCAGCTCTCGTGCATCTCGGCCTGCTCGCTGGCCATCCCGCCAGCTACGAATGGGCCGTGGCCAGCTTGGCAGTAGACCAGGATGGCAGGACCTTCGTCGCAGAAGTGTTGATGCATGCAATATGGGGGCACGAGCATGAGGTCTCCCGCTTCCCAGTCGTGCCGGCGGCCGTCGTGTACCTCGTGCCCCTTGCCCTCGTGGATATAGAAAGGGACCTCAGCAATGTGGCGATGGTTTGCGTTCTTGTGGCCCGTGGGGATCGTCTGCATCATCAGCCGCAGCGTCCCCGTCAAGGCCGTCCACGGTTTTCGCGCGGCCGTTGGAGCGTCGTAGGTCGTGTAGACCTTGTGGTACGCGGAGCGCGATTGCTCCCACGGGACCGTGTCGAACTTCAACACGCGAGGGCGCTCAGCCAGAATCTTCGAGCGCTCGGCGCGCTCTCGTCCTCGTATCTCGTCCCACTCGTGATCTTGAACCCGTTGCTCGCGCTCTGGTGTACGCTCACGAACACGCTGCCGAGACTGCATAGCCACAACTCCCTGGTTCGGATAACGGCGACCGTCGTTGTGCCGGACTCTACGAATACGATCGAGCAGCGTCAACCCGAGGGCGCTTGCTTGCGGGGCGCACAAGCCTCGTCGACAATAGCGCAGCAGGCCACGTTGCCCTACGGAGTGCAGGTGAGCGAAACCAACGTCGCACACGACCACGAGCATGATTCGGGCGTCGAGCATCTAAGCGACGGCGCCATCATTGCGACCGTGGACCCGACGCCGAGCGACTATCGGGACGCGCATCTGTCCGCCGGGTACCTGGCTCACGACGTGATGGAGGGCCTCGGCGTCGCCGTTGGTGACACCGTGCGCGTATCGACCAAGCGCGGACGGACGGCGCTCACGCGAGTAGTGGGGACGTACCCCGACCACAGCCACGGGGTGATCCGCTTCGATCGCTTCACCCGTCAGACGTTGAAGGCGTACCCCCACGAGCCAGTCAGCATCGAGCGTGTCGATCTCGATCCGACACCGCAGATCACCCTCGTTCCCGCGGTCGACATATCGATGCTCCACATCCCGAACCTGGTCCCCGACGTCAAAGCCATCCTGGTGGAAGGCCAGACGCCGGTCCGTGAGGGGATGCTGCTGTACGTGCGGCTACCCAGCGCAGGGGCAGGCATTACGTACCAAGTCCACTGCGTCGAGGGACATGAGGGGATCGTCACTCAGACGACCGCCGTTTACGTCGAGTTCGAGCACGACCATGACCACGGTCCAGGCGGACACCACCACGAGGACGGTGCGAGCGCCTATGCCGAGGCCGTCGTGGATACCACGTTCGAAGACGTCGGGGGCTTGAGCGATCAGATCCGAGCCGTCCGGGAGTTCGTGGAGCTGCCGCTCGTGTTCCCTCAAGTCTATCGGCAGCTTGGGATCAGCGCGCCGCGTGGCGTGATCTTCTTTGGGGCGCCGGGTACCGGAAAGACGCTGCTCGCTCGGAGTGTTGCGAACGAGATCAACGCCGAATTTTTTTACATCAACGGCCCCGAGGTGGTGGGAACCTTCAGCGGCCAGACCGAGGAGAATCTACGTCGCATCTTCGGCGAGGCGGCGTTCAAAGCGCCCTCGATCATCTTCGTCGACGAGCTGGACGCCATCGCGCCCGCCCGACGCACGGCGACGACATTGTCAGATTCACGCGCCGTCACCCAACTGCTCTCACTGATGGACGGCCTCAAGCGGGCCGAGGGCGTGATGGTGATCGGCACCACCAACCGCATCGACGCGATCGACGCGGCGCTTCGGCGGGCCGGTCGCTTCGACCGGGAGATCTACTTCCCATCTCCGACGGCCCCCGCTCGAGAACAGATCCTGCGCGTCCAGACACGGGAGATGCCGCTCACGGACGACGCCATCGCAGCGATTCCGTACCTCGCCCATCAAGCGTACGGCTACGTGGGAGCGGATCTGATGGAGCTCGCCCGTGAGGCCGGGCTCGGCGCGCTGCGCCGTGCCAGCGGCGCGTTCATCGATCATCCGTCGGTTGCCGCTGCTGCGCGCACTTCGGATCTCGTGGTTACCGCGGATGACTTCTATCAAGCCCTTAGACACATGCGGCCGGCATCGCTGCGCGAATCCATTCTGTCGTACCCGACCGTCACGCTGGACGACGTGGGTGGGCTCGGCGAGGTGAAGCGACGGCTCCAGGAGCTGATTCAAAGCCCGTTGGCGCACCCCGACCTCTTCACCCGACTCGGGCTCGCCACGAACCTGGGCGTCCTTCTCTACGGACCGCCCGGCACCGGCAAGACGCTGCTCGCCAGAGCTATCGCCCGCGAGACCGGCGCGAATTTCATAGCGGTCCAAGGGCCAGAGCTCTTCAGCCAGTGGTTCGGCGAGAGCGAGGAAGCCGTGCGCGAACTATTCAACCTGGCCCATCGCGTGGCGCCCTGCATCGTGTTCTTCGACCAGCTCGACGCCGTCGCACCACGCCGATCCAACCTGGAGAACGAGGGCACCCGGGCACCGCAACGCATCGTGAACCAGCTCCTGACCGAGCTCGACGAGATGGACCGCGCGAGCCACGTTGTCGTCGTTGGCGCCACAAATCGAATGGAGATGATCGATCCTGCGATCCTTCGACCTGGGCGGTTTGGGGTGCATCTCGAGGTCGGGCTACCCGACGAAGCCGATAGGGCCGAGATTCTACGAATCCACCTGCGTGAAGCAGAGCTGCACCCTGAGCTGCGTTTGGACTCGCTTGCCGGGCAGCTCGGGGCGCGGACGACTGCTTTTTCCGGGGCGGACCTCGCCTACCTATGCCAAGCTGCGAAGCTCCACGCCCTCGAAACAGCTCACTTTTCAGGCACGCCAAAGCTCTCATTTGCCGACTTCGAATCGGCGCTGGCCAGTCACAACCGGTCAGACTGAGCGTCTGCAATTCCATTGCTGACCCCTGAACCGTGGGCTATACTGCCACGTGGTCCAGCGGAGGAGGTGCGGATGTTCAAGCGCGGTGAAGAGTCCGAGTGGAGCCGGTTTTCCAAGGCCTTCACTGGCAAAGAAAGGGAGCGAGAAGAACAATTGGATTTCACTCCAGAGGACGAGCCGACGCTGAGGAGCGTGAACATCGCAGCCGATGACCCCACCGCGGCGCCGCCGCTGAGTCCCGCTTCACGGGCCCCAACGAGCGACACAAACTTGACGGTTGCCCGGGCCGGAGGGAACTCTGTGGCTGCGCCACAGACTCACGGCGATGAGGTGGAAAGCACCATCGGCGAGCACACCTTCTTCGACGGCACGTACCGGTCTGAGAGCAGCATCCGCATCCTCGGGACGGCCCAGGGCGAGATCGAATGCGCGCGGTCCGTCTACATCGAGGAGAACGCCAGGGTCTCGGCGAAGGTCACCGCCGCCAGCATCATGGTGGCAGGCGAGGTCAGTGGCGAGCTCACCTGCTCCGGCCGCGTCGAGATCCGCCCCTCAGGGCGCGTCACGGGCACCATCAACGCGGCCAGCCTGGTCATGCAAGAGGGCGCGTTCTTTGACGGCAACCTTCGCATGAAGCAGGATGGGGAAAGCCCCCCGGCGAGCCAGAGCTAACGCGGCTTCGCCGCACCCGCCCGTGCTCTACCTCGCCCTCGGTAAGAACGACTTTCTCCGCGAAGAGTTCATCGGCCAACTCAAGGCCCTGATGGGCAAGCTGGCCATGGGCGAGCACAACATCGACGAGCTCGGTCCTAGCGCCTCCGTCCCCGACGTCATCGCCGCCGCCTCTGTCACGCCGTTCCTCTGCGAGAAACGCATGGTTATCGCGCGAGGCGTGCTGGCGCAGAGCACTCGCGGTCGACCCCGGGCACGGTCGCGCAGCCGATCCGCGGCCACGGCCGATGCACCGACGGGGCCACTCGCCGAGCTTGCCGCGTACGTTCCGAACCTTCCGGATACGACGCATCTCGTGATCGTCGAGGACGATACCAAGCTGGCCGAGCAACTGGAAGCGGCTCGGCCTGACGCGGTGAAGCGCGAGTTCGCGCCCCTGCGCGACGACGCCCTCCCGGGCTGGATCACAACTCGGACGAAGAAATACGCCACGCGCATCAATGCCCGAGCGGCGCTGGAGTTGTCGCAGCTCGTGGGCAGCGACTTGCGCGCCTTGGACCAGGAGATCGCAAAGCTCTCCACGTACGTCGATCCCGGCGCGGAGATCGGTGTTGACGAGGTCCGCGAGCTCGTCTCCGGCATCGGCCCGGGAATTTTCACCTTCCAGGACGCGGTGGCCGAGCGGCGGCCTGCAACGGCTTTGTCGGCCGCTCGCTCGATGATGGACCGCGGGACAGACCCGGTGGAGCTGTTTGCGCAGATCGTTGCGCTCGTGCGCCGACTCTTGGTCGTGAAAGAGCTCGTTCGTCTGCATCGCCTCACCCAGGACGCAGCGTCGTTCGGCCTGAGCACAAGTCCCTACGCACTACAGAAGCTCCAGCGCCAGTCGGCGAACATCTCCATCACCGACCTCGACCGCGCCTATGCGCGTCTCCACGAGACGGATATGGCGATCAAGACCGGCAAGATGGACCCACGCCTAGCCGTCGAGCTCGCGATCACTGCACTCGTCGGACTTACCTCCGAGGAAGCAGCCGTATAGACCCGAGCAGGCCCCCTCCCGAATTGGGAGAGGGCCCGCGGCATCTGGCAGATCGGTCGGTCTAGATGTCGGAGTAGAGGTAGAACTCCCACGGGTGCGGCCGCAGGCGGACCGGATCGACCTCTTTCTCGCGCTTATAGTCGACCCACGTCCGAATGATGTCCTCCGTGAAGACGCCGCCGGCCAGAAGGTACTCGTGATCCGCCTCGAGCGCAGCCAACGCTTCCTCGAGTGAGCCAGGCGTGCTCTTGACCTTCAACGCCTCTTCGGGGGGGAGCTCGTAGATGTCGTCGTCGACCGGCGACGGTGGCTCGATCTTGTTGGCGATCCCATCCAGCCCGGCCATGAGCATCGCCGAGAAGGCGAGGTACGGGTTACAGCTCGGGTCTGGGCAACGAAGCTCCAGGCGTCGAGCCGCTGGGCTCGACGAGTACGTGGGGATGCGCACGCACGCGGAGCGATTGCGCTCGGAGTACGCCAGCTTGACCGGGGCTTCATAGCCCGGGACGAGACGGCGGTAGGAGTTGGTGGTCGGCGCGGCGAACGCGAGAATCGATGCCGCGTGCTTCAGCAGCCCGCCGATGTAGTTCCGCGCGAGATCGGACAGCAGCGCGTACCCGTCCTTGTCGTAGAACAGCGGTTTGCCGTCGTTCCACAGGCTCTGGTGCGTGTGCATGCCCGAGCCGTTGTCCATAAAGAGTGGCTTCGGCATGAAGTTCGCGACGTACCCCGCCTGGTAGCAGACGTTCTTCACGATGTACTTGTACTTGAGGACCTGGTCCGCCATCTTCGTCAGCGTGTCGAAGCGCATGTCGATCTCGGCCTGGCCAGCCGTGCCGACCTCGTGGTGCTGGACCTCGATCCTGATGCCAGCATCGATGAGCTTCAGGATGATCTCCGAGCGCAGATCCTGGAAATGATCGCTCGGAGGAACGGGGAAGTAGCCCTCCTTGAAGCGGGGACGGAAGCCCAAGTTTGGGGTGCCGTTCTGGCCGCTGTTCCAGATCCCCTCTTCCGAGTCGATGTGGTAGAAGCCGTAGTTTGCGCCCTGGTCGTAACGGAGCGAGTTGAAAATGTAGAACTCGATCTCCGGTCCCCAGTAGCTCGTCGTGGCGACGCCCGTGTCGATTAAGTGTTGCTCGGCCTTGTGGGCGATGAACCGCGGATCGCGGGGGTAGTAGGTCCGGCTGATCGGGTCGACGACGTCGCAGATAATGCTCAGCGTCGGGACCTTGAGCACCGGATCGACGAAAGCGGTCGATGGATCCGGGAAGAGGAGCATGTCACTTTCGTTGATCTTCTGGAACCCGCGAATGCTCGATCCGTCGAAGCCTATCCCATCTTTGAAGAGATCCATGGTCAGGTCAGTCGCGGGGATGGAGAAATGCTGCCACATGCCCGGCAGGTCAACGAACTTGACGTCGACGATCTTTACGCCCGCATCCTTAGCCATTGCAATGGCTTGCTCGGCTCCAGTCTCGTCGACTCTGACAGCGATACCTGATGCCTTCTCTGAAATCACGGAACCCCCTCCTTCCGCTATGACGCTGGCCCGATGCCAGCGCAGCTTACCAGCGTTTCGGAGCATACCACCGTCCCGGGGGGCCTACCATAGAGAAGCTGACTGAACGAAACGGGGGCTTGTTTGGGTACTGTGCCCAACCTGCCATCGCTCCGCGGAGCGGGAGGGGCGAGGTGAGGACACCGTTGTTCCCGCTAAAACTCGCGGAAGTGGTTGGTGATCGGAAGGCGGCGATCGCGGCCGAAGGCCCTCGTGCTGACTTTGATGCCCGGAGCTGATTGGCGGCGCTTGTACTCAGCCCGATCCACCAGCATGATGACCTGTTTCACGATCTCGGGCGGGTAGCCTCGCTCCACGATCTCCTCGTAACTCCGGTCCTCCTCGACGTAGAGCTCGAGGATTGCATCGAGAACGTCGTAGGGTGGCAACGAGTCTTCGTCCTTCTGGTCGGGACGAAGCTCTGCGCTCGGCGGCTTGGTGAGGACCGATTCTGAGATCAGGGGCTCACCAGCCTGCTCGTTCCGGTACCGGCACAGCTCGTACACCCGTGTCTTGAGCACGTCTTTGATGACCGCGATGCCTCCGGCCATGTCACCGTAGAGCGTGCCGTAGCCGGCGGCCATCTCGCTCTTATTGCCCGTCGACAGCACGAGATGCCCGAACTTGTTGGAGAGCGTCATTAGGATATTGCCGCGGATCCGAGCCTGAAGGTTCTCTTCCGCGAGGCCCGGTTCTGTACTTGCCATTGCTGGCTCCAGCATCGAGAGGGACGCGCTGAACGCTTCTTCGATCGGGACAGTGAGGTACGTGATACCCAGCCGTTCGGCCAGCTCTTCTGCATCGCTCTTGCTGTGGTCGGATGAGTAGCGCGACGGCATCGACACGCCGAAGACCCGATCCGCACCGATAGCATCCACCGCGATGATCGCCGTCAGGCTCGAGTCAATGCCACCGGAGAGGCCCACGATGGCGCTCTTGAAGCCGTTCTTCTCCACGTAGTCCCGCACGCCGAGAACAAGCGCCTCGTAGATCTCGCCGATCGGGCTGAACAGCGCTAACGATCGTGGAGCAATGGGCGGACGGTCGTCTCCCTTAGACCGGATAGAGGGCAGGACGGTCCGAACGACCGGCAGCTCCTCCTCGGCCCAGTGAGTCAGGCCCTGCCGGCGGCGGGGATCGTGGAGCCGCTTGCGAAAGACCGACTCCACCTCCACGTCGACGACGATCAGCTCTTCGCGAAATTGACTCCCTTGAGCCAAAAGGGCGCCGTTCTGGTCGAAGACCATGCTGTGCCCGTCGAAAACCAGCTCGTCTTGCCCACCCACCATGTTTACGTAGGCAACGACGGCGAGGTTGTCGGAGGCTCTCGTCCACAGCATGTGCCGCCGCTCCTCACCCTTCCCTGAGTGAAACGGCGAGGCATTGATGTTGACAATGACCTCTGCGTCCGAGAACGCTTGCGCTGAGATCGGTCCCGTCGGGTACCAAATATCCTCGCATACGTTCACGCCGATGAGCGTTCCGTCCAGATCGACGACTACGGCCTCAACGCCAGCTCGGAAGTACCGATTCTCGTCGAATACCCCGTAGTTGGGGAGAAAGACCTTGTGATGAACCGCGGCGAGCACTCCATCGTGGGCCACCGCTGCCGAGTTGTAGATGTCGGCCTGCACGTCGATAAAGCCTACAACGGCGGTGATTCCGCGCGTGGCGGCGACGATCTCGTGAATTCGTTCCTGATTCTCACGAAGGAACGAAGGCTTGAAGACCAGATCCTCGGGTGGATATCCGGTGACCGCCAGCTCGGGAAAGGCGACGAGGTCAGCGCCCTGCTGACGTGCCTCGTCGATCAGGGTGACGATCCGTCGGGTGTTGGCCGAAAGGTCGCCGACGACGCTGTTCATCTGTGCCAGGGCCAGGCGCAGATGGCGCACGCTTCACCTCAAAGCTTAATCATCTGGGGCTGTACCCGGATGATAGCAACTCAGTCGATGGAGCGAATGACCGAGACGACTTTGCCCTGAATACGAAGCTGCTGGGGATCGACATAGATGGGATCCATCGTCGCGTTCGCGGGCTGCAGGCGCACGCGGCTGCCCTCACGGTAAATGCGCTTCAGGGTGGCCTCGCCCTCCACTGAATCGCCAGTGAGGAGCGCGACGGCGATCTCGCCATCGTCCACGGAATCCTGCGGCTTCACCACGACCACGTCGCCGTCGTCGATGTGGTCCTCGATCATCGACTTCCCCTTCACGCGGAGCGCGAAGCAGCCAAGGTCGACTAGTCGTTGGGGAACTTCCACGGACTCGCTGCCATCCTCGATGGCTTCGATGGGCTGGCCCGCGGCGATGAGGCCCATGACGCGAATAGAGGGTGGGGTCCCGCGGCCCGGGAGCTCGATGCCGCGGGAGAGCTCGCGCTCTCTGCGGAGATGCCCGTCCCGTTCGAGCACGCGGAGGTTGTAATCGACAACCGACGTGGAGCTGATGCCCACGGCAATACCGATCTCACGCACCGTTGGTGGCCGCCCGCGCTCGTCCATGTACTGCCGAATGAACTGAAGCATCCGCTCTTGCCGATCGCTCAGTGCGCGCATCATCGCCCCCGCTGAAGTGTTCGGAACATGTGTTCTGCCCGCATGATAGCAGTACACGCAGAAACCGTCAACTGGCGGGGTCAAGCGCTCGTGGACTTACGAGCTCTTGGTGCTTCGAGAGCGAGTCGCGCGCGGGGCCCCAGCGCCCGTAGCCTTGGTTCGCCGCGTCCGAGCTGGCGCTTCCTCGACGGGAACCGCTGGCGCCGCCTGAACCGCGGCCAGCCGCTTCATGAGCCGACTCTTTCGGCGCGCTGCCTGGTTCTTGTGGATCACGCCCTTGATCGCCGCCTTGTCCAGCTCACGCGCCGCTTCGACAACCGCGCTCGCAGCCTCTTCGACGGGGCCGCCAGCGAGACCTATGCGCGCCTTCTTGACGTACGTACGAACCTCTGACCGAACGGCGCGATTCCGCAGCCGCTTTCGCTCCGATACTCGGTGCGCCTTCAGCGCAGACCGCTTGTTGGCCAAGAGCCCTCCCTCGAATCACAGCAGCGATAGTGATAACGTGAAGACGCGAAACCGCCCCGCGCACACTGCTGCACGGACGTAGTGCCGACAAGTATACGGCAGTCGCCGCCCGACCTGCGCGCGAAAGAGCGGTCGCCGACGGCTTACACTGCGTGCGAACCATCGGGAGCGTGGGCCTAGCATCACAGCCGGACCCAGAACCGTCGGTGCGCGTCCAACCCGTACAATCAAGGCTGTGAATCCAGAACACATCCGCAACTTCTGCATCATCGCCCACATCGACCACGGAAAATCCACCCTCGCCGACCGCCTACTCGAGCTGACCGGAACGGTTGCTGGCCGTGACATGGCAGAGCAGGTTCTGGACGCCATGGACCTCGAGCGCGAACGAGGCATCACGATCAAGCTCAAGCCTGTCCGCATGCGCTATACCGCCCGGGACGGATCGGAGTACCAGCTCAACCTGATCGACACGCCCGGCCACGTGGACTTCACCTACGAGGTCTCACGTAGCCTGGTGGCGTGCGAGGGAGCGGTGCTCGTCGTCGATGCCGCCCAGGGCATCGAGGCCCAAACCCTCGCCAACGTGTACCTGGCGCTGGAGCATGACCTGACCTTGATCCCAGTTATCAACAAGATCGACCTGCCGGGCGCCGACCCTGAGATGGTTGCGAACGAGATCGAAAAGGTCATCGGCCTTCCGAAGCAAGACATCATCTTCGTCTCCGCGAAGGAAGGAACCAACGTCGACGAGGTCCTCGAGGCAATCGTTCAGCGAGTGCCGCGGCCTACAGCCGATCCATTGGCGCCCCTCCGTGCCCTGGTTTTCGACAGCCACTACGACGCCTTCAAGGGAGTCATCGCCCACGTCCGCGTCGTGGACGGCTCGGTGACCTTAGACGACCGCCTACGTCTGATGGCCGCCGCGACCGACGTGGAGGCGCTAGAGGTCGGGATCTTCCGCCCAGCAATGGAGTCCCTCGATCGCCTGGAGAGCGGCGAGGTTGGCTACATCGCAACGGGGCTGAAGGACGTTCGAGACGTGCGCGTCGGCGACACCGTGACCAGCGCTTCTCGTCCAGCAACGCAAGAGCTTCCCGGCTATCTGCCGGTCAAGCCGATGGTGTTCGCGGGCCTCTACCCACTGGCCAACGACGACTACCCGGAGCTGCGGGCTTCATTGGACAAGCTGCGGCTGAACGACGCTGCGATCGTATACGAACCGGAGAGCTCGGTCGCCCTGGGGTTCGGCTTCCGATGCGGGTTCCTCGGCATGCTGCACCTCGAGATCGTCCGCGAGCGATTGGAGCGCGAGTACGGCCTCGAGCTCCTGGTCACGGCCCCGAGCGTGGAATACCGGGTGCAGACCACCGATGGGCAAGAGCTGCTGGTGGACAATCCGTCGAAGCTGCCCCAGCCGAACCACATCGACACGATCTACGAGCCCTGGGTCCACCTCGACATCATCTCCCCGAGCCGCCATATCGGCACGATCATGGAGCTCGTGCGCGCACGCCGCGGCACGTACGTCAAGCTGGAGTACCTCGACGAGCAGCGGGTCCTGTTGCAGTACGAGATACCCCTCGCCGAGCTCATCGTCGACTTTTACGACCAGCTCAAGTCCAATACGCAGGGATTCGCCTCCCTCGACTACCACCACATCGACGATCGCCCTGGCAACCTCGTGAAGCTCGACATCCTGGTGAACAGCGAGCCGGTCGACGCGCTTTCGACGATCATCTCATCGGAGCGCGCGGAGTCTCACGGCAGGGCGCTCGCCGAACAGCTACGACGCCTCATCCCGCGGCAGCTCTTCGAGGTACCGATCCAGGCAGCGGTTGGGTCGAAGATCATCGCGCGCGAGACAGTTCGCGCTCTGCGGAAAGACGTGTTGGCCAAATGCTACGGGGGCGACATCTCGCGCAAGCGGAAGCTGCTGGATAAGCAGGCCGAAGGGAAGAAGCGCATGAAGCGCCTGGGCAGCGTCGAGGTACCCCAGGAAGCCTTCATGGCGGTGTTGTCTCGGACGTCGTAACTACTTGCGGGCGGGGTCCGCGTCGGGGGTAACAACTGGTGCGCCCTGGCGGTAGGTGATCCGCCCACGCGTCAGATCGTAGGGGCTGAGCTCGACCTTCACCCGGTCGCCCAGCGCCATGCGGATGTGGAACTTGCGCATCTTGCCCGACGTGTATGCGAGCACGTCCTGCCCCGTATCGAGATGCACCCGGAACTGGCCGTCGCGCAGCGAGTCGGTAATCACGCCGCTGACTTCGACGGCGTCTCCCTTTGGCATTCAATCCTCCTGAGGTATGTTCACTTTCGTGCGTTCTTCCATCGATTGTAGCAGCCGGGCGATACAAAAAAATTGGGCTGCCCGTCGACAGCCCAGACCTTACCCCAAGAAGAAGGGGTAAAATCTGAGCGGTCGGGCGAGCAGCCCAACCGAATTAGTGCAATAGAAAGTGTCTACCGATAGCTCGTTCGTTCTCCTCGGACCTGCTGGAAGCAGTCGGAGCAGTACACTGGTCGGTCCGTACGCGGCTGGAACGGGACCAGAGCTTCCTTGCCGCAGTTGCTGCATACGGCGCTGAACATCTCGCGCTCGCGACCGTAGCCACCACCACCGCCGCCATTACCTGCGCGATATCCGCCGTAGCCACCACCCGACTGGGATGCTCGGCGCGCCGATCGGCACTCCGGGCAGCGGCTCGGCTCGTTCATCAGCCCGTGGGATGCATAAAACTCCTGCTCCCCGGCAGTGAACGTGAATGGTTGGCCGCACTCGCGGCAGTTGAGGGTCTTGTCGAGGTAGCTCACGCTGACTCCTCGCGATTAGAACTTGGTCGATTCTGTCAGCGCGAGCGTGGCATCCCGCGTTCTCCGTTGCTCGGAGTTACGGTTCGTCCGTTGCGGCGACGGTGAATCCGATCCAGCGGCGGCAGTATATCACAAGAATTACGAGCGCACAGTCACTCGTACAACAAGCTTATTACCTGAAAGTTACATACCGCGAACAATATCCGGGCCGAGCGATTTGCAGCCCCCGTGCACGACTGGTATTCTGGCGAGGAAATACAACGAGGATGATTCCTGCATGAGTGACGGACACGACCTACCCGGTTTCGACCACGATCACGGCCTACCTGAGGGGGTGGAGCTGATTTCAGAGGACATCGAGGGTCTGGAGATGTTCACGCTGCGAAGTGTCGGCATCGACATCGGTTCCTCCACCACACACTTGGTGTTTTCCAAGCTCACCCTGCGACGAGAAGGCGCGGCCTTCTCCGCGCGATTTCGGGTGACCGAGCGCGAGCTGATGTACCAGTCCCCCATCATGCTCACGCCGTACGTGTCCGGAACGCTCATCGACACCGACAAAGTCACGAGCTTCATTCACGAGGCGTACCGCGAGGCGGGCCTCGAGCCGTCCGACATCGACACGGGCGCGGTGGTCCTCACGGGCGAAGCACTTAAAAAGGAAAACGCGCGGCCCGTGGCGGAGTTCTTCGCGAAGGACTCGGGCAAGTTCATCTGCGCCTCCGCTGGTCCCAACCATGAGGCCGTCCTGGCAGCCCACGGGTGTGGGGCGGTGGCTCTCTCCAAGAACGAGAACGCGACCGTATTAAATGTAGACGTCGGCGGCGGAACCTCGAAGCTGTCCGTCATTCGAGACGGAGTGGTTACCCAAACCGCGGCGGTGAACATCGGGGCACGCCTCGTCGCCTTCGACGAGAACGGCATCGTCACCAGGGTCGAGGAGCCGGTCGCTCTCATTAGTAAGGAGGCTGGCTGCTCCATCACCCTCGGCGAACGCTTCGATGAGGCGGACCGCAAGCAATTCGCTGAGACGATGGCAAAGGTGTTGTTCGAAGCGATGCTCGGCGGCCCATACTCGGCCCTCACGCAGGATCTCATGATCACGGACACCCTCCAGGGTTATTCGAATTTGGAAGGCATCGACTACGTGATCTTCTCTGGCGGCGTGTCGGAGTACGTGTACCAGCGGGACCAGACGACGTACGGCGATCTCGGCCCCTTACTGGGAGACAGCATCCGCGAGCGCGTGAATCGCCTCAACCGGCCCAACCTGCTCCAGGAGCCAGTCGCCGGCATCCGCGCGACAGTCATCGGCGCGGGTGAATACACGATGCAGGCCAGCGGCACGACGAGCTACATCTCGAGCACGGCCGCTCTGCCGGCCTTTGGACTACAGGTCGTTCGTCCGGTGCTGGACGATGGCGGGTCGGTCGACGCGGCGCTCCAGCAGGCGCTCTCCAAGTTCGATTTGACGGAGATGATTCCTGGCCTTGCGCTGGCGGTCCCACTCAGCGGTCAGCAGAACTACCAATCGCTGCGGCGCGTGGCGGACGGCATCGCCGCCGTTTGCCAGCGGGCGACCGAACAGGACCAGCCGCTCTTTCTCATCATGAACCTGGACGTCGCGAAGTCACTGGGCGGGATCCTTCGCGAGGAGCTGAACCTCCCGCGGGAGATCGTCGCTCTGGACGGCATCGACGTGGGCGACCTCGACTACGTGGACATCGGCCGCCCCGTCGGTACCTCGGAAGTGTTGCCTGTGACCGTGAAGTCATTGATGTTCCCGGCCGAACATGCGTCGGGCCACGGCCACCATCGCGGCCACGATCCGAAGTACGGGCACGAGGGCGACCACGACTACATGCACGAGCACGGCATCGAGCACGAACACGGAGATGGAAATGGCCACGTACACGAGCACGACGCGGCCTATCCCGCCCACGCCTAGGCACCCATCTTCCATAATAAGGAGACAGCTATGCTAATAAGGAGACAGCTATGCTGACAGCCGAAGAAAACGCGAAGATGGCGAAGGTCGGCCCTGGTACGCCGATGGGCGAGCTGCTGCGGCGCTACTGGCACCCGGTTGCAGCGACGTCCCAGCTCGCGACGCATGGAACCCGACCCGTTCGCCTGCTGGGCGAGAACTTGGTCCTCTATCGGGATCGGCAGGGCAAGCTCGGTCTGGTCGGCGAGCGCTGTCCCCATCGCCGAGCTGGCATGGTGTTCGGCATCCCCGAGCAAGATGGTCTCCGCTGCGCGTACCACGGGTGGATGTTCAACGCAGACGGCAAGTGCATCGAGCAGCCGTACGAGCAAACCGAGGATCCGGGAAGCACGTTCAAGGATCGCGTGACGATTACCGCCTACCCCGTCGAGGAGCTAGCCGGTCTGATCTTCGCGTACCTGGGTCCGCAGCCTGCGCCACTGCTCCCCCGATGGGACGTCTTCGCAATGCCTGGCGTGATGCGAGACATCGGCGCGACGATCATTCCGTGCAACTGGCTCCAGTGCATGGAGAACTCGCTCGATCCGGTGCACGTCGAATGGCTGCACACCCACTTCTCGGACTACGTGCTGGAGCGGCTGGGCCGTCCCGACCTGAAGCGCCGCGCGATCCGCAACGGCGTGCGGGACGACAAGCCGTGGAAGCACGAGAAGATCGGCTTCACGGTATTCGAGCACGGGATCACCAAGCGACGAGTCCTGGAAGGCGGAAGCGAAGAGGATGAGGATTGGAAGATCGGCCATCCGATCGTGTTCCCGAACGTCCTCCGCACGCTCAACGCCTTCCAGATGCGGGTCCCGATCGACGACACGCACACGTGGCACATCTGGTATTCAACGTACGAGCCCGGCCCTGGGTTGGAATACCACGAGCAGGAGACGATCCCGTACTACGACGTTCCTGTAGCGGGCGTCGACGAGAACGGCGAGCCGCAGTGGCCGCTGCTCGACAACAACAGCGGCCAGGACATGGCCATGTGGTACACGCAGGGCGACATCGCCGACCGCAGCGAGGAGCACCTCGGCATCTCCGACAAGGGTGTGATCATCTACCGCAACCTCTTGAAGGAGAACCTCGACAAGATCGCGGCGGGCGGGGATCCGATGAACGTCTTTCGCGACCCAGAGGCGAACGACTGCATCTGGCTACCGGTCGAGAAGAACTCCTACCGGTTCGGCGACAGCTCTCGCACCATGGTGCGCGCGGGGCAGGCGAGCAAGTACAGCCCGGTGCTGAAAGAGGCGGTCCTGAAAACGCGAGGCGTGGAAGCTCTCCTGGAGCCGGTCCACTAACCCCCGATGCCCAAGTAGGCATTGCGGACCATTTCGTTCTCTCGCAAAGCCGCTGCCACATCGTGCAGGACGATCGTGCCTGTTTCCAATACGTAGCCCCGATGAGCGACCTCCAGCGCCATCAGCGCATTCTGCTCCACGAGCAGGACGGTCGTACCTTGGCCGTTGATCTCGCGGATCGTCTCGAAGATGAGCTGGACCAGCATGGGAGCGAGCCCCATCGATGGCTCGTCTAAGAGCAGCAGCTTGGGGCGCGCCATGAGCGCGCGGCCGATGGCGAGCATCTGCTGCTCGCCGCCGGAGAGCGTGCCACCGTGCTGTCGGGCACGCTCCTTGAGCCGCGGAAACAGCTCGAAGGCGCGATCCAGGTCGGCTTGGATGCCGCCGTCCTTGCGGGAAAAGGCGCCCATCTCCAGATTCTCGAGGACGGTCATGCGGGGGAAGATGCGTCGACCCTCGGGCGCTTGGCAGATGCCGAGCTCGACGATCCGGTGTGGGGGAAGCTGGTCGATCTGCTGGCCCGCGAGGAAGACCGCGCCCCGCCGCGGATGGAGCAGGCCCGAGATGGTGTTCAACGTCGTGGACTTGCCCGCGCCGTTCGCGCCGATGAGGGTAACGATCTCGCCCTCCTCGACCGAGAGCGAGATTCCCTTCAGCGCCTGGATGTGGCCGTAGTACGTTTCGACGTCGCGAACTTCGAGCAGCGGCATCAGACGGTCGCCGCCCTCCCGAGATACGCTTCGATGACCTTCGGGTCGCGCTGGACATCCTCGGGTCGACCTTCGGAGATCTTCGTCCCGTAGTCCAGCACGCAGATATGGTCCGACACGCCCATTACGACCCGCATGTCGTGCTCAACCAGCAGAATCGTTATGTCGAGCTCTGCCCTGATCCGCTCGATGAGGCGCATGAGCTGGGTCTTTTCTGTTGGGTTCATTCCGGCCGTAGGCTCATCCAGGAGGAGGAGCTTCGGCTCGGAGGCGAGCGCCCGCGCGAGCTCCAAGCGACGCTGATCGCCATAAGCGAGGCCCTGCGCCCAGGTGTGTTCGCTTCGCTCGAGGCCGACGAAGCGAAGCAGCTCGCGCGCCCGATTCGCGGCGGCCTTCTCCTCCCGCACAACCCATGGGGGTCGGAAGATCGCGCCAACGGGACCGGACCGCAGCCGGCTGTGCATACCGACGAGCACGTTGTCCAACGCGCTCATCACGGCGAACAATCGGATGTTCTGGAACGTGCGCGCCACGCCAAGCTGGGTGATCTCGTGAGGCTTGCGGCCCGCAAGCTCTTTGCCAGACAACAGGATCGAGCCTTGGGTCGGCTTGTACAGCCCGGCAACGACGTTGAACAGCGTAGTTTTCCCTGCGCCGTTGGGGCCGATCATGCTGCTGATACTGCCGCGAAGGATCGCAAGATCGACCGCGTTGACGGCAACCAGCCCGCCAAATCTCTTCGTTACTCCGCGGATGCTGAGCAGCGTTGGAGGGAGGAACGGCGGTTCGCTTCCCCCTCTCCCTATGGGAGAGGGGAGGGGTGAGGGCGTCATCCCTTCAGCAGCCTGCGCTTGCTCCGGCTCCGCTGCGGAGGGTTGCAGGGTCGAGGCGGAACCCTGATCAGACTCCATCGACGGTCTCCGCCAGGGGCTCGTGCAGCTCAGCGCGCCGTTGCCGACTGGGAAAGATCCCCTCGGGCCGAAGCATCATCATGAGCACGAGGGCGAGGCCATAGATCATGAACTTTGAGCTGCTGAGGTCGATGCTTTGCAGGGGACCGAAGCCAACGAGTGATCCAAGCCCGCGCAGCCAGTGGGTGGCTTGTTCGGTCAGGATCAGGTTGAACGCACCCATCAAGACGCCGCCAAAGATCACGCCCCAAACGTTCCCGATGCCGCCCAGGATGACCATCGACAGGACCATGATCGAGATGTCGAACTGGAACTGGAACGGATCGATGAACTGCAGCATCGAGGCGAAGAGCGATCCGGCGAACCCGGAGAAGGACGCGCCGAGGGCGAAGGCGAGCAGCTTGGTGCGCACGGGGTCGATTCCCATGCTGGCCGCGGCCACCTCATCCTCACGCATGGCCATCCATGCGCGGCCAAGCCGCGAGTCTCGCAGTCTCAAGATAATGAAGACGCTGATCGCCCCGATGATGAATATCAAGTAGTACCAAAGGGTTTGATCCGTGGCGAACAGCTCCCTCTGGACGATGCCGCCCTCACCCGGCCACGGAATGTGCGGGCGGCCGACAGGGTTCATCCCCTTCGAGCCACGGGTCAACGACTCCAGGTTGAGGAACACGCGGGGCACGATCTCACCGAAGGCGAGCGTCACGATGGCCAAGTAATCTCCACGGAGCCGAAGCGTGGGCGCCCCAAGGATGAGACCACACACCGCCGCCACGAGCCAACTGGCCGCAAGCGCGATCCAGAAATCGGTACGGAACGGCAGCGGGCTGGACGGTGACGTGAGGAACGCGGCGGTGTAGCCGCCGATGGCGAAGAACGCGGCGTAGCCGAGGTCAAGCAAGCCCGCGAACCCGACGACGATGTTTAAGCCGAGAGCGAGGATCGTAAAGATCAGGATCGGGTTCATGGAGCCCATGGACTGCAGGCGGAACTGGGAATCGATCAGCGGGTAGATGGCTAACAGGCTGATGAAGGTGGTGAGAAAGGCGTTGCGGAGGACCTCTCCAGGGTCCTGAGGAGCGTTCGCGCGTGCGAACGGGAGTGACCGGAGGAGGTTCATCGGTCGGGCCTCACGCGCGGTCCGGCGTCTCCTCACCGAGGAGGCCATTTGGCTTGAATACGAGGATCAGAATGAGGATGCCGAACACCACGGCCTGGGTCCATCGAGGATCGATCAGGAAGTCGGAGAAGGCCGAGATCACACCGATCAGCAGGCCGCCGACGAGGGCTCCGGCGACGTTCCCGATCCCACCCATGACCGCCGCGGTGAAGGCGTAGAGTCCATTCCGAAATCCTTGGAAGAACCAGGCGGTGTTGTTGTACAGCCCGTACATCATGCCCGCCGCCCCGGCCAAACCGCCGGCCAGCAGGAAGGTGACCATGACGGTCTTGTTGATGTCGATGCCCATCATGGCGGCGGCGCCACGGTCCTGAGCGGTGGCGCGCATCGCCTTGCCGAGCTTCGTCCTGTGAATGAAAAGGTTGAGTCCGTAGGCCAGGGGGAGGGCGAGCGCGATGACGAACACGTCCTTTACATGGAAGGTGACGGGGGTGTTGATCTTCAGCACGTCTCGGAAGACGTCCGCATTGGGTAGGAGGTTGGGGAAGTCCAGCGGCGATGCGCCCTTCCAATGGAGGCCGATGTTGATGAGGATGAAGCTGACGCCGATGGCCGAAATGAGGGGCGCGAGCCGGGGTGCACGGCGCAATGGCCGATAAGCCAGCCGCTCGATGGTGATGTTCAGCAAAGCGCAGACGATCATCGAAGCAAGTAGCGCGATGATGAGCACGAGGACGATCAGCGCGGGGGCCATCATGTACGCCTGGTTCACCCCGAACATGCGTGGGGCAGACGTCACGATGGTGAGGGCGAGCATCGTGCCAATCATGAAGACGTCGCCGTGGGCGAAGTTGATCAGCTCGATGATGCCGTAGACGAGCGTGTAGCCGAGCGCGATGAGCGCGATCAGAGAGCCGTTCGCGATGCCAATGAGCAGGATTTGAGCGAGCTGCTCATACCACTGCATTCGGGGCTACAGTCGCTCCGCGCCGCGATGAGTCACGAGCCCGCCTGGAGGACGACCGCGTTTGCATCGTCGAAGTCGCCGCCCTTAACCTGGCGCCCGCTCAACGTGGTGAGCGTGGTATCGCCGTTGGCGTCGAAGCTCCATTTGCCGAGAGCGCCATCAAAGTCCTTCGTACCGAACAGCGCGTCGCGGATGGCGGCGCGGTCAGCCTTGCCCGCCTTGGCGATGGCAGCCAACACGATGTTGGCCGCCTCGTAGCCGTAGGAAGCGTACGCCTCGGGCTCGGCCTTGAACTGGTCCTTATAGCGCTTGTACCAGTCGGCGCCCTTGCCCGTGAGCTTGGGTGCAGGCACACCGCCGAACGTGACGTAGACGCCCTCGGCAGCCTGGCCCGCCGCGTCGATGAAGGCCTTCTCATAGATGCCATCGGGACCCATGAACTTCATGTCTGGCATGACAGCCTTCAGGTCCTGGACCAGCTTGCCCGCGTTGTTCTGGGTGATCCCGCCGAAATAGATGAGGTCCGGGTTGGTGCCGCGGATCTTCTGGGCGAGCGCTCGATAGTCGGACGCCTTGGGGTCGATCCCCTCTGGCCCACCAATGATGTTGAGGCCGCCTTTCTTCGCCGTATCAATGAACACCGTGGCGATCCCGCGGCCGTAGAGCTCCGTATCGTCGAGGACGTAGATGTTCTTCGCGCCGATCTGCTTCGCCCAATTGGCGGCCGCCGCGCCCTGGAGATCGTCGGCCGGCACGACGCGCGTGTAGTTGCGCTTGCAGTTCTCGTAGAACTTTTCGGGCTCGCCAGCCTCACCTTTGCCTGGCTTGGTCAGTCCAGGGTACGTATTGGCGGGCGACACCATGACCAAATTCGCTTTGCACAGAATCGGGATGGAGACGGCCGCTGCGCCGGAGTTGAAGGTGCCGATGTAGGCGACGACCGTGGGATCGTTCACCGCCTTGTTGGCGTTCTCCGCCTCCTTGGCCGCGTCCCAACTGCCCTTCGCCGCCGTGGCATCGTCTAGGTCGTCGTACTGGATGGTGAAGTTGCCAACCTTGTTGTTGGCTTCAGCCAGCGCCATCTTGATGCCGTTCACGATCGTGTCCGTTTGGGCCTTCGCCGACCCCGTTCGCGGCAAACTCGACACGATCTTGATGGTCTGCCGGCCTTGACCAGCGGGCGCGCCGCTCGGCTGCGCGCATGCCGAGAGCGCGATCGTCAACGCGAGGCCCAAGCAGGCCGAAAGCCGTACGGGTCCCGTCATTCGAAACATGGCTCCGCTCCTTCTTTGCAGCGGCCCCCAAGAAGCGGGGGCATCCATGCTGAAGTTCTTGACGGTCATTGTATGCGAGACGCCTCGGAGGGCGACACCGGTCGTCCCCCCCAGGTCAGTCAGGAGCGCCGCCGGCACCGTGGCCGCCCCGTCTATGATCCGACGGTTACGCTCCGCGATGGGCTACGCCCTGCGTGGAAGGATGGGAAGTGATAGGTAGAAGATGGGGCATTGGGCTATAATTCTCGGCATATTCCCCGATAGCTCAATGGTAGAGCGGGCGGCTGTTAACCGCTAGGTTCGAGGTTCGAGTCCTCGTCGGGGAGCCGGTTTGGTGACTCGGAGCGTTTTGTTCCAATAGTCGCGAGTTGAGGGCCCTCAGCCATCGTGCTGAGGGCTTCCGTGTATATGGCGAGCTTGATCTCGCGTGGATGAACCTCCGCTTTCTGCAGAATGAGCCGCACGAGCTCCTTTTGCTCGTAGGGCTTCAGACACTGGTAGAGCTCTGTAATGTGGGCGAGGGCCTGGAGCACCGACTCTGACCCAATGCGCCCCGCCTGCACTCGGCTGATAGCCTCGTCTACGTCCCGAACCGCTGATTCCAGCTGACGGCGCCGCTCGGCCAGTTCAGCGAGCTTCTCACTCACCATCGCCATGCCGTCGCTCTCTTCAAAGTCCGCAATCCGCGTGAGCAGGCGATCGGCCTGCCCCTTCGTGTCCGCCGCTTCGCGAAGAAGCGCCCGTCGACGCTTTCCTAGAACTGGGAGTTGGCGCTGCAGCTGCGTGTTCGTGGCGGCAACAAGCTGGTCGACAATGTCGGGCCTGCGGGCGAGGACGCCGAGGCGTTCGAGAACCGCGTTCTCAATCTCGCTCGCCACGACGCGGATGCTGCATTTCTTGTCACGGCACGCATAGTAAAAGTACTGGACGTCATTCCGGCCCGTCCCCGACCGCCCCTCCATCGCTGATCCGCACGCGCCACACAACAGCAAGCCGCTGTTCAGCACATAGGCGTGACGCACGTCTTTCGCCTGGTTGGTCCGCGTCTGGCCGTTTCTCGCCATGAGGGCTTGAACATCGTCGAACATCTTGCGATCGACAATCGCCGGCCACACTGCGGGCACCTGTCGATACGGCACCGTCCCAGGCTTGCCCCGGCGCATCTTTCCGATTTCCTTGATTCCGACGTATGCCCAGTTCTTGAGCATGTGCTGGACCCCGTTGAACTGGAAAGGCTCCGCCCGATGCTCGATCTTGTTCCGCGACGTGTACGCCTTCGTGCGATGCCCTGCTGCGTTGAGCGCCTCCACCGTCCGCGCAATCGATCCACAAGCGAGATAGGTCTCGAAGGCAACCCGAACGATCTCGGCTTCCCGCTCATTCGAAATCAGGTAGCCTTTGTGCTCGGCGTCCAAGTCATAGCCACAAATCCTTCCGCCATTCCAGAGGCCACGTTCCGAACGCGCCGCTGTCGAGTCCTTGGTTCGTTCGGCCGTCATCTCCCGCTCGAACTGAGCAAGAACCGACATGATGTTTAAGAACAAGCGACCTTGGGAGCTCGTGGTGTCGTACTTCTGCTTCAGCGACACGAACTCCGCGCCCTGTTCGTTGATAAACTCGACGAACTGCAAGAACTCGGTGACGTTCCGCGAGAGGCGCGAGAGCTCTGTAACGAGCACTGTATTGACTTTCTTCGTTTCTATGTCGCTCCACAGACGTTGAAGCCCCGGACTCTGGAGGGAATGCTTGCCAGAGACCGCCGGAAGTTCATAAACCGCGACCTCCCGCCAGTCCTCGCCGAGTTGTCGCTTCATCTCGATATAGGCGCGGACCCGTTGCAGTTGGGTCTTCATGCTCCCTTCGTCGTTCGCCGCCTGCATGGTCGTCGACACGCGAATCGGGATCGCCACCAAGCGGACATCGGCGGGGTTTGAGTCATCCAAGCGCAATGCAGCTGTCTTAGCCACGCGTCACCTCATCATCAGGGTGACGCACATACATCGCTCCACCGGCGTCGTGATTCAACAAGCCAGATCCACTCTGCGCGCGCTCGAGGTAACGCTCCAGGCCGGACGCCAACAGACTCACTAGTCGACCCCGCTCCTCGGCAGACAGCCGCGGGCCGTCGCAGACGACGACCCGCCGTGCAGCCGCGCGCTGGATCGATCCGCTACGCGGCATCGCCGGTCCGAGGCTGCACAGGCTCATCGCCGTCGTCGAGAAGTCCGGTGCGCTTCAGTTCCTCACGAAGCAGGTGGCGCAGCTGGCTGGGCACCTGTCGCAGCTCTCGCTCTGCCAGCTGCGCCAGCGCCTGATACTCGGCGCTCTCCAGCTCGACCCGGACCCGTTCCACCTTCGAGAACCTCAACGAAAAAGTGCTGGGCTCTTCGCCCAGCACAATCATCCCTAAAGGGAGATCTACCTCCGCAACCTTCCTTACCTACCTTCTTTCTCCTCTACCTACCTTCTTTGAAGCCATGGCGCTTATACGGAAGAAGCCGCTCCGCATGCTCAGCCCCGAACTCCTTCTTCAGCTTCAAGCGCGTCTCCGATACCCGCTTGTCGATCGTGTCCGAGGATACTGAGACGATCCGCGTGGCTTCCTTAACGGTCTCGGATTCCCGATATGCCTTAAGGACCTCGAACAGTCGGGGGCTGGTTATTGAGACCGAGGCGAGGGCCTCCTTCAGCTCATCGTCGGTGACTGGCCCCAACGTGTCGGATGCAGCTCGCTCTTTGGCATCTGGACTCGAATTGACCGATCCACCTATAGCCATCGCCACGCCAAGATCTGCGGTCTCATCCTGATCCGATGGGCTTCCTCTATTTATGTCCCGGTGCATCGTTCGATCGATCTTCATACGCGGCTCAATCTGCTGTTCAAGGTCTGCCAGCTTCTCCAGAGAATCAGCAGTCACAAGATTGGACTGAATGATCTCCAGCAGCAGAGCGAAGCGAGGGGTAAGAAGAGGCTCAAGACAAGCAAGCTCGAGAATAGTCCGCGTGGGACTGAGGCCAAAGCAGTCGATGGCGAAGCCGTCGATCCTTCTCACGCTCCTTTCATCCGGCGGCGCGAACGCGAATGACATCTTCCAGTGTGCGTCGCGGTTGCCGCCGGTGCCACTCAGCCCGGGGGCCAGGAAGTAGCCGTTGTCGGTCTTGAGTTTCGGCAACTCACTGGCACGAATGACTTCGAAGCAGTCCTCAATCGATCCCGCTACATACAACAGAACCGACCTATGGTGGTCTCCGTCAATAGAACCCTGCCCGTCGACAGGATGCTCCTCAAAGAATCTCGCGACAGGGTCCCTGGCTTCCGTCCATAGATCGGATATGTGCTGAAGCAGCCGCCTGAACTCCGCCAGGCGGCGGCGATCCATGAGACGCACGTGGAGGTGGCAGTTGGCACCGCCTTGGACCGTCATCGAATAGGTCGCCACTTCCTCTGATATTCCATGCTCACGGAAAACGGCGTCCAACCCACTCCTCACGTACCCGGGCCAGCGAGCAAGAGCGAACGTTACGACACTGTCGGCGGTCCCTCGGTCGGCGTATCGCACCGCTCTATGAGCATCCTCGGCGTACCGGCGCAGCGCCGCCTCGACGGCCCGGTTCTCCGTTGCCGCGGTGGAGATGGACGGGGCGAGCGGAAGATCCTTGATGGTGGTATGGATGATTGCGCCGGCTGGTCCGGCTGCCAGCACCTGAAACACGAGGCAGTCACCTTGGGTCCGTGGAGGCCACTCGGCTATGACCGGATCCTCACTGTAGATATCTACCCGGACCCTGCCATCAACGGGCCGGAATGCAGACTTCATGAGCGTCAGCACCATCCCGTCAGGCGACGGCAACTGGTATGGCTGAAGCGCGTCAATGTATTCCGTGAGTAACCGGAGGACGTCCGGTCTGGACAGGTGAACCGAAAGCGGGTCTAGGTCCAACCCGCACCTCCACACCAGGCGATCGAGGAAGCCGGGCCGGCGCACGAGTGTGGCGGCGCCGCTTGCGGGGTTGATCAGACCCGCCCGGCCTTAAGTGGATTCTACCGATTACCGCGTGGTGGTGCGATCAGTTGTTCTATATTGTTGGAGTGCAACGCTAGAGCTCAGGCGTCCCATTGGTCGGGGGACCGCATGCCTTTTCGCTCCTGGTGGGTCACGCCTGCGAGCCGTGTTGCAATTGGGAGCGTCTGGTTGAGCACTTTGATGTGGTCCTTTACGTCGCACGAGATCCGGAGGTCAACATAGTGGACGACTGGCCAGGCGCCCTGGAAAGCGTTCGTCAAAAGATCTCAAGGGCGCGAGAGCATCAGTGGACCGTCTTCGCAATGCTTGAAGAGTACAGTCAATCCCAACCTTGCACTGTGGTGGAGGACGTCTCTACAAACAGTGGACGACGCCTTTGGCGCGTGTCCGGGGATCCCGCCGCGCCTGACCCCAAGATGGCAGTAGTGATTGGCGAGACGCTCTATCAGTATCGTTCTGCCCTTGATCACCTCGCATGGCAACTGGTGATAGCCAACGGAAAGGCGCCGGATCGACACACGCAGTTCCCAATCTGTCTGACTGAGCAGGGGTTCAACTCGTCCTTCAACCGCTGGGTGGCAGGCATGGATGCTAGTGCAATCGAACGTTTGGATCGAATCCAACCGTTCCGAGGCCAGCTAGGCGATGCCGACGAAACACTTCGAGCGCTCGAAAACCTATGCAACATTGACAAGCACCGCCATCTCAACCTCATGATCGCTGCGCACGCAGGATCGGCCTGGACGGGCTTGTCCTCTGACTCAGCAGAGCCGGTGAGCTATTGGGGGCCTATCGAAAACGGAAAGGTGCTCGTCGAAGTTGAGTGGGGCTCGTCGATGGAATCCGTTCGCCCGATTATCGATGTTGCCTTGGCCGAGGGAGATGCTTCGGTACAAGGACTAGTCCGATGGACCCTATTAGCACTACTTCGTCAACTGTGACGTGAGGGTGAGTAGGCGCAGGGCGATTGTGTCGGAAACGTGTCTGGGCATGAGCGATGCTTTCTGCACTATGGCAGGATTACTCACTCCGGAACTTGACG
>Ga0080064_1000694_pt1 | contig 82311 bp, 82 predicted proteins | sample Subgrocontami54m_FD_69260 | JGI IMG/M metagenome (GOLD analysis project Ga0080064, IMG submission 69260) | Subsurface groundwater microbial communities from S. Glens Falls, New York, USA - GMW46 contaminated, 5.4 m (SPADES assembly) (version 2) ... | reverse complement strand
CTATATTCTCTTGGCGCTATGCTCTATGAGATGGTTTGCGGCAGACCGCCCTTTATCGGGGACGACAGCATCGGCATAATCGGCCAGCACATAAACACACCGCCGGTATCGCCATCCTGGCACCGGCCGGACCTGCCACAGTCACTGGAAACCCTCATCCTCAGACTCCTTGAGAAAGACCTAACCAAGCGGCCAGCCACCGCCGCTGAGGTAAGACAGGCGTTAGAGGCGATTGATGTTTCCGCTCATGGTGAGCCTGTCGAACCATCAGACGGTCCTTCGACAAGCTCAGGACGAACGGATGGAGTAACCGACAGTCCTTTGTACCGCCGCAGCTTCGTCGGTCGCGAAGCAGAGCTAAGACAGTTGAAAACAGCCTTTGACAACTCCCTGTCCGGCAGCGGCTCCATGATGATGCTGGTTGGCGAGCCTGGCATCGGCAAGACCGCCCTCTGCGAGCAGATCGCAACCTACGTAACCCTCCGCGGCGGCAGGACTTTAGTGGGCCACTGCTACGAGGAAGGCTCACTGTCCCTGCCGTATCTGGGTTTTGTGGAAGCCATTCGTACCTATGTTTTGGCCCGTCCACCTGAAGCGCTCAAGGATGAGCTTGGCACGGGAGCTACCGATGTGGCAAGAATAGTCTCTGAGGTTAGGGAGCGGGTGACGGTAGAGGTAAGACCATCAGGAGACCCTGAAGAGGACAGGTGGAGACTGCTGCAATCAGTTACCGGCTTTCTGCGCAATGCCGCTGTAGTGCAGCCATTACTGATAGTGCTGGAAGACCTGCACTGGGCCGACAGAGGCACCCTGGACTTATTGATCCATTTAGCACGCAACCTGGCGGGGACACGATTACTCGTTGTAGGCACTTACAGAGATATTGAGGTTGACCGGGCGCACCCACTATCAGCGGCGCTGGCAGAGCTGCGGCGGGCCGGCGAGTACAGCCGGGTGTTGCTGCACGGCCTGAGCATCGATGAAGTGCACCGGATGATCAAGATCATCGGAGGGCAAGAGTCGAGTTGGGGCTTCGCCGAGGCGGTACACCGCCAGACCGAGGGCAACCCGCTGTTCATACAAGAGGTCCTAAGGTATGTTGTCGAGGAAGGGCTGGTCACACGACAGGGAGGGCGCTGGCACAGCACCGGCGATACTCCCCTGGAGATGAGCATCCCCGAAGGGCTTAGGGACGTTATAGGCAGACGGCTATCCCGTCTCAGCCCTGAATGCAATAGACTATTATCCATAGCAGCGGTCATAGGGCGGGACTTCGCCCTTCAGACATTGCAGGCAGTGGCCGTAGGAGCCCCGACCCCATCGGGGCCCCTACAAGAGAGGGCCGCGGCTGAGGAGGCCATAGTAGTGGCTATCGAGGATGCCCTCAAGGTAGGAGTGCTGGAGGAGCAGTCCCGCGTAGGAGTTATACGTTACCGCTTTGCCCACGCCTTCTTCAGGCAGACCCTGTACGAGGAGATGAGCGCGCCGCGACGCCTGCGGCTGCACCAGCAGGTGGCAAGGGCCTTGGAGGCGCAGTATGGCGCAAGACTCGAGGAGCATGCTGCGGAGATGGCTGAGCATTTCGCCCAGTCCACCGACCCTGCCGATTTGGTGAAGGCTATATACTATAGCGAGCTTGCCGCCGGGCGCGCCTCGGCGGTTTACGCCTACAGCGAGGCGGTGCGGCTATTGGAGCAGGCCATTGAGGTGCAGGAGGTGCTGGACCCGGATGACAAGGCCAAGCGTTGCGACTTATTGCTTGACCTCAGCGAGGCGTTGCTGCCGGCAGGAGAGCCACTTAGGGTTGCAGAAGAGATCGCGGAGAAGGCACTGGAGTTAGCTGAGGCCCTGGATGACCGGGCGCGGGCCTCACGGGCATGCCGGCTGGCCTTGCAGGGCGCCCTTCGCTACGGCTCCGGGGCTATGTTCACCACCCCTATCTATAGACGATGGGTGGAAAGAGCAGACCGCTATGCAGACCCCGGGACTAGCGAAAGAGTGTACGCTGACAGTGCCCTGGCTATGTTTATGATTAACCAGCCTGGGTTCCATTATAGTGAGGTAACAGCGCTGGTACGCGGCTCGCTGGAGCTGGCACAAAAGCTTGATGATCCGGAGGCCCTTTTCCACATCGCCGAGCGCTTTATCCTTATTGCATCAGCGCCGCAGAATATAGAGGAGATCTTGCGGCTTGCTGATGACGTGACCCGCCGGCCCAGGGAAAGAGTGAGTGTTAGGGTACAGACCTTATTATTGTACTGGAGCGCACTCTTGTATCTAAACTGGGGGGACCGCGCTCGCGCTGAAGAGTTGTGGCGTCAGATAGAGGACCTGGCGGCTCGCACCCGTGATGCTGACCTCATCATAAGGTCGCTTGGCATGGAGGCTACGTTTGCCACGGTAGATGGGCGATTGGAGGAGGCTATGATATTAGGTGAGCGCATGGTCGCCCGTGGTGAAGAGCTTGGGAACTCGCTGTCTGCTCTGACCTTCGCCAACACTGCCACCTCCACGGCTAGACTGCATCTGGGACGTGGAAAAGAGGCTTTGAATAATCTGCGTGAGGCCACCCGGCGGGCCGGAGGGGAGCCAGGGACAAATCTCGCTATACTGGCTGCTCTAGACCTGGCTCACGCGGGCCGTTTGGACGAGGCGAACAGCGCCCTCGGCGAGGTCATGTCTCGAGTACACATCAGCGAAGAAGCGGAGCATGTGCCATTTCGGACCCTAACGGCGCTGCTTGAGATCGCCGTGTTGGTTAAGAACCGCGAGGCTGCGGACATTCTTGCTGACAAGCTGGCTGTGATCCCATCGCTGCTGTCTTTCGGCCACGGCTCCATATTCCATAACACCTCTGTTGCCCGCCACCTCGGTGCGGCCGCGGCGCTGCTGGGAGATAGGGAGAAGGCCAAAGCATACTACCAGCAGGCGCTGGAGGCGTGCGCAAAAATCCGCTTCCGGCCTGAGATTGCTCTCACACGGTTGCAGCTCGCGGAGATGCTACTGGAGGAGGCGGAGATACGGCGATCGCAAGGGCAAGGGGACCTCGCCCCTACGGATGTGGCGCTGGATGTAGGGGAGAGGGGACAACCCTCCTCCCCCTCGACGGGGGAGGATACAGGTGGGGGTGATGCCAGTTCCAACTCCATACGCAAAGAAGCAATGGGACACCTGGACTTCGCCATTGTAGAGTTTCAGGAGATGAAGATGCAGCCATCGTTAGAGCGGGCGCTGCGGCATAAGGGACTATTGAAGGCGTGAGTAATGGTTGTACCGGGAGGCCGCCACAAGTCTTTCCTTTTGGGAAGGATGGCAAATCTGCTCCGCCGATGGGAGAGATGCATATTGCCCTTAAATCTTTTTCTAGATGTCGGTTCACTTATATGTTAACATGAGCTAACATTAGTTTATAAAGGCAGAAAGTTCTTCATCTTTGCGCTAGATCTAGCTAACGATTCTAGAAACACTGACTGTCCTGCCCTTGAATTCTTTTCCCGTATGGGTGAAGCTTCTAAGAAGTCCATGACCAAGGTTTTGAGGCTGCATGGTGACAATGGTCCTCTCAGAAACGAACGAAAATCCAAGCATCTCAGAGATGGGATCTTCGAGTTCAAGACCGCACAAGGAGACAGGATATTATGGTTTTATGGGTCTAACCAGACTACTATTCTGACTCATGGATTCAAAAAGAAACGTAATTACAATGATGAGATACAAAGGGCGAGATACTACCGAGATCTCTCTGAGGAGATAATAAATGACGGCACGAACCAATAACTTGAGAGAACCAGAGCAGGAAGAAGGATGGCTGCACCAATATACTGAAAGTTTTAAAAACGACCCAGAGTATGTGGCTGTAGGATTGGCCCTGCAATTTATTGAGGAAATTCTTGAGATTATGGAGGCAAAGGGCATATCCCGCTCCCAGCTCGCAGAGCGTATGGGTGTATCTAGGGCGTATGTAACTAGACTTTTAGATGCTCCACCAAATCTGACGCTCAAGTCTATTTGTCAGGTAGCAATGGCGCTAGGAGCAAAACCAGAAGTCCATCTGGTGACGTCAGGGCAGCTCAGCACTAAGGACTTGAAGAAGTCTGTGAGTCACTAGTATTACAACCGCGGCAGGCATTATAGCTCTACCGCCCACTAGATCTTGGCACCAATCTCCCCAACACCTCTGTTGCCCGCAACCTCGGTGCAGCCGCGGCGCTGCTGGGAGATAGGGAGAAGGCCAAGGCATACTATTATCAGGCGCTGGAGGCCTGCGCAAAAATCCGCTTCCGGCCTGAGATAGCGCTAACGCGGCTACAGCTTGCGGAATTGCTGCTGGAGGAGGCGGGGGATATGCGGCGATCGCAAGGGCGAGGGGACCTCGCCCCTACGGATGTGGCGCTGGATGTAGGGGTCGGGTCTCCCGACCCAACGGCCTCAGTCCCAACGGCAGAAGACATCTATAGAGAGGCCATTGAGCATCTGGACTTCGCCATCGCGGAGTTCCAGGAGATGAAGATGGGGCCGTCGCTGGAGCGGGCGCTCAGGCATAAGGGGCTGTTGAAGGCATAGAGTGTCGGGCTTTTACTGATCATGCAGGTTAGGCTATGTAGTTCTATCATAGGATAAAGGAGGAGGAAGTATGACCACCAAAGAATATACCTGGGCCGACCTTGAGGCGGCCATCGGACAGGACTTCTCAGGGGGCGAAGAGGTTATCGCCGCCGAGACAGTAGAAAGGGCCGGCATCCGGCGTTTTTGTGAGATTCTCGAGCTGGGCTGTCCCCTCCATTGGGACGAGGGGGTAGCCAAAGCCCATGGCTACCGGGACTTGGTGCTCCCGGTAAGCGCCGTCAACTCCACCTACACTAATAGCGGTATCTGGAAGCCTGGCGAGCCTACCCGATGGGGTATCAAGGACGTCCATGCTATAGCCCAACGGGCGCCCTCCCGCAATGCGCCCGAGATGCCCGCGCCGCCAACCATAGGGTCATTCGCCACCGATATCGAGATCGAATACCTGCAACCGGTATGCGTGGGCGACCGGCTGACCCGCAAGGGGCAGAAGCTGGTCTCGGTGACCCTTCGGGAGACCAGCGTGGGCTATGGCGCTTTCACGGTGACTGAAGGATACATCTATAACCAGCGGGGCGAGCTCGTCGCTATCACGCGTAACGGCGGCTATCGCTACAACCCACATCCACCGGAGAAGCTGGCGGAGATGCGGCAGGGCGCACGCGAAGTAGCCGCGTCGCAGGCAGATGCCTCTTCCACTTCGAGCGGGAAAGCAGAGGTGACGGTAAGCCAGCCCCGGGCCGACTGGAGCCAGCAAATCTACTGGGAGGACGTGAACGAGGACGACGAGGTCCCTGGGGTGAGCCTGAACATCACCGTCCAGCGCCTGGTCATGGAGGCCGGCGCCAACCGGGACTTCGCTCCGATCCACCACGACACTGTTCTGACCCAGAGGCAGGGCGTGGAGGAGATGTATGCGAACAACATCTTCGTCCAGGCCATGTGGGAGCGCACGGTACGGGAGTACATCGGCGTTGGCGGACGCATCCGCAAGGTTGGGCCGTTCCGGATGCGCGTCTTCAACCAAGCCGGATATACCGTAACCACCAAGGGCAAAGTCACCCGCAAGTGGCAGGACAACGGTGAGAACTTCGTCGAGCTACAGATCTGGTCGGAGAACGACCGGGGCGTGAGCGTCGGTCCGGGTCCGGTCCTCGTGACCCTGCCCTCGCGCTCTAGGTAGGCACAGTCTATCAACGACAAATAGAAGGGCTTGGGCCAGCACTCCAAAGGATGAAAATAAGCTCATGGAGCCCGTTCCCTCCTGCCTAAGGCAGGTCAAAGGGACGGGCGGTGGAGCGCTGAAGCACAACGCCCTGAACGCGTCGGGCCGATACGATGAGGAAGTAGTGTGCGGCTTCCCTATATGATATGGCTACCCGTTACCAAGGGTGTGACCATTTGTTGTTGCGAATATCAGGCAGATACACCGATGTAGGGGCCGGGTCTCCCGGCCCAACGGCCTCAGTCCCAACGGCAGAAGACATCTATAAAAAGGCCATTGAGCGCCTGGACTTTGCCATCGCCGAGTTCCAGGAGATGAAGATGCAGCCATCGCTGGAGCGGGCGCTCAGGCATAAGGGACTGCTGAAGGCTTGAGTAACGACTAGATCTCGGCACCAAGCTTCTGGCGCTTTCTTTCCAGCCCGGTAAGGATTTTATACACCCGTTGTACATACTTATCGTCTGCGGTCACGTTGACGGGATGTTCCATAGCCAGCACTCTGCCATATGGAGTTAACTCAAGGCTGTGCCATCCTCCGCTGTAAACGCGCACCTCAAGACCTTCAAATAAGTAGGTACGCTCTGCTTGCACCTGATGGCCTCCAAGACCTATACGCACCAGGCCGGTCTCATCTCCCACCAGGCACATGCGGGACTCCCCGACCTGCCAGGTACGCAGCACCTTCGCTGCTAGAGAGACCGCTCGACCGGGAGTTAGGGACTTAGCTTCCTCTACTGTTACTGTAGCCAACTAAAAAGATCCATCCTATTCATAGTAACGTAAAATGTAGGGGCAGACCTGCGTGTCTGCCCTGGTTCTAACCCGATCATGCTAGAAATTATAGCTGCATTTACAGTCTTAGATCGTTAGATGGCGGTGATTAGGGCGTACACATAGGTACGCCCCTACCCTATACCGCCTGTGTATATTCTAATGTGCATCATCCGTCAAAGGGAGAGGCAACTTCAGGACAATATTACGGCGCAGTACGCTGTTCCTGTAGCTCGGGCTGGTGCACCTGTTGTTCTAACGATGTTGGAGGTTTAGGACGTCTGGCGAAATATATGAAGACCATGCTCAGCATGAGGGAGAAAATGAAGGACACAAAGGCCCAGTGGTAGCTTTTGGTCAAATCGAAAATCAAGCCTGCGAATATAGGCCCTAATACTGCGGCCGGCATCAGCAGAAACTGGATAATCCCGCCGATAGTGGCGAAGTATTTCCTGCCAAAATACTCTCCTCTCATAGCTGTCCATACCGGAATAGCTCCGCCGTATCCGATGGAGTAAACTGCCACGTAAGCCCAGATCTGGGTCATGTTTTTCACACCATCAAGGATGATTAGACCCAAGACCTGTAAGGCTATAGACACTATCAGGATATGTCTCTTATCGAAGTAATCACCCAGCCAGCCAAAACTGAAGCGGCCTATCAAGCTGAAAAAGACGGTCCCGGCAGCCACGTTCTTTGCCACGTCGAAGGAGAAACCCACGTCCTCCAGATAGGCCACCTGGTGAATGACCACTGAGGTCATGGCGACGGACCTGGTGGCGGAGCCAAGCAGCAGGAACCAGAACCCGGACGTAGCCAAAGCCTGGCGCACGGTGAAATCGTATTCGGGAAATTCTATTTTCGCTCCTGACCTCGGACGGTCATGGAGCGTATCGTGTGAAGCTCCGTTTGAAGACGGCGCGGATACTGCGGCGGTGGCTACTCCAACATCCTGCGTATCATCGGGCTTTATACCATCGGGGTACTGACCGTAGTCCTCCGGCTTTCGTCTTAAGACCATAGCTAATGGTAGGATGAAGACGAACATTCCTATTCCGACCCAGAAAGCGCTGCTCCTCCAGCCAATGGTCTCGATCAACCAGCCTAAGGTTGCGACCGTGGCGCCGCTGAAGCCTGCTCCGAGGGACCAAAAGGCGAAGGCCCTTGAGCGTTTCTTGATGAACCAGTTGGCGATAGCCGGCTGCGCCGCGTGACTGAACCCGGTGTTGTATCCGACTGATATTAGTCCAGCGAATACCATATAGAATACTATTAGGGCGCTTATCTGAAACGAGCCTATTGAGACAGAATTTATCTGGCTCATAGTAATAAAGCCTATGCCGGCAACTGTTGCGCCTACCATAGCCAGCCTGCGTGGGCCATATCTGTCCACCAGATAGCCTATGATGGGGGCCTCCAGGCCGCCTTCCACCCTGGATAAGGAGAAAGCGCCAGCGGTTAGCGCTCTGCTCCATCCGAACTCTGCCAAGATTTTGGGGAAAAACACGGGGAAACCGTAGAACCACACCCCAGCCCCGTAGACGTTCATCGTCGCTGCCGCAAGTACTATCCACCAACCATAAAAGACCTTCTTAGGCGCCCTTATAACTGCTCTCAAGACTTCACCTCTCCATCCAATCTCTAAGAAGAGCCTTTGTTCGCGTACCATCCTAATCCTAGAGAGGTCTTGAGTCAATATTTTGGCGGAATTGTCTGTAAATTGATGGTGCAGACAAAAAGGGTGCATCCCGACGGCTCGGGACACCCCTACAATGCTATTCCACGGCTAACTCTGAACTACCTTGCGGGCACGGCGCCTCCGGCGTCTACGGTCAGGCGCTCTTTTGGTGGGGCAGGCTTGGTGGCTAGGAAAGTCAGCAATATCGCGACTGCACCCGCTACTGCGAAAGATAGGAACGCTACGTTGTAGCTCTTGGTTGTATCGTACATAATTCCGGCAAAGATAGGTCCAATCAGAGTCCCCCAGATCTGCACCCACTGGTTTAGTCCCTGAATCGTGCCAAAGTGACGGCGACCAAAATACTCACCTCTCATAGAGGTCATTAGTGGACCTCCTCCGCCGTAAGCGGGCGAGTAGATGACCAGGAACAGCAGCACGTGCCAGATGGTAGTCGCGTTGATGAGCACGATGAGGCTGACAATGATCATGGCCAAAGTGCCCATAAGAAGGTATCGTTTGTCATATTTATCGCCCAGCCATCCCATGAGCATTCTACCGGGGATGCTCAAGATAGCGAGCAGACCCAGGAGGGCCGATGCCTCAGCCAGAGAGAAGCCACGGTCCACCAGGAGTGGTATCTGGTGTACCGCTATAGAGCTAACGGTCAACTGACGCATACCGAAAGCAAGGCCAAGCAGCCAGAAGGCGCGGGTCTTCATAGCCTGTGGTCCGGTAAAGTTTACCTCTATGTACCTTGTATTTCCAGTTGTCTCTCCTGTAGGCTGTACCCCAGCCTCGGCCGCCCTGGGATCATAGCTTTCTACAACGGTGTTTCCATCCGGGAGCATTCCGTATTTTTCGGGCTCCGATCTCATGATAAAGGCTGCCGGGAACCCAACAGCCATGATAGCCAGTCCAGCCGCAATATAACCTGCGTCAAGTCCGTAAGTAGTCACGATCCAGGCCAGCGCAGGCACAATCAGCCCGCCAAAACCAACTCCGGAGATTATTAGGCCGGTTGCAAATGTCCGGCGGCGTATGAACCACTTCCCTACCACAGTGGTTACCGAGTTGACTGCCCCTATGCCCGCGCCTGCCGAAATGAATACTAGGAAGTAGATATAGAAAGAAACCAGCGAGTCGACCTGTGTCAAAAGCAGGAACCCCACTCCCATAAGCAGGGTACCAATAAACATTGGTATTCGCGGCCCAAATTTGTCGACCAGCCATCCTCCTATAGGGCCGAAGAGACCGGTCTCCAATCTGGACACTGAGAAGGCTCCGGAGAGCGCTCCTCTGCTCCAGCCGAAGCGATCGATTAGCGGATTGAAGAATATGCTGAAGCCGTAAAGATATACTCCACCATATACTCCCAGGACCAGCGCTCCCATAGCGACGATCCACCAGCCGTAGAAAATGTTGAACTTTTTCAAAGGTACCTTCTCTTGTAATATATTTAACAGTTAAGAATGGCTAAATATTATATCTGGGGCTAATAAATGTCAATTTAGATCTCGTCAGGGTGTGACCTGATGTTGTAACAGAGAGCATAGAGGTATACTACAGAGCCAAAGGAGAGGCCACCTGTGAATTGCAAGCGAAAATTGACTGATAATGTTGCAACAACTCCTGGTCATACCCCCTTTGTCAAATAAAAGGGATGTGGCTGAGCAAAGCTGTAGGGGCGTCCCGATAGGTCGGGACGCCCCTACTTGGGTGTTCTATTCTAGATTATAGCTAGCCCCCGTTGTTCTTGGCCTTTAGAGCAGCTCTCACCTTGTCGGGGCTGAGAGGCAGCTCTCTTATTCTTATTCCGGTGGCATTGTACAGCGCGTTAGCGATTGCTGCTGGAGCGCCGAACCCTGGCGGCTCTGCCACGGCCTTGGCCCCGAAAGCGCCTTCCTTTGACCCAGTTTCTATCATTATAGTATCCATAGGCGGAATGTCAGGAGCTAGCGGAAGAAGGTATGTTGTCAGAGATGGGTTCATAGGCTTTCCATCATTAAACACGTAGTTCTCGTACAGGGCGCGACCAATGGCCTGTACTGCGCCACCCTCCATTTGCCCCTCTACAGAGTTGGGATTGATTGCGAAGCCCAGGTCCTGGGCCTGGGTGAACTTCAGCACCTTTATCATCCCAGTCTCTTTATCTACCTTTATCTCAACTATTACCTGGTTATAAATAGGAGCGAATGGCAGTTGTGAAAGGGCAGCCTGTCCCATTATAGATCCATACTTGGAAGTCGAGCTGAGTCTTGCGATCTCGGCAAGCGAGCGTCCCTTTTCCGGAGAGCCTTTTACCTGTACCCTCTCATTAACCACTTCGAGGTCATCTGTACTGGCCTCCAGAAGGTCAGCGGCAAAGCGAAGGACCTTGTCCTTGGCCTCTTGAGCGGCTTGTAGGACCGTTCGTCCGGCGCTGTAGACCACCCTACTTCCTCCCGTGGGGCCATTGAAGGGGGCTGAGTCGGTATCCTTCTTGGCCATTACCACTTTCTCAAAAGGGACTCCTATGGTCTCTGCTACTATCTGAGCGAGGCTAGTATCTGATCCTGCAATGTCCACGGTACCGGTCAGGATGCTTACCGTGCCATCTTCATTGAGAGATACGGTTGCAGTGGAGGGGCCGGTGCCGCTCTTCCAGTCGGAGAACGCGGTTCCTATGCCCCAGCCTTCCTCACCCTTTCTGCTGTCCCAGTTGCTGTTCTTTCTAGCAGCGTCAGCCATTTCTTTTAGGCCCATGCTGGGGATGATTTCCCCGGTAAGGGAGCGGTCACCCTCTTTCAGGAGGTTCTTCAGTCTGAAGTCGAGGGGGTCCATACCGATCTTCTCTGCAACCTCATCCATGTGGGACTCTACTGCAAAGACCATATCTGCGACGCCCGACGCTCGATATGAGCCGGCCCAGACTTTGTTAGTGTATACTGCGTAGGACTCCGCCTTGAAGTTCGGTATCATATATGGTCCCGTACTGTGTCCAACGCCAGAGCCCACCCCCGGGCCCAGGTAAGCGCCGGTGTCATAAACGGCGTGCACTTGTCGAGCCGTGATACTGCCGTCCTTCTTCACGCCGGTCTTTATGGTGGCTACACACTCTAAACGCGGCCCAATAGCCGTAAAGTTCTCCTCACGGGTGCTTATCATCTTAACCGGCTTGCCGCCGGTCTTCTCACTGAGGATCACGCAGAAATGCTCAAAAGAGCACCTGAGCTTGGCGCCAAATCCCCCACCAATCTCCAGAGGTATAACTTTTATCCGGTTCATGGGTATGTTAAGGGTCTCTGCCAGTGTGTTACGGATGGCGTAAGGTCCTTGAGTTGTGGTCCATACGGTCACCCTGCCGGAAGGCTCCACCTGGGCTGCACAGGCCATAGGCTCCATGTAGCCCTGGTTGATAGGCTGGCTTCGGTAGGTGCCCTCTACGACAAAGTCTGCCTCTGCGAAGCCCTTCTCTACCTCTCCACGCTCGGCTGTGAGTAGAGAGCAGATATTGCCCTTTCTCATGCCAGTGGAGCCTACGTACTCCTCGATCTTCTCGTGCACCAGAGGAGCGCCCTCTTTCATTGCTTCCAGAGGATCAAAGACTGCGGGTAGAAGCTCATACTCCACTTCTATTAGCGATACCGCGTATTCAGCTACATCTTCATCGATGGCTGCCACCGCGGCTATCGGCTCACCAACGAAGCGTACCCTGTCCCTTGCCATGAAGGAGCGATCACGGATTTGCCCCGTAGTGCCGTAGGGAACATCCGGCGCATCGTCAGCAGTCATAACTGCCTTTACACCGGGCACTTCCAAAGCCTTGCTGGTGTCGATCTTCTTAATCCTGGCGTGCGGATGAGGACTTGACAGTATTTTGCAGTAAAGCATACCTGGAAGATATATGTCTGAGCCGTAAATAGAGCGGCCTGTGGCCTTGTCCACTGCGTCTACCCTTGGCACTCTCTTGCCGACTACGGAATAAGTAGTAGCCATTTCCTGCCTCCTATCTTCGTGAACTATAAAAATTACCTTGAGAATAGCTTGGCGCTGTTGTTCGAGTCTGTTGATAACCACCGCCCGTCCCTTCGACCTGCCTGAGGCAGGAGGGAACGGGCTACACTAGCTCATTTTCATCCTTCGTGGGTGTCAGTCGCAACGCTCATGTACGATTACCTTGAATAACTGGTGGCGGCTGCCATAATGGCCTCCACCACCTTTGAGTAACCGGTACATCGACAGATATTGTTGCCTATTGCCATTCGTACTTCTTCTTCGGTGGGGTTAGGGTTCTCATTGAGCAATGCCGTGCCAGCCATTATCAGACCGGGGATGCAGAAGCCGCACTGGACCGCGCCGTGCTCAACAAAGGCTGCCTGTACCGGGTTGAGGGTTGTGCCGTTGGCTAAGCCCTCTATAGTGGTCACCTGCCTGCCGGCAGCATCCACCGCCAGGACCAAGCATGAGGTAACGGGCTTGCCATCCAGGAACATAGTGCAGGCGCCGCAGTCTCCCTCGTCGCACCCTTTCTTGCTTCCGGTTAACTGTAGGTCATCCCGCACCGTGTCTAGCAGGCTTCGATGTGGATAAACATATACTCTATGCTCTTCGTCGTTAATATTGAGATTTATAAGATGCTTATTCAAGATACTCTCCTAAAACTTGTCGTGAGCCTGTCTCCTAAAGCCCTATATTACCTGCTCTATGGCTATGGCCCTCTGCTTCTTGATGTCCATGCCATTTTTAGCCATGTCGAAAGCGTGTTTGGTGGCCCGCTTGGTCAACACCTCTACCATATCCTTACGGTATTCCGCTGGAGACCTGATGTCTCCTATGGGGTTTGATTCCTCGGCAGCAGCCATAGCCGCTTTGGCAATAAGGTCCTCTGTAAGCTCTTTGCCTCTCAGTATCGCCTCGGCCTTTTTAGCTCTGAATACTGTGGGGCCCACTGCTCCCAGGGCAATTCTGACATCCACACACACCCCGTCATCGGGGGCCAGGGTTATTACTGAGGCTACTCCTACAACGGAGATATCCATTTGGCTTCTGGGGCTGTGCTTTATGTAGATAGCTCCAGTCCTGGGCGCCGGAGTGGCAATTTGAAACTCAGTAACGATCTCACCTCGTTGTAGGGTATTGCGGCCAACGCCTGCAAACAATTCTTCGATGGGTATTACGCGCTCTCCGTTGGGGCCATAGATCTTTACTTTAGTTTCCAAGGCGACCATGGTTGGAGTAGTGTCGGCCGCGGGGGAGGCGTTGCAGGCGTTTCCTATATACGTTCCTAAGTTACGTATTTGGACGCCTCCTACGCTTATGGCTGCCGCTGACACGATACCAAAGCGCTGCTGCACTGTGGGATCTGCCTCCACCCTACCGTAAGTAGTTGTGGCTCCTATCCTGAGACCCCGGCTCTTGCTAAAGGAAAGATGGTCCAGGCTCTTGATCCTCTTGATGTTTACTACGTACTTGGGCTTCCAAAAGTGCTGTCTTGCTCTAACTATAAAGTCCGTACCACCGTTGAGAATACGCGCCGCGTCTCCGTACTTAACCAGAAGAGATGATGCGCTGCGAAGGGTGGTAGGCTCAAAGTACTCGAATGGTAACATACTCCTCCTCTTCTGAAGACAGGCTGTGGGCTAAGACCTATGCCCGTTAATCCTGCAAATTCTCACTCATGAAAATAGCTCCAGAGCTAGGGGTATTATACACGCCGACATTTCAGCCTGCAATTAAGCTATAAATATCAACATATCACGCCGGGGGATCTTTGGTTGCAGTTGTAGTTGTAGGGGCGCAAGGCCTTGCGCCCTCTATCAAGCTAGGGATTCCCAAAAGTCTATCTCTTCACGATCTGGTGTGCCAGTTACGTTATCGCGGTCAAAGGCCCATCTAAGAGGATTATCTACGATGTATTGTCTGATGCGATTTAGCTCTGAGTCGTTACGGATGATGTGCTCATAATAGTTGCGTTGCCAAACAGGAATGTCGGGTGTTCCTCGGAGCGCGTTGACTTCGCGTGTAACGGCTGATTTGTACCCTCTTACGAAAGCTCCAAGAGACCGTGGTGCGATATTAGACACGAACGTCTGTTGTAGGGGCGCAAGGCCTTGCGCCCTCGCTGCAATCCACACAATTCCGTGTATGTGATTAGGCATAACCACAAAGGAATCCAGACTGACCTCAGCACGCATTGCAGCGGAGGCAGTCCATTGCTGCACAGCAACGTCATAATACTCTGTGTCCTCGAACAGCCTTTCTCGCTGATACGTGCAGATAGTAATGAAATAAGCACCGGGCATTCGATAATCATAGCCTGGCAGCCGAATGGAGCGACGGTTATAAGGACGAGGATGCTCAGGCATTTTAATCTATCCTCTAGTGGTGAATATTACTGCTGTGGGCGCAAGGCCTTGCGCCCCTACAAGACTCGGTAAGTCCACCCTTGCAAATTAATATGCACCGACCCCTTAGAAAGGACCGGTGCATATTTTATAGCTATATACAGGATATGAGCTGTTACTCCAGCTTGCCTGCTTCCTCCTTGACGGAACGGCCTATACCCATTCTGCGGGCGACAATTACCTTGTCGATATTCTGGGTTCCGCCGGGGTGAACGGCTGTGATCGCGCTCCTCATGTAAAGCTCTATCCAGCGGTCTTCAGGGGACCATTGCTTGTCTCTAACCAGGGACATATACCCCATGACCTGCTGCATTACGCGAGCGTTTCTCAGGCCGCCCATTCTTCTGACATAGCGGAACTGAGAGCCATAATACTGGAGGTTCTGCCTGGTATGCCTCATCCAGAAGTTTCGCAGTCCGAAGAGCCTGCGTGGCTCATCGTTTAGGAATGCATCCGCTATCAGGTCTCTCTGGTCATTGTCCAGATTGGCGGTCTTGCAGAAATTGAAGAAATGTTCCAGGTAGCGGTTTTCTCCTACGTCGCCGCCGCCGCCGTGCTCTATCTCCATCGCGGTTGAGGATACTTGCCAGCCCTTGTTTTCACCGCCCACCAGGTTGTCAGAACGGACTCTCACATCCTCAAAGAAGACGCTGTTATTGTGATCACCGACGCCTCCGGTGCTTAGAATGTTCAGAGGCTGGATAGTTATGCCCGGCGCGTCGGTGGGAATCATGATCCAGCTCAAGTTCTGGTGCCTGGGTCCCTTGGGGTCTGTGAGCACCAGCGTCCAAAACTGGTCTGGCTTACGGTCGCTTCCCACGAAGGTCTTGGAGCCGTTGATAACATATTCATCGCCGTCTCTGACCGCTAACGTCTTGGCGCTGGCGAGGTCAGTGCCGCCGTGAGGCTCCGTAAGCAGGATCCAGGTCTGGACCTGACCGTTCAGTATCGGTGGCAGCATGCGCTTCCTCTGCTCGTCTGTACCCCAGACCAGGATGGAAGGTCCATAGATCCCGCCGGCATCGCCGAAGGATAGGTTAAGCTTCTCCAGCTCTTCATCGATGACTATGGCGTGGTCTACGGTCAGTCCACCGCCGCCATGCTCTTTGGGGAAGGTTGGCGCAAGCCAGCCTTTGCTGCCCAAGCTCTTCTGTATTTCTCTTCTTTTCTGGTAATCAGAATCAGGGTAGTCCCGCCAGTCTGGGGAATACACCAAGTCCTTGGGGACTATCTTATCGAGGTGCTCTTTTACCTCTTTGCGGAAAGCTGCCATTTCAGAGCTGTCTTGACTCGTGAAGTCCAAGTGTTACCTCCTTTTTCCCATCTTAGGGTTGTCCTAAGTTTCCTACGCTATCTTATCCTTGGTTGTCTTTGTTGTACCACTGTAGAGAGATGATGTCAAGGAAACCGACGATGATATAATTTACCCACCCTGGCTAACCGCGTCTTGCCCGACAAAGTGATAAAGCATATGTACGGCATGGTCACTTATATGCTATACTTTGGAATCTTATTGGCAAGGAAGGAGTGATATGGCAGACGAACCGATTCCGGACGTATATGTAGACCAAATGCGATCGACCGTGGGCGTATTCGGGGTCAACATAACGTTTGGGCTGAATGAGCCGCATCCAACTAGCGCTGGCCCTAGGATGGCTACTGAGAGGGTGATACTACGCATGAGCTTAGAGCACGCTAAAGTGGTGGCGATGATGTTAAGAAGGCAACTAAAGAAGTATGAACAGGAAACTGGAACAACGATTGAATTGCCTTCAAATGTTTATACGGGCTTAGGAATCGCTCAAGAAGATTGGTAGGTAGGATATATGCCTGCCGATCTCTCGTGGATAATAGCCCAAGTAAGGGCAGAAGCGTATAATATAACTGTACACGGTTATGAAGAAATAGATAATGACGGCATTACTGTGGAGATGCTTGAAGAAGCAATATGCCATGATATGCCTGAAGTCATAGAAGATTATCCGACCGACCCACGTGGGGCTTGCTGTCTTATACTGGCTCGGACTTCGAGCAATATGTCAATTCACGTGGTTATCGGTTATGCTGGGCATGCTCCAGGCATAATAACCGTTTACTTACCTGATCCTACCAAGTGGATGGAGGGATTCCGCAGAAGGAGATAAAAATTAAAATGGCAACACATAATTGTGGAGGCACTCTACGCAACGCTAGAGTACAAGTAAACAAAAGGGTAGGAGCTTTGCAGTTCATTACAAGCGTTCCTGGGATGCGTTGTATGCGTTGCTCAGAGACAGTAATAAGTCGTGATATAGCTAGACAACTAGACGATTTACCTCAACTACTTACTGGTCATTGGCGGACTACTCGCACGCGTGGTAGGCTCCTTAGTTATGAAATTCCTACCATCATTGCTAGTGAAGCCACTACTACGTCTCAACAAATGGACACTTCTACAACAAGACTATCTTTGTCATATTCCCATGACTAGGCGACAAAACACGAAGATACTAGAATGTCTCTATCGCCTCTGTGTTTTGAGGAGGCGATAGAGAAGCTGGCTAATGCTTCTAGCAAAAGGATTTTCTGGCTGAGGAGTCTGGCAATACCACAACATACGAGATGAACCTGACTCATCAGCGTACCAAACCTGTATGCCCCATAGATAAGCAAGATACACCGTCGTTTGTCGGTGTATCTTGCTTATCTATATGAAGAATGCGGACTTTTACTCCAGCTTACCCGCCGCTTCCTTAATCGAACGGCCTACCCCCATCCTTCGGGATATGATCACCTTGTCGATATTCTGACTCCCGCCTGGGTGGATGCGTGTTACGGAGTTTCTCATAAAAAGCTCCATCCAGCGGTCTTCGGGCGCCCATTGCTTGTCACTGATTATCGCCATGTAGCCCATGACCTGCTGCATTAGGCGAGCGTTTCTCAGGTCGCCCATCCTCTTAATGTAGCGGAACTGAGACCCATCGTAGCCAAGGTCCAGTTTGGCCTGCCTCTTCCAGAAGTTTCGCAGGCCAAAGAGTCGTTTTATATCACCATTGATGTATATGTCCGCCAGCAGGTCTTTAGCATCCGGGTCGAGGTCAGCGGTCTTGCAGAAGCTAAGGAAATGCTCGAGTTCGCGGTCTCTTCCCACGTCACCGTCGCCACCGTGCTCGATCTCCATGGCGGTGTTGGCTACTTTCCAGCCATTGTTCTCACCACCGACCAGGTTGTCTGCGGCGACACGCACGTCTTCAAAGAACACGCTGTTGTTGTGGCTGCCGACTCCGGCGGTGCTTAGAATATTGAGGGGCTGGATAGTTATTCCAGGGCGGTCCGCCGGTACCAAGATCCAGCCGAGGTTCTGGTGCCTGGGACCCTGGGGATCTGTCATTACTATCATCCAGAACTGGTCGGGTACGTCATCGCCGCCAACAAAGGTCTTGGAGCCGTTGATAACGTATTCATCGCCGTCTCGGATCGCCTGGGTCTTGGCGCTGGCAAGGTCGGTGCCGCCATGAGGCTCAGTAAGCAGTCTCCAAGTCCGGACTTGACCGGTTAACATAGGAGGAAGCATACGCTTCTTCTGCTCGTCCGTGCCCCAAACTATGATGGATGGCCCGGCTATTCCACCGCGCTCGCCCAGGCTTATATTGAACTCGTCAGTCTCTTCCTCGATAACGATGGCATGTTCGGCAGTCAGGCCGCCGCCACCGTATTCTTTAGGCCAGGTTGGGCACAGCCAGCCTTTGCTGCCCAGCTTTCTGATTATCTCGTCCCTTCTCACATGCTCGGCTTTGGAGTAGTCCCGCCAGTCCGGGGAATACACCATATCCTTGGGCACTATCTCTTCGAGAAATGCTCTTACCTCTTTACGGAAAGCCGCCATTTCGGCGCTATCTTGACTCGTGAAGTCCAAGTGTTATCCTCCTTTTATAAACCTTAAATTACCGATTATCAACCTTTAGTTTTTAATGCCTTTGTTTTACCACTTTAGGACGGTTAGAGTCAAGGAATCGGATCGATGTGGAATAGTGGTCTCATGGTTGTTAAAATAGCAATAGACAAATGAGGGATTTGGAGAGCCGCGAGGCGAGAACCCTGAAAGGAATACGATGGACTTTCGATTGAATGAGCAGGAGGGCATGCTCCAGGAGGTCGCCAGACGCTTCGCAGACCGTATGGTGCGTCCGCTTGCCCTCGACTTGGAGCGGGGAGCGCCGTTTCCGCATGACATGGTACAACAGGCTGGACGCCTGGGCTATCTGGGCCTCCCCTATCCGCGGTCGCTTGGTGGGGCCGATGTTGGTTATCAGGGTCTTGGCCTGGTGGTCGAGCAGCTCGCCGAAGCCTCGATGGCTATGGCGGCGATAGTCTCAGTCCATCACCTGGCGACAGAGACCCTCTTTCGATTTGGCACGGAGGAGCAACAGGCCCGTCTTTTGCTTCCTCTAGCATCCGGAGGTGGGCTCGGCTGCTTCTCCTTTACCGAAGCCGCGACCGGCTCGAATCCAGCCGAGATCACGACCACCGCGACAAAGACCGGGAAGGGATGGACCATCAACGGTCAGAAAGCTTTTATCAGTCTGGGTACGGTGGCATCGTTGTGCATCGTTTTCGCACAGGTCGAGTCCAGCGGCCTGGGGGCCTTTGCCGTGGAGCTTCCTGCTGCGGGCTTTGAGTTTGGCCCGATATTAGAGATGATGGGTGGAAAAGGTCTGCCCACCGCGCCCGCTGTTCTCACAGATGTGTTCGTTTCTGATCGTAACCGGTTGGGTGAGCCAGGTCAGGGCTTTGATATCCTTCTGGACGTCATCACGACCGGGAAGCTATGTGTTGCGCATCAAGCTGTTGGCATAGCCCAGCGGGCCCTGGACCTGGCGCGAGATTATGCTTCTCAGCGACAGTCGCATGGCGCCTCCATCGACCAATTGCCCAGCATCCAGTCGCTAATGGCGGAGATGGCGGTGCGGGTAGAGTCGGCCCGCTGGCTGGCCTACCGCTGTATGGCTGCATGGGGCGATGGAAGCGGGTCCCGTTACGACGCAGCGCTGGCCAAGCTGTATTGCTCCCGTGCGGCAGTTGAGACGACAAGCATGGCGATGCAGGTCCATGGGGCCTACGGGTACCTGGAAACAAGCGAGATATCCCGCCTTTATAAGGACGCCAAGCTTACGGAGATTTACGAAGGTGTGTCGGAGATCCAGCAGGCCATTATCGCCAATAGACTGCTCCGACCGGCGAGACAATGACAAAGCAACGCGTACTTTTCATCTGTACTCACAACTCCGCTCGCAGCCAGATGGCCGAGGCCCTGCTGCGGCATTTGTACGGCGATCGATATGAGGCGTACAGCGCTGGTACTGAAGCCACCGGCGTGCGCCCTCTGTCCATACGCGCTATGAATGATCTGGACATCGATATCTCCAAACAGGGTAGCAAGACTCTGAATCAATATCTCGAGCAGCCCTGGGATTACGTGATTACGGTCTGCGACGAGGCTAACGAGGCCTGTCCTGTATTCCCAGGCGGGGCGCAACGGCTCCACTGGTCATTTCCTGACCCGTCAACAGTATCAGGGACTGAAGAAGAACAGTTGGCCGTGTATCGACAGGTGCGGGATGCGATCCGTAACCGTATAGAGGAATTTGCTGTGAATGAGAGACCAACCCCTTGACATTCCAGTTACTGGAACCTTTACAATCCTATTAGGTTTAGTTAAGGAGAGACATCTATGGAGGCTATGACCATCGGCGCGCTAGGGAAGGCTACCGGCATCGCGCCCAAGACTGTACGTTTCTACGAGGAAAAGGGTTTGCTTCCGAGACCGTCCCGAACTCTGAGTGCGATAACTGCTGGTAACATAAAAGGCAGTAGTGGGTAATTCCACTACTCCACCTGCTTTGGTGTATAGTGTATTTATATCTCAGTAAGAAATAAGAAAGGAGGTAATTCTTTATGTGCACAGATTGTGGTTGCGAGACTCCAGAACCTGAAGATGAAGAAAAACCAAAGCCATAAAGGCTAGAATAAGCTGAGAGAATAAATGTACATTTATTCTCTCAGTTCTTTTATTAATACTCCCCAAAGTAGGGGAGTTCCGGTTGTAATCAGCCTAGCATGCTCTCAGTTTACGGAACGGAGCTATCAACCTCTTATCCACTTTGAAGTATAAGGACAGGCTCAGGAGAAGATATATTTCGTCCTTAAAAAGCTAACCCGCTATGCTTTAGAGACCCGAATGATCCTCTCAAGCCCAGCCATCACATCGTAGAAGTCCTCGAAGGGTATGTATGATACTTTGTTCTCGCTGCATTTGTTGGCCAGGTTGCCCCTTGCGAAGATGAAGTCCGACCGGCGGGCGGCTGGAAAGTCAGGAAAGCCGTCTCCTATGTAGGCCACGGCGCTGACCCTCTCTCGCAGACGCTCAACCGTCCACTCCTTTAGGTCCAGGCCCGACACCACGCCATTGTTGTTCACGTCAGGATAGGTTATGCGCAGGCGGCCTCTGGCGAAGCGGGCGCTGCCGCATACCAGTTCCGGCACTTTAATGCCTGCCTCCTTCAAAACAGCGCGTATGTAAAAGTCCAGCCCAACACTGGCGATTATAAGATGTATGCTCTTCTCCCGGCAGAACTCCACGAACTCGGGGAAGCCAGACCTGATCTTAGCCTCGGTATGAACATAGTCCAGTAGTTGGCGTTTAGTGGCCCGCACCGCCTCGAACTGCCGCTTCAGAGATTCCTCCAGAGGAAGCTTGCCATCCAAGTATTCGTGGTATGAGCGCTGCCAATCTCCTACAGCATAGGCTGTTAGCATCGCAACAGCTACATCATCGTCAGTTATCGTACCGTCAAAGTCGCATATTATACCGAGGGTGTTAGATGTCTGCTTAATATCGTGGGACATTGAGTTCTTTCTGTGAGGGGTATGGTCTGAGATCATACCATGATTCTAAGTAAGGTCATAGGTTATTGCAAATACGGGACTCCTTTCTCCTTGAACTGCGGCTCACGCTGCCTTATACTTCCTCTACTTGTGTAATTTATTTCAAAGGTTGTGCTATGGCCTTTAAGGATTTGAAAGATTTCCTGTCTTTTCTGGACAAGAAGGGACAGCTAAAACGTATCAAGACCCAGGTGGACCCTGACTTAGAGATCACCGAGATAACGGACCGCGTCTGCAAGGCGGAGAAGGGGAATGTGGCCCTGCTTTTTGAGAACGTAAGCGGGTCGTCTATTCCCGTGCTCATGAACATGTACGGCAGCGAGGAGCGGATGTCCTGGGCCTTGGGCGTGGACCGGCTGGATGAGCTGGGCGAGCGCGTGGCAGGTCTGCTTAAGATGGACCCGCCGGGTGGAATAATGGATGGTCTTAGACGGCTGAGCCAGCTTAGCGAGGTGGCCCGCTTCCGCCCCAAGCTTGTTTCCGACGCGCCCTGCCAGGAGATCGTTGAGACGAAGGAGCCGTCGGTAGCGGATATCCCAATCCTTAAGTGCTGGCCGCAGGATGGAGGTAAGTACATTACCCTTCCTCTCGTGATAACCCGGGACCCGGAGAACGGCAGGCGCAACGTCGGTATGTACCGGCTTCAGGTATATGATGATCGCACTCTGGGAATGCACTGGCACATCCATAAAGTGGGCGCAGAGCACTACCGCCATGGCGAGGCCAAGTCTCAACGGCTGGAGGTGGCCGTAGCTATAGGAGGTGATCCGGCTACTATTTTTACCGGCAGCGCTCCGTTGCCTCCTATGGTCGACGAGTTTGTGTTTGGCGGCTGGCTCAGAAAGTCGCGGATCGAGCTTGTGAAGGCCAAGACCGTGGACCTGGAGGTGCCGGCCCACGCGGAGATCATCCTGGAGGGCTACGTAGATCCGGAGGAGCGCCGCACCGAGGGGCCATTTGGCGATCACACCGGCTACTATTCTCTACCTGACGAATACCCGGTCTTCCATCTGACCGCGGTGACCAGGCGCAGGCGCCCGATCTATCCCTCCATTGTCGTGGGTAAGCCTCCCATGGAGGACTGCTACATGGGCAAGGCTACGGAACGCATCTTCTTGCCAATCATAAAGATGATCCATCCGGAGATAGTAGACCTGAACATGCCCTACGAGGGCGTCTTTCATAACCTGGTCATCGTCTCTATGAAGAAGTCTTATCCGGGACAGACCAGAAAGGTCATGTACGGGCTGTGGGGAATGGGACTGATGAGCTTAACCAAGATGATGGTAGTAGTGGACGCCGACGTTGACGTGAGCGATCTGAGAGAGGTGTTGTTCAGGGTGACTAACAACGTAGACCCCAAGCGTGACTTTGTTATTGTGGAAGGCCCACTGGACGCTCTGGACCATTCATCTCCTATGTCCCACTATGGATCAAAGGTAGGAATAGACGCCACGAAGAAAGGGCCGCTGGACGGCCACACCAGGATATGGCCGGACGATATAGTCATGGATAAGGATGTGGTCGAGAGAGTAAATAGAAAATGGCGGGAGTTGGGCATTGATATTGGCTAGAAAATATAATATTCCAGCCGGGAGGGCGTTGCCTGAGGCTCTCGAAGCATGTCCTGAGCTACGTCGAAGGAGCACCGCCCGTGTCCTTTCGAGAACCTCAAGGAACGGGCTTCGTTGGATCATTGTTATCCTTCGTGTGTGCCCCGACAAGTCAGGGCATGGCCGATTGGCTAGAAAGATAAAGCTACTCATGGTTCCCTTCGACCTCGCTCAGGGTAAACTAAGCTCACCACGAGCGGAAGCTGGAGGAGGTTGGCCTTGACCTTGGTTAACAAGACCGCTGCTCTACTGGAGAACGTGCGAATAGAGCAGTCGCTGTTCACGCTGCCCTTCGCGTACCTTGGGATGGTGCTTGCGTCCGGCGGCCTACCCACGCTGCACGATTTCCTCTGGATCACCGTTGCGATGGTAGCGGCGCGCAGCTATGGCATGAACATGAACCGTCTGGTGGACTACAAGTATGATGCTGCGAATCCCCTGACTATGGACCGCCCCTTGGTCCAGGGCAGGTTGAGTTTCAAAGAGGTCATCGGTGTAAATGTAGTCTGCATAGGAGTCCTGCTGCTCGCCGCGTGGCAGCTCAATCCCTTATGCGTGAAGCTATTTCCCATAGCGCTAGTTATTCTTACTTTTTTTACCTTCCTCAAGCGCTACACCTGGGCATATAACTTTACCATTGGCCTGTCTGGCAGTGGCGCGCCTATGGGCGCCTGGTTTGGCGTGACTGGCGAGTTGGCCTGGGAGCCTGTGATACTGGGGCTGGCGGTACTCTTCTGGATGTCAGGATTTGACATAATGCGGGATTGCGGAGGTGTTGACTTTGACTTAGCCAACGGACTTAAGTCCGTGCCGGCGCAATTTGGCATACCGACCGCGCTGGCGCTATCGACTCTATGTCATGTAATGGTGGTAGTCCTTCTGACGGCCTTAGGAATAAGATTAGGGTTATCGTGGCCTTACTGGGTTGGGCTTAGCATAGCTGCGGCCCTTCTGGCCTATGAGCACATTTTGGTGAGGCCGGATAATCTTTCTAAAATCGACACGGCCTTCTTCAATGTAAACGCCGTTCTTTCCTCGGTGTTCTTCCTCTTTGCTTTTGGGAGTCTGTATATACATTAATTCCCATTATCTATTCGTAATTGACACGCCGTTTTAGCGAAGGATACAATTATGCCAGCTTTATTTGAAATATCACTGGCTATAGTAATTTCTGAGGGGGTATGATTGAATTATGCCTAGCAACAGCAAACAAGAATGGATGGACAATGTTTATAATCCGGGAGTGCAGCGTAACCCTGAGCGAGAGCCTAAGTTTGAGAGCACATCCGGGCACACTTTTGATCCTCTATATACCCCGGAGGATGTAGCGGATATAGATTACAGCGAGAAGATTGGCTACCCCGGCGAGTATCCTTTTACCAGAGGTGTGCAGCCTACCATGTATCGTGGCCGCTTGTGGACGATGCGGCAGTACGCAGGCTTCGCCTCTGCCGAGGAGAGCAACAAACGCTACCGTTTCCTTCTGGAGCAGGGCCAGACCGGCCTTAGCGTGGCCTTTGACCTGCCTACCCAGATCGGCTATGACTCAGACGACCCTATGGCGGAGGGAGAGGTAGGGCAGGTTGGCGTGCCCATAGACAGTCTTAGGGATATGGAGATCCTGTTTGATCAGATCCCTCTCGACAAAGTCAGCACCTCTATGACCATAAACGCCACCGCGCCAATACTTCTGGCCTTTTATCTGGCCCTGGGCAGGCGTCAGGGCTGTGATCTTAACAAGCTGGACGGCACAGTCCAGAACGACATCTTGAAAGAGTACATAGCCAGAGGCACTTACATATTTCCTCCTAAAGCCTCTATGCGTCTTGTAACTGATACCTTCAAGTTTTGCAGCGAAAACGCCAAGTCCTGGAACACTATCAACATCAGCGGCTACCATATGCGAGAGGCCGGCTGCACTGCGGCTCAAGAGATAGGCTTTACCCTCAGCAACGGTATCGCCTACGTGCAAGCAGCCCTCGACGCCGGCCTGGACATCGACGAGTTCGCTGGGAGAATAGCTTTCTTTTTCGTGTCTCAAAGCAATCTGCTGGAAGAGGTAGCCAAGTTCAGAGCGGCCAGGCGGATGTGGGCTAAGATAGCAAGAGAGCGCTTCAAGGCGAAGAACCCAAGATCGTGGATGCTCCGCTTCCACACCCAGACGGCTGGAGTCAGCCTGACGGCGCAGCAGCCGATCAACAACATCATGAGGACTACATTACAGGCCCTTGCTGCCGTCCTCGGCGGCACGCAATCACTGCACACAAACTCCTGGGACGAGGCGCTCTCTCTACCCAGCGAAGAGGCGGTGCAGGTGGCTCTGAGGACACAACAAGTTATCGCCTTCGAAAGCGGCTCGGCTGATGTCGTAGACCCACTGGCAGGCTCCTACTACATAGAAAAGCTGACCGATACCCTGGAAGAGCAGGCCCAGTATTATATCGATAAGATCGACAGCATGGGCGGCTCAATCGAGGCCATTGAAGAGGGCTACATTCAGAGAGAGATCCAAGAGGCTGCTTACAAATTCCAAAAAGAGATTGAGGACGAGAAGCGCGTAATCGTGGGTGTGAACCGCTTTACAGGCTCTGAAGGCGGCATAGGTAAATTGTTCAGGGTAGATAGGTCCTGGGAGGAGAAGCAGAGAGAACGACTACGCCAGGTGAAGGCGGAGCGTGACGGGGTGGCAGCCGCGACCGCGCTGCGAAATCTGGAGGCTGTGGCTAGAGGCGACGGCAACACCACCGCAGCTTTCCTGGAATGTGTCGATAACTACTGCACAATTGGAGAGATCTGCGGCTCCTTGAGAGAGATATTCGGCGAGATGAAACAGTCGGTAGTGATATAGAATAGATATGAGAAGGAACAGCACCCCAGGCTGAAGCCTGGGGCATAAGGTTGGGATGCCGCAAGCTTATGATTATTAACAACTTAATCCGGTAATGGCAGTTGGTGGTAGAGACCTACTCTCACTCCCTCAATCCCTCCCGCTAGGGAGGGAGAAATGGTCCCCTCTCCCTCGATGGGAGCCTGTCCTGAGGCTCTCGAAGGGAGGGCTAGAGTGAGGGTGAATCGCGGCTCACCACCTATGTATATGAGGTAGGCAGAAGGAGAAGAAGATGATAAAAGGACTGGACCACGTAGCCATCGCGGTAAAGGACCTGGACGAGACTTTGAAATTCTACCTGGATACTTTTGGCTTTAATGGTAATGAGGTAGAGCATGAGACAGTGGAGGAGCAGGGAGTCAAGGCTTGCCTGATACCTCTTGGCAATTGCTATTTGGAGCTGCTCGAGCCACTCGGCCCGGAGACAACGGTGGGACGCTTCATAGCCAGAGAGGGTGAGAAGCTGCACCACATCTGCTTTGAAAGCGATGATGTTCAGGCAGAGCTGACCAGGGTAGCAAATCTGGGACTAGACCTTATCGATAAGACCCCTCGCAGGGGTCTTGCCGGAATGATTGGCTTCTTGCACCCGCGCTCGACTCGAGGAATACTCATCGAGTTGGTACAGAAGGTAACGCATGAGGGAGGCGTCGTGGCGGCAACTGTTGAGGGTCGTAGAATACGTATCCTCATAGCCAAACCTGGACTGGATGGCCACGATAGGGGCGCCAAAGTGGTTGCCAGGGCGCTCAGAGACGCGGGGATGGAGGTAATTTACACCGGCATCAGGCAAAGCCCTGATATGATCACAGAGGCAGCTTTGCAAGAGGACGTAGATGCCATAGGTCTGAGCATTCTTTCCGGCGCCCACATGGAGCTATGTCCAAGATTGCTGAATCTTATGAAGCAAAAAGGCCTTGAGGATATACCATTATTCCTCGGTGGAATAATCCCCGACGAAGATATACCTGTACTACAGAAAATGGGGATTAAGGGCATATTCGGCCCCGGGACGCCTACCAGCAAGATTATAGAATTCGTTAAGTCTCTACCTATAAAGAGGTAACATGCAACCTTCGACCCTTCGTCCTTCCGTGGAAAGCTCAGGACAGGCCCTTCGACAAGGGCGAGGCGACCCCGCCCCTACAGGACGGGCTGGCTCTCGCCAGGATTTAATAAAAGGTGTGCTGGAGGGAGACCGCAGGTTAATGTCCAGGCTCATGACCCTGGTGGAGAACGGTGAGCCTTCAGCTATTAGCTCGATCCAGGAGTTATTTCCCTATACTGGCAAGGCCGTTACCGTCGGCATAACAGGTCCCCCAGGAGCCGGCAAGAGCACTCTGGTGAACCAGTTGGCCAAGGAGTTCCGAAGACGCGATAAGACTGTCGGTATTATTGCCGTGGACCCATCCAGCCCCTTCACCCAGGGAGCTATCTTAGGCGATAGGGTCCGGATGCAGGAGCTTATAGGCGACCCTGAGATATTTGTGCGCAGCATGGCCAGCCGCGGCGCGATGGGTGGACTCTCGGATACCACCATTGATGTGATAGCCTTGTTAGACGCCTTTGGTAAAGACATCATACTGGTTGAGACCGTCGGAGTAGGCCAGGATGAAGTAGAGGTTATGCGGGCTGTGCAGACCGTCATTGTAGTTGGCATACCCGGCAGTGGTGACGCTATCCAGGCCCTTAAGGCAGGCATACTGGAGATCGCCAACATCTACGTGGTCAACAAAGCAGATCGAGAGGGCGCTGATCAGGCAGTGTCGTATCTAAAACAGCTCCTATCTCTTGAGCCGAAGAAGGCTAAGTCCGAGTGGCGCACTCCAGTGCTCAAGACCGTCGCACTGGCGGGCGAAGGAGTGCCGGAGCTAACAAATGCTATAGAGAAGCACCACGCTTATCTGACCAGCACCGGTAAAGGGCAGGAGGAGGAAGCAGCCAGGATAAAGCATCAGGTGATGACCCTTGCCCAGCGAGAGCTGTACTCTCGGTTAAGCCGTTCTAAAAGAATAAAAGAGGTTCTGGCGGAAAAAGTGGAAGCTATACTCAAGCGAGAGACTGATCCGTACAGCAGCGCAAAGGAGTTGGCGGATCTGGCGGTGGAGGCAGAGAGTCCCGTTTATAGCGGGTGATGTTCCTTACTGTCATTCTGAGGAGCGAAGCGACGAAGAATCTCTTTGGCTAAGGAATGGCCTGGTGAAAAAGATTCTTCGCTTTGTCTTTGAGTGTTCCTTATTCCATGAATTTTGGTCAACTTATTCTTAACCTTCAAAAGCACCTAAGAGAGGAAGAATTTTAATGCTAAGATCTATCGCAGATGCCCACCCTTTCACCAATGAGGCCGGTAAGGTTATCGCGGAGTTATTTGGCAATGCGACCACGGGTCATCTTGAACTGAGCCTCGCTCTCATCACCTTACCGCCGCAGACAGCGAATCATCCTGAAAGGAATGAGTTCATAGAAGTGCTAATCCCTGTCGAAGGTCAGGGATTTATCTCAGTAGATGGCAGTGTGACTGAAATCAGTTCAGGGCTCTGTGAATTAGTCCCACCTAACGCAACCTTCATCGTTAGTAATAACAGTGCCGACAGGAGTTTTGTGTATTGGTCTTTTTGTGTTCCAGGTTTTCGACCGCAACTCTCCAATCGGGTTGTCCAATAAAAGTAAGCTTCGCAGTCATTAGAGTATTTGTTCAGAATGACAGTATAAAGGTATTTGCGAGAGCAGCGTTCGTTCCTTTAAACAGTTTACAAACAACAAGGCCGCCACGATGGCGGCCTTGTTGTTTTGCTGACGCTTGCTCCTGAAAACTAGTTACAAATCACGGAGTCTCGAATGACCAGGTGGTGGACCACGCTACTGGTATGCCATCCCCTTGTACTCTTGGACGCACTCTCCAGTAATACTGGGTCTCTGACTCAAGACGGGCGTTAGGCGCTATAGTATAGCTGTTGGGAGGCGAGGTTACGCCTCCGTGTCTAAGCTCCCAGTATACCGATGCTATAGCTGTTGCCGGATTGGTGTTGAAAGACGGGTCTTTGCTAAGCTGTACCTCATAATAAAAGATCGCCGGATCGCTGTTGCTCCAAACAACTGTTGGCGTGCGGCTTGATACCGTTGACCCATCGCTCGGCTGTACCGGCGATATAGTAGTGCTGCTTGGAGGAGGCGTCTTGAATCTAGCGGGCGGCGACCAGCCGCTCCAGGAAGCATTGTCTGCGTCAATTGATACAGTGGCGGTGGAGCTTCTCATCTGCCAGGTATAGGTCATTCCGGGGAGCATGCCATACCACTGCGGCGGCGCTGGTATGGTGAAGCCGGTGAACGCGCTGCCAAAGATGAGGTCCACTCCTGGGCCGTCGTTGCTGGCGGGCGTAACCCTAAGATGTACCTGCCTCGTACCTTCAGGTATGCTCCATACCAGGTCCGAGCCTAAGGTCACAGTAGAGCCGTCGCCCGGCCATAAAGCGGCCGGCGTATTCATGAAACCGCTCGCCTTGGGCATGTCTTTTAGAGCCTGGTAAGCTGGATTAAATCCGGAGCTGTTCAATATGGAAAAGAAGCGTACCTGCTCACAGGCAGGACGCCAGGGGTCTCTGGCCATATCGAAGTTGAACATGAACATAGGCCCCATCCAGGGCCAGTTGGCCTCCGCATACTGGTAGGCGCCTAATAGGTTATCGGCCTGGGCCTGGCTGCTCACCTTGAGGCGGTTGAAGTATGAGCCGAGGTCACAGCTTAGGCCGTACTCGGCGGGGTCAACCAGCCAGCCAAACTCCGTTGCCCACAGTGGCTTATCGACCTTTGCCCACGCCTCTACCATGCCGCGCTGCTCCTCTGCGCGACGGAAGAATAGGCCCACGTCGTTACGCGCGACTGATGATGGAGTGTCGTATCTATACGGGCCGCCGTAGGGGTGAGTCCCAACAGCGTCAAGATAAGCCCCGTAGCCGTCGGAAGGACTGTGGTCTTGGTTTGGGTCGAATAGCTTGGCTAAAAAGTATAGGTCGCCCATCACTGGCCCAGACGTGTTGTCGCCGGCGGTGGAAAGGCCGCCTGTAACTACGGTCACGTTAGGGTCTACGCTCTTTACTCTCGGGTAAAGGGCTTTAAGCATCTCGCCATAGCGTATAGGGTCTGGGTCCATGCCTCCCCACTCATAGAAAAGGTTCGGCTCGTTCCAGATCTCATAGGCATGCACCCGCCCTTTGAGATGCTGTGCCAGCTCGCCCATGAAGGCCGCCAGGGTATTCGGATCGCTTGGCGGGGCATTCTGGCTGCCCGGCCTGCTCGAGGCCCAGTCCGGGGTGTCATCCACTCTGATTAGGAGCTTGAAGCCCTGTGATACCGCCCGGTTTACGGTGGAGTCTATTCGATTAAATTGATAGCTTCCTCGGGATGGTTCTAGCTCCTTCCAACTGACGCTCAGCTTCATCCAGTTGAACCCCATCGCTTTTACCGAGTCCAAACGTTCCCATCCGCCGTTTACTCCATATCCAATGCGAGAATTTGGTCCGGCATGGGATTGGGATGGCTGTGCGGTGATCAGGAATAACGAGATGATAAGAAGGAGCGTGAGTTGAGCCAGACTTATCTTTGGGCGTGAAGAACTGCGTTTGATTTTCTGAAGAAGTGATTTTATGTTTGTTCTCCTACTATGCTTTTAAGCGATATTTTCTTACAATATTCTACGTGTTGGATGAGATTACTTTAAAAGCTCTTCCAACCTTTTTTGATTGGGCTGGACCAGAAGCTGTCCATTTACTACAACCAGCGGACGTTTTATAAGTCTAGGCTCTTTTACCATCCACTCCAGCATCTCTTTATCAGACATGGTGGCCGGATCAAGGCCATGCTTTTTGATGCTAGGACTGCGGGACGCGAATATGTCCGACACTGGACGATTTCCTGCCAGGGCTTTTATCTCTTCCGGAGTAAACTTGTCCTTAAAGAAGTCCCGCTCAGCGAAATCTGGCGCTAGCTGTGAAAGCGACGCTTTCACCTTCTGACAGGTGCTTCAGCCTTTCCAGAAGTATAATGTTGGCTTGTTAGACATTGGTCTCCATCAGTAAAACGGATAACGCTTCTTAAAGTTAAGATTATGTCGCTAATGTCTGTGGTTGTTTTTTAGTGCGAGGCTAACACTTTGAAGCCGTGGGCCTGAAGTAAAGCCACTATCTCTTCTTCTCTTGGTAGTCCAGCTAAATCTATTCCTGCTCTCGTACCTAGGATTTCAACGCCTATAGGATTGTCTTCTTTATCGTAATCAACAAGTATGACTGAGTGTTTGCAAGGAAATTTTTTAGTGCGGAATGACCTGCGCTTTCTATTGAAGTAGATGTAAATTCCGTCAGCAGTAGGGTCGTATTCAAGTCTCATCATAGTTACACCTTAATCCCAAACCGTTGGGATTTTGGCTATATCGTTTTGAAGCTACTCAACTATCACTTCAATGGTTCTTCCGAGTATTCTTGCCCGCCAGGATTCGCCCACTCCATCTTCGCTGTAGCCAACAAATTGTCCATTGTCCAGAACAAATCTAATGTGCTCATCCCTAATTCTGCGTATGCGCATTCTATATCTAGCATGGGGAGTAAAAATTATCTCCACTTATCAAAAATAGCAGACTAGTAAGATAAAGATGATCGCCTATCCTGCCGTTGCTTTCTCATCTAGATAGAAGTTTTTGCTGTGCCATATCGCGAGCCTATCTCGTGCTAAGTTAAGACCTTAAAGCCGTGGGCATGAAGGAGTGCCGCAACCTCCTCCTGTTTTGGTAACCCGTCTACGTCTATACCTTGTTTGGTGCCAAGTACCTCTATCCCGATGGGGCTATTTTCCTTATCGTAATCTATCAGCCGCATGGAATGCGCTTTATGCATTTCCTTGGTATAGGATATTCTACGCTTCTTCCCCAGGTATATGTAAATTGCATCCGCTGCTGGGTCATACCGAAGCTTCATAACAACATACCTCAATCCCAGACGGTTCGGATTAGAGCAGAGTCAACAGAGAGCCATTCAACCACGACAGTGATTGTTCTACCGGGCAACGTGGCCCGCCAGCGCTCACCTATACCGTCTTGGCTATATCCGACAAATTCTCCATTCTCCAAAACGAACCTAACATGCTCTTCCCTGATTCGGCGTTCGCGCATTTGAAGAAGGGCATGATCGCGGTAGCTGATTTCCACTCATTAATGTCCCCTATCCTGCTGGAGCCTTTCCCTCCAGATAGAAATTCTTGTCGTACAGGTCTGACAAACGGTCCATGGTCAAGGCGGAGAAGTAGTTGCCGTCACAGGCAGCTGTGTATTCTTCTAGCTCCTCTGCGGTGGTGAGGTTGGGTAGCACCGTCATAACCATAGGCTGCGACAGGCAGAATTTAATGGCCGCCTGGCCCATAGTTATAGAGCCCTCCTTAGTCAAGAAGCGGACCTCTACTACCTTCTTCATCCCCTGCTCCAGCCACTCCTTCTTGCGGAAAGCGCGGTGGTCGCCGGGTCCGAAAGTTGGTACTTCGGTGAATTTATCTGTCAGAAGCTCAGAGGCGTGAGGCACTCTTACTTGCAGACCTACTTGTTCGTCTTGCGCTATGGGAAAGAACCCACGCGCCGGGTCCTGCTCCAGGATGCTGTAGATGATCTGTAGAGAGTGGACGTGCCGTCTCTCCATCGAGGCTGCTCCCTCCTCGAACCAGCCGATATCTGGCCCCAAAGCAGAACCGTAATAGCGGATTTTGCCTTCCTCCCGCAGCTTCTCCAGGGTCTCGAATACCTCGTTCCTGCGAATGGCCTCTACGCGAGGATTGTGCAACTGATAAATATCGATATGGTCCGTCTGCAAGCGCTTGAGGCTGTTCTCAAGCGCGAACCTTATGAACTTTGGAGAGAAGTCCTGCGGCCTCTCGCGATGGCCCTCTCTAGGCGCGTTATTGTAGATGTCATAGCCGAACTTGGTGGCGAGAATAACTTTGTCGCGCCGGTCTTTTAGAGCCTCGCCTACAAGAGACTCGCTTTTGCCCTCGGCGTAGGTGTCTGCGGTATCGAAGAAGTTTATACCCAGGTCGTAAGCCTTATGGATAAGGGATATGGCGTCTTTATCTTCTATCTGGCCCCACCATCCGGTACCCAACGTCCAAGCTCCAAATCCCAATTCTGAGACCGTTAGATCAGTCCTGGGGAAGGTTCTATACTTCATGTGGTTCTCCGTGCTTTTTTATTATTAAGTAATGTAGTAGACATGATAACATGCCTGCGATTTAGGAGTCGAGGGCAGATATTGTGTATAATATCTCCCATGACGATCTTACAGGCATTAGTCCTATCGTTAGTCGAAGGCATCACTGAGTTCCTTCCAGTCTCCTCTACCGGACATCTTGTTCTTGCAGCAAAAGCTCTTGATATTCCACAGACCGAATTCGTCAAGAGCTTTGAGATCTTCATCCAGTTGGGGGCCATCTGTGCAGTTGTGTTTTTGTACTGGAGGACGCTGCTTACCAACAAGGCTGTCTGGGGCAGGGTGCTTGCCGCTTTTGTGCCCACTGCGATAGTGGGGTTGATCTTCTATCAGATCATCAAGTCTTATCTAATTGGGAATACCTACGTTACCCTGGCAGCTTTATTCCTGGGCGGAATAGCGCTGATAATTATTGAATGGACTCATAAAGATGATAGCTGGAGTGTGGATAGTATCGAGGGGATTAGCTATAAAAGCGCATTTTTCATTGGCCTCTTTCAAGCCATCTCGGTTATTCCTGGAATATCTCGGGCTGCTGCAACGATTTTAGGAGCTCTTCTGCTGGGGACTCAACGCAGGGCTGCTGTAGAGTTCTCTTTCTTGCTGGCTGTTCCTACTATGGCGTCGGCGACAGGACTTGATATGGTAAGGAGCAGTTTGTCTTTTAGTCCTTATGAGTACTTTGTGCTTCTTCTAGGCTTTGTAGCCTCGTTTATTACAGCCTTAGTATGTATCAAATTTTTCATCCGTTACGTGCAAAGGAACACTTTTACACCTTTCGGAATATATCGAATAGTGTTGGCGGTAGTGTTTTGGCTCGCCTTTATGTAAGCGGCAAAATGATGTTAAAAACAAATGAGAAGAGACGGCCATAGCTGCCCCTTCGCTATGTTATTTCTTTTCTACTACTACCTGGTGTTGCTGTATTCCACGAGTATCATTGAAAGGCTGAGATATAAATAGTATTATTAACAGTGGTTATATGCCCCTGTAGCTCAGTGGATAGAGCACCGGCCTCCGGAGCCGGGGGCGAGCGTTCGAGTCGCTCCAGGGGTAGTTTTTTAATTTAAGATACTTTTTCAAGTGAGGACTGACTTTAACAATAATGAGCGAAGCAAGGAAAACTCGCAGGGCCTCTGCCAGACAGCAGGCTGCGCTGAGACGAAGACGAAGACATATCCCGACCGGGCGTGCAGAAGGAATAAAAGGATGGCTGCCAGAGCTTTCACCAAGAACTAGGATACTTTATCTAATAGGCGCTTTGGCTATGGTGTTCATCATAACGTTTCCTATCTTCAACTTTACTCCGGATCAGTCACAAGCGATCACCCCTACGCCTGAGGTCCCAATCCCTACCCCAGAACAAGTTATTGCAAAGCAATATAGTTCTCCTCCACCTATGGTTATTGATACCGAGAAGTCTTACCTGGCTACTTTAGAGACTGAAAAGGGCAACGTTAAGGTCGAGTTATACGACGATGCGGCCCCTAATACAGTGAACAATTTTGTTTTCTTAGCTAAGGAAGGGTTCTATGACGGCATAGCCTTTCATCGCGTGCTCCCTGGTTTTATGGCCCAGGGTGGTGACCCAACCGGCACGGGCGCTGGTGGCCCCGGATATAACTTTGAAGATGAGATAACTGAGGAGCTAAAGCACGACTCAGCCGGCATACTTTCTATGGCTAACTCCGGACCCAACACCAATGGCAGCCAGTTCTTTATTACCTACACACCACAACCTCAATTAGATGGAAAGCACACTGTTTTCGGCAAGGTAGTGGAGGGCATGGACTTGGTAGCTACCTTCGCTCCCAGAGACCCATCCCAGAACCCGGGTTACGAAGGGACCAAGATAAAGAAGATAACAATTGAAGAGCAGTAACCTATAGCGAGCAGAGAGTGATTATGCACAGCGTTGGGGTAGATATAATAGAGATCAATCGAGTACAAGAGGCTTTGGACCGCTTTGGTGAGCGATTTTTAAACAGGATCTATACTGAGCTGGAGATCAGGTACTGCCGGGGCAGGGTGCCGGAGCTCGCGGTGCGTTTTGCCGGCAAGGAGGCCGTGATGAAGGCCCTCGGTACCGGTGTCCGCGGGGTGGGCTGGAAGGATATCGAGATCCTGGCGATGAGAGGTGGCAAGCCTATAGTATACCTTCATGGCCGGGCCAAGCGCAGGGCCGAGACCCTGGGGCTGGACGAAATGGCCATAAGTTTAACCCATTCAGATGACTTTGCGATAGCCTCTGTAGTTGCCGGCGCTGGCTAGGATTTTACAATTTCTACTAATGGCTCGAAAGTATAATACTACAGTGGGGAGCGCCGTCCTGAGGCTCTCGAAGGGCCACGTCGAAAGGGCGCCGCCCGTGTCTTAGTTCGAGAGCCTCACTACAGGTTTCGAGAGCCTCAAGGAACGGGCTACGTTGGTTCACTTTCATCCTTTGTGAGTGCCGTTGCAACTGGCATGGGAGATTATCCCAAGCCAGAATCCTCTTAAGGTCTAACTTCGTACTCCTCTTTGCCTAGACTGTGCATTACCGACAGGTCGAGTATCTTCGATGGAGCTTAAGCCAAATGAAAATAGTTACGGCAGCACAGATGCGGGAAATCGATGCCAGGGCGTCACAGGAAGGTCTGACACCTGCTGTTTTAATGGAGAAGGCTGGTCTGGCTGTTGCCAGTGAGCTGAGAATCTGGGCGGGTAGTGTTGTCGGTAAAAGGATACTTGGGCTAATCGGCCCAGGCAACAACGGAGGCGATGGCCTGGTAGCCTTACGTTACCTGCATGATTGGGGCGCTAACGTAATGGCTTACCTGGTTAGCGGCAAGCGGCGAGACGACTCAAATCTGGAAATCCTTACCTCTAGAAGAGTCAGAGTCGAAGCCCTTGATAGTGATGGACTTAATTCCTTTGGACAAGAATTAGCTGGAGCCGATATTGTGTTGGATGCGGTGCTTGGCACTGGTCGCAACCGTCCCTTAACTGGGGCGGTAAAGGAAGCTCTGGAAAGAGTAAGGGTTGAGCGCGCAAGGCGCAAGTGGCTCAAGGTGGTGGCTGTTGATCTCCCTTCAGGTATGGACGCTGACACTGGGGTTACTGACCCGTCCACTGTGTCCGCCGATCTAACTATAAGTCTACATCTCCCCAAGCTAGGCGCCTATACCAGCCACGGCTTCAGCCGAATAGGAAAGCTTGTAGTTGCAGACATCGGTATCCCTGCGGGGCTTTCTGATGATGTCAATAATGAATTGATAACAGCTAATATGGTATCCTCTATCCTTCCTAACCGACCTGCTGACTCGAACAAAGGGACTTTTGGCAGAGCTATGGTGGTTGCTGGCTCTGTTAACTATGCTGGCGCTGCCTCTCTTGCCTGCCTGGGAGCTGCCCGCTCCGGGTCTGGCCTTGTGACCCTGGCTTCGGTACCCTCGGTTTTAGCTGCTGTGGCTGCGCACAGCATGGAGGTTACTCACATACCTCTGTCTGTTGACGATACGGGGTCCGTGTCGGGTGAGGCTTGGAAAGACCTAATCGAATGGCTTCCCAACTATAGGTCTTTGCTCATAGGCCCTGGATTGGGTCAATCTGAGGGAACAAGAGATTTTGTCAGGTCTCTCATCGGCGTCGTAAAGCCTTTGGGCAAGGGCGTTGTCCTAGACGCGGATGGTTTAAACAATTTGGCGGGAGTTGAAGGATGGTGGGAGTACCGGGACGGTCAGACTGTCATCACTCCACACCCTGGTGAGATGGCTAGGCTTACCGGCCTCAGTGTACCTGAGGTGCAGGTTGACAGGCTACGAATTGCCAGCAGGATAGCCCAGGAATGGGGAGTCGTAGTTGTCTTGAAAGGGGCCTTCACCGTGGTGGCCTCTCCTGAAGGAAACCTCCGCATCAGTCCTTTCGCGAACCCTGCTCTAGCTACCGCGGGCACCGGAGATGTGCTATCCGGTATAATCGTGGGACTTATGGCTCAAGGGCTAGGGGCGTTTGATGCTGCTACCTGTGGCGTCTATATCCATGCTGCTGCCGGTGAGATGCTGCGCGAGGAAATGGGCGAGGCCGGAGGCCTGGCCAGCGACCTGTTGAGTTCAATCCCACAGGTAATGAAGAGCCTGAAAGAATAGCTTAATACTAATACCAAATGGCATAACAAAAACCATAAATGAGTGAGCATACACTAGCGATGTTCCGCTCATGGTGAGCTTAGCCTGCCCTGAGGCTCTCGAAGGGAACCATGCGGGCTATATTGTAGTCCTTTGACAAGCTCAGGACGAGCGGATTTTATGGCCTCTGATTATACTATTGGTATTAACTTTCCAGAGCTTTATCGACGGCGTTCAGGACGTAGCGGTGGCCTTCCTTCACGTGCTGGAGAATGGCCCTGATAGTCCGCTCGTCGCCTTCAAATTGACGGTCCAAGTCACTGTCGTCCAGGGAGGTGAAATTAGCGAGGAAGTTGGCCATAGACTCTCGCGCTTGGGCCATGATGTCTTGGGCCTCTGTGGCTCGCGGACCGTTGGTCATAGCGAGGATCTTTTTGATCTCCGAGCTGTGCTCCCTGGGATGGGCTACCATCTGGTAGAGTAGGTTTCGCAGTACCACCTCCCGCTGGCCTATCTGGAGCCGAGCGCCCAGCTTGTCTGTAGGCAGAGTGGAAGATTTCTGAATGGCCTCCTCATGGGCATCAAGGGCTTCTTGGATAAGTTTCATCGTCTCTTGGTTACTCACGTTGAAGAGCCTCCTTCTGTGATTTACTTTGGCGTAGTGGACTGTTCTGAACATAATATTAGTCCTGGTGAATAAAGTGGTCATAATACTGCATTGCTAGAGCTTTGCCTGATAAGCGCAAAGTGATCAGACATAGACCGGGACTGTCTTTAGCTGAGGCTAGGGCTTATCGGATAACGCTGTCTATTGCTAGAAGCGCGGCGGGCAGGGATGAACCCTGCCCCTACATCGGTGTATCTGCTCTGTCTGTTATTTTGCAACAACAACTGGTCATACCCCTGTTCGGGCGACACAGCGCTATGTAATAGCCTCAGCGCGGCCCGTGCAAAGTCAATTCTTGATCTGGCCTGTGCTGTTCTTCTTTGTGTCCTCTGTGGAGCGAGCGCAGGGACATACGCAGCGGCAGCGTTGCGAGACCTGCTGCTATCCCCATCAACGTTCCATAAGCTCTTGCCAGCAGGAAGGGGACGGCGTAGATCGCAAGGGCGGGGTCTTTTGAAGCTACCCTTCTGATGAAGGCTAGAGATGAGACCAAGAACCCTAAAGCGGATAGAGTCGCCAGTGCTCCAAACCCCGGGGGGAAGTTGCCAGCAGAACCTAATATCCCCAAGATTATAAGCCCAGCTAAAGCTATTTGGATCTTTTGCACCTGAAGCGTATGAGAGTCTTCTACAGCTTTGCGGGGATGTTTCCAGTGCACTAACACCCGCCAGTATCCGAAGCGAGACTTTCGCTTGATGTATCTCCACCACGTGGATGGGTGCTTATGATAGACTATGGCCCTGCTGGCGTACACCATCTTGTAACCCCGACCGGCTAAGCGGAAGGAAAGCTCCTGGTCTTCAGCAGAGGGCACGGTAAAAGAGGTGTCGAATCCACCTACAGATTCAAAGGCTTCCTTTCGGTAGGCTGCGGAGTAGGTGTCTACAAAATCTGTATACTTTTGACGGGACAGACGCTGGTACTTCTCTTCATACTCAATCTGTACCAGTCTGGCTACGACCTCTTTTTGAGATGAGAGGTACGCTCCTTTTGCAGCTACCACTTGAGGGTCATCAAAGGGCTCAAGCATCCTGGCTATCCAGTCCCTTGTGGGCATGCAGTCTGCATCGGTGAACAATAATACCTCTCCGCTAGCCATAGAGGCGCCGGTATTTCTTGCCGAGGCAGGGCCGCGATTGCTCTGCTGCACCAGGAGGATATCGAATGACCTGGCAACATTAGCGGTGTTATCAGTAGAGCCGTCATCGGCCACTATAATCTCATACTGGCTTCTGGGAAAGCTCTGCGTCTCTAGGGCGGACAAACAATCACCTAGAGACGTGTCCGCGTTATAGACCGGCACGATCACCGAGACTTTGATTTGGTCTTTACCGACAGGTCGTGTATCTTCGATAGAATTAGCTATTGCTGTCACGTCCTTTTGAAAAGCCGCGATTGATTAGAATTGTCCCCACAGCGAAGAGTATGCCGACAGCGGCTAAGATAGCAATAATCGCTGAAGCGCTCATGGTATCTCTCTCGCTTTGGTTGCCTTCAGAACCAAGAGCTACATTAGTGGCTGGTCTTTGGCCAGCAACAACGTAGGTCCCCTCCGAAGCTGAGGAACAGGATATAGTGTTGTCTTTGCCGTTGGGTACGCATGATTCTACGCGCGTCCAAATGGAGTTTTGGTAAGAATATAATGATAAGGAGTCTTCTTTGATTCCAGCAGTTTGAGAGTCAGAGTACCTCAGTAACACCTTTACTGGGTCCGCGGACTTGTCATCGGACCGCAAAGAGAAGGCTATATTTGTGGGAAGCAGTTCTTTATCCGCCCCTCTTTCGCTTCCATTTGCACTTGCAACCTCTAAAGTAATTGGACGGTTACTATCAGATGTCTTCCCTTCGACTGAGCTCGGGGCAGGTTCGGGCCGGGTCACGGTAACGCTGCTTTCTCCGATAGTTATACTGGCAGAAGACCCCTCTTTGCCTTGAAGAGTATCGACGGTCCGGATGGGAGATGGCTGCTCAAACCCGGATGGCGCTGCGCTCACCAGCGGCGGGGGTGTCGCTGCGTTGTTATTGTTGTTTGGAGTGGCCCCCGAATTGCCAGGTGGGGTCGCTCCTGCATTAGCTGCTCCATTGTTTGTGCTGCTGTTAGGCGACTGTGCTGGCGCCTGCACAGTTGGAGTCGGCGAGGTAGATGCCTGTGGCGGTCCGTTATTGGTCCCAGGCGCAGGCGTAGGCTCTGTCGGAGGTAAAGGAGACGTGCCTCTCGGTGTGACATCAGGAAGCGCCTGACCATAAACCGTATATTGGACCTCGGACGAGGTTGCCAGGGCCATAAGTCCTATAGATATAGACAGCACAAGCGCTAGTTTACATAATTGGGAATGTACTCTTATCAGATTCATAGATAAGCTCCAAGGGAAAAGGATGAAAATAACACCGTGGTAAACATCCACAGGGTAGAGACGCAATATATTGCGTCTCTACGGACTAAGGAAAGCTGCTATTTTCCAAGCAGTCAGCCTAGTCCAATTTAATATTCAGCTATGGTGTTTGAAATGACCATGCTGTTGACCAGGCCACAGGGATACCATCTCCTTGGACTCTGGCACGGACCCTCCAATAATAGGTGGTCTTTGGCTCTAGAGGGAAATTGCTGGGTATAGTATAGCTGTTGATAGGGTTTGTCTCGCCTCCGTGGCGTAATTCCCAGTATACCATAGCTGTGGCTGTGCTGGAATTTGTGTTGAAAGTTGGGTCTTTAGTTACCTGAATCTCGTAATAGAACATCTTGTCATCCGTATCCTGCCATACCAGGGCCGGCGTCAGGGAATTAACCGTAATCCCTGGTGTAGGTGATATTGGAGATATGTTGTTGGAACTGGGTGGGGCCGTCTTAAAGGCGCCAGTGGCCCAGCTTCCCCATCTGCTATCACTTTCAGGGATCCAAACATTGGCGTCGGTTGTCCTTACCTTCCAGGTGTAAGTCATGCCCGGCAGTATAACGTAATTTCCCTGTCCAAGCTTTGGAGCCACGACCTGATAGGAGCTTTCGGCATTTCTAATAAGAGTGATAGCTGGACCGTCGTCGTTTGCAGGTATTATATGTATGTTGTATTGGGTAGTACCTGGCGGATTGCTCCAGGTAAGAAGTGGGGCCAGGTTTGAAAATACCGTCCCATCAGCCGGGCCTGAGATAGTAGGAGAGAAAGTTGATGGGCTAGGGCAGGGAGAAGATATCTGCCCGCCTGCTAGTTGTGCATAGAGCATTCCCATTTCCGACAAGCAGCCTGTTTCTCCCTCCTTATCAAACAGTGATATGCCAGCGAACACAGATGAATAAGGCTCCGGAGACCCATGACTGATGTAGATAAACCACTTTTTGATATTCTGGCTATCAGCGTTAGTATTAAGCCATCCAAGAAATCCGTTCATGTATTCTTTGATCAGGTCGGCACGATAGCTCCCCTCTGGTCCTGAGCAGTTAAAACCGTTGGCGCACTCACTGTTGGCGATGATTTTACGGCCGTCATACCCCCAGATGACTCCAAACTCGGTGATCCAAATAGGCTTTGTTGCATGAGCAGATATAGCATTTAGGTATTCGCGCATTGCAGTTAGCTGCTTTATGGAGATTTGATAGTCTACCATAGGCAGCTTGCCCCAGTTTATGTAGTAGGAATGGATTCCCCATACGTCTATTGGAGGCTCAGCGCCATATCTGGTCTGATAGCCTGACCTGAAAGAGGACGTCCACTCGTGGCCAGATGTAAACCCACCACAAGCGCTACAGGTATCATCCCAGTTAAGCACGTTGGGGCCAACGAGCTTTGCATTTGGGTCCATTGCCTTAATGTTGGTAGCGTAATAGTTAAAAAGCTCAGCATATCGGGATGGGGTTACATCGTCCTGTCCTGGAACGTTGGGCTCATTGCCGATCATCCAGTGGGCGCCCGGGTTCTTAGTGGTCATGGCCCGCAGCTCGGAGGCGCTCTTTGGCAGTCCGTCTTGTGGCGTCCTTATAAGCAATACTTTGTTGTAACCGGCGGGATTTGTATCAGAGCCAGTGAACTCATACCACCAGCCCATCTGAAGGGTATTTAGGTTATTGCGCACAACAGAGTCCGATGCACCGCTTATTATCACGCCATATCTATCATTGGATATGGTCGCAGCCTGAATATTGGCCTCGGGCTGCCAGGATAGTGAGCCAAATATGGCACCTGCTACTGCGACCAGGACCGGTAATATATAAGATATATTATTCCATACCGATAAATCGAGTATCTTCGATTTTTGTATAGCTTTAAAAACAGTTGTGATTTTAGATTCGTAAAAGGACAATCTATTACCTCTATCTACTATTTTGCTGTGGACTCTTGTTGTGATGGTGAGGACTGACACATGTAGAAAATCGCGCTAATCCTAGCTTACGATGATAGATAATTGATAGCAGAATGGTAGTTACAAGTCGAAGTGTAAAGACTCGATAGCTTCGGATGGATGGCAGCTTCTGAAGAATCGATAACATGAAGACAGGGTACCAGAAGATTAGAATTATACCAAATGGTATAACATAGACCATAAATTGGTAGATGTAGTATGGCGATGTTCCGCTCGTGGTGAGCCTGTCGAACCAGGTGTGAGCTATATTGTAGTCCTTCGACAAGCTCAGGACGAGCGGATTTTATGCCCTCAGATTATTCTATTGGTATTAGGCCCCGATACCCCTTTGTGAGTATCGGGGCCCGCTTTCTATTGGCTTATGATTTTACCTTATTGTACTGTGAACCACCAGGTATCACCCCAGGGCACGCCCTCTGGAGGCGCATCGCCCTGCACCCTCGGCCTTACCCTCCAGAAGTAGGTACGTCCTTGCGGTAGAGCGAAGTCAGGCCTGACGGTGTAGCTATTCAATGGGTTGCTTAAACCGCCGTGCACCAGCTCCCAGTAGACCGAGCCTATCGCCGTGGCCGGGTCTCTATTGAAGCTCGGCTCCCAGGCTAGTTGTATCTCATAGTAGAAGATATCTTGGTACACGTTGTCCCAAACTAGGGTCGGCGTCGTATCCGTTGTCGCTGCCCCTACAGTTGGCGATACAGGACTTATTTGATTGCTGGTAGGACACTTTGTCCTGAAAGCGCCGGTAGCCGCGTTGCTCCACCTCGGATCGGTCAGCGCCATAGCTGTTGGCGCAGTACCCACCCTGACCTTCCAGGTATAGGTCATGCACGGGAGCATCACATAGTTGCCAGCTCCCATCTTAGGCGCCAGTATCTGATAGCTTTCCTGCTGCACCATAGCCTGGTCGCCTATGTACAGGTTGATGCCTGGGCCGTCATTGTTGGCCGGTATCACCTCGATATGATACTGAGTTGTGCCCGCTGGGGCATTCCACCTGAGGAGCGGCCCCAGTGTTGTCACTGTAGCGCCATTCGCTGGCGACACTAGCTGAGGTGTAGCCGCTTGCTGTACTGGCGCTGGCGTAGGCGTTGGTGTTGGAGTCGGGGTTGGCGTCGGCGTTCCTATCGAGCCGCCGCCGCCAGCTCCACCGGCGGCCGGCGGCGGCGGCGGCGCCGGTACGCTGGCCGAGAGCACCGCGAACTTGCTCAAATGGACCACCGTACAGGTAACGCCGGTGGCATCGAAGACGCAGCTATTTAGAGGTGACCAATCACCTATGGATGGATTATAGAAGCCCACTATTGTCCCTGCAGTTACTCCCGATCCCTCAATTCTGATGGTGATCGGCTTGCTGAAGGTAGCAATAGGTGAGCCATTGCTATCCAGTATTGTGATATTGATAGCTGCCTTGTCGCCGCTGGTCGTCTTAAAAGTAGGCTCAAAGGTCGAGGTCGACGGCGCTTCTGTCGTCTCATCTATGACCAGGGTGATTAAGTCTGAGGTCACTCCTAAAGCGCCAGCGGGAATAGTCACTATGATCTTGCTTCCGGTATACTGCCCCTGGCAGCCATTGTTCTTCTGACAGTTCGTATTCTCCGGTGCAGGGTCAGCAACCGCCTTCATCGTAATGTCAGTCCCGGGGCTGCCCAAGTCAGCAGCAGCTACGGTTACGGTAACGTCGGCTGCAGCAATGAATCCGGGAGCAGTGGCGCTAATTGTGTAGGTACCGGCCTCCAGCCCCTCTACACAGTAGTGGAGTGGCGTGAGCACCTGAGCGGCGCCGCAGTTCGCGCTTGTTGTTCCGGTTGAGACGGACTGAGATTTAGCCCCGCTCTTAATGGTCACAGTGCCCGGGCTGGAGGTCGTTATCCCGCCGCCGCTGAGCTTTCCGATTATCTTCGGCATAGCAGGGGTCTTTTTGGTCAAAACGAAGTCCTGGACTTTGTCGCTGTTTATGGTCTGCTCAACCGTTTTTGATATGTAGCCGGGCTTCGATGCGGACATCTTAATGATCGTCGGAGAACCGCCGGGGACCTTCAATTCATTGTTGGCGCTGCCATAAGTGCCGGCCTCGTTGATAGGCACGGTAGCCGGGTCGTCGGTTAGGGTCTTGACTTCGCCACTAAACTTCGAGCTGCTGGCGCTGATCGTGACGTTGTCCAAACGCGTGCCCGCAGTATCCGTCACGGTGCCGCTGAGCTTGAAGAATGTTGGCACGGTGACGTTGACCACTAAGTTCACCAAGGCGGTCGGCGCGGTCACAGAGGTGGGACTGAAGGACACTCCGGAAGCTCCGTCCACACCGACATTTATATTGTAAGTAACACTGGTTATCCCAGCCTCGGTTAGCGCGCTCAAGACCCTGAGGACGCTAACGCTTGAGTTGGTGACCGTATCAGACCTCTGCATTCCGGCCGCGGAACCAGTTCCGGTCGCGCTTACCGTGGCAGACTTCACCGCAGTAGAGAAATTGAAAGTTATGGGCTCGGTAGTAACTGTCCAGTCCTGTGGGGACGCTGGAGTTATCACTGGCGCCAGGTCGCCGCTAACACTCACGTTCCTAGGCACCAGCGGGCCAAACAGTGGGTCGACGATGTTGACTGAATAGGTACCCGATTTCTGTAGTTTCAGAGAGTATGCTCCCGCAGCGTTAGTGTAAGCAATTCCTGGTTTCGATCCGGGGCCCACTACTTCGGCGAAGACCGTTGCTCCCTCGATCGCAGCTCCATCTCTTTTAAACGTGCCGGTGAGGGTGGCGAAAAGTGGAGGGTCAAATTTAACGCCCGTGACGTTACCCTTGGCGTTAAATACTGTACAAGGACTTGCTGTGCTGGTAGCGTCCGCCGGGAGGGCGGCCGTGAATGTGCAGTTCTTTACGTCGCCGAAACCAAAGATCGAACCCTTCATCCTCCAGTTGGCCCCGGTCCTCGCGGCGAAGCTCCAGGCGCCCGAAGCAGGGACGGATATAGAGCCGCTAGCCCCGCCTACGAGTATGGTATTAGCTGCGTCAACCTCAAAGTAGCTTATAGAGGCTTCGCCGTCCTTGGTTACGCCCGTTACGGTGCCGCTTATGGTGATGCCTGGCTTGTAGCCGCGGATTACGTTGTCCGCAGAGGCCGGCGTCTGCACGTCTTTGTCGCTCATGCCGACTTTGCCGACCGGGAAGGGAGCGAAGCCAGCGCCCTCTTTGTTGACGTTCAGGTTGTAGTCACCGGCGCAGACGTTTATGGTGAAGGTCCCGTCACCAGCGGTCGTGCCTTTGAATGTCATTCCTGCATTTGAGCTAATGACGACGTTAGCGCCGCCGACGTTAGCGACAAAATCGCCGTTAGTCGGGTCTATCTCGATAACCTTACCGCTGAGGGGCGTCAGTTTACAGGCGTTCTCAGTGAAAACAACCTGTTTGCCTTCCGTCGAGGCGGTAATTTGGTACTTGCCGGGCTTGTCGCCATTTTTGAATTTTGCCTGGGACTTACCACCGGTGTCAGTTACAGCGTTGACGACAGTAATCGTCTGGCCAGTTGCACCGACTGGGAAGTTGGTGATCTGGTAATCCACGGTAAGCCCCTGAATGGGCTTAAGTGTGATGCTGGCTACTGCTGTGACCGTTAGCGGCTCCGGCTGCTCGGCATTTACCGGGGCTAGCTGCTCGTCGCCGGACGTCTTGTCCAGGATTATGTCCTGGGCGCTGGAAGTGAATACGACTTGCTTGCCTTCAGCAGTAACTGTTGTTAGGTATGTGCCAGGTTTGTTGCCTAGCTTTAGATGGGCCTTGGCCTCACCATTCGCATCGGTTGTGGTTGTCACTTTGTTCCCGGAAGCAGCGCCGGAAAACAGCATTTGTCCGCTGGCCATAGCTGGAGAGCCGGTTATCTCGAAGGTGATCCCAATATCTGGCACGGCGGCGCCGGTAATCGCGTTCGTAACCTTAACTACTAGGGGATTTGGCAAAGTTTCGTTTGGAAAGGCGACCTGATTATCTCCTGATTTCTTATCTAAGGCTATGTCCTGGGCGGTGGAAGTAAAGACAACTTGCAGGCCCTCGGCAGATGCCGTGGTCAGGTATTGACCCGGCTTATTGCCTAGCTTTAGACTGGCCTTGGCCTCACCATTTATATCAGTTGTCATGAACACTTTGTTCCCTTGCTGAAAGGGGGTAGAGAGCATTTGTCCGCTGGCCATAGCTGGAGCGCTGGTGATCTCGAAGGTGACCTGCACATTTGGCTGCGGGCTTTTGGTAATCGAGTTCGTGACCGTAACTACCAGGGGGTCTTTCAAACTTTTGTTTATAAGGGCGCTCTGGTTATCCCCTGATTTCTTATCTAAACAGATACCTTCAACAGGCACCGTTCCGCCACCGGAACTGGTGCAAATAGGGGCCCCGCTAGCAATGTTCCAGGGTACCGCCCCTGAGACCAGCCAGGCCATCATTAGCATGGAAACCATAACCAAAGTAAATAGAGGTCTTAGTGCTGTTTTTCGACTCATTGCGAAAGATGCCATATATATTAGCCCTCTTGGTAAAAATTTATATCGATTTTAGTGCAAATCATGTCGAGTATATTCTTTGGAACCTGTGTTGTCAATGATAAGAATGGGTCTATTCCTATGTTCTTGGTGTAGCATGTTGTTATTCTACTGAAGTATAGAGCCGACTCGAGAAACCAAAATCATTCCAAAGGCTATGAACAGCGGGATAAGCCCAACATTTAGAGCATAAGAGAAAGCTTTTACTCTTGGGCTTTTGGAGAAGCTAAGCAGCTCTTTTTCCACAAGAAAAACGAGCAGAGTAAGAATAGCAACCAGAGCCATCGAAGATCCCAGGTTTACAAGAGCTGCGCTCGATGAGCTGGATGATACTATTGTTGCTACGGTTATCGTTGTAACAGTGGAGATCATATAAAACCTCTAATTTAGTTTTAGTTAGTCCTTGCTATACTACAGCGGCAGAAAAGTATTTGTCAATACTTTTCTGTGAGGACACTGTGAGGACACAGCTCACAAGCCTGCATTGACTAAGTAATGGAGGCGATTGTAGAATACCCGCAATAAGCTATAGGCGAAAGATGCCATATATATTAGCCCTCTTGGTAAAATTTAATCCTGATTTTTAGTGCAAATCATGTCGAGCATATTCTGTAGAACCCATGTTGTCAGTGATAAGCATCACAGAGGCAGCCCCTTATATCTTAATAGGTAAATTAAAATATACGACTAGGATGGTTTTTAGATTTGCGATTAAGTTATTAACTATCTATAGAAAGTGATGAATTAGCTATATGGGACAATTACAACAGACTACAGAGCTAGGTACGCCGCGACCATCATTGGACGAAGTCCTCCATCCCAGGTCTATAGCAGTTATAGGAGCATCTAAAGAATCAGGGGGCCAGGGCAACAAATATGTTCGCTGCTTGACGGAATACGGCTTCAAGGGCGAGATTTACCCTGTTAACCCCGGACTGGACACTCTCTATGACCTCAAAGTCTACCCCAGCCTGTTAGATATACCGGGTCCGGTAGATTACGTTATATCCGCTATTCCAGCCCATCTGGTCCTCAAACTGGTCCAGGAGTGTGTATCAAAAGGGGTCAAGGGCTTGAACCTCTACACAGCCCGTTTCAGCGAGACCGGACTGCCGGAAGGCGACCAGCTTGAGCGACAAATAGCTGAAACAGCTAAGGCTGGTGGAGTGAGGATCATAGGGCCAAACTGCATGGGGCTGTATTATCCAGCCTATGGCATCAGCTTTAGAGTCTCCTTTCCCAAGGAAAGCGGCCACGTTGCTTTTATCTCCCAGAGTGGAGGTATTACGCAGCCGATGATCAGCCGTACCGCTTCCAGAGGGGTGTACTTCAGTAAGGTCATTAGCTATGGGAACGCCTCGGACGTTAACGAGGCTGAGCTTATCGAGTATTTTGCTGATGACCCCGAGACCGAGATTATAACCGGCTATATCGAGGGCGTAAGAGACGGCGCAGGATTTTTCAAAGCCGTAAAAAGAGCTTCGTTAATCAAGCCTGTAGTGCTGCTTAAAGGCGGCCTCACCTCCGCCGGCACCCGGGCAGTAGCATCACACACCGCGTCTCTGGCTGGAAACGAAGAGCTTTGGAACGCCTTTATCAAGCAGAGCGGCGCGATATCTGCCCGGACGATTGACGAGATGTCAGACATTGCAGTAGCGCTTCAGTTTCTGAAACCACCAAAGGGACGCCGTACCGCCGTGCTTGGCGGAGGCGGAGGAGAAAGCGTAGCTGCCGCAGATGCGTGCGAGAGGGCCGGCCTGCTTGTGCCTCCGATACCGGCCTATATAAGAGATAGCATCAAGGAAGAAGCGCCCTTCACCTGGAGCATGATCGGCAACCCGCTGGATGGCTCAGTAACAGGAGGCGCGGGGCTATTCAGGATGGTAGCCGATAAGCTAGCAAGAGACTCGGACATAGACATTATTATCGGCAACGGCAACTCCGACTTCTCTATGGACGAGGAAAGCTCTACAGGCTCGTTTCTGGACAGCGTACGCTACTTCATCCGCTTGAAAGAAGAGGTAGACAAGCCCGTAGCCTTGGTAACGGCCGTCTCTGAGATCACTCCAGGCTGGCGGCTGAGCGCGATACAAGAGGCATACGCTCTTTGCGCAAAGGCTGGACTGCCGGTCTACCCTACTATGGAGCGCGCCGCTAATGCCGTAGGCAAAGTCTTAGAGTGGACAAGTAACAGGGAAGAGTCCCACTAATATGGCGCCGCACTTTTAGGCAATGGTCTTCCACACTTTCCTCCAAGACTACAGTCTTATCGGGGTAAAGCTTGTTACCTGTGATATAATAGCTAGCGCTGTATGAGTGAAGCTGAACAACAAATATTTCTGGCTAAAGCACAAGAAAGTCTGGCGGGCGCTGAGAGTGAATTTAGCAGCGCCAGGTATAATAACACAGCCAACCGCTGTTATTACGCCTGTTTTCAGGCAGCAATAGCAGCCCTGACTCGTGAAAGGATAGAGCCAAGACGAGGCGAGTGGGGCCACGCCTTTGTTCAGGCCCAATTCTCCGGCGAGTTATTAAACCGTCGGAAAAGGTATTCTCCAGATTTGCGTGATACTCTTAATCAGAACTTGACTCTGAGAGAGCGAGCCGATTATAAGCCCCAACATATTACCGAGACTCAAGCTCTGCGTTGTCTTAGACGCAGCCGTCGGTTCGTTGAGTCTATTATAGGCCAAGGAGATAACACAAGATGAACATAGAACGCCCTTTAGAACTGGATGAGGCTACTGAAAATGCCTTGAGGGAACTTAAGGAAATGATAGCTCAAAGATATCCCGACGCTACTTTCGATGTTGTAATTGTACATGGAAGGGACCCAGAGGGAGTATATCTCGAGGCGACTGTTGATCTTGAAGATGTGGATGAGGTCCTGGATGTCGTGTCTGACCGGCTGTTTGATATTCAAGTAGAGCAAGGACTCCCAATCTATGTGATACCTCTTCAGCCAATAGAGCGAGTTATCAAAGAATACAGCCTTCGCAATGGTCAGCCGGGCTAAAGGTAGATTCAGTCATTACAAGTCCATGTATAAAACCTTGACTAGTAATGTCTATGATTCAAGATGATATACACTCATCGCTAGACGAGCATAATTTATAATCTGGAGGAAGCGTGAGCGAGCTAGACAGAATAGACCCGGATATCGCGGCGGCTATACGAGGTGAGGAGTGGCGCCAGTGGAATAAGCTGGAGCTTATAGCATCTGAAAATTACACCAGCGCCGCTGTACTAGAAGCGCAGGGCACTGTGCTTATAAACAAGTATGCCGAAGGGTATCCAGGCCGCCGTTATTATGGCGGCTGTGAATGGGTTGACGTGGCGGAGAACATAGCTATTCAGAGATGTAAGGAGCTGTTTGGCGCCCAGCACGTCAACGTGCAGCCTTATAGCGGCACTCAGGCCAACGTTGCCGCTTACTCCGCTCTTATAGAGCCTGGGGATACTGTTCTGGGGCTAAGGCTTGACCATGGCGGACATCTCACTCATGGCAGCCCGGTCAACTTCTCCGGTAAGACCTATAACTTCGTCGCGTACGGTGTCCAGAAAGATACCGAGCATATCGACTACGATCAGGTAGCTCAGTTGGCCAAGGAGCATAAGCCAAAGCTGATACTGACAGGCGCCAGCGCCTATCCCAGAGTCATTCACTTCGATAAGTTCCGTGAGATCGCGGACAGCGTGGGCGCTTACTTCATGGTGGATATGGCGCATATCGCCGGCATCATAGCAGCCAAGCTGCATCCGGACCCGGTCCCTTATGCCCATATAGTAACATCCACTACGCAAAAGACCCTGCGCGGTCCCAGAGGAGGCTTTATTATATGCACCTCTGACCTGGCGGATAAAGTGGATAAGGCCGTGTTTCCGGAAAACCAGGGCGGTCCCCACATGCATACCATTGCTGCCAAAGCCGTGGCCTTTTTAGAGGCTATGCAGCCCTCTTTCAAGGAATATCAGCAGCAGATTTTGGACAACGCCAAGACCCTTGCATCTGAGCTAGCTAATTTGGGGCTGAGAATAGTCTCCGGCGGGACCGATAACCACATCGTTCTGGTAGACCTCACCCCTGTAGGGGTTACCGGTCGGGCTGCCGAGCGGGCCCTGGATGCTGTAGGCATAACCGTGAGCCGCAGCACCATTCCCTTCGACCCGAAGCCGCCCATGGTGGCCAGTGGTATCCGCTTGGGGACTCCTGCGCTTACGACCAGAGGCTTTAAGCAGGCAGAGATGAAGACCGTGGCTGGTTTTATCGCTCAGACCCTGCAAAATGCCGATGATGAGGCAGTCCGTGAGCGGGTCAAGAAAGGCGTATCCGATCTGTGCCAGAGCGGGTATCCCGTGCCTGGCATCAAGGGAGTTCCGGAGCCAGTCACAATGCGCTAGCTTCAAATATGTAGTGGAATTGTAGCTGAACATAAGTTGGATAATTGGTGGACGGGATATTAGAATGTTGAAGCTTTACAATACCTTAAAGAGACGTAAAGAGGACTTCCAGCCGATACAGGCGGGGCAGGTCAAGATGTATAGCTGTGGCCCCACCGTCTATAGGTACGCCCACATAGGCAACATGCGCACCTATCTCATGGCGGACTGGCTGCGCCGCGTGCTGGAGGCCCAGGGCTGCCAGGTCCAGCATATAAAGAACATAACCGATGTGGGCCACATGCGCCAGGATATGGTTGAGCGTGGCGAGGACAAGATGATAGCCGCCGCCCTGGCCGAAGGCAAAAGCCTGTGGGAGATCGCGGACTTCTATGAATCTGCCTTTCACGAAGATGAAGCTAAACTAGGTATTCTGGGGGCCTCCAACTACCCAAAAGCCACGGACCACATCCAGGAGATGATTCAGATTACAGAGATCCTTGTTGCCAAGGGCTATGCCTATGAGTCTCAGGGCAACGTGTACTTCGACGTTACCAGGTTCCCTAACTACGGCTCTCTTTCCCACAACCAGCAGGAATCCTTGCTGGAAGGAGTGCGGGTGGAGGTAGACCCTCTGAAGCGTCAGCCCTCTGACTTTACTTTATGGAAGGCCGCGGAGCCCGGCCGGATGGTAAAATGGCCCAGTCCCTGGGGAGAAGGCTTCCCGGGCTGGCATATAGAATGCTCAGCTATGTCCATGAAATATCTGGGTGAGGAGTTCGATATTCATACCGGTGGTGTGGACAACATCTTTCCCCATCATGAGGGAGAGATCGCTCAGAGTGAGGGCGCTACCGGGAAACAGGTCGTGCGATACTGGGTGCACGGGCAGCACCTGCTGGCAGATGGCGTTAAGATGGCAAAGTCTGCGGGCAACTCTTATACCATCTCTGATCTTGAGACTAAAGGCTTCAGCCCTCTTTCCTTCCGCTATTTATGTCTAACAGCCCACTACAGGACTCGCCTGAACTTCTCATTTAGCTCTCTTAGAGGCGCGCAGCGCGGTCTGGCCCGATTAAAGGACCTGGCCCAGCGTTGGGACCTTAGCTCCCCTACAGCCAGTACAGAGACCGAACAGTGGCGTAGGTCGTTCTGGGATAAGGTAAACGACGACCTTAACATGGCAGCGGCCTTGGGAGTGGTATGGAAAATGGCTGGCTCCTCTCTGCCTGATGGAGATAAAGCAACCCTTATCAAAGAGTTCGACAAGATTTTAGGGCTTGAGGTCCTTACTCCTACAGCCAGCCAGCAGCCGACGGGAGATCTGGTAGACCTAGTCTACCGCAGAGGTGAGTTGCGCAGTACCAGAAATTACCAACCTGCCGATGAGCTAAGAGAGAAAGTAATCGCCAGTGGCTTTGAGGTACGGGATACTCTGGACGGGACTACGCTTGTGTCGCTTGAGGCGTGTGGCAAGGGAGACAAGCTGATAGGGATGATATCATCCCCTCAGGACGTGGCTTCCCTGCTTGACGCTCCACCTGCTTGTGAGCTATCCGTCAACATACTTGCCTCCAATTTTATGGAGGATGTAGAGCGCTGTGTCGAGAGTCTACTTAAGTGGTGTATGGGCCATAATGTCGAAATAGTGATTGTGAATAACGGCTCCGGCGATAATACGGGAGAATGGCTGGATGAGTTGTCCCTCAGAGATAGCAGAGTCCGCGTGATCCACTCCGATCACAATCTAGGATGGGGGGCCGCGCAAAACGTAGCCCTAAAGCAGAGCCTAGGCCGGTATATAGTGATCCTTGATACCAGCGTTGAGGCTACCGGCGACTTTGTCTCTGCCACTATGGATGCTCTAAATAAAAGCAACGCTGGTATAGTAGGGTCCTGGGGAGTGAGAAGTGATGATATGCACTCCTTCCATGAGGCAGGCGATGGAGAGGTGGATGCCATGCAGGGCTATATAATGGCCTTCCCCCGCCACCTGCTAAAAGAGGTTGGCCTGATAGACGAAAAGTTTAGGTTCTACCGGCATGGCGACCTGGACTATTCTATGGCCTTCAAAAGCAAAGGCTACAAGATAGTTCAATTCTCCACTCTACCTTTCGTGCGCCATGAGCATCGCGGCTGGACGAGCCTGAGCGAAGAAGAGCGAGACCGGTACAGCAAGAAAAACTACTATCGTTTTCTCAGCAAGTGGGATGATAGAGAGGATCTGCTGGTGAAGGACAAGGAATAGCAGCAAAGCAATTAGTCAAATGGATCGTTGAACCACTTGCTAGTGGTGAGCCCTTTGAGAACCTCAGGGACCTGCCTTAGGCAGGTTGAACTAGTGGACTTAAAGCAAAAATGGCTCTGGGTAGTGGATAAGATATTGTGAAAAAGCTGGGGTATGAAGTCGCTATAGAGTGCCGGTCAATTGATTACCTAGCAGAAGCAGGGGAATTACCAGTTGGGGACCATTCAAAAATGGCGCGGAGAGGCCTCAGAAAGGCACACAACTGGTTTTAAGGAAACCGTCTATATAGCGCGACATAAAACATGAAGTATAGAGGGCCAACCATGAATGAGAGAGAAAGTCAGCAGCGGAACAAGGATACTGGCAGGTCGACAGAGGTAGTTTCTGTTTCAGAAGTCATAAATAAGTCTCCTCATAAATGGGTACTAATGAAAGTAACTGAAACTAATGAGAGTGGCTGGCCGATTCGAGGACAAGTTTTAGCTTGTATGCGCAGCCGCAAACAACTCTCCCAGTTTTACATAGAAGAAGCGAAGAATCCCAGCCCAGAATACTTGTCTAATGCTCCATATTATCTATTTAAGGCGGTTCCGCTATGTGCCAATAGCGACGAATGGCGGGCTGTAGTCACCAAGCTGGAAAATGAAAGCGACCTTGATGCCAAATAGCATTATCTCCGTTGAGTTCAGGCTTCATCCTGACTACGGAGTTATTTTACTTCCACTTCACGTTGGCAATCCTGGAAGAATTTTAACAATGCTATTAAATCCTAGTGTTCCCATATCGGGTATAACTACCTCTCTGTGGGATGAACTTCTCCTACAAGAGTATCTGCTGCCTCAATCTATCCCTTCTCAATCGTTAGCCAGAAGACATTTCTTGCATGATATTACGTTAGCTGCCCAACCGCTTCCACATCTTCGAGTGCGACGCATTATTCGACCTAATATATTTAATGTTGATGGTGAGTTAGGTGTAAATTTTTTCCAACAGTTCACAGAAATCCATTTACAGCTTTCGTCACGGCTAATCACACTTATAGACCCGTAGCTTCATCTTGGCCATAGCCCGATACCTTATTCTGCTTTGTGGGTTTCCCAGGATGCTGGACCATGTTATAACCGACCAAGCATCTATCCTCTCTGGGTCTTCACTCAGACAAATGATATACCTCTACAGTAATCTGGGCCTCGATGATACCTATCATATAGGTCTTATAGGCATCTACTCCACTACCGGTAGATATAATTTAAGCTCATCTAGGTACTCGGCTCTGGCAAAAGCCACCACAGTATCAACCCCCCCAGTCTCTAACTCAAATGCCAGAACTCCCAAACTAGTCAGCAGTCTATTTGACATAATGCAGAAGGCGCCCATCCACCGGGCGCGGTTTATCGTCCGCCAGTTGCATACTTCCTCTTGGTCTCCATATCTAATCCACATCCGTTCAGGCTCCGATCCTTCGTCGGCCTCAACGTGGACGTCCAGCCCAAAACGCTCTGATAGCACTCGATTAGCCCATTCGCAAAAACCACCGGTCTGCGATGTATCCCATGTCCACAGCATTGCTCCTGTTGGGTACCCGAGAGAAGCGCCGGACAGGAAATACGGGTCTCTGCACAATTTCTCAAGTCCTTTATTGTGCCACCTCCTTTTGTCGGCAAGCGCGGCCTGATATGCTTTCTGTAGCTCCTCCGTTGTCATGATGCCGGAGGTGATTATTAGTGAAGGCCAATTGTTATTGAAATCCATAGCACAGTCTAAGTATAGTATTATCGCCGAGTCAAAATTTATTGAAAAACTGCTCAAGATTTCTTACAATAAAGTAAGACATATAATTCCTTACTTTTGTTTTTGAGGAGAAAGCTTATGGCGAAGACTAAGATAACCGGTAAGGGCCAAGTAACTATACCTAAGATAGTAAGAGACCGACTAGGCCTTAGGCCTGGTGACGAGATTGAGTTTGTGGAAGATACAGAGGGATTTAGAATTCAGAAGCTAGTCCTGGAGTCTCCCTTTGACAAATATCTTGGCTTTCTGTCCCACATGGCAGGAATGGACCCAGATAGCATAGTCGAGGATATGCGAGGCAGATGATAACTGCTGTTGATACCAATATGCTCTTTGACATACTCTTTCCTGGCGCCCTTCAACGTCAAGAAACGAGACAAGCCCTAAGCAGCGCCCTACGCGCCGGAGCTATAATTATATGTGAAGCAGTGTATGCTGAGTTGTCTTCTCATTTCCTTGATGAAGCTGATCTGGACCGCTTCTTGATGGATACTCATATTCGCCTGGCGCCATCTAATGCTCAAGTCTTATATCGGGCTGGTCGGGCCTGGAATGAGTACTCTCGACGTCGGCCATTGCATTTAACCTGTGCTCGGTGTGGTAACTTACAACCTACTCAATGCACTAACTGTGGAAACAACATCCAGGTCAGGCAGCATGTCCTGGCTGACTTCCTTATCGGCGCTCATGCTCTGACACACGCAGATAGATTACTAACTCGTGATAGAGGATTCTACACCACTTACTTTCCTGAGCTTTCTCTAAGATAAATTCTCTTACATTTCTAACATCCAGCTTCTGTTTGGCTCAAGTCTGAACTCTTACCTTTAGTCATTATACCTTGACAAACTGTATTACAAGAGGTACAACTTTAATAAATATGTTGTACATATATATAGAGGTAAGGATATGAAACTATATGCTAGCAGTGTAAGCCCCAAGGGCCAGATTACGTTACCGGTTGAAGTAAGGCGACTACTAAGCATTAAACCGAAAGACCAGGTATGTATACAGGTAGAGGGAGATGAAGTAAAGATAGTATCACTAAAGTCACGCCTTGACGCTAGCTTTATGGCTGTGCCAGCTCTCAAAAAACCAGTCAGCCTGAAGGAGATGGAGGAGTTAGCTCATGAGGAACACGCTCGAGAAGCAGCAAAAGAAGGGCTTGAATAAAGATGCCATTCTTAGACACGAATATTATAGTCCGCTTTATTACTCAGGATGCTCCTGAACAGGCTCAGCGCGCTGCCCTCTTATTTGAACAATTGGGACTCGGGAATGTTAACGTTACCACATCCGAAGCAGTAATTGTAGAGACCGTTCAAGTATTGTCCTCTAGGGCTCTTTACAATCTTCCCCGTGCGGAAATTCAAACACATTTGACTAATATACTAAGTCTCAGAGGTCTGGTCTTATCAAATAAAAGGACCTATCTTCGTGCATTGGAAATTTATGCATCTACTAATGTAGATTTTGTTGATGCCTTAAACGTAGCTCACATGGAGAGAGCCGGCATCGATACGATTATGAGCTTTGACCGTGACTTCGATCGAATTCCAGGCATACAGAGGGTAGAACCTTAGCGCTACGTTTGAGCGGTGGCTTTCACTTTGCTATTATTGAGCATCACTAATCACGATAGGTATAGAGTATGGTGACAGAACAAAGTCAAAATAAAGCCATGCGTTTTTGTCCCCGTTGCGCCACGCCTCTAGTAGAGGGTGAAGTAGAGGGGAAGATATTGCCCAAGTGTCCATCCTGCACCTTTGTCGCGTATAAAGATCCAAAGGTAGCTGTGGGGATTGTGACCGGACAAGATGGAAAAGTGCTTCTGGGGCGTCGAAACCATGAGCCGGGAATGGACCTATGGACATTCCCCTCGGGTTTCGTGGACGCGGGTGAGATTGTGGAGGAGGCGGCGGTGCGTGAGGTGAAGGAAGAGACTAATATCGATGTACAGGTCGAAGAGCTACTGGGGGTATTTTCGGAGCGCGGCAGCCCCGTCGTTTTTATCGTATACACTGGCGTTATTACTGGCGGCGCTCTGGAGCCGGGACCAGAGACCAGTGAGGTGGGGTTTTTTCTAAGTGATGAGCTGCCTCCTCTGGCCTTTCAGCGTGACATGGAGATTATTCAGCTCTGGCAAAAGCATAATAAATCTGAGACAGGCAGGTAATAAATGGCTAAGCTCCTGGATGGCCTTACGGTCCTCGACTTCACTCATGCTCTTTCCGGACCTTTTTGCACTGCTACCCTGGCTGATCTGGGTTGCCGGGTGATTAAGATCGAGGCTCCGGGCGCCGGCGATGGCTTTCGTCGTTTAGGGCCTTTTATCAACGGCAGCAGCGCTTATTTCAGTGGCGTGAACCGCGGTAAAGAGAGCCTTACAATAAACCTTAAGCATCCGGATGGAGTCCGCCTAGTAGAAGCTCTAGTTAAAAAAGCTGATGTTGTGGTGGAGAACTTCCGGCCTGGAGTGATGAAAAACTTTGGGCTTACCTATGAGCGCCTTAGCTCGGTAAATCCACGAATCGTCTATCTATCCATCTCCGGTTTTGGGCAGGAGGGCCCATATTCTCATCTTGGGGCCTTCGACATAGTCGTTCAGGCTATGAGTGGAATAATGAGCGTTACCGGCGAGGAGGGTGGGGGGCCTACAAGGGTTGGGGTCTCCGTTGGCGACCTGATCCCGTCGCTATACAGTGTATCCAGCATCTTAGCTGGCCTATACCGTCGGGAGCAGTCTGGTAAAGGATGTTATATCGATCTAAGCATGCTGGACTGCCTGGTTGCGGTGGCGGAGAACGCTATAGCAAGGTACTGGGCCACTGGCGAAGTGCCGGGGCCTATAGGCAATCGCCATCCCGTTATTACACCATTCTCGACGTATACCGCCTCTGACGGATATATAGTCATAGCCGTAGGCGGCGATGCACAGTGGCGCGACATGTGCGTGGCTGTGGAGCAGCCTGATCTATCTTACCATCCTGACTATGAGACCAACGAGCTAAGGACACAAAATGTTAAACAGGTGACAGCGCTGCTCAACGAGATTTTTTCTGAAAAGACTGTGGAGGAGTGGCTGGAGATCTTACAGAAGGCTGAGGTGCCTTGCGCTAAGGTCAACACCATTAAAGATGTTTTCCACGACCCTCATATCCGCTATCGCAACATGATACAAGGAGTCCAGCAGCCTATTATGGGCCTGCAAGAGGTACCAGGCACGCCAATAAAGGCGAAAGGGTTTAACGACTCCATCACCGCGCCATCGCCAGAGCTAGGGGAGCACACAGAGAAAGTGCTTAAAGAGCTTCTTGATATTCCTGAAGAGGAAATAAACCGTCTGTTCGTAGAGGGTGTTATCTAAGTTGGCATTACAGGTGGTTCGACAGGCTCACCACGAGCGGGTGTTGGCTTTTTCGTGGGGAGGGTGTTATCTAGTGGATATTTCAGGCGGTTCCTACCCTTCGTAGGAGCGTATTGCAATACGCCCCTACAGGACAGGCAGGCTCACCACAAGCGAGTGTTACTAAGTGGAAGGTGTTATCTAAATGGGTGGACTGACTTCCAGGATTAAGGAACGCGCTTTAGAGCTGGGGTTCCATGCTGTAGGTATCACCTCAGCCGCGCGGCTTGCTGAGACGGAAGCTGTAACTCTGGATAGGGTGCGCCATGGGCTGATGGAAGGTCTATCATGGTTTACAGAAGAACGGGCACGGTTGTCGTGCCGCCCTCAGGAGTTGCTTCCTAACGCCAAATCTATAGTTGCCCTGGCTGTATCTTACCTGACCGACGAGCCAGCGGGCGACACGGCTTCAGGTCCTACGGGAATCGTGGCGCGCTATGCTCGCGGCGACGACTACCATGAGGCTCTGAAAATTAGGCTGAGAGAATTATCTGATTTCATCCGTAAAGAAAGCGGCGCTACAGTGAGCAGCCGCCTATTTATTGATAGCTCTCCTCTTTCAGAAAGGGCTGCTGCCAGGCGTGCCGGGGTGGGATGGTTCGGAAAGAACACCAACCTTATAGTCCCGGGAATTGGCTCCTGGGCCTTTCTCTCGGCGCTGATCCTTGATATAGACCTGGAAGAAGACGGTCCTTTGCTCAAGAACTGCGGAAGCTGCGATCTTTGCATAAGGGCTTGTCCCACAGGGGCGCTAGTCGATCAATACACCTTAGATAACACAAAATGTATATCCTTTCAGACCATCGAGAACAAAGGCGAGATACCTGAGGAGTTACGTCCGGACCTTGGCGCCTGGGTGTTCGGCTGCGATATATGCCAGGAGGTATGTCCCGCAAATCGTAAAGCTATGCCTCTAGCCTGGGACGAGTTTAAGGCCCGGCCCGATTTAGGCGAATCAACACCTTTGGTCCCTCTGCTGCAAATGGAGGATGCAGAGTACCGGCGGCGCTTTAAGGGCTCAGCCATGAAACGGGCCAAGCGCCGCGGCCTTCAGCGTAACGCCGCGGTAGCTCTAGGTAACAGCGGCGACCTGGAAGCAGTGCCTGCATTAGCTGTGGCCCTGGAGGAAAATGATGAGCCTCTGGTGCGCTCTCACGTAGCCTGGGCGATGGGAAGGATCGGAGGCAAACGAGGCAGGCGGTCCCTAGAGAAAGCCCTGTCTTATGAAACGGATGCGAGCGTCCTTAAATCTGTAGGAAAGGCCTTGGAATGCTTGTCCTGAGCCATGTCGAAGGGTATGTCGAAAAGTTAATAAATGTCCCTTTTATCTTCTTGAAGGGCGTAATCCTAATCGCTCTGATTCTCCTGGGCGTTGCGTGTACATCTTCAAATAAAGATGTTTCGACTCAGCCCAACCCGGTAGTGACAACGGAGTCTTCTTCAAGCTCTGGCTCCCTTTCTCCATCACCCACCGTTGTCAGCGGTCCTAATGGCTCTGCCGGGACTGCTTCCCTTCCGGATGTTGGTCCAATGGAGCCATCTGCACAGCGTGCCTATGATCATGTCAAGGCGCTGTCGGCTGATATCGGGTCGCGTCCTACAGGCGCAGACGGTGAGAGGAAAGCGGCGGAGTACATTTCAGCCCAATTCAAGTCTTATGGCTACTCGGTCTCTCTCCAGGACTTCAGCTTTCCTTTCTTTCGTGATAATGGCTCCACCCTGGAAGTGACATCTCCAATACAGGAATCCTTCACTCCCAAGACAATGGCCTTCTCTAAAGGAGATGAAGTTGAAGGCGTAGTAGCTTTTGCCGGACTTGGCAGGAGCGAGGACTTGGCCTTAGTGGACCTTAAAGGCAAAATCGCCCTGTTGGAGAGAGGACTGATAACCTTTCAGCAGAAAGTAGAGGGCGCGGCCGCAAGGGGAGCTATAGGCGCTATAGTGTACAACAATCAAGCGGGAGAGCTACAAGGCAGTCTTCAGAATCTGTCAGGTATCCCAGTTGTATCGCTGCCAATGAATGAAGGCCAGCGTATTAGAGAGCTGCTTGCTCAAGGCGATGTCAGGGCCAAGGTGAAGGTAGACACTGGGCCGGCTGAAATTCACAGCCAGAATGTAATAGCTGTCCCGAGTTTGTCGAAGGACCCAGCCGGAGGGACTAAGCCATGTACTGTAGTGGTTGGCGGCCATTACGATTCGGTGGAGGCTGGTCCTGGCGCCAATGATAACGCCTCTGGTACCGCTGTAGTAATGGAGCTTTCCAGGGCTGCGAGAGACCTGGCCTTTAATACAGGCGTGTGCTTTGTTGCTTTTGGTGGTGAAGAGCTTGGGCTGTGGGGCAGCCGCAGGTATGTGGAGAGCCTTTCTTCACAGGACAAAACACGACTTAAAGGAATGATCAATCTCGACATGGTGGGTGTGGGAGATAGGTGGAGAATTAGCGGCAGCGAGGACCTCATAGCTCTGGCGGTACAAGCCGCGAAAGCAGAAGGTATTGAGGCACAGTCCTTTACTATGCCGAGGATGTTTGGCAGCGACCACGCCAGTTTCATAAACGCTGGTATACCTGCTGTGTTTGTCCATCGTCTGGATGATCCCAACTACCACACGTCCGAGGACAAAATCGAATTCATTGCTGCTGACGCGCTAGGAGACTCAGCTAAAATAGCTTTAGGGGTGATCAAAAATCTAACTGGCTAGGGGGCTGTAACACTATAAGGGCATACTTTGTCCTCGGCAATCGTCCATGCCAATTTGTCAATGGCACCAAGTCGTATGAAAATGAGCTGACGTAGCCCGTTCCCTCTCGAAGGGACGGGCGGTGGCTATCAAAGTGCTCGAACACGACCAAGCTATTTTATAAGCAATCGACCATGCCCCGACTTGTCGGGACACCCACGAAGGATAAAAATACCGCTCGTGGTGAGCCTGTCGAACCATCCTTCGACAAGCTCAGGACGAACGGAGTAAGAGTCTTTATTTTCTAAGCGATCTACGTGGACATCTAAGTGAAGTGTAAGGGGGTATGCGGTGGCGACCGAGAAACAGGAAGACAATGCAAATATGGCCCAAGATGAGGCAGATGAGAGCTATTACGCCTCCTTTTGGAGGCGGCTGATCGCTTCAGCAATAGACTGGACACTTGTTGGCTTTGTGCTCTTTGTTCCAGGCTCTATCTACATGGTAATTGTCGCTGCGATAGCATTACAGAGGGCTATGGCACACCAGAGTTTCCCTCTTGGGTCCCTGCTTATCGCTCTATTCTGGCCCTTTCTTGCGCTCTTTATACTGGGCTACTTTACTTTCTCGACCATGCACGGGCGAACTCTCGGCATGAGAATGGTAGGCATCAGGGCGCTCCATGCAAAGACGGGCAAGCCGCCGAGCTTCAAAAGAAGTGTAGTCAGGTCGTTTTTGGGTCTGGCCTTATTAAGTTTTGCGTCGCTACTACTAAACGTCTTCTTCGCTGACCCTCCATCGGATGGATATTCAACGATGGAGACACTTATTATGGCTTTGGTAACTGGCATAGGTTTTATAGGATATCTGCGAATGATCTGGGACTCACGGAGACAGACCTTGCACGATAAACTCACCGGCGTTGTGGTGGTGCGGCGAGGGTCGGCAAGTTAATAGGGAACAATAGTTAGCGGTTAGCTTTCTCTGCCTCCTTAACATGCTCCAGAATCCACATCCTGGCTAAGGTAGTAGGCCCGATGCCTCTCTCGTGGGCAATCTGACGTAGCTTGGCTAGAGTCTCAGGGTCCAAGCGGATGTTTAGTCCTTCAGACAAATTCTTGGCAAAGCGCACCTTCACCGGCTTCAGCTCATCCCAATAGTCAGCCATATCGTGAGTATCAAACCACTCGGCCATCTCCTCACGGTTGGCAAAGTCAGGGATTGTTTTCTTAGTGCTTGTTTTTTGCTCTCGTCCTTTTCGTTCACTCATTGCTGTTCACATCCCTTTGCTTCCTGGTACTGGCGCCGCTCTTTCCGACTTGCTGGGCGAGCGCTGACCGGGTAGTAGACCCCTGGTTCAGGCTCCGGGTCGAGAATGACTGCCAGCATCCGTCCGGTGGCAGTTGGCCCAATCAGGATGATGCGACCTTTATTCGCCTCTCCATCAATATAAGGCCCATGACAGACTTCCTCAGCCTCATCTCGGGTTACATCATGGCGGGCTATATGGGCCCGGTTCCAATCATCCCATCTAAGGCGGCTAATATATACCATTTGTCTTATTGTATCACAATGCGGCTCATAATCATGTGTACGAGTTAATAAAAAGGCAGCGCAGTGTTAGTAGTTAGCTTGCTCTGCTTCCTTAAGGTGCTCCAGAATCCACATCCTGGCTAAGGGTGGTAGGGCCGATGCCTTTCTCTTGAGCAATCTGACGCAGCTTGGCTAGAGTCTCGGGGTCCAAGCGGATGTTTAGTCCTTCGGACAAATTCTTGGCAAACTTCACTCGCACGGTCTTAAACTCGTCCTGATAGTCAGCCATATCGTGAGTATCAAACCACCCTGCCATTTCTTCTCGGTTTTTGAACTCCGGTATACGACTGCTTTGTTCTTTCTTGCGAGTCATGCTTGCTGACCTCCTTTTCTTTCTTCAGTATAGATGGCTCGTTCTCTTCGGCTGGCAGGTCGGGCTGTCACAGGGTAGTACACCCTGGTGGGTAATACATCCCTGAGATGTCGCTAGAGTCTAGCACCACCGTCAGCATCCTACCAGTGTGGCTAGGGCCGAACACCAGAGCACGCCCCTTCTTGCCTTGCTGGACCACAGGGTTGCCGTGGCAGACTTCCTCCGCCTCATCTCGGGTTACCTGATGGCGGGCTATATGGGCCACATTCGTATCATCCCAAATAAGGCGGCGAAAATTATATCATACTGAGTATTGTATCATAATGCGACTCATAATAAACAATGGGATGGAGTTTGCTGCTGGTTGACATATTTAGGTAAAACTGTATTATCTGTAGACAAGAGCATGAGCCGGTCCTGTTACAGCAAAACGGGAAGTGAGGCATTACTTGCTCCCTAACGTTACCCGATGAATGAGAGACAGCTAGCAGATCGCATTAAACGATACGCCATCGATGCGAGCGCAGAAACAAGGAGGCCGTGGTGGCTACAGAAACTACAAACCAGAAAGACCTAATAAAGGTTGTAGTCTATTCAGACTATATATGACCATGGTGCCATGTCGGCTTGGAGAGAGTCGAGAGACTGAAGAAAGAATACAATGTAGAGGTAGAATGGCGCCCCTTCGAGCTGCGGCCAGGAACGCCGCCGGAGGGTATACCTAGAAAGACTCGCCCAGGCGAAGCGGAGCCAGGACAGCTTTTGACAGGCCATCTAGGTGAAATGGCCAAAGAGGCAGGGCTGGTGATGAGAAGAGCTCCTTTGACCCCTAACTCTCGTCCCGCTCTTGAGGCAACCGAGTACGCAAAAGACAAGGGTAAATTCGAAGAGTTCCACGATTACTTGATGAGAGGCTTCTGGGAGGATGGGAAGAATATCGGTGACATGGCGGTACTGGCTGAAGCTGCTAAGAGCAGTGGTCTTGACTGGGAAGAGCTTTCAAAGCATTTAACTGAAAGGACTTATTCGAGCAGGGTAGACGAGCAGATAGATATGGCCCATAGGATGGGCATCAATGCCATCCCTGCCTTTATAATCGGCCGGTACTTTTTCATGGGCGCCCAGCCTTATGAGCTATTCAAGGAGGTTGTTGATAAAGCCCTGGAGGACCAGGCTGCCGAATGAGCTATAAACTTGAAAAGGTAGGATCTAAATACTAAGGGCTTCAGCCCTCGGCATAATTTCTTAAATGCCCGGGCTTATGAAATTTGACGACTTTAATCGCGTATGAAAGGACGGCACCCCAGCCTAAAGCCTGGGTGGGGTTACAACCTTCAGCCAAAGCTACCATCGCGCGACCAACAAGTTAAATCTCATCAGCCTGGGGTGACGGGAAAATTATTAATCATGGATGGTCATAACTAGCTAAGTGAGTAGATTACAAAAGACTTTTGAAAGGCTACGGGCGGAAACACGCACTGGCCTTATCACCTTTCTACCGGTAGGTTTTCCTGATCTGGAAAGCACTGTAGACCTATTCAAGGCTATGGTAGAGGGTGGGGCAGATATTGTAGAATTAGGTGTTCCCTTTAGCGATCCCCTTGCTGATGGCGTTACTATACAGAGGGCGAGTTTTGCTGCTCTGTCCAACGGTACTACGCTGAGTTCTTGCCTGGATACAGTAGCCGCCCTGAGGAAAGAAGGCATAGATGTTCCCCTGGTGCCGATGGGCTATTACAATCCCATACTCAGCATGGGCGTAAGGGAGTTTGGTCAGAGGGCTGCGGAAGCCGGAGTTGATGGCTTGATCGTAGTAGACCTGCCGCCTGAGGAGAGCGACGAGCTTTTAGCTGCTTGCCGAAGCAATAACATAGACCTTATATATTTGCTTGCTCCCACCAGCACTGATTCTCGGATAAAGCGGATATGCAGTCTGGCAAGCGGCTTTATATACTGTGTGAGTATTACAGGAATAACGGGAGCGAGGAATGACTTACCGGAGGGGCTGCCGGCCTTCCTGGACAAAGTAAGGCAGAACACAGAGTTACCTCTTGTTGTAGGCTTCGGAGTATCTACCAGAGAGCACGTAGAGACTATCGGGAATATAGCCGATGCTGCTGTAGTGGGCAGCGCTATGGTGGAAACTGTAGAAAAGGCAACCCCAGAGGAGCGATTGACGAGAACAAGGGAGTATGTTGAATATCTGGCCGGCCGGGTCCTTCCTGCCGGAAGGACTACGCAGAACAGCCCGCCTCAAGCGGGAAGGAGTTAGCTCTATATATGTGGTGTCGAGGTGTCAGAGGCGCTATAACCGTAGATGACAACACCCAGGAAGCCATCTTGAAGGCGACGCGAGAGCTATTGGCAGCTATAATGGAAAAGAATGGGTTTATGGTTGAGGACGTGGTAAGCGCGTTTTTTACCACTACCCCAGACCTAAATGCTGAGTTTCCCGCAGTAGCAGCAAGGCAGTTAGGTTGGACCAATACAGCTTTGATGTGTGGGCATGAGATGAACGTGCCAGGTGCGCTCCCTATGTGCCTTAGAGTGCTTTTGCACGTCAACACCGAAAAGTCAGCAGGTGATATACAGTTCGTTTATCTAAAGGGCGCCTCGGGACTCAGGGACACGGTGGCGCCCGTAAAAGACTAAAGAGATTGGAATTTTAATGGAGGTTCTGGAACCCAAAATGATCGTAATAATGCAAACAGACGCAACCGACGAGCAGATTCAGGGAGTGGTGGCACGAATAAAGGAGGCCGGTCTTACTGAGCAGATCTCCAAAGGGGTGGAGCAGTCCGTAATTGGGGTCGTAGGACGTACCTTCCCGGAGTTAAAGGGTATGCTGGAGGTGCTTGACGGTGTATCACAGGTGGTGCCGGTCAGCCGGCCCTATAAGCTGGCTAGCCGCGAGTTCCATCCACCGGATACTATAATCGATGTAAGAGGTGTAAAAATAGGAGGTGGGCAGCTTACGATTATGGCCGGCCCTTGTTCAGTCGAGAGCGAGGAGCAGACCCTTACCACCGCCAGAGCGGTGAAAGCGGCGGGGGCCAATATTCTCCGCGGTGGCGCTTTCAAGCCCAGGACCTCTCCTTATGCTTTCCGAGGTCTCGGTGAGGAGGGACTAAAGATCCTGGCTGCTGCTCGTGACGAGACTGGCCTGCCCATAATAACGGAGGTCATGTCTGAGAGGGATGTTGAGCTAGTAGGTCGCTATGCCGATATCCTACAGATCGGCAGCCGGAATATGCAGAATTTTATGCTGTTAGACGAGGTGGGAGCGGCTAAAAAACCGGTTATGCTTAAAAGGGGTCTCTGGGCGACCATAGAGGAATGGCTGCTGGCTGCTGAGTACATCTTGGCCCAGGGCAACTCGGACGTGATGCTATGCGAGCGTGGGATCAGGACTTTCGAGACTTTCACCCGCAACACCATGGATGTCAGCGCAATCCCGGTGATCAAGCGGCTGTCCCACCTTCCCGTTATTGGCGATCCCAGCCACGGCACTGGCAAGTGGTATCTGGTAGCACCACTGGCTATGGCCTCTGTGGCATCAGGGGCAGACGGTGTAATGGTAGAGGTGCATCCCAACCCTGACCATGCCCTATCTGACGGCGCTCAGTCTCTAACACCTGCAAATTTCGAAAAGCTGATGGAGCAGATGCGTGGCATCGCTCCTGTGGTAGGCAAGTCTGTATCGAGGCCAATGACAGGTGCTCCAGCCTAACGTGCCGCTTACGAGCGAGGAACAAAGAACAGGTCGCCCAGGTTTCGGTCTGGGCGACCTGTTGAACGTCTTCCACCTTGCTAAGAGCAAGGGGGGCGGGTTCAGTTTAGCAGGGCCAGGGGGATGGAATGCTGAAATGTCTATTGATAGCCATCGCGGTTACGGCGGTCTCAATGATGGTGTCGGGCCTACTTGTCTATGCTGCCGGTTGGTTTGCCGATGCCGCATGGGTGACCGCCTGGGCCACAGTGATTTTGTTTCTAGTAACTGGAGCCCTCGCTGTGGTCGCAGTCTTCCAGGACAGGCTGCGCCAGTTTGTGATGCGGCCGACGCTCGAAATCATCCTGAATGCGGGACCTCCAGACTGCCACCTGACCTGGGCCGGTCCCTCACGTTTTCCTGTGTACTACTTTCGCCTGCGGATCAAAAACGTTGGGAACGCGCCGTGCCACCAGGTAGAGGTTCGGCTGCAAGCGCTACAGGAGAAGCAGGCAAACGGTGCCTTCGCGAAGGTACAGACCTTTCTCCCGCTGAACCTCAAGTGGAGCCACGTCGGCACCGTATACTGGGCTAGGATCCCCAAGGACTTGGACAACTTCATAGACTGTTTTCAAATTTTTGAGCCAAAGGATCGAGCCGTTCTTGATGGCGAACGGGACGAGTGGAACAAAGCTCAGCCTACGGAGACCGTTCTCTGCTTCGACACCGTGGTTAGGCCGAACACGGGCTCGCATATGCTTGGTCCCGGTGTATACCGAGTCGAGGTTCTCGCCGCCGCCGCCGATGCTGATCCCATTCGCAAGATTCTTGAAATAAATCTCACTGGCAACTGGTACCCCAACGAGGTGCAGATGCTCGGCCAGGGTGTTGGACTTAAATTCTTATGAAATATGAGCAGACCTAGGGGAGCACCACTGGCCATCAAGCGAATCAGGCGGAGGATACCGTGGCTGAAAAAGTCTCTGTAAATTGGAAGGAATTAGCTGCCCGAGGCTCCCACGAAAGAGGGTAGCGTTAGAGTCCGCCCCGCGGTGGACAAGCTGGCTTATAGCACGGAAGAGCAGCGGTCGGGCTCAGTCTAAGCCTCAGCTTCGTGTAGGCCCTCTGCGAGCGGGGCGATATGCCTACGCGCCCCTTCGCCTTGCCAGGGCGATAAGACCGAGAAACATCAGAGAACCTAAAACGTCGACTGCAAAATCGGCGAGTGACGTATTGCGGTTTGGCACATACGCCTGATGTATCTCGTCTGTGATCGCGTAACCCGCTGATAAAGCGATAGCGTATAGACTCCTCATAGTTGGGGAGTCTATATTTGTTAGTCCCCGGTAAAATAACGCTGTCAGTACGGCGTATAGAAGAAAATGAGTGGTATAGCTAATTAGCTCGCCCATGAGTCCTGCTGGCACTGGAAGTGACGGCTGGGATGACAAGAAAAATATCAATCCCATCCAGGCAATTGGAGGCGCCCAGAGGCTTAATAGAGTTATCAAACCTTTAGAGCTTCCTCAACAGTCTCAGCCAGGTTCTTCCATAAAAAGCGCTTCTCGATCTCCTTCATGGCTCCGCGGCCCAATCTGTCACGCTCCGACGGGGACTCCAAAAGATACGCTACCATCCTCCCAAAGGTCACCTCGTCTCCTGGTTCTACAATCAGCCCGGACTTATTGTGTGTAATATACTCATTGATCTGACCCACGGCATCGGCCACAACAGGAACACCGGCGCTCATTAGCTCCACCAGCTTAACCGGACACTTGGTCTGATTGATTATGTTGTCATCCATTGGATATATGGCGAGGTCTGCGGCAGAGATATAGTCTTTTATTTCTTCTGCTGGTATCCAGCCAGCTCTTATTAGGCGAGATTTCATACTCTTGTCCTGCCACAGTTTCTCTAGGTCCTCTCCTTCGTGCCCTACTCCTTCACCCACCACCAAAAGTGTATAGCATACCCCTTGAGACTCTGCCTCCTGCATTATGTGCACCACGCGCTCCGGCTGGAATTCCACGTAACGGGTATACAGCAGCACAAGAGGCATCTCACCTATCCGATGCATAGCTCGCACTCGTGAGCTGGCTTCGACTTCTTGTTTTGGACTTGTAGCCTCAACCCCGTTGGGGAGATAGTAGAGGCTGTCTTGCTTGCCTCTTATAGAACGAGCTATTTCTATTAGCTTCTTGCTGGCTAAGGTTATGCTCTCTGCATGTTCTAACAGCCACTTCTCTTGAAAGCTAAAGACCTTTTTTTGCCACCAGGGATAAGGGAGGATATCGTTCCAGCCTCCGTGGCCCTCCCAATCATCAGAGTCCACTACTACCTTGATATTAATTAGCCTCAGGGATTTCAGTGCGGACAAGAGCATAGCTATCATGCCGGAAAAACCTTTTGGCTTGAAGCAGTATACCACCTGCGGCCTTAGGCTCAACGTTCTTCTTAGTAGACTTAAAGTTAAAAGGTTATACCATAGAAACGGAATACTCGGCGGCAGACTCACGTTAATTATAGGCACACCATCCTTTGTAAAGCTTCTACCTGAATGGCTTGGAAAATCCCACGGCGGCACAACTATATTCACAGTATGCCCTAAGGATATCAGCGATTTAGCCAAAGGGACCATGCGGGCGCTTACCGTACCCTTTGGCTCTAATGCGAATGGGGCAACTAATACTATGTTCATTAGTCTCTTTCTGCCGACACCTATGCTGTCTAGCAGCTTCTTATTCTTAAAGGAAACAATTATAGGAAGAAACGGTTATATTTGATAAAGCGCTTCTATTTTTGCAGGCTAACGTCTATAGTGCAATTATATTAGCATTAGAGAAATAGTATTCTTATCGAAGATACTCGACATGGCGGTATTGGTATTTATATAGTTATGGAGGAATATATATGATTCAACGTATGGTACGTGCGTCGTCCCTGGATGTTTCGGTATATGAGGAGGTAGAACACGACCAGTCGGCTACTATGCAAGCATTCCAGGTTATGGTATTGGTTAGTATTCTTGCTGGAATAGGACAAGGTATAGGGAGCGGAGGGATTAGCGGCTTACTGCTTGGTGTTTTAGGCTCCTTAGCTGGCTGGGCGCTATGGTCGTTTCTTACTTACATGATCGGAACACGCATCTTCTCTGGTACTGCTACTTACGGTGAGCTATTGCGCACTATAGGGTTTGCCAATGCACCCGGCGTCTTCTTAATCTTTTCTTTCATTCCCCTTATAGGTGGTCTGATTGTCATTACGGTTGCGATTTGGACGCTCATCAGCGGCGTGCTGGCTGTCAGGCAGGCGCTGGATATATCCACGGTAAACGCGATAATCACTTGTGGCATAGGGTGGTTGGTCAAGTTCATAATATTCTTAATCATAGGATTTTTTGCTTTTATATTCTAGCAAGCAGATACATTTCCTAATGTAGCTTTGCAAGGTAGGATGTTTCTTGTCTTTTTCGAGCTATATTAGGTATAATACCCCAACTTGAACAACTAGGAGAAAAGAGTATGCCTGACCAGTACGCGTATTTAAAAAAGCAGTTCGTTCCTTTATCGGAAGCCAAGATAGGGATTATGACTCACGCCTTTAACTATGGCACGGCCTGCTTTGAGGGTGTACGCGGAAATTGGAACGAGAGGGAGGAGCAAATATACCTCTTTCGGCCAGAAGACCATTTCAAAAGGCTCTTAAAAAGCTGCCGGATCCTAAAGCTGGATATAGACCTGAGCGTACAAGAAATGCTTGACATAACTCTTAAGCTGGTCGAGATGTGCGGCTATCAAGAAGACTTGTATATACGCCCAATGGCGTATAAGAGCTCAGAAGCGGTAGGAGTCCGCCTTCATGATCTGGAGAGTGATTTTCTTCTGTTCGTTACTCCTTTCGGGCCTTACCTCGATGTAACCAAGGGCATAAAGTGCTGCGTTTCCTCCTGGCGTCGAGTCGACGACAACAGTATTCCTGCAAGGGCAAAGATCAATGGCCTGTACGTGAACAGCGCTCTTGTAAAGACTGAGGCCTGGGAAAACGGCTTCGACGAGGGGATCATGCTTAATCAGGACGGACACGTCTCTGAGGGCAGTGGTGAGAACCTCTTTCTGGTCGAGGGCAATAAGCTCATAACTCCTCCGGTGTACGATAACATACTGGTCGGTATAACCCGTGATACGATTATGGCTGTAGCCAGGAACGAGCTTGGAATGGAAACGGTGGAGCGGTCTATTGACCGCAGCGAGCTGTATATCGCTGATGAGTGCTTCCTCACCGGTACTGCGGCCCACGTCTCGCCGGTTACAGAGATTGACCACCGGCCAATAGGCGATGGTGGTATAGGACCGGTATCTGCAAAGATCCAGAGCATTTATTTTGACGTGCTGAAAGGCAATAATCCGAAATACATGGACTGGTGTAAGCCAGCTTACTCAAAGCTGGTGAAGACTTCCTAAGAGCTTTGAGACCTCATGGAGTTTAGACCGCCACGGCGTTGGGCAGGGGTAGTAGCTGGATCGATGCTTGCTACGGTAATCCTGGCCCTTGCGCTTTTCTTAATACTGAGGGTACTGAGAGAGCTGCCATCCTTCGTTAGCTTTGCCGCGGGCAGTGTAGCTATTTTGTTGCTGGTCCTGGCTTTGTGCTTCGCTTTTTGGACCTACTGCTGTCTCACCCTCAAATATGCTATAGACCGCAACTACCTCACGATATCCTGGGGACCCACCAGACATTACATTCCTTTGCCTGCGATAGACGGCCTTTTGTTGGGCACTGCCTTGCCTAAGCCAAAGGGTATCAGTGGAGTAAACTGGCCCTGGCACCACGTTGGACGTTCTTTCTTACCCGATGTTGGAGAGACCTTATTCTTCACAACTGGGTCCTCTAGTCTACTGTATGTATTAACACCATCCCTGACCTATGCTATGTCAGTTGATGACTCAAGGCTGTTTGCCCGAGAGCTGGAGCTGAGGAAGAAGATGGGCACGACCGACAACCCCGTCTTGACTGCTTCCAGCAGCCATATTTTATCTATGCCTATCTGGTCAGATAAAACGGTACAGGCGCTTCTCCTTACGGGGATATTTGTTAACCTTTTTGTCTTTGGCTACTTATATTACATACTCCCATCTCAGCCAAACTTGATTACCCTAAAGCTGACTCCTACTGGAGCACAAGAGGCCATAGGCTGGAAGTGGCAGACTTTATTGCCGATGGCTATGGCGTTAGTGGTCCTGAGCATAAATGTGGCTCTGGGGACTGCTTTATATGTTAGGGAAAAGGTAGCAGCATACCTGTCTTTGGGATCAGGACTACTGCTTCAGATCATAATTTCTGCTGCTATATTCAGGGCGCTGTTGTTGATCTAGGCTAAGTATCGAAGATACTCGATTTATCGGTATCGAGGCGTTGGCCGTACTGCGCTCGGTAGTATTCCATGTATTCACCGGACTTGATACGTCTCCACCAGCTTTGGTTATCCCTATACCATGCCACCGTGTGGCTGAGAGCCTCGTTAAACTCATGCTCAGGCTTCCAGCCTAAGGCCATCAGTTTACTACAGTCCAGAGAATAGCGCCGGTCATGGGCCACTCGGTCCCTCACGTGCTGAATTAGAGACGCTGGTTTTTCTAAGGTCTTGACTATCGTTTGAGCGATCTCTATATTCTCCCTCTCATTACCGCCGCCAACGTTGTATATCTCGCCCGTAGCGCCTTTCCTCATAGCAGTGTCGATTCCACTGCAATGGTCCAGCACATAGATCCAATCTCTTACCTGCCGTCCGTCTCCATAAAGCGGCAGCGGCATATCATCAATGGCGTTGGTGATAAACAGCGGAACAAACTTTTCAGGATACTGGTATGGGCCAAAGTTGTTGGAGCCTCGGGTTATTACCACCGGCACATCGTGACTGATATGGTAGGCGAGAGCCATGAGATCGCCGCCGGCCTTGCTTGCGGAGTATGGGCTGCGTGGGGATAAGTTATCGGTCTCCTTCGATGAGCCTATTGGGATGTCGCCGTACACCTCGTCGGTGCTGACATGCAAAAAGCGCTCTATCCCATGCTCTCTTGCCGCTTCGAGTAGGACGAAAGCGCCATAGACGTCTGTGGTAACGAAACTGCCAGCTTCCAGAAGAGAGCGGTCAACGTGCGTCTCAGCCGCGAAATTGACTATCGTGTCTAGCTTATGCCCTAGAAATATGGAGCCAACTGTTTTTGGATCGCAAATATCACCCTCGACAAAGCTATAACGGTCACTAAAGCCATCCTTAATGTCCTTTAGATTGTCCAGATTTCCGGCGTAGGTAAGTTTATCCAGCACAATTATGTGTGAATCGGCATAGTTTTCGAGGGTGTATCGTATAAAATTGCTTCCTATGAACCCGGCGCCGCCGGTAACAAGTATGCGTCTCAATTGCTAGAGCTCCATCGTGTTTAGTGTAATCCTTTAAAATGGTATCCCTTGAAAATAGCTCGCAAACTGTCTTTGTAACGTAAAATGTAGGGGTCCGCCTCAGGCGGACGTGTCTGCCCTGGTTCTAACCCGATCATGCTAAGAATTATAGCCGCATTTACAGTACCGACAGGTCGAGTATCTTCGATCTTAGATGGTTAGATGGCGGTGTTTAGGGCGCGCACACAGAGCCTGTCCTGAGCTTGTCGAAGGATGCGCCGCCCCTACAAGTTATAGATTTTAATTTGCATCACGCCTCTTAGGCTGAGGGTTTCACAAAATACCTACTTTGCTGTGGTCTCCCAGGACCAGCTTGTGCGCTCTGGGCTTGATGAGAGACTTATGTACTTCTACGTCTCGTCCTATAAGGCTGTCTACTATTCGGTCTCCCGAGGTCTCTATCTTGGAGTTCTCCAGGACGATACTGTGCTCTATTTCGGCATCTACTACTGTGCAGTCGTAGTAAATAGAGGTAAAGGGGCCGATATAGCTGTTTATTATCTTGGTCCGCTCCCCTATGATAACCGGCCCCCTGATTACGCTGTTGATTATCTCTGCCCCACTCTCAATGACGACTCTACCATGTATAGTCGATGCCTCGTCCACCTTCCCCTTTATGCTCCCTTCCATAACCTCCAAGACCCAGCGATTGGCTTCCAGGATATCATCCATCTTCCCGGTATCAGTCCAGTAGCCATTCAAGCGATAAGGGACTACATTAAGCCCTTTATCTATCAGGTACTGAATGGTATCGGTGATCTCCAGCTCTCCTCGTGCCGACGGCTTTATATTCTCCACAGCCTCGAACACGTTGCTGTCAAACATGTAGATGCCTATTACTGCGAGGTCACTGGGAGGAGTCTGTGGCTTTTCTATAAGTCTCACAACCTTGCCGTTGTTGCATATAGCCACGCCGAAATCCTGGGGATTGGGGACCTGTTTCAGAACGATAAGGGAGTTTATGGTCTGGCCCGCCTCAGAGGGGTCGCGGAAGGTGTTTACCAGTGGTACTATGCCGTCTCTGATTAAGTTGTCACCTAAAAAGAGGACAAAAGAGTCGTCCTGCATGAAGTCTTTAGCAATTTTCACACCGTGTGCAATACCCAGCGGCGCCTCCTGGGGAATATAGGTAACTTTTGCTCCAAAGCGGCTGCCGTCGCCCACGGCTTCCCTTATTTGCGCGCCGGTGTCTCCGATAACAATCCCTATATCAGTTATATCAGCCTCTACGAGGTCCTCGATGACATGGAATAGCACCGGCTTATTCCCGACAGGTACTAGCTGCTTGGCTCCGGTATAGGTAAAAGGGCGCAGCCTTGTGCCCTTGCCTCCGCTAAGTACAAGGCCCTTCATATCTTATTCCACCGATACCTTTATGTCTGATCCCTCTACCTGCACCTGGTAGGTCTGCATAGGACTGCTGGCTGGCCCGGATATATACTCTCCCGTCTTGACGTTAAACTGGCTGCCATGATACGGGCACTCCACTACATCATCCTCAAGATAGCCGTCTGCCAGTGGGCCTGCGGCATGGGGACAGGAATTGTTAAAAGCATAGAACTCGCCATCCAGATTTGCTATAACGATAGATTCTCCGTGTACCTCTACTAACTTCATTTCACCGGCTGGTATGTCCCGGGTCTCAGCTACTTTAACGAAATCTGCCATTACCGGCATTGCCTCCTGAATAAGAATATCTTTGGACAGTCCAAGCTCAAAAGCTCAAGTTGAGCTGGTCTCTTTATAGAGATCGTTTCAAACACTGTCCAATAGTATATATTCTGAAAGAGGATTGAGCAATTCTAATACTTTATTGGAATTGACACTACATCGGGGCGATGATAACTTAGGACTTAGAGGCTACACTGGTTTAGTGTTCCTTGCTCCCCAGAGGTCCCCAGTTGTGATAGTTTAGCTTACGGGTCTCCACTAGGAGGGAAATATGAATAAGATAGTAGGTGTAATCCTGGCTGGAGGACAAGGTGAGAGACTTAGCATTCTTGCGGCTGAGCGAGCTAAGCCGGCAGTTATATTTGGTGGTTCCTATCGCATCATAGATTTTACCCTAAGCAACTGCGTGAACTCCGGAATATATTCTGTTGCCATTCTTACCCAGTATCGGCCCAGGTCTTTGAATGATCATATAGGTATCGGCAGGCCGTGGGACCTTGACCGCAGAGATGGGGGCGTTTACATGTTGCAGCCTTATACCGCCAGGGGAGAGACAGACTGGTATAGTGGAACAGCAGACGCTGTTTACCAGAACCTTTACTTCATCGAAGAGAGCCGAGCTGATTATGTCATGGTTCTCTCTGGAGACCATATATATCAGATGCGCTACGATAATATGTTAGACTTCCACAGGGCAACCGGGGCTGATATAACTGTGGGTGTAGTAGAGGTGCCTATATCGGAGGCTAGCAGATATGGTCTGGTTGACACTGATGAGCATGATGAGGTGATAAGCTTCTTAGAAAAACCGGAGAACCCTCCTACTAATCTGGCATCTATGGGAATATATGTGTTCAGTACGAAAGTCCTGATAGACCGATTGGAGCTTGATGCCAGAGACCCAAACAGCAGCCACGATTTTGGCAAAGATATACTGCCGTCCATGATCGGAGACAAGAAAGTCATGGCCTACCGGTTTCATGGCTATTGGAGGGATGTTGGTACTATTGAAGCTTACTGGCAGAGCAATATGGACCTGTTGGTAGACTTACCAGAGATCAATCTCTATGATCCAGACAATATCATTCACACCAAAATAAGCGAGAAGCCCTCGGCCAAGATAGGCCCCAGGGCGCATATAAGCCGCAGCATTATCTCTAACGGATGTATAATCAACGGCTACGTGGAGCACTCGGTCCTTTCTCCTGGAGTATATGTCGAGGAAGGCGCTGTAATTAGAGACTCTATAGTTTTCCACAGTAGCTATATAGAGGCCGATGCTGTTGTGAACCGCTCTATATTGGACAAAGAGGTACGAGTATCAAGAGGCTGCCAGATAGGATTTGGCGATGACTTTTCTCCAAACAAAGAGTCGCCGAATATACTTAGCACTGGTATCACTGTGGTAGGAAAGAGGACTGTGCTTCCTTCAGGTGTAAGGATTGGAAGAAACTGTATTTTAGGTGCGGGCCTGACTGAAAGAGATTTTGAGAACCATTTCATAGCTAGTGGGTCTACAGTAGAGCTCCCGGCTCTGAAGGGCAGATTGTTGAAATTACAGGTCCTAAACAACCGGTAGTGGATTTTAGAGATCAAATCAGGCCAACTACTTTTTAGTTGGCCTTTTTGTTCTAACGTAATTATATTAGTGTAAATTTTATTTAAGGGAGTGCTCAATGCGTGTATTTTTTGCCTCCGCTGAAGTTTCGCCGCTTTCCAAGGTGGGCGGGCTTGCAGATGTTGCTGGGTCCCTTCCAAAAGCTTTGGTACAAAAGGGTCACGATGTTAGGATAGTTACCCCTAGCCATGGCAGAGGTGTGCCGGAAGGTTTTAAGCAGGTCCAGACTTTAGAACTGTCTGCTGCGGGATATAAGGGAAAGGCGGTCATCTGGGAAGGGCTGCTAAGCGGCGGAGTAATTACGTATATAGTGGAGGAAGATGGCCTATTTGGGTCTGATAAGGTTATTTACGGTAGAGAAGACGACCTAGGGCGTTACCTTTTCTTCTCAAAGGCTGCTTTGGAGACCTGCAAAGCCATTGGCTGGCAGCCTGATGTTATTCACTGCAACGACTGGCATACTGCTGCTATACCTTTTGGTCTGCGCAATAGGGCCTGGAGCGATCCTTATTATAGGTCCACTGCTTCGGTCATAACTATTCATAACTTGCGCTACCGAGGGCCCGATGAGATGTCTGACCAGCTCATGCAAGGTATATTTTATGCAGATTTGGTCAGCACTGTTAGTAAGACTTATGCCAGGGAGATATTAACCGAGGAGTATGGAGAGGGCCTCAAAGATCTGTTGAGACTGAGGGAGCCTGATCTGTATGGTATTATCAACGGCTTAGACTATGATGAGTTTAACCCTGCCACTGACCGCGCTTTAGCCGCTAACTACTCAGTCTCCGACGCGTATAAAAGGGCCCCAAATAAACTAGCATTACAGTCGAAGGCTGACCTTCCTCAAGACCCTGATATCCCCTTGATAGGAATGGTATCCAGGCTTACTGAACAAAAGGGCCTCGATCTTATGGAGCAAGTCCTTGAAAGCAAGCTACAAAGCAGCCGTTTCCAACTGGTGGTCCTCGGCACAGGTGATGAGCGCTACCATGAGTTCGTACTCAGGCTGGCTGCCTCTTATCCTGAACAAGTAGCTATATCTCTGGCATTTAATGCCGAACTGGCGCAGCTTATTTATGGCGGAAGTGACATTTTCCTTATGCCATCTAGATACGAGCCTTGTGGCCTCGGGCAGTTGATTAGCATGAGATATGGCGCAGTCCCGTTGGTGAGGGCAACTGGTGGTCTGGCTGATACTGTTATAGATAGCAGTGACGACCTTAATACCGGCACTGGATTTGTGTTCACAGAATACACAGGGGAGGCTTTAGGGTGGACCATAGACAGGGCTTTAAGCGCCTATAGTAATAAAGATGGATGGAGAGAGCTTATTACGAGGGGTATGTCGATGGACTTCTCCTGGAGCGCTTCTGCTGCTGAGTATGAAGCCCTTTATCAGACAGCAAAAGACAAAAAGACTTAACCAATTGCAAAATCATAACAAATCTAATTTAATAGGATTTACCCGTATCTATGTTTTAATTATTTTGTTATAACATATGTACTAAGGATGCCTAATCTCAATCCCTGAGAACGGGGGAACCAAGTTAGTGGGGTGAACTCGCCTAGCGAGTGGGGACCTTCTCTCCAAACCCGTCAGCTAACCTCGTAGGCGCTAGAAGGCCTTACCATTGGTAAGGCTCTTGTGCTGAAAAAGGAGGTTTACGGATGTTCCACATACCCAGATTTCATACCCCCGTTCCCTGGAACCACAAATGGCGTCTTGAAGCCCACAAGCTCTCAGCGCTGACCACAGCAGCCGTCTCTTTGGCCCTGCTAGGCGGTCTGGTAACCCTGGCAACATCTTCGCCAAAGGCGCCGGCAGCGGCAAGCGTAGCTGAGGTACAGAATAAGGTAGTCTCCTTTGCCAACTCTTGGGACCCAGAGTTGGACCCTTTGGTTGAGGTCAGAGAGGGCGTGGTCGCCAAGCAGAGCAGTGTCAACGGCGTAAAGGTAGGCTCAGATCGCTATTATTATAGGATGCCTTATACAGTGAACTATGATCCCGTTTCTAGAGGCATTGCTAAAGATTATAAAGTTGTCTCAGTGGTTGATCCTGGTACACCGTTGGAGATAATCATCTACCGTCTGACCGGGTAGTCTTTTAAACTAAAGAAAGCTAATAGGAATGCCCCAGGCTTGAGCCTGGGGTTTAGACGTCCCCCATACTCTCGGCCTCTGTCAACAGCTCCTTGAAGCGGTACCCCATGCCTCTTTCATTTAATATATATTTAGGGTTTCTAGGATCTTCTTCTATTTTCTTTCTCAGATAAGTTATATACAGCCGGACGTAATGGTCCTCATCCTGGTAGTCTGGTCCCCATACTCTGGATAGTAGAGTCTCATGGGTCAATACTTTGCCGGCATTGCTTACTAGATGATAAAGCAGCCTGTACTCGGTTGCTCTTAAAGGTATCCTCTCTCCTCTAACTATTACCTCTCGCTTGTCGAAATCTATAGTTAACTGGTCGTCCACCACGATCTTGGACTTTTGGTCTAGTGAAGCTTTATCCGAGCGTCTTAATACCGCCTTAATCCTTGATACCATTTCTCTGTTTCCAAAAGGCTTGGATATATAATCATCGGCGCCCAGTTCAAGCCCATGCACTTTATCTTCTTCAAGGTCTTTTGCAGATAGCATTATGACCGGAACATCGGAGATTTGTCTCAATCTCTGTAGCACTTCAAAACCGTCCATTTCGGGCATCATAATATCCAAGACTATTAGACTGGGCATTTCCTGGACCGCCTTTTGCAGCGCGCTTACGCCGTCAGAGGCTCCAATGACGCGGTAGCCTTCAAGCTCAAGGTTCTTTCGTAAGATCTGGACTATTCTTGGCTCGTCGTCTACCACCAGGATAGTCCTGCTATTTGACGCCACCCTGTTGCTTATAGATTTATTATTCATAGTGTTCATCTTCAGCTAACTCCAGAGGCAGCACGAAATTGAAGTGAGACCCTTCCCCCGCCTTACTCTCCACCCAGATATCGCCTCCGTGGGCTTTAATAATGGAGCGGCATATATAAAGTCCAAGTCCAGCGCCCTGGCTGTGCCTGGTCAGACTGTTGTCTACCCTGTGGAACCTATCGAATACTTTATCGATTTCTCTTACTGGGATTCCGATGCCCTCGTCCTGTATAGAGACTATTGCTTTGTCTCCTCTAACACGTCCGGAAATAACTATGGCGCCTTTATCCTGAGAATATTTTATGCTGTTATCCAGCAGATTAGAGAATACACTTTCTATCCGCTCTTCGTCTGCTAATATCGATGGAAAGTCCTTAGAAAAATCTAATTCTACTCGTCGACCATCAAGTTTTGGCTCCAAACGGTGGGTTACTCTTCTCGCAACAGTAGGCAGATGTACCGGATTCCGCCTCATCTCTAAGCCACCGGCCTCGATTCTTGAGGCATAAAGCAGATTATTTACCAGCTTGCTTAGGCGGTCGCTCTCCTCTTCTATAGTGGCAAAACTTTCCAGTATCGTATCATTGTCCCAGGAGACATCGTCTCTGCGCATAGTGTCTGCATAACTCTTGATTATAGCTATAGGAGTCTGTAGCTCGTGGGTTATGATGGACAAGAAGGTGGAGCGCAAGTTCTCCAGCTCTCTAAGTCTGGAGATGTCTCTACAGTTGACTACAGCCAGCATTGGCTGATTATCTCTGCTGCGAACAATAGAGTAGGTCATAGCAACATAGGGCCTCTGATTGTCCTTGGTGATTATAGTGCCTTCCAGCTCAAAGACGGATTCAGCTCTTAGCATGGACTTAACTATAGGACAATTGGTCTCACATATTGGCGACTCGTTATTGTCGCACAGCCTCATGACTTCTGAGCATGGCTTGTACAGCACCTCATCCTTGGTCCAGCCGGTAAGCTTTTCCATAGCCTGATTGAACTCTACTATGCGGCGGTTCTTGTCTATTGTCATTATTCCGTCTGCGCTGTAATGGATGATAGACTCTATCTTGCCCTTCTCCTCAGCCAGCTCATAAGCTAAGCGAGCGTTCTCTATAGCTATCGCTGCATGGTCAGCAAAGGCTTCCAGGATGCGGCGGTCTCTCAAAAGAAGGCCCTCTCGTCCCGGGAGGCGCAAGATGTACATGAGTCCTATGATCTTGTCATCCACTTTCAAAGGCAGCGTCAATATAGACTCTTCCCATCTTCCCAGCGGGCTAAAGGGATATCCTACCTTGCGTATAAAAAGCGGTCTAGGGTTGGCAGTGGCTTGTTTCGCCAGCAGGTTTACACTTACCTGCTCTAATAGAGGACGCAGCTCCTCTAACGTCTCCGAGGTAAGGCCAAAGCTAGCGCTGTAAGTAAAGCTGGCCTTGGAGTCGTCCCATAGGGATACTAGCCCCCCGCTGCCGCCTAAAGCTTGCACCGCTTTCCTAAGGATTTCCCTGAGCTTCGGTGGGAAATCTGTCAGCCTTAATGCTATGTCTTCTCCGTCTACCATATCTACCATGAGCTTTTATCCGATTCTAACAAACTTCTAACTTATTTCCTGCATCATTCTAATAATAGATTTTACATACTAATTTTAGAGATTTCTAGGACGGTTTTATGAATGGAATAGGAGAGCGATAATGGCAGAGCGGAAAGAAGGGATTTATATAAATACCGGCACTCAAAAGGTCAAAAGAATTGGTATAGGTACTATACCACCAAACGGGTCAGAGTGGGTACAGCTCAGCGATGACCCTAATCTGACTTTAGTGACAATACGTGAGCTGGCACAACAGAAGAGCATAGCTACCAGTAGCCAGCAAGTAGTATGGGAATAGCAAATAAAAAATTTTGAGGAGGTGATTACACCATGGAACTTTTTCCTCTAGGCGACCGCATTGTGGTCAAGGCTTTGGATAAGGAAGAGGTCAGCGCATCCGGCATTATCATACCGGATACCGCTAAAGAGAAGCCACAGGAGGGCGAGGTCATCGCTGTAGGCCCTGGCAGGATGACAGATGATGGCGTACGGCTATCTATAGATTTGAACAAGGGTGATAAGATTTTATTCTCTAAGTACGCCGGTACTGAGGTGAAGCTTAACGGCAGCGACGAGTACCTGATCCTTAGAGAAAGCGATATTCTAGCTAAGATTGGATAGGAGGAAACAATGGCAAAGCAGTTAGCCTTTGACGAAGAGGCAAGGAAGAAGCTAAAGCGAGGCATAGACGCCCTGGCAGACACGGTAAAGATAACCCTTGGTCCGAAGGGACGCAACGTAGTCCTGGACAAGAAATGGGGAGCGCCGACCATCACCAACGATGGAGTGACCATCGCCAAAGAGATAGAGCTGGAAGACCCCTTTGAGAACATGGGAGCACAGTTGGTCAAAGAGGTAGCCACCCGCACCAATGACATCGCGGGAGACGGCACCACCACGGCCACAGTGCTGGCCCAGGCCATAATAACCGAGGGCATGAAGAACGTGGCGGCGGGAGCCAACCCCATGGCCATAAAGCGTGGCATAGAGAAGGGCGTAAGGGG
>Ga0080064_1000693_pt1 | contig 82396 bp, 75 predicted proteins | sample Subgrocontami54m_FD_69260 | JGI IMG/M metagenome (GOLD analysis project Ga0080064, IMG submission 69260) | Subsurface groundwater microbial communities from S. Glens Falls, New York, USA - GMW46 contaminated, 5.4 m (SPADES assembly) (version 2) ... | reverse complement strand
CCTTCGGAGAGCTTGTGTGGAGTGACGCCGTATGAAAAGATGATGGAGAAAGAGTATGGAAAGTTTGTGTCATCATTAGAAGTTAATTTTCCAAGCCTTCGTATTGAGGGGTAGGGAGAGGATTGTTTTCCGAGTGCTATTTCAACATATATTTCAATATGTGTCCATTTATAGGCTTATTTCGGTGTAAAAGTAGCGTAACTCTTTACTTTTATCTGAACTTTGCTATAATCGCACTATGCTAAATGGCACCCCAAAAAGCATTGAAGACTTTATCTTCAAATACCTGCAAACAGGACCACTACCCATAGTGGTTCTTATACCATCCCCAATTAACCCGTCCACAGTATGCCGATAGACAAAAGGCTCAACAAAGCCCCATGGTGATGAGTTTATGGGGAGAAGTTACCTAGAGATGGTATTATTGAACGTATCAAAAAAGAGCGTCCTCAAACGACAAAACAAGGGGTATACTCGGCTCTTCGTGGACTTAAAGAAAAAAGTATTGTCGTCACGCACAGCAAAAAGGCCTCGCTCAACAGTTCATGGTTTAATATGATGAGCGATTATTTTTCGCGCGTACAACTTCACTACACCGAAACACGAGGCTCTCGGAACGACTTCCTTATGTTAACGGACGGCGAACGTATCGCCTATCGATTTCAAGATTCTGTCACAACCGATACATTTTGGGGACACGCGCACAATTTGCTTTTGGAGATACTTCCCTCTTCCGACCCTCTGTGTATTTACGACCCGCATTATTGGTTTATGATTGCCCGACCCGACACAGAAAGACCCTTGGTTAACTTTATTCGAACGCAAGGACATCACTACTATATGCTTGTGGGTGGTCAAACGTCGATTGATAAAGAAACCGGAAAAGAGTTTGACCAAAAGCAAAGTCATTATGCCATGCTTCCAAAACCGCTTTTCAAGAAATCAAACTATTACTTCAGTTTCATTGGGGATTTCATCTTTGAGGCTTGGTTCGACAAAGACGTCGCAACCGTCATTGACCATATTTACGAAACTGAGACAAACATAGACACGGCACGGGAAAAACTTCGTCGGGCAATCGACCCTCGAGGAAAAAGTCGCTTTGTGATTTCACGCGACAAACGAAAGGCGGAAAAATTGAAGAAACTGTTCGGCAAACATTTTGTGCTGATGGGAAGATAGGACTCCCCACTTTACCTAGGTAGTGAAAAAGTACCCGACGAAGGATTTCTAAAACCAAACCGTTGCGTGGTATGATAGCGGAATGACAACGCTTCCTCTCGCAATTATACTTCTCTGCGCGCTTGGCGGCCTTTCGCTCGCGATCTTCATTCATTTCAAGAAAAAACAGCCGGAGTCTTTGCTCTGCCCCATCGGGCACTCCTGCGACCCTGTGGTGCATAGCGACTATTCTCGCTTTTGCTGTATTCCCGTCGAACTTTTGGGAACGCTCTACTATTTCCTCATACTGGTTTCCTACTCCCTTCTCTTCATGTATCCGGCGATGAAAACGGAATCGGTAGAAATGGTACTGCTCGCCGTATCTGGATTGGCATTCCTTTTTTCCATCTACCTCACGGGAGTCCAGGCCTTCATTCTCAAAGAATGGTGCACATGGTGCCTGTTCTCCGCGACACTTTGCGCTATAATCTTCTTTACTACCCTCACTGTCTCAAACGCGGAAATAACCGTGTTGTTTCTTGAAAATTGGTAATTGAGAATTGATAATTTCATCACCATGTCAGCCTCTAGTCTCACCTGGAAAGCATATGACCGACCGGCGGAACCGCATACACCCGATTGGTACTTCGCGGTCGGTATTATTGCGCTCTCCATTATGGTGACCGCGATACTCCTGGACAACATCCTGTTTGCGGTTTTGGTGGTTATCAGTACCATCTCGCTCTTCCTTCGCACACTCCAAGAACCCCGCCTTATCACCTATGAGCTGACCAATAGAGGCCTCTGGACCAACAAAACATTTGAGTCGTGGAGCGCTCTGGAATCTTTCTTTGTGACTCCTATGGAACCCGCCAAACTGCTGATTAAAGCAAAGAGTCTCACCGCTCCCCTTTCGGTCATCCCGATTACCGAGATAGATTCCGAAACGGTACGAGACTTTCTCCTTAACTATCTGGAAGAAAAGGAACTCCAGGAGCCACTCGCCAAGCGGATTATGGAATACCTCCGGTTTTGACGTAGAAGCGTTTAGCGTGTAGCGTATAGCGGTTAGTCCCCTCTTGTCGTTCAATGGATAGGACACTTCCCTGCGAAGGAAGAGATGCAGGTTCGATTCCTGCCAGGAGGACCAAAAAGGTACACGGCAAAAACCACTTCAAAGGGTGGTTTTTGCCGTGTACCAAGACGTTACGCGCGCGGTACTTCGCAGAGTCTTGCGTTTATTTCACACCGTGATTTCCGAAAGAAGTACCCGACGATGAAAAAGGTCGCGAGTGGCGATACCCATTCGGGTACCGGCACATGGAACGCGTGGAGAAGCATAATACAGCCGAGAAAGAAGACGGAGTACATTGCCCCGTTTTTGAGGAAGACATATTTCTTGACCGTCTCAATATTTGAAACGGTAAGTTTGCGGAGCACCACCGCACCGATGCCGTTTCCAATGAGAATAAGCGGAATGGAAAGCGTAAAGGCGAACGCGCCAAGCACCCCGTCTAAAGAGAACGTCGCGTCAATCACTTCAAGGTAGAGTATTTTACTGATGTCGGAATGTTTGGAAGTTCCGGAAACGAGTTCTTTTTCCGCACGCTCGGCATTTTCTTTGAATCCGTGCGTAATGAAAAACGCGGTGGAGCCGATAACGGCGCCAAAGGCCATCAAGGGGTCGGTGTGGAGTGCGAGCCAGACCACGACCGAGAGCAGTATCGAGACGACCGCATAAAACCAAACGCCTTGCTCCACAAAAAAGCGCTCTACGGGAAGCCCGAAATGTTTCTCTTCAAGAAAGAGCCAGTGGAGGAAAAGAAAAATGAGAAAGATACCGCCCCCGGCCATAAGGATGGGAGCTGACTTCTCTATGGCGATATGCACCAGGGGGTCGCTTGACCATGTGGCGGTAAGGGCGCCAAGGGGACCAAGCGAGGGAACGGTCGCCCAGATAATCGCCCACGGCAAAAGCCCGCGAACCACGAAGACCGCGAACAGTATCCCCCAAAAAAGAAACCACTTACGCATCTTCGCGGACATCGTGCGAAGCACCTCCGCGTTGATAATCGCGTTATCCGCGCTTGAGATAATCTCAAAGAGCGCGAGACCGAGCACGGTAAGAATGGAAGATGTCAGCATAAAAGTTTAGCCACAATCTCACACTGAAGAATGATACTCTTGTACACTAAATGAACTCCATTAACTTTTTCATTCGTCCGGGTTGTGCCCAATTACAGGTACCTTGCATCCGCAAAGAGCCTAGATATTCCTGAATAAGCGGGTTGGTGAGCTTACCGAGAATCTCGTTTGCCTCGTGTAAAGAGGAAACACCGATATAGGCGTTTAGCGATTGGTTACCTTGCCAAGAACCCAAATACTTATCGGGTAGCAAAACTTTTGGAGTAAAAACGCTGTCACCAAAGGCTTTCCACATTACTTTGTAAGAAGCAAAACTATACTCACCTACCCCCATGAGAGCCCACCAAAACCCTTTAGTAATCCATGTGTTTATGAGGATTCCTTTCCTGTTCTCTAAGAGCGATCGGTATTTGGAAAGATACTTAAAAAGAGCCTCATCCTTTTTTAGAGTTTCAAGGTCAATTGGCTTTCCATTCTCAAAATGAGGCACAAGAACAACTTTTTGAGGTTTGGGGTTAAAAGAAGTAAGTGTAGTTGAGACGGTCAGTGGGAAAACATATTGTTTGTTTACGACTATATCATCTCCTAATTTGTTCTTGAGCCTTACTTTGTTGTCAGCTAAAACCTCATACTCACTGAAAAAAAAGACGTCGTTTGCTCCACAGGTATTAAGCCCTTGTCTCGGCTGACAAGATTGTGGTAAGGAAATCTTCTGAAAATTAGTTAATCTGCCTTCCGCTTCTGCATCGTCAAAAACTGTCAACGGGTCGGTGAGCGTAAAAAGTGGTCTTGCTCGGTGAGTCTCCCATGTACCATTCTGTAGAATGTGATAGTTGATTGGAAATTTCTGTTTTTTATCTCTTTGAAAATGCGCGACACCATACCTTCCTAAAATGTCCTCAAATATCTTCTCTCCGTTGAAATCTAAAATATCCTTGACCGCAAAATCAATTCCGCGAATGTTGTAATTTCTGAATTCTTGATTGGCACCGTCATTTTGAAAAATGGAAAGTGGAAGAAAGAAAATCGCTCTGCCATTTTCATTCAAGTTTGAGTGGAGAACTTTGGCAACCACTAACGTAGCAATGTCTGTTCTTGCATTTCCTAACAATAAATCCTTTGGATTCTTTACTAAGCCAAAATGAATGAACAGGTGCTTTATTTTTTCCTTATATCCTTCCTCCAAATCAGAAAAGTTAACCCACGGCGGGTTGCCAATGAGTAAGTCAGCCTTTATTTCTTTTCTCTGAAAGAAAATATCTCCTTGCGTGAAGTTTGCCTTAGGAAATTTGACTGAAAACTCCGTTGCAACGGCTCTGTGGAAATTGTGTACATACTCTTGATTCAATTCAATCCCAAAAAGACGATTTACTCTTTCGCCTGTTAATCCAATACCTCTTTCTCGTGCGATATTCAAGAATGCTTTTAGAAAGACTCCCTCACCCGCTGTCGGGTCAAGTACGGTCGCGCCGTCTAGCCATGCCTTGAAGAAGTGTTTTTCTACAAGTTTTTTGGCCCAGTTGGCGGGGGTGAACACCGCGCCAAACTTTCGTTTGTAGTTATCTGCTAAATTTGAAATGTTCATAGTTGTTGTTTTTGAATTCAAGAATTGACTGGATTCTTTTATCTGCATCCGCTTTGACTCTTTTGTAGTGGATTAATGCCAACTCACAAAAGATGCCGAGGAACTCCGGATATGAACGCTCCCATTCTATTTCGTCCCACACTTGATTAATCGTATAGTTCAACCGCACCTGCCCTGTTCCCAGATTTTCAATTCTGTAACAGTTGCTCGGCAACGTATGAAAGGGGGCGATGCGGATATATTCAATATCTCTGCTTTCATTCTTGGTTCCTGATTTGTTGTGTCCGAATTCCGCAATAACAAAGATGCCTTTATCATTCGCCATGTACTTCAAGAGATTTCCCACGGCACAAACACCCCCATCTGAATAGGAAGTTGTATCCAGATCTTTCGTTTTTACATCAAAGCCGAAAAGTTGCCCTTCCACTTTGCACGCAAAGTCAAAAATCGTTCGTCTCCCCGGAATACTCAACGGCTCGTACCCGAGATCTTGGCAGATTTTTACCCAGTTTTGCGTTATACGTTTCTCAATCATTGCTCCGAAAGCACGTGAATCCTCTCGTTCAGCAATCCCTGACCGAAGCTCCTCGAAGAGTTCTGTTACCTTATCTTCTATAGTCCGTAATATTTTCTTGTAGTCCATGATGTTGTAGAGCAGGATTAGATTTGAATATACTCGTATAGCAGTACTATACTCCTCTTTTCGTAAAAATCAGAGAGACACCGTGGGACATTTTACCCCGCGGGTTGCACTAAACCTTGCGCAGGAGCGCAAGGTGTTTCCATTCGCGTGTGCTATTCGTTAAGCGTATCTACTATAAACGAAAAATCCCCTTGTGGGGATTTTCGGGGGTTACTTTGTTCTTGCAATGAGCTTCATCAAACGGGATTTCTTTCGGTCGGCGGTTCCTTTCTTAATGGTATGTTCCTTCGCGGCTTTATCCAGTGCTTTGTAGGCGGTAGGCATGAGCTTAAGAGCTTCCGCGACCTTCTTTTCGGACACAAGCTTCTTAATCTTTTTGAGGGTGCTATCAACGTCCTGCTTTCGGCGTACGTTGAACACTCGCTTTTTAAGCGAGCTTCGGTGGGCTTTTTTTGCTGAACTGGTTATTGCCATAATTTAGCTTCCTAGCTAACTAGCTTTTTAGCTTCTTGGGAATGAGAGCAAGATTAACAGAGATTATTCAAAAAGGCAATTCTTCAAGCCTCTCTACTATCTTCATACAACTTCTCCAGCTTCTTCCACGTTCGATATTCCCGCGAGTGTGCGAGCAGACCTTTGTACGAGGAAAGCACTCGTGTTGCATACACTTCCCGCGCTTCATCATCTTTACGAGCGAATATGAGTCTGCATCGCTTGAACATCCTCCGTTTCGTGCTCGTCCGAAGCGTGCGGAAGCGCGGGAAGGTAACATATCCGAGAAAGTCTATTCCTTGTTTCAGCTTCCGAATTGAAACCTTGCGGGGATGTAGCGACAGATGAAGGTCTTTCTCAAGAAATCCACCGATTCGGGAAATGAATGTGTGGAGTTTTCCGTACTCTTCCTCAACAATGACAAAATCATCACAGTAGCGGATGTAATAGCGCGCCTTAAGTTCGCGCTTCGCAAACTGATCGAGTTCATTCAAGTACACGTTGGCAAAAAGCTGACTCGTTACGTTTCCAAGAGGTAAACCCGTACCCGAACCCTTCTCAAAGCTCAAAATGACCTTCCGAAGAAGCCGGAGTATATCAGGGTCGTTTATTTTCTTTTCTAACAAACGGAAAAGGGTCTCGTGGTCTATACTGTCAAAAAACTTCCGTATATCGCACTTCAGAACAAAAACCGATCGCGAATAATTCCGGCTTGCCTTTCGCACAAACTCCTCCAACCTCTGTACTCCGGCCAGTACGCCTTTCCCCTTTCGGCTGGCATAAGAATCGTGAATAAAACTTTTCTCGAATAGGGGGTATAATTGGCGGAATACCGCCTGGTAGAGAACCCTGTCCCGAACGCTTGCTTTGTGAATCTCGCGGGGCTTTCGGTCAGCAACAGGGAATGCAACATATGGATCGGGAGTCCACGCCCTATGCAAAAGCCGGTCGTGCAAGCCAAACAGATTATCTTCAAGGTGAAAGGCGAATCTCTGCACATCCGCTTTATTAGTCTTTCCTCGCCTGAACTCCTGCCACGCTGTGAGCAGATTTCCAATAGAAATTACATCATAAAATCTCAACCTATGACGATGCCCCCCCCCGACAGCCTCCAAGGATTTTTGGTTCCACTGGTTCATAGAATTCGCACTCTTTACAAGCGTATCTATCGTCTTGGTGGACTATTGCCCAAGCGCGACAAACTCGGTATCCACGTTACTCTTGAGGCGACCGCTCTTGCTGTGATGATGCTCGCCATTGAAGCCGCCTTCACCCGCGGTATTGCTAAAAAGCCAATGCTTGAAAAGCTACGAATCAAGGTAGAGCTTGGAAAGCAGTTGGTGCGAACGGAACACGAACTTGAAATTATCACCCAAGCTGTGTATCTGGAACTCGGAAATGAACTCGTTGAAATCTCAAAAATGACTACGCGGTGGATACAGTCACTCCTCCAAAAACCGGAAAAGGAGCGGTAGCTCCTTTTCGTGGGCGAAACTTCTGCACGAGGCCCGTAGCTCGGATTCGCATTCCGCACATCGTACTGGTTGACGTTCACGTTACCGTTCCAGTTCACGTTCACCGCATAGCCGTCAGAATCGAGCGAGCTCGTACTGTCTCATCTCTTCCATACTCTTCGACAAACCAATCCGCCACAGGCGAAAGGGTTCTTCTGTAGTAACCCGCGGTAAAGCGGTAGGTGTGTAACATGAGACAGGCAGTTTCTTTCGTTTGGTAAATCGCCATCACGCGTTTTTGAAAAGTGCGTAACCGACTTCACAACCGCTGTATAGTGTAAGAAAAGAAGCGTTACAGTACAAGCCCGTAACGCTTCGCGAAGAAGTGAAAAAGAAAAAAGGTTAAAGGAAAACTGCTGCACGAGGCCCGTAGCTCGGATTCGCATGCCGCACATCGTACTGGTTGACGTTCACGTTACCGTACCAGTTCACGTTCACCGCATAGCCGTCAGAATCGAGCGAGCTCGTAATGGTCACGCTCTCGGGGTCAAGGTGTTCTTCCTTCCTCCGAAAGTTGACGTCTTCAAAGTAGAGAACCTCCGTTGCCCGCATAGTTTCGATACTATCACTCTGCGCCCTCTCCCACGAGTAATTTCGAAGCTCTGCATCGGCATCGCGACCACCTTTGTGCAGGAGTGCGTACATGCCGAGGTGCCGGCGGTCATTGCGGATTTTTTCGTTCAATGCACCATCCGCAAATGTCCACACAGTGAACTTCTTTTCTGCTCGCCACTTGGCGCACAGCGTTTCCGGACCGGCAATAACCTTGGCCGGAGGCAGGACGAGAAGCGTCTTGCAGTAACCGCGCGGACGAGGGACGTACAGTCCTCCAATCTCCGCGTCGGTACAATTCCACTCCAAGAGATCCTTAAAGTCCCTTTGGAAGGCTTCAATTTGGCTTGAGTATGCCTTTGATTCATTTTCAAACGGATTTTGACGAGAGCCAAAACGTGAAAGTTCGTCAAGCGTTACTGCTTCCGACTCCACGAGGCCGATTTGATGTTTGAGCAAACTAAGCGCTTTTCTTGTTTCGGCGCAAAGAGAGCTGCCAGTAGGTAGAGATGCCTTCGCATTCATGGTACTAGTTTCCTTTTGTTATTTGATTATGTAGGAACAGACCGGAGTAAGCCACAGAAAAGCCGTCCACTATTCCGAAATCAAGATACCATATATATATTCCTCCGTCAATGATAGGGACACGAAACGTATTCCTATATACTAGTGGGATGATTTCCTACGTTTCCGGAACTGTCGCGGAAAAAGAGACCAAGTTCGCCATCCTTGATGTCGGTGGCGTGGGCTATCGTGTTTTTGTCACTGAAGAAACGCTCCGACACCTCAAAATTGGCGCGGACATCAAGCTCAAAACCCACCATGTGGTGCGGGAAGATACGGAGGAACTGTTCGGATTTTTGGATGAGCATGACTTGAAACTCTTCGAGCTTCTGCTCGGTGTCCCCGGTATCGGTCCCAAGACTGCCCTTAATATCTTGAATGTCGCCACACCTGAAACATTGCGCCGTTCCATTACTTCTGGTGAGGTCGCCTACCTCACCAAGATTTCGGGAATCGGCAAGAAGACAGCGGAAAAGATTGTCCTTGAACTCAAGGAGAAGCTTGGCAAAGGAGAAGCCGGTACGACCCTCAAAGAAGAGGTAGACGCGCTTGAAGCACTCAAATCCCTAGGGTATTCCCACGGCGAAGCCCGCGAAGCGCTCAAAAATCTCCCTGAACATATCACTACCACCAGCGACCGCGTAAAACATGCGCTCAAAACGTTAGGGAAATGATCAGTACCAGCTTGCCCGTTCAGATTTTCTGAAATCTGTTCGGGCGACCGCGTAAAGCACGCACTTAAGATGTTAGGAAAGTAACGTAGATTTAAGATTTATGATTCAGGATTTAGGAAGAAAAACAAAAACAAGGTGTCCTTTGTGCCGGCCGGGACAAAAATTGAGACATGCCAAGTTATACCGAAAAGAAATTGACTGGGCTCTTAAACATACCAAGGGGTATGCCACCGCACAAGAAATGTTTACGGATATCTTTAAAAAACGGTGACTATCTTTTGCCTTGAAGAGATTCGTGTCGCTCGTAAATGGTGAATACCGCTTCACCACGAGGATTGTGGATATACTTCGGCTGGAGGCCTTTTGTAAGCTCTATGAACTCGGGGTCGGGAGCGATATTCCCCTCCACATAATAGAAGTCCTTAAATCCAGCTTTCTCATAATAACCAAGTCCGTTTTCCCGTACATACTGTACATAGGTCTGCACATCAACTATGGGCCAGCCGTGGTAGACGCGCAAACGGTCCAGCTTCCAGAGCTTGGCACCGTGGTCAAAGTTGCCATTGGTAATGATAAGCGCGGGATACGGCTCATACCCTTTCCGTTTCCCTCGAGTAATAAACTCATCCTGCATTTTTTCAATAAACGAATACTGCATACGAAAGGTCGCCGAAGGAATTCGCCTCGCGAATTCCTTTTCAAAAAACGCGCCGAGTTCGTTGTAGCCCCAGTTGTAATTTTCGTAGCGTATTTTTGAGGAAAGCCACGGCGCTTTTCCTACCGGGTAATACGCGATTTGATTGTTCACCGAATAGAAGACTTCAAACAAAAGTATCGGCGCGAGCATCCACATGAGATACTTTTTCTTTTCCAGAAACGCTCCGACCGAGAGCGCAAAGAATGGCGTGAGCATCGTAAGGAAACGAAATCCGGGACCGATGACCGCGATAAGCAGCAAAAGATAGCCGAGGCTTATCGCCACAAATGGGGTGCGCAGAAAAAAGAGCGACACGAGAGCAAGCAGGAGAAAGACCCACGAGTGGGAGCCGATAAGCCGTGGGAAGAAATCCTGCGCTCGCTCCACGAGTGTGCCAATCTCTTTTCCCGGCGCAACCTGCCACTCTTTCGGATGCTGTCCGAACACATACGAAAACTGGAAATCAAAGTGTCCGACCGTTTTGTAAAGCATCAGATTGTAGATGATGACCGGCGAAAAGATGACAAGCGCGAGCGCGAGCGAAATCCAGAGGTCCTTCCGCTTAAATGCATCGCGATAGTAGAGGAGCAAGAGGGTCCCGAAAATCGGGAACAGCACGAAAGCGTTGTACTTAGTGAGAAGCGCGAGGCCAAGGGTGATACCGAGTGGGACGAACGAGCGGTGTTCCCGAACCGCCCGCAGAAACAGATAGGACGCAAGAAGTAGGAAGAAGATAACGTAGGATTCCTGCATACCGACGCGAGAAATGTAGACGTGATTGAGGGTCACGGAGAGCAGTCCGGCGGAAATGAGTCCCGCCGAGGCGGAAAAAAGAAGCGAACCAAGCAAAAAGACAAGATACACGGAGGCGACGCCAAGAAGCGCCGAGGGTAGACGCATCGCGAAGTTCGTTTCGCCAAAAACCTTAATAAAAATATGTTGTACCCAAAACACAAGTGGTGGATGGTCGTGGAAAGAAAGGTGCGTCCATGCCGGTAAGGTGGGGTCAAACCACTCAAGCGGAGTCGTTTGCTTCCCCGCTTCGTCAAAATCCAGGAGTCCTATCGCGCGAAAGCCATAAAATACTTCGTCGTTCACCGTATCACCGCGCGAAAGCCAGCCGACACGAAGTACGGCTGATATGAGGAGAACGGCGATAAGTATCTTTTTTGTCGTGGAGGGGGACACCGTAAAAAAATACCACCGAACCCCAAGGGACACAAGACAGCTCACCCTTGTCGCAAAAGTATTGTAAACTTGAGATGTGCTACAGAAACTTTCCGACAAAAAAATTCTGTGGGGTATGGTCGCTCTCTATGCCCTTCTCTTTGGAACACTCGTCGTTCTCCGCCACGCGAGTTTCGTGACGCAAACATGGGACCTCGGCATCTTTGTCCAGACATTCTGGAACGCGTCACACGGGCGCGGACTCGTGAACACGATTGAGCAAGTGCCACACCACCTCGGTGTTCACTTTAGCCCCGTGCTGTACCTTTTGGTCCCGGGGTACGCCCTCTTTCAAGGACTATCAGCGCAAGCTGGTCTTTATTATTTGCTCCTTGTACAAACACTCGCGCTCGCGCTTGGCGCGTGGCCACTGTACCTCCTCGCCAAACGAATACTGGCGCGATACGGAGTGGTGTCATCGTTTTGGCCTCTTGCTCTAAGCGCGGGATATCTCCTCTCTCCGTCACTTCACGCACTCAATCTTTTTGATTTTCATGAGGCGGCACTCATCGTCCCACTCCTTTTAGGCGCCCTCTACTTTTTGGACGCGGAAAAGTGGCTCTCCGCGGGGCTTTTTCTTGTCCTTTCGGCGGGGGTAAAGGAAGAGGCACCACTCGTCATTCTCTTTGTCGGACTCTTCCTCTTAGTTACCGCGAGGCACTCGCTGGCCGAACCTCCCGCGAGCGTGCGTACCAGACGTATGATTGCCGGTGGAATCGCACTCTGTGCACTCCTCTACTTCTTCTTGGTCATAAAAGTGTTTATGCCCGCAGAAGGGGGCGCCTTGTTCCGCATTGATAGATACGCCGAGCTTGGCGAAACCGGTAGCGCTATCATCACTACTGTTTTCACAAACCCTCTCCTCCTTTTACATACTGTCGCAACACTCCCCAAAGTGACCTATGTATTCTGGCTCTTGCTTCCCGTTCTTTTTCTTCCGCTTCTTTCGTGGCGAGCGCTTCTCTTACTTGTGCCGGGCCTTGCGGAAAATCTCCTCACGAATTACGCCCCGCAATTTAGCGGACTTTACCACTACGACGCCATGCTGATTCCGGGCATGTTTGTCGCGACCATCTACGGAGTAGGCGCGCTTCTCACCCGCTTCCCACAAAAAGAAAAAATATTCTGTGCGCTGTTCCTCGGGACCCTTGGCATCGGATTCCTAGCACACTCCCCCATCCGCCTCACGCAATTCCCGACTGACTATTTCACAACGACTCCACAAACGAGCGCGTACCAAAATCTGGTACGTCTGGTTCCTCCTACGGTAAGTGTCTCGGCACACACGAACCTCGTTCCCCACCTTGCAAGTCGTGAAAAGGTGTACGTCGCGGGAGCGGAGCCGGAACAAACCGACGTGGTTCTTCTCAACACCGCCGACCTCTTTGGGTTTGGAAGCGAAGAAGTGTTTGCAAACTACCTCAAGCGCTACGAGACGTCGGGAAACTACAACCTCTATGTGTTTGACGATCGCTATATCGTCCTGCTCAACAAAAAATTGCAGGTGAAAGGGTTACCCGCGCAAGCGAAGCAATAACACTCTCCAAAAACTCTCCACAATAATGGCGACGTTAAACTTTGACGAGCCGGTGCTCCGTTCGGTAAACACAATCGGCACTTCGCAAATGCGATAACCCGCTTTGTGCACGCGGTAGGTGGTTTCAATTTGAAAATTGTACCCAACCGAGCTTAACCTCTCTAAATCAAGGCGCGCGAGAACCTCTTGCCTGAAACACTTAAATCCGCCGGTAAGGTCCTGGTACGGAAGCGCGAGAATGAGGCGTGCATAGATATTCCCGAACCGGCTGATGAGCCTCCTTACGGTACCCCACTCCTCTATTCTTCCGTCTTTCACGTAACGCGAACCCAGTACGAGGTCGCACGTTTCGGAAGCGTGTAGAAGCGCGGGAATTGCCGAAGGATCATGCGAAAGATCCGCATCCATTTGGATAATGCGCGAATCTGCCGGGGCGCGTGAAAGTACCTCCGTAAACCCTGCGACATACGCGGTTCCGAGTCCCTGCTTCCCTTCCCGATGCAAGACCTTTATCGGATACTTTTTCGCGAGTTCGTCTGCGACGGTGCCGGTCCCATCGGGAGAGTTATCATCCACCACCACAAGTTCAAGTTCAGGTACCCGCAACGCAAAAATCCTTTCCACCAGAATGGGGAGATTCTCGCGCTCATTGTAGGTTGGGATAACGACAAAGACTTTTGACACTGGCTCATTCTAGCAGAACGGGCCAAAAACTCACCTCAACGGGAAACGGCGGTTCTAGCAAACACCTCAAAAAACCGTTATGATGAGCCCTATGGAAACACCTGTGCCTACGCCCAAAAAATCGTCCCGAACCGGTTTTTGGGCAACCGTAAAGCTCCCCTATCATTACCTGCTCGCTCTTCTCGGAGCGATGGTGTACGGCTTTCCGTCACGCAAGCTCCATGTCGTTGCCATCACCGGCACCAAGGGTAAAAGCTCCGTAGTGGAGCTTGTGAGTGCGCTCCTGGATGAAGCCGGATACAAAACCGCTTCTGCCTCAACGATTCATTTCAAAATTGGCGAAAAAAAGGCACGCAATCTTCACAAGATGACCATGCCGGGGCGTTTTTTCTTGCAAGGATTTTTGAGGAAGGCGGTGCACGCGGGATGCACTCACGCGGTTATTGAGATGACCTCCGAAGGCGCCCGTCAGTTTCGGCACAGGTTTATTTTCCTAAACGCACTCATCTTCACCAACCTCGCTCCGGAACATCTTGAATCGCACGGCTCATACGAAAACTATATTCGCGCGAAGGTGTCCCTCGTGCGCGCACTTGAGTCGTCACCAAAGAAGAATAAAATGCTCGTCGTAAACGGCGACGACCGGGAGGCACACCGATTTCTGGAAGTCTTTACCGGCACCAAAAAAATATATAGCGAAAACGATGCGGGCGGGTCAGTAGTGACGTCAGACGGAGTGTCCTTCAACTGGCTAAAACCTTCGCCTATTGGCGAAGGTTCGCCCGAGAATTCTGTGGAACAGAATTCTCTAGGGAGAGGAATTTGCATAGAGTCTACCCTTCCGGGGAAATTTAATATGTACAACATTCTTGCCACAGTCACTTATGCGGACGCTCTGGGGGTACCCATGGAGAAAATTCAATCGGGCATCAAAAAAGTGGGGAGCATTTTGGGACGCGCGCAGAAAATTGAGGGGGCTGATTTTTCGGTTATCGTGGACTACGCGCACACCCCCGATTCGCTTGAGCAGTTTTATGGAGTCTACGCGGGAAAATACAAGCGCTGTATTTTGGGGAATACGGGCGGAGGGCGGGACACGTGGAAGCGCCCGGTTATGGGGAGCATCGCGGAAAAATACTGCGACGAGGTTATTCTTACCAACGAAGACCCCTACGACGAGGACCCTGAAAAAATCATCCGCGAGATGGCGGCGGGGATGAAACACAAAGTACCGCTTCTCATTCTTGACCGCACAGTGGCCATCCGCACAGCGCTTCAAAGATCAATGAAGGGTGACGTCGTCCTCATCACCGGCAAGGGTACCGACCCGTACATCATGGGGCCGAGTGGGACAAAAGAGGTGTGGGATGACGCAACGGTGGTGCGGGAAGAGCTTGAGAAATTGTTACCCAAAAAGATAAATCAACTCGTGTAGTGTACATACCCTTAAATTAAGCCCTTTTATGAGAGACCAATTTCCAACCCCTTCGTTTATTGATAATCCTGAAAATCATCCGGAGGAAGCCTCCAGAAAGGAACTCCGAAGTGATGTGCATGCAAAAATCGACGTACTGGGAGCAGAACTTAGTGTAGCATTGAGTAGATATGCGGAGGGAGAACGAAGAGAACGTGCTGTCAATACAATCGTCGGAAACATTTGGGATATGTATGACCTGTGTGTTCTGTTCAGCGAATATGCGCATACACAAGAAAGTATCGACAATCTTGAGAGTGCATATCCGAATGAAATCGACAATGCTTTTAAGGACTCCGGGCAAGATAATCCGGTTCCTGATTTCCGTCTTTACAAATCATTTTTTGAAACACCTTTGAAGGAAATCCATAGACCAAAAAAGACAGAGTATCTTGGCTCGAAAGGCAGACAAACCGAACGTTCAGCCGAAGAATATATGGATTTGTTAGATTTAAAGAAAGAAGACATCAATGGGCAACAAATACTTGATATAGGAGCCGGTGAGGGCAATTTTGTGAAATGGGCTGTAAAAAATGGAGCTCGGAAAGTAACCGGCATAGAGCCTCTACAAAAGGCACACAGTGACAGCGAACTACAAGAGGTTACCGCTGAGATTAAATCAGCAGATTGGAAAAGTCTCCCTTTTCCTGATGAAAACTTTGACAGGGTAGTGTCAGTGTTTGCCTTTCCTCTCTGGGTGCATGATTGGGAAGAAATGGAAACAGCCCTTCGGGAAATAATTAGAGTGACAAAGAAGGGGGGTACCATACACTTTAGCCCGGGAGCGCCAGTTTTGGAAAAAAGCGATGTCAGTACCTCTATTTTTAAAAAGTGGCAAAGAGAACACCTAGACATCGCTCACCTGCTTGATTGTATACACCAAAAAGAGTATGAGAAGGTGTTACTAAAATTTGCTGACCACGTCGTCAAAGTAACTTTAGGAAAACCAAGTGCTGATTTTGGGCACACGAGCAAGATAGAGTACTATCCTCTAGTGCTTGGGAAAAAATAACTTGTAAAACAAAAGCCCTTTGACTCAAAAGCAGGGTGTACTTACTGATCTCCTATTCAAAAATTTTCGAGGTGAGATAGCAGGTATTTATTTCGAAAATTTTTCGTTGAGCTTCTGGAGGGTGAGCTCTCCCACATTTCCCGAAGCAGGCAAGCCGTATTTTTGCTGAAATCGTTGCACCGCGAGCAAGGTGCAGGGACCGAAACTTCCCGTGAGTGGGCAATCGCGTTTACTCCTCCCCGCTGGAGGATAAAGATCTTCAAAGAGGAGCGCGGCTTGAAGAGAGAGCACACTGGGATTTCCGGTTTCTCCGGAAGCAAGTGGTTCATTCCAGGTATGCGGGAGAAGTGTCGTGGGATATTTTTGAAAAATCTCTCCGTTCTTTCCAAAGAAACGATTAAGCCCATGATAGGTTTGGAAAGCGAGTTCTTTGAAGATTCGACTACGCACATCGGTGTCAGCAAACTTTTGCTCGTAGATGTAGCCGTACTCAATGAGAACGGAGGCGGGGTCCAAAGTGTTGTAGGAACCGGTCGCGATAAGTGCTTGGTCTTCCACAATACCACCATCCTCAATGGGAAGATTGCTCTCGGCATAGAACTTCAAAAACTGTTTGAGAAGCGAGAGCGCCACGGCACGGCTTGCGCGCGCGTTTGAGAACTGCGCATCAGGGACATAGAGCGCGAAACCGTTGTACCGCCCCGCTTTTTCATTTCGTCTGCCTGGATAATCGTTGAAGTGCAGGTGAAGCACAATGTCCACACGGTGTTCATTTGCCCACTTGTTGATGGAATAGAGTTTACGCGCGACCTCATTTGGCGCGGAATTGTGTATCACGCCATCGGTAAGATGCACGCTACCGGCACGAACGAGCTCGCGCATCGTTTGCTTCTTTTCGTCAATAAATGTGGCGATAGTGTCACGTTCCGTTCCAAAGTAATTCTGAAATTCAGGTGTATATCCCGTCTCCGTGCGAGTGAGAATCGGTTCAAAGGCGGAGTCGAGAGCAAGGATACGCGCGAGTTCTTCTCCGAGCGCTACGGTCATATCCGCTTCCCGAACCCCCCGAAACTCCGTACCCCACGCATCGCTGTCGTGTCCGGGGACAATAAGCACGCGCAGTTTGCGCTCGCCGTGTGTCGCGCGAGTGTAAATTTCCTTCAAATCTTCGGGGGTAATGCTTTCGGTAAAGAACACACCGGCGAACAAATGCCGTACATCTCCGAAAGAAAGTACTGGTGAGCGAAGCACCCAAAAAGCGACCACCAGCGTGGTCCCACAACATAACAAGGCGACCAATATGAGAAAGCGTCTCACGCACACCAGTATACCGCAAAGCACAAAACGTGTACCGCAAGAACACGCATGTTATTCAGAATCCTCACGTTGCAAGCTACACGATTCGCGTTACACTAGTGGGATGGTCCCGTAGTAGAATTTCAGGTTGCGGAGTCCTTATCAGGATTTACCAATGGTTATGTTATTAAAATCTTTATCGGTTTATATTAAAGTTTTAGGGTAGTCCCGCGGAGGACGACCTGAAATTTCACTACGGGATGGACGATACTAAATGGTTTATCGGATTTCTTTTGGTTTTCGGGATTATTTGGCTCACGGGAAAGACCAACCCCATAAAACTGCCAACGACGACCGCGACGTCAACCCCAAAGACGTACACCGTTTCCGCACCCGCTAAAAATTCGCCAAAGACTGTTTCTCCTTCGTCGAAGACCTCCGTCCCTCCGCCACAAGCCGACGAGGTTATCTACCAAACACCATCAGCCGACACCGCTTCAACAAACCTATCTCCCCTGCGCGGAGCGCTCACCATCACCACCCTTTCGCGGGGTACCACAGTAGACCGAGAGTACATCGTGATACAGGCCTCCACCAAAAATAGTCGCGACATTGATATCAGTGGACTGACGATACGAAGCAGAGTAAGTCTAAACGGACAAACCATCGGGAAGGGTTGGAAACTCTACTTCCCCGAGAATGTGGGAGGTACCGATCCGATACGCCTCCAACCGGGAAACCGGGCGTATCTTATCTCCGGAAGGTCACCCATGGGAGTCTTCACTTCGGGAGACGGCTTTGAGGTCAACCGGTGTAGTGGTTTCTTAAGTAAGGGTACGTCCTTTTCCCCGAGTTTGCCTCTCACCTGTCCATCTCCCAAAGATTATCCGCTTCCTCTTCCACCAAATGCGCTTAGCGATGCGTGTTATGACTTTGTCAAAACCATTCCCCGGTGTACGGTTCCGACAAGTATCCCGAAAAGTCTGCAATCCGACGGAAGCTGTCAGTCGTTTGTGTTCAACCGCATCAACTACAATCAGTGTGTCACTAATTTTAAAGATTCTCCGCGTTTCTTCAGTGGAGAATGGCGTGTGTATTTCGGCCGAAGTACCACGCTGTGGCGCACCACCAGAGAAATCATAGAGCTCGTGGACGCGGACGGCAAACTCATAGACTCGCGCCAATACGGCTATTAATTCTCTGCGTAGGTGTGTAGAGAAGCAACCTGAAACAGGATAATTCCTGTCGCCACGGATACATTAAGTGATTCTTTTTTGCCGTGCATCGGTATTTCAATGACGTGGTCGCACTTTTTGAGTACCCCTTTTGGAATACCGTCCACTTCATTCCCCACCATATAGGCGACAGAGCCGTGCGGTACAAATTTTTTGTAACTCATTGAAGAAGTGTCCTGCTCCACGGCGACAATACACACCCCTTCTTTTTGGAGTTTCTGCATCAGGGGTGAAACAGTCTTGTAATATTCCCACGGGACACTTACCTCGGCACCAAGCGCAACCTTTGCCACATCTTTCCGCACGCGACCAAATCGGTCTATCGGTGTTGGGGTCGTTCCGACGAGATACAGCTTCTCTACCCCTGCCCCGTCCGCGGTCCGAAAAATGGAACCCACGTTATGGGCGCTTCGGATGTTGTAAAGAATTAAAAACATCATAATGGGAACTGTAACAAGTAACGGGGACGAGAACAACAATGTCTCCTCATACTTCGGTATTCATACTTCACACTTCATGGTATTCTTATACCATGCTCAATGTCTTCCCCGATCTGCTCAACCTTAGTTTCTTCGCCCCCCTACTCCTGCGCCTCGCTCTCGGAGTTGTTTTTCTTGATTTTGGTCGCCACACCCTAGGCCGTGGACGTGGACAGCACGGCGCGCTCTTTGAAGCGCTCGGGCTCAAACAAGGACACCGCTATGTGACCCCTTTCGCGGTTATTGAAATTATCCTCGCCGTGATGCTTATTGCCGGTATCTACACCCAAGTGGCGGCACTTATCGTGTTTATCCTTTCCCTTGAAGGCTACTATCTTAAAGGCAAACACGGTCAGCATATTGAACACCGTCGTCACCTCTTCTTTCTGACTGCCGTCATTGCGTTCTCACTTCTTCTCACCGGAGCAGGAGCTCTCGCCGTTGATTTGCCCCTCTAGCTTCAAAATCCGCGTGGAGTATGGTATAACACGTGGGTTCCGCCCATAGCTCAGTTGGTACCCGCCCGTACCGAAGCGGACTTCGGTCCGGTTCGGGCGGGGAGCAGGTCAAATGTTTACCGTATATATACTCAAGGATGAGCACGGGAAGCTCTACAAGGGCGTGACAAATGACCTGCAAAGAAGGATGCGCGAGCATCAAAGCGGCTATACGAAAACTACTTCCCGAATGAATAACCTTGACGTAGTATACACAGAAACGTATCCGACATTTGAGGAAGCGCGGCAAAGAGAAAAGTATTTGAAATCTGCCGCAGGAAGAAGATACGTAAAGTTTACATTACACATCCGCCCATAGCTCAGTTGGTAGAGCAGCTCGCTTTTAACGAGAAGGTCCCAGGTTCGATCCCTGGTGGGCGGATAGAGATATGATGGGTATGGTACAATACTCGTACCGTGTATTCTTTCAAGAATAAGTGCATTTCACTACGAAAGAGGGGGCTTACCCTGAGTCAAATAGTGGTTCAAACAAAGCGACCGAAAACGTCAGTATATTTTCATATACGACATATTCATTTACCCGAAAACCGGAAACAAGAAATACGCCGTGTGGCAACACAAAGATTTATCAACTACAACAAGAATAGAAAAGGTAAAAGTAGATTAAATCGGCACCCGATCCCGTTTGAGAGATGGAATACGGCTCTTGTGTCTTTGGTGGGGCATTTAATCTTTGACGGAGAAATAAAACATGGAGGATGCGTATATACCAATAGAAGCCTGGCACTTCTTAAGCACGTAAATGCCTGCATGCAGACGATATACCCATTCACACCAAAAAGATACGAATCACTTCCCGGGGTTCATAAAATTGGATACCACAACGTGGAACTTAACAAGTTCTTCAAATCAAAAGCGCGGGAGTTGCTTGTGGAAGCCAAAGGTATGGAACACGAACTTCAACGCTCGTTCCTTAGAGCTTTCTTTGACGATGAAGGGTCCGTGTACTTTATCGGCAATCGCAGAGCGGTTCGTGGCTATCAACACAACAAAAACATTCTACATCTCATACAACATTTGCTTAAAAACTTCGGCGTAGAAAGTAAGGTGGATATAACTTATAACGAAATTACCATCACCCGTAAAGAAAATATTGCGCGTTTCTCACAGGAAATTAACTTCTCCAAAGGACTCCGGATAAACGGAAATCGCTCCAACAGTATTTGGAAAAAGTCACTTGAAAAGCGCGAATTGCTTAGGCGAGCCCTTGCGTCGTACCGATAAAACAAAACTTGCCTTTTTATTTGCCTCGTTTAGGATGGTGGCAGTTTTGACAACCGAAACGACTGCACCAACCGTAAAAACTATGGACTCTATAACGATACCTAAAGCGACCAACGGACACGGACACCCACGGCAAGATGAACTCTTTGAGTATCTCATCCGGATTATGATGCACATCTTTCACCACTATCTCGGCATGGGAAACACCAAACCTCCTCTTCTCAACGCAGACGATGCGACGCGCTACCAGAGGCATGGTCATAACGTCCGCGACGCAAAAAATCCGGACGCCGAGTTTGAATTGCATTCGGTGATTAAACTTCGCGAAGACACATTGCCTGCTACCGTTCGAGAAGCAATCGGACGGGGATTTCGATTCTTCAAACTCTATCCAAAGAGCAAAACGACTCACGCTGACGACGGCATCAGCAACTATATGCACCCGAACCTGCGCGGTTGTTATGAAGTCATCGCGACCGAAAAAAGCCCTGACGGAAAGAAGGCTCACAGCCTTTGGCACAACGAGCACCCAAGAAAGTTGTGGGACGATTCGGAGTGTGAATACGCCGCGCTAGGAGCATTTGAACAGGTGTACAACCTCGTTCCCGGACTTAACATGACGTGGTGTCACTTGAGCGACACGCGTGTGGTGCCGACCCTTATGGACATGGAAGACCGCGTCGTTTTTGAACTCGCGGTTCACTATGGATATCTTCGCGAAAATGACACGCACGGAAAGAATCACTATGTATCCAGACCGCCGGCAAAACTGCTTCGCGATATGCAAGAAATACGCCGCCTGATGGTAAGTGGACATCCAAAGACTATTAACGGTCTTGATGACGCCATTTGGCCAAAAGGATTCAAGGAGTGTGCCGACGGAATGTGCGGTATATGGAATCTTATTGAAGCTCTTCCGCGTATTATCCAAATCTTTGAGGAAGAAGGTGCCCTGGGGCCGGAAGGAACACCGAAATATACCAACCTGGTAAACTTCCTTTCCGGCAATGCCTTACGGCACTATGAACTCTCACCGCCAAAAAGTACTCTGACGCTCGTACGGCAACCACATCAGGTACCAAACGAGTACACCCTCGGTTCAACGGTCGCAGTTCCTTTCGGTGCGGGAAAACCCTCGCTGTGGAGCTTCAAAGACTTCCCTGATTTTCAGGCTTTGGCTCAACCTTAGGCCCCAACAGTATCAACGCTCGGCGCACCTCAACACGGGGTGCGCTTTTTATACCATCCCTAGGTAACTTCTACCCATAAACTCGTCATCCTAGGCCTTTGTTGAGCCTTTTGTCTATCGGCATACTGTGGACAGGTTAATTGGGGATGGTATTATATCTATAGGACCGCAATCGGTGTCATTCCCTTGAAAAAGGGAATCCAGAGCCTCAAAGAAGGGCTGTAGACTGGATTCTCGCCTCCGCGAGAACCCGTCCGAATGGATTCATCCGGGCGGATGACAGAAAAGTGCGAAGTGCATAAGTCCTCATCTATATTGTCAAAACAAATCGCTCCAGCGCTATCTCAAAATCGTGAATGCCTCGGTGAGCATCGTGATACATGCGCACGAAGAGGGAAGAAAACTTCTGCAGTTCCTCCACCGAATAGTTTTTGAGAAAGCTTTTTGCTTTGGTGAACACGAACGGGGCTACACCTGCTTGCCCTGAGCTTGTCGAATGGGCTACGACGAGCATTGATTTAAGTTGCCAGAACAAAATGCCGTGAATCTCCTCCGGCACGGCACCGGACGTTACCGCCTTTTGATAGAGTACCCACAAACTTTTTTTGTCCCGCTTCCCGAACGCGTCCGTGAGTGAAAAGATGTTGAAGTCCGGCTTCTTTTTCCCTTCCTTGCTCTCAAAAAGTTGAACCTTTTCGGCCACATCGGTGATGGCAAGGAGTGTTTTCTTGTCCACCTCTCCCTCAAGCATGATAAATACGTTGGGAGATTCGCCAATTTCTTCCAGACGGTCTACAAAAATCTCTTTCGCCTCTTTGTTTTCAAAGAGGGAGACAACTTCAATAAGGTATGAATGATTGAAAAGCCCCTGCCCCACCGCAAGCTCTTGCAATTTGGCCTCGTTAAAGTTCTCCGCATCTATGCGGAAAATCTGTGCGTCAGGTTTCTTCTTCTGCAAGCTCTGCACGAGTACCCCCGCCTTCGCGCGCGCCATATCTTTATCCGAACCGTAAAAGAGGTAGAGCATAAAAAAATTCCTGTTAGAGTTGTGCAGGAATGGAGCGCACGAGAAAATGGTGAATTTTGACTAGAGCGAAATCTACTCCTGCGAGTGCAACAACAAGGGGAAACATTTGTGCTCCAGTATTTGCACCTCCAGAAGCCAGTCCGCCCGCAATCAGAAACAGAACAACACCTGCGTTCGACACAACAAACAACCATTTGAGAGTTCTAAAGTATTTTTTCAGGTAGAGAACACCCAGTATAAGAGCGAGTATCGCATTAAAGAGGAGGACGACGAATAATTCACCAATGTATTTATCTGGCGTAGCATTCCCCACATACCCAGCGTTATCATCAAGGCTACTCAAAAAGAAAAAGAGAGAAACAACAAAGGAAACACAGAAGTTCAAAGCAGATGCCTTCAAAAAATAATTTTTAGATTGTTCTGTCATGATTTTATACCGGTTAAAAAGTTGCTAAAGTATACTCCCGTTGTGCTTTTCCACGTGAAGTCTGCTCTGGTCTACCTTTAGTCCCCGATTTTCTGCATTTCCCCCCAATTGTCCCCAATTGAGGCTTCGGCAACGATGGGTACGCCGTGGGTGACTTTTGGATCAAGTACCTGCTCCATAATGTGTTTTATTTCCAGCGCGACTTTCTCGGCAAGCTCTTCCTTCACTTCATAGACGAGTTCGTCGTGTACTTGGAGGATAAGTGAGACGTCCTTCTCCAGCTTTTCCGCCTTGAGATGTTCATCCACCCGTACCATCGCGAGCTTTACGATGTCCGCGCCGGTTCCCTGCATCGGGGCGTTTGCAGCTTGGCGTTCCGCAGACGAGCGAATATAAGGAATGTTGGAGTGAATGGCTTCGTGATAGCGACGACGACCAAACAGTGTCTCGGTGTACCCTTGCGTGTGGGCGACCTTTTTTGTTTCTTCAAGATAGCCTGCGAGTTCATAAAACCGTGAAAAATATTCATCAAAAAACATCTGTGCGTCTTCGCGCGAAATGGGAAGCCCTCCTTCCGCAAGTGCTTGGCGAAGCGAGTTCACCCCCATCCCGTAGAGAATACCGAAGTTAATCACCTTTGCCTGACGACGCATCTCCTTGGTCACCTTGTCGCGCGCGACATTAAACACCTCGGCGGCAACGGCTCCGTGTACATCCTCGCCGTTCTTGAAAATCTGCACAAACTTTTTATCTCCCGAAAGTATCGCCGCGATACGAAGCTCTATTTGCGAATAGTCTACGGAAATGAGCTTGTTCCCCACTTCTGCGCAAAAGGCGTTCCGGATACGCCGACCGAGCTCGGTTTGGATGGGAATGTTCTGAAGGTTTGGATTTTGCGACGCCATGCGCCCCGTCGTACTTCCCGCGGAGAGAAATTCGGCGTGAAGCCTGCCGTCCGTCCCTACCATTGCGGGGATGTTATCAATATACGTTGAAAGTAATTTCTGAAATTCGCGATACTCCAAAATCTTACCGATAATCGGGTGGAGCTCGCGCATTTTTTCAAGCTCGCTCTCTTTGGTGGAGAGCGCGCCTCCCGCCGTCTTCTTTTGCCGAAGCGCCTTGAGTCCCATTTTTACAAAGAGTACCTCGCCGAGCTGTTTCGGGGAATTGATATTGAACTCAACACCCGACAGCTTCACGATATCCTTTTCTCGAAGGGACAGCTCTTTGTGATACTCCTTGGAGAGTTTCTGGAGGTATGCCGTATCCACATGCACCCCTCGCTCATTCATACGGTCAACGACAGGAATGAGTGGTCGCTCAATGTCCTCAAACACCCGCGTGAGTTTTCGCGCCTTGAGCTCATCAAAGACCGCTTCGCGAGCTTTTTTCCACTCTTTTGTCTGCGCAAATCCGTAAATGTCGTCAATGGTCGGGTTGGTAATTGCGGAATTGATGAGCCAGAGCGCAACGCTAGTTTCCTTGAGCTCCTCCGGAGGTATACCCGACGTAGCAAGCGCGTCCGTAAGTGAAGCTTGCGACGGCCCCTCTTGTGCCTTTCTCGGAGTTGCCGGTTTCTTCTCCTCCTTTTGAAAAGAGGTGTTTGGTGACGCATTCTCTTCTTCCTGAATCTTGAATCCTGCATCTTGAATCTTCCTTACTGCTTCCTCAAGCCTCGGCAAAAGCTGTCTAAACTCAAGCTCCGTAAAGAGCGCCTCCGCCTTGGGCAGGTCAACACTCTCGCACCAACGCTTTTCCGGTAGCGAAAAATCTATCGGCACGTCACGACGAATGGTTCCGAGTAATTTACTGAACTCCGCTTCTTCCTTTCCCTTTTCCAAAAGCTCTACCGTTCGAGTTCGTATCCCCTCTTTGAGTAGTTTTTCTTTTCCCTTCTTAAGCGTCTTGTAAATACTTTCAACCGAGCCGAACTTCGTAATGAGGTCGGTGGCGGTTTTGTCCCCGATACCTGCGACGCCTTTGATGTTATCGGACGGGTCGCCCTTGAGCCCCTTAAAATCGGGGAGGAGCTCCGGTCCAAACCCGAATCGCGCCTTTACCGCCTCTTCGTCGTACAAAATCGTGTCATTAATTCCTTTCTTGAGCGTGAAGACCTGCACTTTTTTGCCGTGCACGAGTTGGAGCGCGTCCATATCGCCCGTCGCAATGATGATGTCAATTTTGGAATTTGGAATTTGGAATTTGGAATTTTGAGCCCATTGTACAATCGTGCCGAGTACGTCGTCTGCTTCAAACCCTTCTTTGTCGTAGATGGGAATGTTAAAGGCACCGAAAATTTCTCGCGAACGTATCATCTGGGCGACAAGCGCCTCATCCGCCTTGGCGCGTCCATCTTTGTACGCTTTGTACGCCTCATGCCGAAAGGTTGGTTTCGGAAGGTCGTACGCGGCGACGATATAGTCGGGATGAAAGGTCGTAATGATTTTGAGAAGCATCGTGGAGAGTCCATAGAGCCCTCCCGTGGGTTCGCCCCGCGAGCTTGTGAACTGCGGAAGCGCGTGATACGCGCGATGCAGGACCGCGTGCGCGTCAATGAGGACGAGGAGTTTAGGTTCTTCGGGCTGATTTTTCATGATAGTGCCATTATAGCACTTTCACATTCCCTGCCCCGTGATGAAATTCTGGTTTCATTTTACGGGGTAGCACTCGTGGGGTATAAAAAAAGCCGGCCGAACCATAGGGGTTCGGCCGGAGGTGAACGAATTGAAAAAAGGGACCTAGGTAACTTGTTCCCAGCCGGGAGGAATTTTGAATGGTTTCCCGACTGGAGCACTTGGAATGTCAGACATTCCTTCCAACCTTTCCCAAATCTCGGTTGCAGATCTTTCAAGGTGTACCACGAGAGCTTTTGTCAGGGAAGGTAATTGTTCCCAAGCCTTTTCTTTACTTTTTTCTGCCGTACGCAGATGGTTGGACACCGCCCCGAGAATCAGCCGCAGGAACTTCCTGTCTTTTTCTTTGAGTTCTCCGATAACGTTCTGAAACGTTCCGTCAAGGTCATTCGGAAGTGCCACTTCGGCGACACGCCATTTTTTAGGATTGTGTACCAGCAGACACTCCAATGCTTCTACCGTAACAGTGCGAAGAGTGTTTGTGGGGCAGGAAATTGACGCAAACCCTTCAAACACCCCGAGTAGACCACCTGCATACAAGTCGCGCTTTTCGGGGTTTTCTTTCGCGAGATTGTTGAGTTCTTCGGGGAGCATGACCAGCGTTACCCGTGCAAATGTCTCATGCAACATGAAGCTTGCGGCAACCATTGCCGCCATATGTTTTGGTGAAGGGTTCCATCCCAAACTTACGTTGTTGAACAGTCGCCTTGCCCGAACAGCTTCATTGTCAACGTTGTCCGCAAAGACATTAAACAGAGATTCGCGCTGTTTCCGTTCCGGAATCCGCTGGGTAAGGAATGCGCCTATGCGCATCAGCGCAAGGCGCTCTTGTGCCGCTTGTTCCTGTACCCAACGAGCATCTCGGACCGCGAATACTTTTTCAACTATACTTGGTACACCAGACGTTTCCATTTGTAACCCTTTCAGAGGTTTTGTTCCCGTTGTATAAGGAACGAGTATAGGTTCAACCGCTAAGCATCCCCTGTTACAGGTAGCCGCCCTTTGAGAGGCAAGATTCCGTGAACCCGTGTCGGTAATCTATGCTGAAACTACCACCTGCCCGTCTGTTCGTCAATCATTGTTCCGGTAACTCTCCACACCTGCCGAAGAATGGCTTAATTCCTCCTTTCCTAAAGGAGGGTGGTCGAGTCTTCGAGACGGAGGATTTTGGAAATCCCTCGGCCTTCGGCCACTCCCTTTAGGAAAGGGAGAATAAGAGGTGTGAAGGGTTACTTGTTCCGACTAATGGCTACTCTTTACTTGGGTAAAGTGAAGCCGTGGAACATTGAAGAAACATCCCTCCTGCATAAGAATGCAGTGCTCCCTTTTATTAAGGGAGAATAAATCCCTCCCCTCATCAGAATGAGGTACTCCCTTTAGGAAAGGGAGAATTAAGAACGAGAAATTTTTCGTGTTTGGTCGTCTACAAATTCAAAATGGAGTTTGAGGTGGTCTTTGGGAAGGAGGTCTGCCGCCTTATCGGCCCATTCAACAAGAATGAGATTCTGGGGATCAGCGAGAAGCTCCTCAAAGCGAAGTTTGCGAAGTTCCTCACTGCTTTTAAGTCTGTATGCATCTATGTGTATCAGATTCTTAAATCGTAAATCGTAAATCGTAAATCTCTTCATGATAAGAAACGTTGGGCTGGTGATTTGCTCCGTTACCCCGAGAGCTTTCCCGACTGCCTGCGTAAAAGTCGTCTTTCCCGCCCCGAGGTCGCCATACAGGCCAACTACCGTTGCTCTGCTAGGGAGAGGCGTAAGGCTACCCGCGTAGTCTGTGGCCATTTTTTGAAACTCTTTAAGGTCATACACTGACATATACAGATACCAATGATAACCAATCCATACCAATATGCTAATACCTGCAAATAAGAATGCGAATTTGCACATTAGCAGGTATTCGCAGGTTGGTATTCATTCGTAGATTGGTATCTGCTATGATTAGCCGTATGGTCCTCATTAACGACGACAAAGAGAAAAAAGAGCTTGGCGAGGTTAGACTTCAGGAAGAGGAGGAGCTTATCTCCTTTCTCGCCGAAAAACACGGGGTGCCGTATGTAAACCTCGCGACCATTTCCATAGAAAATGACGCGCTTCGCCTGATTCCCGAAGTGGAGGCTCGCGCGGGCAAACTTGCGCCGTTTTCCATAAACGGAAAGAACGTTGTCGTGGCTATTTTTACCCCCAATACTCCGGAGGTACAGACCGCGCTCCAGAAACTGCAAGATAAAGGCTACCAGGTTGAGATCAATATGGCTTCCACCAAAAGTCTTGAGAAGGCGTGGAGCCACTACGAAGAAATCTCGCAGGCGACCACGAGTCACGCAGGAACTGTGGAGATGAGTATAAACGCGGTAAAGGAGGCAGCGACCAACATCAAACATCTCGCGGATGTCATTCCACAAATACAGGAAGTTCTGGCTTCCAAAACACAAAATCGTATTTCCCGTCTGGTAGAAGTCATTCTCGGAGCCGCTATCGCGCTGGATGCGTCCGATATTCATATTGAACCGGAAGAGGCGTACGTGGGACTGCGCCTCCGCCTTGATGGAATCCTCCAAAAGGTACTTCACTTTGACCGTGTTACCTACGGCCTCGTAAATTCGCGTATCAAGATTCTTTCGGGACTCAAGCTCAACCTCAAAGAAGAGGCGCAGGACGGGCGCTTCAGCGTGAATCTTGGAGAAAAATCAATTGAAATTCGTACCTCCCTCCTCCCCGGCGCCTACGGTGAATCCATCGTCATGCGTCTCCTTGACCCAAAATCAATCTCCGTACCGCTTGAGGACTTGGGCATGCATCCAATCCTTCTTGGGGTTATTGAAAAAGAAATCAGCAAGCCAAACGGCATGCTCCTCACGACTGGCCCCACCGGAAGCGGAAAAACGACGACGCTCTACGCATTTCTTCGTAAAATCCATACACCGGGCGTCAAAATTATCACCATAGAAGACCCGATTGAGTATCACCTTTCGGGTATCGTGCAGACCCAGGTTGAAGTGGCAAAGCACTACACCTTCGCCTCGGGGCTTCGTTCCGCCCTTCGTCAGGACCCCGATGTGATTATGGTGGGTGAAATTCGCGACGAAGAAACCGCCGAGATCGCCATCAACGCGTCGCTCACCGGACACCTTGTCTTCTCCACTCTCCACACCAACAACGCGGCCGGTACCTTCCCCCGCCTCATAGACCTTGGCGTCAACCCAAAGACCATAACCTCGGCGATTACTCTTGCGATGGCACAACGTTTGGTACGCAGACTCTGTCCTGTCTGCAAAAAAGAAGTAGTGATTGATGCGAGTACGCAGGAACGCTTTGCAAAAATACTGTCGGGTCTTCCCGCAAGCGCGGAACCGAGAAATAAAACGCGTATGTGGACACCTGCTGGGTGCGACAAGTGCAATAACACCGGCTACAAAGGACGAACCGGTGTCTACGAAGCCATCCGTGCGGACGCTTCCATTGAGAAAATAGTGCGTGAAAATCCCAGTGAGCGTGAAATTGAAGCGGTTGCCCGCCCACAAGGCATCCCGAACATGGCACAGGACGGTATTTTGAAAATTTTGACCGGAGAAACATCTCTGGAGGAGCTTGAGCGCGTGGTAAATCTTGAGTAGATGCGTCTTTCGTCATTCGGAGACGCCGCGCGTATCGCCGTACGGTGGAGTTTCCCGCTTCCACGCACTTCGTATCTCGCGCATCGATACGCGTTGCGCTACCGTGCACCGCATTCTCTTGTTGACGCGCAAAAAATTCAGTGACGCATTGCGAATTGTCGGTTGCGTTCGCACCAAGAGCGAGTAGAGTATGAAAAGAAGGACAAAAAACTTTTTTCGAGTGCAAAAAGCGAGTTAAAAGAGTTCTAGAAAGAAATCTCTAAGCAATCAAACTTCTAATACGTGTACTAAAAGTGAACATAGGACCTAAGGAGTGTTGCAGAGGGGTAAGCCGAAGCAAACTTCCAGAACGTCCTCGGTAAGATGTTGAAACCCGCCGAAACGGGCTGATCGCTTAGAGATTTCTGTCGGGAACCTTGCCCCGTAGTCGCCTGCCCCGTGACAGCTTGCTGTTTTTCGGGGTCTTCGACTATACGGGGTCCATTTCTTATATAGTGGTAACAAAAAAACTCCTCTTCGGAATCTTTTTTTCGTTCTTTTTTCAAAAAACCGTCTGCAGGATTTTCTTTTTCTCTTTTACCTGTAGGTAAACAGTCTAGCACACAAATAATTTTATGTCAATGAATCTACCTGAATTGTTACTTCCTCTCTTTAGAATGCCAAAAAATGGCTCTACATAATACTAAAAATGCTCTTTTGCCCTAGTGTACATTCCCACAAGTTAGCCGTACAATTAAACTCTATGGCTCCAAAAGTTTCCCAAAAAGAACCTACTACATCCACCTCTTCAGAAGGAAACGACCTCTTTCTTGACCAAGCACTTCGTCCGTCGGTGTGGGGCGACTACATTGGACAGGAAAATATCAAAGAAAACCTCCGTATTCTGCTTACCGCGGCAAAAGAGCGTGAGCACGCGCCGGAACATCTTCTTTTCTATGGCCCTCCAGGGCTCGGCAAGACCACCCTCGCCCATCTCATCGCCAAAGAGATGAACGCGCAGATAAAGATCACGTCGGGTCCCGCGATTGAGCGCGTGGGCGACCTTGCGTCCATTCTCACCAACCTCTCGCCCGGGGATATTCTTTTTATAGATGAAATTCACCGCCTCTCAAAACAGATTGAAGAAATTCTGTACCCCGCGATGGAGTCGGGACGGCTGGACATCATCATCGGCAAGGGTCCCTCCGCACGCACCGTACAGCTTGAGATACCGCCCTTCACCCTTATCGCTGCAACCACCCGCATCGCCATGCTCTCTTCCCCACTTCGCTCCCGCTTCAGTGGAGGCACCTTCCGTTTGGAGTACTACACGCAAGACGAGATTGAAAAAATCCTTTCCCGCTCCGCAAAAATCCTCGGCATAGAGTCCAAAGACGGTTCACTCAAAGAAATTGCGATGCGCAGTCGCTCTACGCCAAGAACCGCAAACTATTTACTCAAACGTTCACGTGACTTCGCGCAGGTTGGTAAACGCCCCCTCTCCAAAGAATCGGTGCAAGAGGCGCTCAAGCTCCTTGGCGTTGATGAACTGGGTCTTCATCAATCCGACCGCTCGCTACTGACCGTCCTTATTGAAAAATTCGGTGGAGGCCCCGTGGGGCTAAGCACCCTCGGTGCCGCACTCTCCGAGGAAGAGGCTACGATTGAAGATGTCCACGAGCCGTACCTCATCCAGCTCGGTCTCTTGGAACGAACCCCTCGCGGTAGAAGAGTAACTCCTAGAGCTTATGAGCATCTGCAAGGTGTAAGGCAGACCCTCATTTAAGCACTTGTGGTGGCGGGGCCTGCCCCGTAGTGAGCTTTGCTCTACTACTGGGGTCACCCCCAAAGCGTTTGAACATCTTCAAGGCTTCCGCCAGACACTGATATAACATCCAATGAAAAAAGCTACACAATGTACATCGACGAGTCTGGAGTGGCTAATTTGGCCGTATACCAAAATCGCTACTTTGTGCTTTCGTCTTTAGTTGTTGAGGATCACGCCGATTTGGAATTATCGGGATACTTTCGCTCAATCAAAAGAAGGCACGAGCTAAGTGAATCTAGATCAGTTCATGCAGTAGACATACTTGAGAGGAAAAATGACCCTTCCTATCTCCCTAATGCAAAATGTAAGGACTTTACAAACTCTTTATCCGAGTTCGTTGAAAATGCTTCGTTTAGGATTTTTGTATATGCGATTGACAAGAACTTACTTAGAAAAAGACTTGGAGTTCCAAACGGTTATAAATTCAAGGGAAGTAAAAGACACCAGGAAGATAAAGAGATCGCATACGAGTTACTTTCCAGACGGGCTTTATTTGATTTTGCGAAAGTGTTAGAAGGCGAAGACGCCTTAGGAGCGATCGTCGCCGAGAGTAGAAGAGGGTCAGACCATTTTCTCCTTGGAGCTTATTTGGACTCGCAGGACTCACAGATGTTCATTGACCTTGCAAACTCACCAAAAGTACGAGCAAAAAATGTTTCAAAAAGACTAGTGGCCCTAACCCAAAAGTCTAAGGCAACAATTCATTCTATTTGTTTTGCAAGTAAAAGTAGTGTAAAAAGTGGTTTAGAGTTGGCGGATGTAATCTCTTTTTGCGCATACAACGACATAAATCGGAGTATAAATAAAAAGAAAAACAGGGGTGTGGACTTGATGTGGAGGAGAATAAAAAAGTGCATTGAAACCGGACAGGTTCAACGTCTAGAGGTAAAAGAAATTAGTGGGCTTATTCCCGACAAGATTCACAAGATTGCCGATAGAATCAGAGAAAGAATGACTGCATACAGCGACCTTGTGAATCCTACCCGAAGGTAGGAGTCCACATGCGATAATTATAGCAAATGTTAAAATTAAGACAACACTTTAATAAGCCGCATAAATCCCCCGACTCTGTCGGGGGATGGAGCGGCCGCCCGAAGGGTTCACGGAGTGAAGAAGGAGAGCAGGGAAGCCACCGACTCTGTCGGTGGAGCTTCACTAAAACGACTCTTAGAACTAGCAAACTTTCATAAAATATGTCAGGTCACAACAAATGGTCGCAGATAAAAGAAAAAAAGGGGAAGAGTGACGCGAAACGCAGTCAGATTTTTTCAAAGTACGCGAAACTTATCGCGAACGAGGCTCGCGCAGCGAAAGGTAACAAGGACGCGCCCATGCTTCGTTCGGCGATTGAGCGCGCCAGAAAGGAAAATATGCCCAGTGAGAACATTGAGCGCGCTATTAAGAAGGCCACCGAAGGCGGAGGCACTCTTGAAGCGATTAGGTACGAGGGGTACGGCCCGGGAGGCGTCGCCCTTCTTATTGAGGTCCTCACCGACAGTAAGAACCGCTCGGCGGGTGAGATAAAGCATTTGCTTGCGGAAAACGGAGGGAATCTCGCCTCCCCCGGAGCCGCGGTTTGGGCATTTGAGAAGCTCGACACTAATACACGAATGGGAACGAATGACACGAATACCGGCGAGCGATGGAGAGCTACGACAACAGTCCCTCTGGAGGATGCCGACATTGAAAAGCTGGAAAAATTGGTGGAAGTGCTTGAAGGAAATGAGGATGTGCAGGAAGTGTTCACAAACGCTGAATAAGAATTTAGCGTTTGTGAAATTATCAATTTTCAGTTTTGCAATTTTCAACCAAGAGAATGAGAGGTGTTTGTGAAATTTTCAATGGTCAATTATCAATTTCCAATTGAGTCTTAAATGCTACACTCTCCAAAATACGACTTGGAAGAACGTACAGCGGCATTTGCAGAAGACGTGATTAAATTCGTACGGTTATTGAAGCAAGATGCGGTTAACAGACGGATTATTGACCAGTTAGTAGGCTCTTCTGGTTCTATAGGGGCAAACTACTATGAAGCTACTGAATCTGAGAGTAAGAAAGACTTTACGCATAAGATAGGAATCTGTAGAAAGGAAGCAAAGGAGACTACTCATTGGTTGCGATTACTCGCAACAGCACACCCAGACAAGGCGGAAGAAATCAGGGCACACTGGAAGGAGGCACACGAGCTTGTGCTCATCTTTGCTAGAATTGTTCATAGCTCCCGAGGAGAAAATTGAGAACTTTAGCGATTGAATGAAAATTGCAAAATTGATAATTGAAAATTATGAGAATTCTTGCGATAGATCCGGGGTACGAGCGACTTGGTATTGCCGTGGTTGAGAAACTCCCACGACAGAAGGAGATGCTTTTGTATTCCACTTGTATACGGACACCAAAAACCCTCTCCCACTCGGCACGTCTTTTGAAAATTGCGGACGAAGTGCGAAACGTGATTAGAGAGTACGAGCCGGAGGGTTTTGCAATAGAGACACTCTTTCTCGCGGTGAACCACAAGACGGTTATGCCTGTCGCCGAGGCGCGAGGAGCAGTGCTCGTGGAGGCTGCGCGGGTGGGACTTCCCGTGTATGAGTACACACCGCTTCAGATAAAGATTGCCGTTACTGGTTACGGACGGAGCGACAAAAAACAGGTGACCGAAATGGTGAAGAAACTTATAGTCATCCCAGAGAGAACATCCCTCCTGCCTAAGAAGGCAGTGCTCCCTTTATTAAGGGAGAATAAATCCCCCCACCCCGAAACACACCCCTCCCCGCCGAAGAGGGCGGGACTCCCCTTACTAGGGGAGATAGGGAGAATACGTCTTGACGACGAGTACGACGCGATTGCGGTGGGGCTGACGTGCATGGCATCACAGAAATGGAACATGGACCACGAAATATGAACTACTGGCTCCCCGCCTCCGCGGGGATGACACCGCTGTCCACAGGCGGTGTCACTTGCAAAAATCTGATGGTATTGATACATTCGGAGGCGTCCTAAACAAATCCGCCAAGGCGGACTTCGGCGAACACGTTAGCAATTAGAACTCATAGATGTATGGATCCCGCTTACGACCGCGGTCGCGAACGGGATACTATTGAGAAGCGTGTTTTATCATTATCAAATTAATTATAGACGGAATTGCACTCAAGTCTGACGCGAGCGCAACCTGTCTCTAACGGGATGGATGAAGATGTAGTAAACCCAGTTCCCCCCGGAGAAGGAGAGGAGGGGGACGACAAAGAGATTGACCCCGATATGCTCGAGGACACGTTTGACGACGTGGACCCGCTTTAACCCTCCGTTGCTAAGGTTACCTGCCCGAAATGAATTTCATTCAGGCGGGCGGAAGGACGAGCGTACAAAAACCACCCCTCTCGGGGTGGTTTTTAGTAGCTATTTTATCTCAATAAATCGGTGTTTACCGAGCCGATACTTGCCTGAGGGAGCCAGCTTAAGGAAGTCCTCTCCTACTTTGGCATTCGTCGCGAGGTTCGTGACGGCTCCTTCCCCGATAAGACGGCGTAACTCTGTTTTGGAGGCAACTACGCCTTTCTCAATGAGCACCTCCGCGGTTTCCTTGCCCGAAAGCGAGATGACGATAAACTCTTGAGGTTTCCCTTCCGAAAAGGTGGCGTCGAAATCCTTCCGTGCCTGTGTGGCTTTTTCTTTTCCGTGAATGAGCGCAGTTATTTCTTCGGCAAGCCTTAGTTTCAGGTTTTTGGGATTTTCTCCGCGTTCAAGTGACGCCTTCGTTGCGTCAATATCGGATGCGGACACACGAGTACAGAGTTCAAACCCGAGCAGTATCTGCCCGTCGGGCCAACTCATCACCTTTCCGAAGACGTCGGTTGGCGTGTCGGAGAGCGCCACCATATTCCCTTCCGTCTTCCCCATCTTTTTTCCGGTAGGGTCGGCAAGGAGTTTCATTGCCACAACAAATTTCTCCCTTTTTTGCAAAGATTTAACAAGGTCGCGCCCGACAAGCATGTTAAAGGTTTGGTCATTCCCCCCAAACTCACCATCGACTGCCATAGCAACGGAGTCATACCCCTGGAGTACTGGGTACATAAGTTCATTCATATATAAGTCCCTTCCCTCCTCAATCCGCTTTTGAAACATATCCCGTTTTATGAGTTGCGAGTGAGTAACGTGAGACAATATGTTTATTATGTCAGCCAAAGATAGCTTCCCCAGCCACGAAGCGTTGTAAAGAAGTTTCGCGGGGTTTGACCCGCTGAAATTGAGAATCTGCGACACCTGATCCTTGTACCGCTTCGCGTTGTTCAAAACTTGCTCGTGAGTAAGGGGTAAGCGTGCCGTCATCTTATCAGGATCGCCTATGGTCGCGGTAAAATCTCCAATGAGTAATATCGCTTCATGACCGAGGTCCTGAAACTGACGTAGCTTAAGAAGCGGAATCATGTGTCCTATATGGAGGGTTGGTCCGGTCGGGTCTATACCAAGGAAAAATTTAAGCCGTCTTCCGCTTTGTAGCTCTTTTTCGAGAAACTCAGGGTTGGGGAAGATATGCTCCACTCCGCGCGTAAGAAACTCGCGGATTTTAGCGGGGTCCGTACTGATGTCCTGTGTTTTGCGAAAAAATGACATAGCATAACGGTACCATATCGTAGGAGAAACCCCAATATACAAGCACCAAATTACAAACAATATTCAAAGCACGAAATAGTCGAGCAAGAACACCTTGTTTGTAACTTTGAATTGCAAATTTATGCTTTTTTTGTAATTTGGTATTTGCTATTTGGTATTTTACGAATTGTGTTACTATCTTCCCATGTCGCGCCTCAAGAAACACAGGCATATCATCAGAAACCTCCTACTTTTTTGCTTTTCGGTCGGCCTTTTTGGCGCGGGCGTGACGGTGCTTTGGGTATCCTCGTGGCAACTTCCCGACCTCGCGGAATTCAACACGAGAAAGGTAACCGAGTCCACAAAAATCTACGACCGAACCGGCACCGTGGTGCTCTATGACCTCCACAAGGGAGCGCAGCGAACGATCGTTCCTTACAGTGATATTTCCATTAATGTTAAAAACGCAACGGTCGCTATAGAAGATAGCGAATTTTGGCAACACAACGGTATCCGTGTGACGGCAATTTTCCGGGCGGTACTCACCAACTTTTTTGAGGGCAATTTGCTTGGTGGACAGGGTGGTTCCACCATCACCCAACAGGTGGTCAAAAATTCACTTCTGACAAGCGAAAAGAAAATATCACGCAAGCTTAAAGAGTGGGTGCTCGCGCTTCGCCTGGAAAAGGCGATGGATAAGGAGTCCATACTCTCAATCTACCTCAATGAAATTCCCTACGGAGGGACGCTCTACGGTATTGAAGAGGCTTCGCAAGCGTTCCTCGGAAAGAACTCCCATGACCTTTCTGTCGCCGAAGCTGCCTATATGGCTTCGCTCCCCAATGCGCCCACCTACTACTCACCCTACGGAAACCATCGTGACAAACTGGAAGAGCGTAAGAACCTGGTGCTTCGCCGAATGGAGGAAGTGGGTTTCATTACCAAAGAGGAACGCCTGCAAGCACTTAAGGAAGTTGTCACCTTTAAACCGAACCGCGAGACAGGTATTCTCGCCCCCCACTTTGTTATCTATATCAGGCAGTATCTTGAGCAAAAATACGGGCGTGAGGCGCTTGAAGAGCAAGGTCTTAAGGTTATCACCACCCTTGACTATGACCTTCAAAAAGTCGCGGAGGACACGGTGAAAAAGTTTGCGCTTGAAAACAAAGAAAAGTTTGACGCGGAAAATGCCGCACTCACTGCGATAGACCCGCAAACCGGACAGATTCTGGTGATGGTGGGGTCACGCGATTATTTTGACAAAGACATTGACGGTAACTTCAACGCCACCATTGCCTATCGTCAGCCAGGGTCTTCATTCAAACCCTTCGTCTACGCGGAGGCGCTTCGGAAAGGATTTACGCCGAATACCGTGGTGTTTGACCTGCCCACCGAATTCTCAACCGAGTGTAACCCCGACGGCACCCCGAAGAAACCCGAGGACGCCGAGAAGTGCTACAAACCGGGAAACTATGACGACAAATATCGTGGCCCGATAACCTTCCGCGACGCGCTCGCCCAGTCGGTAAACGTACCCGCCATTCAGGTACTCTATCTCGCGGGCATTAAGGACTCGCTCCGTCTCGCAAAGGATATGGGCATCACAACCCTCGCTGATTCCGACCGCTACGGACTTACGCTGGTACTTGGAGGTGGCGAGGTGAAGCTCCTTGAGCTCACGGGCGCTTACGCGACCTTTGCCGCGGGAGGAGTACACCGCGAGCCACAGAGCATTCTCCGCATTGAAAATAAAGACGGAAAGGTGATCGAGGAATGGACCGACCGACCCGAACAGGTTTTGGAGAAGGACATTGCGCTCACGATTACCGATATGCTCTCCGACAACAAGGCGCGCACCCCCGCGTTTAGCGCGACGTCCCCACTCTACTTCCCCGGACGCGATGTTGCCGCCAAAACCGGAACTACCAACGACTTCCGTGATGCCTGGATTATCGGCTACGCGCCAAATCTTGCCGTTGGTGCGTGGGCGGGAAACAACGACAACCGCCCCATGCACAAGGTTGCGGCCTACATTGTCGCTCCGATGTGGAATGCATTTATGAAAGAGGCGCTCAAGCGCGTTCAGGAAGAATCATTTGAGAAGTCCGCCGAAACCGATGTCTCGTCACTCCCCCCCGTCCTTCGCGGTATCTGGCAAGGAAACAAGACCTATTTCGTGGATAAACTGTCAGGGAAACGCGCGACCGAATTCACCCCGCCGGAATTCAAGGAAGAGCGCGCGCTCCAAGACGTACACTCGCTTCTGTACTGGGTTGATAAAAATAATCCGCGTGTCCCGCGTATGACCCCTCCGGAAACCGACTCACAATTCCCTTATTGGGAATATGCAGTGCGTAAATGGGCGGACGAGCAAGGACTGAAGACGCAGATTGAAACCGACCTTCCCTCCGCGACCGACGATATTCATAAACCGGAGTTTTCTCCGGTCGTAACCGTTCAGAACCCTATCGCGGGTTCACTCGTACACAAAACGGAAAAAGTTATCTTAAGCGCCACCGCATCCTCTCGTTTCCCTATAGCACAAGTCCAATTTTTCCTCAACAATACCTTTGTCGGCAGTAGCACCAAAGCGCCATGGCAGGTTTCTCTTTCTCCTTCAGACCTTGACTCCGTGGTCCTTGGCGAAAACGAGCTCTCTGTCGTGATGTACGATGTGTTTCAAAATAAAGGACAAGCGTCAGTAACATTCAGTGTGACTGAATAGCACAAAGGCAAAACCCAGCACTAAAGGATATTAGTGCTGGGTCGTGAAGTATATAGTCGCTTCGCTTCTTATACTTCAACGATTCATCGGCATCACCAGATATCGGAAGCTGCCATCCCCCACCCCACCAATGAGAAGCGGTTTGTTTTCTCCACTAAACCGGAGCGCGATACTGTCCGAGAGAACCGCACCGAGACAATCGGCGATATAGCGGTGGTTAAAGTTTCCGTGCAGTACTTCCCCGGTAAGTGCCGAGGCAAGAGAGGAGCTACTTTCTCCAAGCTCTCCACTTTTTGCGGAAAGTTCAAATTTCTTTTTTTGAGGATCAAGTTCCAGGTGAAGCTGATTAAAACGGTCGGAGAAGAGCGTGGTGAGCTTCAGTGACGACAGTAGGTCTTCTTTGAGCATTACCGCCTCGGTAACGAATGTTTTGGGCATAATCTGGCGGTAATCGGGGAACGAGCCCTCAACGAGCCTAGAGGTCACGAGGAGTCCGTTTCCCTCAAGAGTGAGCTGTCCTTTGCCGATACAGACACGAATTTCCTCTTTTTCTTCCTCAAGTATACGGATAAACTCTACGACGTTTTTTATAGGAATGAGTACCGATTGAAACGCAGATGCCTTTTTGAAGGAAACTTTCTTTTCCGCAAGCCTAAACGAGTCTGTAGCGACAAATACCAACTCATCACCATCGTGGTAGAGATACACACTTGAAAGTTCGGGTTTAAGGTTTCCGAGTGCCCCCGCGTAATGCACTGCTTTAAAACCTTTTAAGAGAAGCTCTGGGGTTATAGGAAAAGAGGGTCCTTCTGCTTTGGGAATGGTCGGAAAATCATCACTCGCTCCCCCATTAATCGTAGCTTTCGCTCCACCCCCGGAAATGGTAAGTTTCCCGTCAGTTACCTCAAGTAACACGCTTTTTACCGCCCCTAGATTTGAAATGAACGAAGAAAGAACCGCTGCAGGAACAGCTACCTCTCCTTCTCGCTCCACCTTTACCGGAATAGTATATTCAACCCCCATCTCAAGATTGGTAGCACGCACCGTAAGCGCCCCTTTTTTTACAATCAAAAGAACATGCGAAAGAATAGGAAGAGAGAGATGTTTCCCTGCGAGACGCCCCGCCTTCCCGAGAGCATTCTGTAATTTATCTTTGATAACTTCTATTTTCATAGTGGTGATTGATTTATCGTATTGATTTAATAAGCCGCATAAATCCCCCGACTCTGTCGGGGGATGGAGCGGCCGCCCGAAGGGTTCACGGAGTGAAGAAGGAGAGCAGGGAAGCCACCGACTCTGTCGGTGGAGCTTCACTTTTCTTATCCACAGATGTTCTTATCTCTTCTTTAATAGATATTTTTTATATAAAAGAAAATTTATTATTAAGAGGACTGTGGATATGGGGAAAACTTTTTCTATTCTTATATCTAGCGGTTATTTCAGTATCGTTTCTCTTTTTTCTTGGGGATTTCTCTTTAGAGATGTTGATAACAGGTCGTCTTTTCCCGTGTTTACTTTTTTGTACACAGTTTTTCCGCGTGTTATCCCAACGTTTTCCACAGAGTTCCTCACAGTAGTATTAGAGCCTATCCACTATCTAAGCCTCCATGAAATGTTCAAAATCCGTTGCGAGAATTGCCTATTTCTGCGAACCATAGTGAACTCTGGAGAGCGGAAATAGGCAATTCGGAGCAGGATTTTGGACATTTCGGCAGGCAAGCGTTATTTTTCTTCATATTTTGCGGTTAGATAGTGGATAGGCTCTTAGAGAAGCGCGCGAATCTGATTTATTTCCTGCAGTAGATTAGGGTCTTCACGTATCTCGTTTTTGATCTTGTCGCAGGAGTGGATAACGGTCGTGTGATCCCTTCCTCCCAGCTTCTGCCCTATGAGGGGGAACGACACACTACAGTCTTCTCGAAGAATGTACATCACAAGCTGGCGTGGCTTCACCACCTCCTTTCGGCGCGTCTTTTCGTAGATGTGGTTCTCGTCAATGTTGTAAAAGTCGGCTACAACCTTTGTAATATCCTTAATTGACAAGCTTTTCTTAGGCTTTCCGGTGTTCTTGAGAATAGCTTTCACCTCAAGCACTCCTAGGTCCCTCCCTTTCACCTGTGTCTGCATCATAATGGAATTGAGGATTCCTTCAAGTTCGCGGATGTTTCCTTCAAGTGTTGCGGCAATGTAGTCGGCAACCTCGTCGGTAAGCTCAAAGTGCATCAAACGAGCCTTTGTCTTGAGGATAGACACACGGGACTCACGGTCCGGTGGAGGAATATCCACAATCATACCGGCAGAAAAACGCGACTTAAGCCGTTCTTCAAGATTTTGAATATAGTTTGGATGCTTATCCGAGGAAAAGATAATCTGTTTGTTGTGCGCATAGAGGTCGTTAAAGAGGTGGAAAAGCTCCTCCTGACTCTTCTCCTTGTTTGAAAAGAACTGGATGTCATCCATAATCAGCGCGTCGTACTGTCGATACTTCTCCTTAAATTGAGAGATACGGCTTTGTTGCATCGCTGTCACGAAGTCTTGGGAAAACTTTTCCGAGGTGACATAAAAGATACGTTGTCCCGGGAAAGCAACTTTAAGGTGGTTCCCTACGGCCTGGATGAGATGGGTCTTTCCGTGTCCTGTTGAACCATAGATGAAGAGTGGGTTATACGTTGCTCCCGGAGTCTTGGTGATAGCGAGTGCTGCCGCATGGGCGAGCTCATTAAACGGACCCACCACAAAGGAGTCAAAGGTGTACCTCGGATTAAGATTGGTCTCCTTGTCCACATAGTGGTCCTGAAGCGGAAGTTCGGGGGTAAGCGAGGGAGTGGTCGCCTTCAGAAGCTCTCGTTTGCGCGGGTCGTCCTTCGTAACAGTGTATTCAAGCGCGCGGACCTGCTCATTCAGCGTGCGAAGCGAGTGGAGAATTGATTTGTGATACTTGGTAAGTAGCCAGTCTTTCACAAAAGTATTGGGAACCGAAAGGTGCACTACCCCCTCCTCTATACGCGCTATCGCGGTGTCTTTAAACCACGTCGTGAAGTTTGCCTTAGAAACGGCGAGTTCAATCTCCGCAAGGGCGCTTTCCCAGAGTTGTTTGGTGTCGGTCATAATAGCAGAACAGGTAACGGGAACTTGTAACAGGGACTGGAACCAATTCTGATTCTTTGTTCCAGTTACCTGTCACTGTTATTTGTTCCCGTTAAGTGGTACTAGTATATACCGATAACCAGAACGATAAACTTGTGAAAAATGCCGTGATATGTTAATAATATGGGGACAGACTGTGGATAGTAATTTTCATTTATCAATTTTCAATCAATGATTCAATAACTCAATTTTCACCGTACCCGATAATTGATCATTGGTAATTCTCTCTTTATGAGCTTCACCTACAATCCAAAACGAAAGAAACGAGCGCGAACCCACGGGTTTCGCTCCCGTATGGCAACTCCCGGAGGGCGCTCTGCCCTCTCAAGACGACGGGCCAAGGGACGAAAGAAACTCACCGTAAGCAGAAAGAAAGCTTCCTAGCCCAAAAGCCTGCCTGTTAAGGCAGGCTTTTGTGTTTAGAAGTCACCTTCTGGACTCTAAACTTAAAACTTTTAACTATCCTGATGTTACCCAAAGCTAAACGCCTCACTACCGAGGACTTTAAGAAAATGCGAGGAGGAAAGACCATACATACGCCTCATCTCATACTGCGCCTCACAAAGGTTCCTCCGGGTCTGGAGAGGTTTGCCGTTATTGTGTCATCGTCGAGCTATAAACGCGCGGTTGACCGAAATCTTCTCCGAAGACGGGTCTATAGCGGACTCCGAAAGATTTCTGCCCGAATGAATGGGTACCTTGTCACCGTTACCTGCAAAAAAGGCGCACTCACGGCAACCTTCGCCGAACTTGAGGCGGAACTTTGTTCTGCTCTTGTAAAAAACGGCTAAAAACAAGCCTGTTGCCCCCACTCTGCTAAGGAGGTAGAATGTGGGCATGACTGCGATACTCAAAGTGATTTTCTATGTCCCGCTCTACAACGGGCTTATTTTTTTGATAGGAGTGCTTCCCGGGCATTCGGTCGGGGTGGCCGTTATTCTCTTTACGGCTCTTGTTAAGCTTATCCTCTCCCCTCTTTCTCACAAGGCAGCTAAGTTTCAGCTGGAGATGAAAATGCACGAAGCGGATCTGAATCGCATCAAAGAGCAGTTCAAAAACGACAAACAAGCACAGGGAAAGGCGGTTTTGGACTTTTATCGTGAGAAAAACATCAATCCGTTTGCCGGAATACTCCCCCTTTTCATTCAGATCCCCATCATTATCTCACTCTACTACGTGTTTTATCGCGGAGGGCTTCCGGCAATAGACGCACCGCTTCTGTATTCGTTTGTGAACGTGCCTGTCCCCGATATGCATCTGTTCGGTATCAATATCCTTGAGAAGAGTCTTTTTCTCGCGATATTTGCGGGTATCTCACAGTTTTTGCAGGCGCATTTCGCTATGCCCCCTGCTCCTCCCAAGACCGACACGCCCTCAATCGGTAATGACCTCGCTCGAGGTATGCATATGCAAATGAAGTACGTTTTGCCGGTCTTTATGGGCTTTATCGCTTATGCGGTAAACGGAGCAGTTGCACTTTATTTTATAACGAGTAGTCTGTTTACCATCGCGCAGGAGATAGTGGTGCGTCGGTCGCTGAAAAAGGGCCATCCTACCCACGGAAATGCACAGGTAACGGGAACAAGTAACCGGTAACCGGAACCAGCCCCGGCCACACGTCAACCGTCTAAGTTCTTCGACTATTCCAGTTACAAGTTTCAGCTATTAGTCACTTGTCCCAGTTAGTATTATGAACACCGAAGACATCAAAAAACTTATAACCGACCTCCTCACTCACCTCCATGTTTCGGTGCAGGGTATTGAGGTATCGGAATCCGACGGGCGAAAACGATTTGCCGTAAGCACACCCGACTCGCATCTCATTATCGGTGCAAAAGGAGCCAATCTTTCCGCCTTCAACCACCTCGTTAAGAAGATTGCGATGGCGAAAGGACTGCTCCGTGAGGGGGGCAAAGAGGTAGCCGTTCCCGCGGAAGAACACGGACAGACCTTTTTTGTGGATGTAAACGGGTATCAGGAAGCCGCACTGCAAAACGTTAAAAACGTCGCTAAGGTAATGGGCGACCGCGCTCGTTCATTCAAGACGCGGGTTGAACTTGAACCGATGTCATCCTACGAACGTATGATTATTCACGCTTTCTTCCAAGAGGCGAAAGACCTTACCACCGAATCGGTTGGTGAAGGAGAGAAACGGAGAGTGGTGATTAAATACCTTGGAGAATAAGCACGAAATCCGAATATCGAAATCCGAAACAATATCCAATTCAGAAAAGCTGAGAAATTTAGAAACTAAGAGCCTGTTCATAATCTAAGCCTCCATGAAATGTCCAAAATTCGTTGCGCGACTTGTTTTTGTTTACAAAAACAGAAGTGCCCGTGTGGTAAAAATCGTGGATTTTGAGGCAAGCTACTCGAGATACGCTGACGAGAAAGACGCGATTTGCAGCAGAATTTTGGACATTTCGGCAGGCAAGCTATGTTCTAGGCTTTATACTGCGGTTAGATTATGAACAGGCTTTAAGAACTCTTTCTCATGATCGCACTGAAAATCTTCATGAGTTCGATACCCTCTCCCTCTAAACGTATTCGCTCACTATCAAGTTCTTCTTTACCGCCAATATCCGTAAGTCTCAACCACAATACTGATTCCTTTGATTCTTTTCTGCATATTTTGATTCGATGGGCAAAGTCCTTTTTGCTTATGGCTTCGTTGGCTTCAATATAGTTGGCAGCTACAGAACCGGAGGCTCGAGCTAGCTGTTTACAATCCTCGATATTCGAGATTGTCTTCGGCAATTTCTTAATAAGTTCACGGATATCTCTCGCGAATACAAATGTCCTTTCTTCCAAGTCATATGGCTTTGAATTTCTGGGTTTATCCATTGTTTCGGATTTCGATATTCGGATTTCGGATTTACTCGGTCATTTGAAGACTCCAGAGGGTTCCGCTCACTTTGTCGGTAAAGATAAGAAACTTATCGTCAGGACTGATTTCCGGGTGGACGAGGTCAAGGGGACTTCCCCGCTTTCCACTGATATCAAGTATGCGATCGGTTATCCCCGATGTGGTAACGCTCCACACTTCATCCGAGAACGGAACAACCCCTTGGTACCAGACGTCAGGGTAGCTTCCCGAAGGGATTTCCTTCGGTACCCCACAGTAAAACATATCACCTCCTTTGTTCCACACGCATTTTTCGGGGAAGGTGGTGATGCTTACCGGGGTGCGAACACCGGTGATAGTGTTTAGCAGTAAGAGCGAGATAGATGCTTCCCTGCTTGAGGAGAAAAGCACTGAAGGTTTGACGGGGTTCGGAAGTGCCGTGAGACCCGGGATATTGCGGAGTATGAGCAAAGTACCGCCAGTTTGCGGGTCAATTGAGAGAAACAGCCCGTCAGCAAAGACAGAAGGTTTTGAAAGGAGGTAAATTTTGTTTTGAGCGGGCCACGACACAAGCCATTCATAGAGGGGTGAGCTCCACAGCTTCACTCTTCCGTTTCCCGAAAGGTCGCTCTTTATTCCCGAAACGCCCCCATTCGTGTCGGTGAGGTAAAAGAAAGAAGTTCCGTCGGGGGATACAGCCCCGTCAAGAATACCTCGCGGAAGAAAAGTTCCCGCAAGCTCCCCTTCTGCTCCCGTGGCTCCCGGAATCACACGTGCCGAGAACGATTCAATTACCTCGCTGTCGTCACGGAGGTATCGTGAAATGAGCGCGGTGCCCGATTTACTCCACAGAGCCTCATAGACTTTCGGAATCGTGGTATTGGTGAGGCGTTTCTCACCATTCCCCTCCGCTCCAATCTCAAAAATATTGCCCGTGGCACGTTCCTGATAGCGCACGATAGCCTTTCCTGTCTTACTCCCGAGCACGGAACCGGCAATCGGCACTTTTGAAAGCTGGCGCAGTATCGGCACAAAGGCTCCGTGTGTTTCAGGAGGAAGCACGGTTGGCGGAGGCTCTACCGGAATAATTTCCTCCGTTGGGGGCGGAAAGGTGCCCCCTCCCGGCGTCACAGAAGTACCTTTAAAGAAAAAGTAGTACAGCAAAAAGGCAACAACCGCGACGACGAGCAGAATACCGAGTACTATAAGGATTTTTTTATTTCGGGACATACGATGTTGTTATGGACACTTGTCACCCTTCTTCCAGTTACTTACCGTAGCTACGGTTGCTAGCGGACAGGCAACGGTAAAGTCATATATTTTCTGACTTTGTACTACGCGAGCTTCAAGATCTTGGGCACGTTCTTCAAGTCCGGCAGCTCGTAGTTTTGCCGCATCTATCTTTACGGAGGTGTCCATAGCCACAATATATTGTTGTGCCGTTGCTCGGTCCCGTGCTATTTGTTCGGGGGTTCTGACGCCCAGTATCTGTCGCAGTGCATTTCCGTATGTCGGTTCAAAACATGGTCCGGTATTGTTGAGACAACGAACCATATTTGAGCGCTTAACCTCAAGATCGTTTAATCTGTTTTCGTAATTTCTAGCCTCAGTTTCCTGCGTTCGTAACAGGGTGTATTTCTGACGAAGAGCCTGTCCCTCCGCCTCGGTCGCATAGTTTCCGTCTTCTAAGTCTTTTTGTATTGCATCCGCACTGGCCTTAAGCTCTTGGGCCTTGGTTGAAGTTAGTTTAGCCTTCGCCAATGCTTCATCAAGAAACTTGCCATATGAGGCGACTACATTGAGTGCGGTTAGGTTTTCAGGCTGAAGATCCACCCTTTGAAAACTAAGCGACAAATCAAGGTCGCTACCCAGCGAAGGACTGATAGCGTTCATAAAAATGTACGAGGAGTACACAATCACAAGTCCTCCGAGCGCACGCAAAATAATTCCCTTAGCCTCGCTGTGTCCCAAGATTGAGTCGGTAAAGATGAGGGTAAATCCTCCTCGGACAATGGACAAGACGGCAAAGAGTCCGGCAAGTCCAATACCGACGTTGTAAATAGTGCGTAGATACTTAGGGAAACATGTGGGAGCAACACATTCAGTGGTCTTGGTAAACTCGGACCCCGGGGCGTCAATCGGAGCAAGCGGGACATACTTTATGTTGGATGCGGAGGCTACGGGAACGGAAAAGTGCCCAAACACCGATATGAAGGCTACGACACACAGACTGTAATTAAAAATGGTTCGCATAAAATAGGTTATTGCGTAGGAGTAACTTCAAATCCCTTTTGCGGAAACTCAATAATAAGCCCTGCCTCCGCGGCTTGGAAGGTCTTTTGTTCATCGGAGCTTTTTACTTCCAGGAATAGGTTGGTTCGCCCCGCTTCATTTGAACTGCGACGCAAGATTAGGAAAGGGTCTTTTTCGGTGATAATCGGGTTGTAATTCATTTGCCACTCATAAACGAAATCGCTCCCGGTTCGGGTGGGTGATTCAAAATAGTAGGGAATGGCATCTACTCGGGTTTCGTCTTCCTCAAGGGTAAAGGTCTTCCCCAAAGCTCTGGCGGAAAGTAAGCCATAGCGAGGGTGATTCTCGTAGAATAGGAGCCGGGGCGCGACAGGGGAAATATCGATGGAAGCTTCCGCGCTCATAGTACGGTCGGGGCTCTCAACGAGTACTGAAATGGTTTTGGTGCGAAGCGGAATACTACCGCGGAAGATAAAAAGGCTTTTTCCCTTCCCTGATGAGTCACCAATCACGTCGTCACCTTCCTTCCATGTGTAGATAAGTGAGTTGGGGGACATCGTGGATTTTCCTCGGGTGAAGGAAGGCATCGCGGCGACAAGCACTGTCCCCTGATACGGCATAAGCGCCTTTCCCCGATAAAACGGAGGAGTATATGATTGGGCTTGCCAGAGAAGATTTACCTCCGCAGGACGGATAATCACATTCGCCGAGTAAATGTTTCCGTTTTCACCGATGGTAATAATACGTACCGTTGTTGTTTCCCCGCTTCTTCCCGCGGTTACCGTTAAGTGTTTTATTCCCGCTCCCGTCTTTACCAGTTTGTCGTTCACAAACCACTGCACTTCCGCGCGGTTAAGATCAATATTGTAGCTCTCAACCGAAACAACGATACTTTCCCCAGGACGAGGGTGTTCAGGGGTTACTCCTACAACAAGTTCAGTTCCAACGCCTGTCGTTTGAGCATGAAGAAAAACAGGCCCTCCCGCAGAGAAGACCATCAAAGCAATGAGAAAGACAAACAGTCTGTGCATAAAACAAGTATATACCAGTTCACGAAAACGTGATGTGTATAAAGTAAAGATCCCCCACATAGCTAAGAGCCTATCTCCAATCTCACCGCCAGAAATGGCTCAACCTGTGCGCTTACCTGCTAAAATGAGAAACTTCCGGCTGCAAATTACCTCTTTCTCCTCATCATATCTCGATATGACTCGTCGAAATATGCCATTTTCGCTCGGAATTTTCTCATTTTATCAAGGTATGAGATTGGAGATAGGCTCTAAGGGAGTTTTTTTCCTTTCTGGACCGCATCCAGTACCTGCTTCAGCGTTTCTTTGAGTTCTTTTCGGTTACTCTCCCGAGTCTTTTCAAGGTCTTTCAGGGCTTCCTTGATGTCTCCCCTCCTTTGCGCTGTGCCTCTCTGCAAGTCGGATGGGCTTGGTGCGGTAGAGGTGGGCGTTTGAGGCACCGAACCTTCCTGTCCCAGAGAAGACCTGTCTATTACAGATGGCTTTATCGGGCTCTGACCTGTTCCTGGGGGTTCACTCCGAGGTGCGACGGGCAGTTTAGGAGACTCCGAAGAAGAGGGGTTTTCTGTTTGTGCAGTTTGTCCTAATGGTGTGCTCTGCGAGGGTGTGGGTACCAGAGTAGAGTGTCCCGCTGTTCGCGGTGCGGGTTCGGTAGGCTGTTTTGTTTCTGTTTTTTGAGAAGAGTGTGTAGGCGTAGAGGTTCCTGTTTCAGGCTTATTCGCGGGTGCGTTTGCCGGGGGTCCTGCGGGCGGTGTGGCCACTTGTGGCTTTGCCGAGGGGGGAGAAGAAACCCGGGGTGCTACGGGGTTCGGTTGTCCCGTGGAGCCTTTTGAAGGCTGTCCCAACGGTGTTTGTGTATTTACGGGAGTGGGGGCAGGGACTGCGCTGGCTCCCCCCTTATTTTGTGCAGGCACGCTTGATGTGCCTGTCGGCTGACCGGCTTGTGGCTTTAGTGTTTGAGGAGAGGTGGAAGGAGGAAGTGGAGGAGGATTTGGTCGCTTCGGTGCGCTGTTTTCTGGATGTGGGGTTGATGCCTGGTTTCTTTTTCGTGTTTCCTCGACAGCTTCTTCAGGACTCACTCCTTGTTGTAACGCAGTAGTTCTTGAAATGTTTTCTGCTGTCGCATTTGCACGTTCATCGGAGGATGGAGATGTCTGTGTTTGATGTTGTGGTGAAGTTGGTGGCGGTTGTCTGAATACCGGTTGTGCGCCGATGTCCTGATGCGCGGTAGGGCGAGGTGTCTGCTCCGTTGCTCGCTCTTGGTTTGCAGGGGGTTGCCCTGCGGTGATGCCCGGTTGCCCGGTGGGTGTAGGAAGTCTTCCTGGTGTGTTGATTGAAGCAGTTTGATTTCCTGAAAGAGCTCCAGCCGATGATCCTTTTAGGCTTCGCACTTGCTCCGCATTTTCTTGCGCCGTCCGTGATACTTTTTGGGCGCCATCGGAGACTCTTTTGAGACCCTGCCTCATGACGGGATTCGGCGTCACTTTGGACGCCACACTGGCTACTTTACTTACCCCCCCTGCAACCTTCCCTACTTTTTCCAAAGTCTTAGCAAGCTCTTCTTCACCCCGTGTGGTAATGAAGAGAAGGGTCACGGCTCCCGTCCATTCGGGGAGCATACCAAGAAAAGGGATGAGTTTGAGTATAAAAGCCGCGGGGAGAGAAAACATCCGTTTCGGACTGGAAAACGTTACACCGTGGAGTTTAAACCACACATAGAAGGTGAGCCACGCCCAGATACCGACAAGAATGCTCACCATAATATTTGCCGGGGCGGTCAGAATGTCCAGTGCCGGAATAAGGTCCAGAAGCTTTGGTGCGGCAATAATTCCGTCAAAGAGAAGCGACACGGCAATCATCAAGATGAAGGTCGTGGTCGGGACCATATGTTTTTTTGATTGTGGAGAAGGCACGATAGTATGAAGAAGGCACTAGGAGCTAGGCTTTAGGCGTTAGAAAATGAAAAATCCCCTCTCTTACTAGAGCCTAGAGCCTAGTTTCCTAGAGCCTATTAATTTCCTTCGGCAACTTTCAGCTCATCCTTCGCTGCTTTGATAGAGAGCAGTTGCGAGGGGTCGGAGGTAATGATTTGGTCTTCGGTGTAGGAGGCAATCACCTTGATGGCGACGTGCTTAAGTCCCACGAAAAACAATCCCTCCCCCACATCGGATTCCAAAAGGAGGTACTTTTCCTCGTCGGTAAGACTAAAGATAGTCTGCAGTTTGTCCACCACAGTCGGTGATTGCTTGAGAAGCATCTGCATTGAGGAGTTTGTGAGAATGGGCAGTCCGTAAGGGGACTTCAAGAAGTCGTCTACGTCTTGCGTGATGGTGGAGAGGCCGAGGTAGTACTTACGTCCTCGCTTCGCGAGACCGAGGAGGAAGGAAGCCGTGTCCTCGGACTTCATCATCCACCATGCCTCGTCAATCACCACCAAACGCTTTTTAAGCTGTTTTCTGATGGCGTTCCAGATAAAGTGCATCACGATATACATCGCGGCGGGCTTTAGCTCGTCTTCCATATCGCGGAGCGAGAAGACAATGAAGTTCGCATTGATATCCACGTTTGACGGTTGATTGATGAACCCCGCCCAGGTGCCGTGAGTGTATTTGGAAAGACGCTGTACGAGCGACTCTCCTCCCTGCATACCGGCAAGCACGAGCTCAAAGTCGGAAAGAAGCGGAGGCTCAATGGCCGAAAAGTCCGAGTCGGGGGTAATGTCCTTCAGTGCATAGGTTTCGCTGATGGCGCGGTCAATAATTGCATCTTCTTCGGGCGACAGACCGCCGAGAAGAATGCGGAAAAGGCCAACGAGGTTGATGATGTTTGAACGAAGTACGTCGGTGGGCGATTCGTCTTCACGCGGAGCGGCGAGCTCAAACGGATTGATATGATGCTCGGAGTTGAGGGAGATATTGAAGTACTTCCCTCCTGTCGCTTCGGCCAGGTACTCATATTCGCGTTCAGGGTCAATAACAATCACATCCGTGCCGAACATAAGGCTACGGAGAATCTCCAATTTTGTCATATACGATTTTCCCGAACCGGATTTCGCGAGCGTAATGGAGTTGTAGTTTTCAAGACTAAATCGGTCAAAGAGAATGAGCGAGGCGTTGTGGCGATTCACGCCGTAGAGTATTCCTTTGTTTGAGGTGAGGTCAAAGGAGATGAAAGGAAAGACACTGGACAGCGGAGAGGAATTGAGCTTGGTGTGCACCATAAGCTCGTCGTTCCCGAGCGGCGCGGTACTTCGGAAACCCTGTTCCTGCTGGAAGAGCGCGGGCTTGATAATGACGAGCTTGCTCTCCAAAAGTGAGCGAACCTCGTTTTCAACTTTGTCCAGTTCGTCGTCGGTTCCGCCATAGATGGTGAGGTAAATGCCCACATCAAAAAGCTTTTCCTGCGCCTGCAAAAGGTCGTCACGAAGTTTCTCCAGGTCCTGGTAGGCGGTATCAAGCATAGGGTCGCGCACCAGCCCTTTCTTTTCTCGGTCTGCCATCTGGCTCTGTACCTCGGCAACCTTTTTTTGAAAGGTACGAAGAATTTTGGCCGTATCAACCGGATGCACAAAAATACTGATATCAAACACCTTATCCAAGTTGATGATAGGGGCAAACCACCCTTCGGTAAGAAAGCGCGGGTAGGAAATGACAAAAAAGGTACGGGTCATCTTTCCGCTTACATTGAGCGACTTCGCGCCCACTTTAAGCGCCGCGGGGGCGATGACATCTTGGAGCTCCAACGTTCCCGATTGGTAAATGTCCTGCGGTAAAAATTCCGCGATGTCCTTGTCCTTGCGTTTTGGTTTAAGAAAATCTAGAAAGCTCATAATGTAAAGCGTGATACGAATGCTACAAATTAACGCACGAATGTTTCAAATATGCGAATGAAAAGATTCGGTATTCATGTATTAGTAGCATTCGCATGGTAATTTGTTGCATTCGTTATTTGTAGATTAGTTTTAATTGGTGGTAATGGCTTTTTCCGTCTCGCCCGGGTTGAAGAGCTGATAAAACAAATCAACGACTTCTTCGGTACCCAGTTGCGCTACGCGAACCCCCGTTCGGATGAGACCTTGTTCCACCACAGAGACGCGCTGTTCAAGTTGGGTTCGGTGCTCGTCAAAACTTTTTGTCTTATCTTCTTCCGTATGCTTCCCCCCCCCGAACCCTTCCTTTATTTTCGTCGTGAAGCCTCCACTTCCGCTATGCATCTCCACAATGGCGGGAGAATACGCCACGACAATAAAAAAGGTTTTATTCATAATGTTCGTTCCTTCCGTGAATTTCTTTATGAAGCCGATGTACTCTCTTGTTTGTAGCTTCAGAAGCTCGTTTTTTTGACCCTGCGCGCGTTCCTCAAGCATGCTGATATAGGGCTTGATATCAAAACGGCGGGACTGCACGACAATTTCCACGGAGAAATCCAAGGAGTTCAGAAAGTTTTGAAATTGCGAGATAATCGCTTGTTGGTTGTCTTCGGACTTTAGCGCAAAGTTGATGGATGAGGCCATAAGGACGGCTCGCAGACCACCGTCCTTAAGCACCACGATACCATCGCGGATTTCTTTTATCTTAACGAAGTCCTGTGAGGCTTTTGAGGCGGTGGGCATGATACGAATGTTACAAATTAACGCACGAATGCTTCAAATATGCGAATCAGCCGAGAACGCGTTTTGGGTGGAGGTGCGCTTCTTGAAAGTTAACCAAAATACCCAAACGCATATTGGCAACAGACAGATATCTTTTCATTTGAAAGTAGTCTTCCCTACTGAATGCCGTTTAGCCTTAGCGTCAAGTATAATTATACCTTCAATAATGAAATCAGGCACATTTCTTCTTTCCTGTTCACCCTCAAACGAGGGAGCGAGGGCTTGTTCTCGGACATACAGTATTCCAACCTCCTTTAACTTAACTTCTAAAGCGTCCGCGTATGATTTCTCGCTACGTGAGTTCCCAAGCTCGTTGTGCACCTTAAAACAGAGTCCCGTTAACGTGTAAGAGAGTTCAGGGTAAATGATGTCTACCATATTCGTAACATTCGTGGATTAGTAGCATTCGCATAGTAATTTGTAGCATTCGTATCTACCTTTTCTTTACATTTTGATTGATGTCCAGTGCCCAGGTGAGATCCTTTAATTTGCTCTCGGAAAGAGAGGGTACTCCCCCGTCCTTTGAAAACTCCCTCACCGCGCTTTCTGGCGTCATGGGTTTCGGTACCCGCTTCCAGAGATAGAGCCGACTTCCGAGTGCGTACTGTATGGCTGCTTGCACCATAGAGATAAAAGGCTTTCCATTGGGGCGGTAAAACGCAAGTGCAAGAGCAAAGCCAGCCGAGGGCAGAATCAGCGGAAATGAGAGATACCACGGTAAAAAGTTGTACGCGATATACACCATTCCCGCCCCGCCGACGAGGTAGACGAACTGCTTGATGGTGAACGGACCGAGAATTTTGTCCTCTATATTGATGAATTGTGGAACTTGAAATCTCATAGCGTAATACGAATGTTACAAATTAACGCACGAATGCTTCAAATATGCGAATGAAAGACTTGGACATTCGTGGATTAGTAGCATTCGCATGATAATTTGTAGCATTCGTATCTATTGCAGGGGTTCGCGATACGGGTCGCTCGTGTAGCGCTTTTCTTCTCGGGGAGAAGCCATCGGCGCTTGGAGCTTCTGGTCCAGGAAACTCGCTCCGCTGTCTTGTTTTTGCGGTGTTGACGCGGAAGGAGTACTTGATTCGCTCTCCGGTCTTGCCTTCATTACGGGAGCTACCGATACTGGAGGCTTCGGTGGCGGGGGAAATGAGGATGAAGGCGCTGGTGCTACCGGTGGTTTGGGCACCACTGGCGTATTGGGAATGTTTGGAATTTGTGCGTTGGTATTTGTTTGGAATTTGGTGCTTGTGCTTTGGGGTTTTCCACCGTCCGCGGTGGCGGGTTTCCACCCTGTCGGACCCACAGGAGAAGCGCTTAGTCCGCTCGTAGGCGGATGGCGCTCCACGTTTAGTATTCCCTTCGGGTTTTCTATATCCCTTAGTACCTCTGCCCTGTTCAAGGACGCTTCTTTTTGCCCCGCTTGTTTCGCCAGGATATTTTCCCCCATGTTCCATTTGGCGCCAGCCGAATAGGGTGTGCTCGCGGAAGCGTTTAGTCCGGGAGCTGGCGGATGGCGCTCCGTGTTTAGTTCAGATGAAGATGGAGAAGATATAGAGGTTGAAGTGTTTGGTGTAACAAATGGTTTCTTTTCGGCTTCTTTACTAACCGCTAACCGCCCGTCCGAACGGATGTTCATCCTGGCGGGCTCCACGCTAACCGCTGGTCGCGTCTTCACGTCTTCGTGAAGACCGCGAAGAGCTTCTCGTACTTTCACTAGAATCTCCGCGCTTACCTCCCGCGCGATTTCTTTTGCTTTTTCTTCTGGCAGGCGCAGTCTCCTCGCGAGATTACCTATAAACTCTGCAGGATGCGTGAGTCCGAGAAGCACCAGCCCCGTCTCGCTCGCGAGCGCCCCCATTTGGTCTACGTGAAGAAGGTACTTTTTGGCGATTTCCTGTACAGCGTTTGCCGTATCCACCGAAGAAATGGACTGACGGAGTCCTTGTGGGAGGTCTGCAAACGCTTCCCGAAGCTCTTGTTCGCTGTACGTTGTCCCTGACGCAATCCGCAACAGCGCACGCACGTTTTTCTCGTCAAGTGGTAGTTGGGCTGATTCTCCCCTAACAAGGGGAGCACCGCCGTCTTCGGCGCGGAGGGGTGTTTCTCCCTTTCCTAAAGGGAGTACCCCCGGGGGGGGAGGGATTTTAAATCCTCCGCCTTCGACACCCCCCTGCCCGAACGGCTGTTCAGTCGGGCGGGCTTTAGAAAAGGAGGAATTGGAAAGTGGGCTCGGAACGGGTGCATAGGGAGACGCAACCCCTTGTTCTTCATTGGAAATTGGTAATTGAGAATTGGTAATTGGCTTCGCCACTCTTCCCTCTTTCACCTGCATTCCCGCCTCCTTCAAGATGGGCAACACCGGGTCAAAAATCTTTGTCTGGATTTCATACGCAAGTTCCGGAATTTTCGGTCGGTTGTCTTCTTCTATTTTAGGGTCTCCCGTTATAAATGATAGAAGATTTGATGGTGTCTCTTCCCCTTTCAAGATTTTCAATATTCCTTCATAGATTCGCTCCATTTCATAAAGGACCAGATCATTCCTGTTGCCAATGTCGGCAACTTGAAGGAGCACATCTGCTTTTACATCAAGAAATTTACTCTGTACCTCATCGGGTAAGGTATCAAGCAAGACAATAAGTTTTTCTTTGGCTTGTAGAGTGTCCATAATATTTGGTATTAGGCGAACGCTCCGATTCGGTTAGTCGGCACCTCATGTAGTTTAAGGTCAGGAAGAGTAGGTAGTCCCATTTTGGCGCGTCCTTCGCGACGTTCTTTATTGAGAAGCTCCAAGAAGCGCTCTGGGTCGTCTTTCATACGCCCGAATATTGACGGCAGAGATCGAGCATCTTTGCGTCCAATCATACCTTTTACATATTCGAACGTCTTTTTATGTCTCGCTTCTAGGTTTTCCCATGGAATGAAGTCTCCCAACCCCTGGTTTACAAAGGCAGTGAAGATGTTGAGATTTTCCGTGCTCATTTTGCTAATACCCATGATTTCTCGTTCCATTTCGTCAAGAAGGAACTCCACCGGTCGTACTTTTTCGTCAATATCCTTCTTTTGCATTGGGGTAATCTGTGCCTTATCCATCTTTTGATATACCGCATAAAGGTCGCGTTCAACGCTCGGCATTTTTGCCGTTTCATCATTGGCAAGATTCTGGGAAACCTGATTGTACATTTCAAGGCCCGCATCATGTCGGAGAACTCGTTCTTCTATAGATACCGCATCTTCCACGGTATTGTTTGGATGCTTATCGTTGTATCTCGTAAGCAAGTCAGCAAGCCGTTTTTGCATGTTCTTCTTCGGGTCTCCGTCCACGTCAACATTGAACTGCTCAAAGTATCGGTTCTTTCCGAGTTTTTTCAGCTGATTGTTGGCATCTTTTCTGAACAGGTCTACTGCGTAGGGGTCATCCGCGTGAAGTTCTCGCAATAGATTTGGTGGTATACCCAAGGTAAGGTCACCAGAATTTTGGACGTAAAATCGTTTATCGGTACGTGCCTTCAAGATGAACGGTTGGTCAAACTCCTGACTATCGCGCATAGCATCTACGTTGTTCTGCATAACGGTTGCCATGAGTTGTCTTCGGTTGAATACATCGGGTGTATGTCTATACCAACTGGAGAGCTCTTTGGTGCCACGGAGTTCGCGAATTGCTTTACGAAGGGCATCGTTGTCCCAACCCGGCTGGTCAGGCATTTCCTCCGCAGGTTCTGTAAGCGTTCCAGCAGTTTTTGCCGCAGTTTTTGCGGTTTCAAGCTGTTGCTCCGCTGGTGCAAGTGCAGTTTTTAACGCATCAAGTTCAGTTTTCAGTCTTACCTGTGTAGCTTGGGTGGGCTTTTGCTTCGCGTTTTCGGTATTGAGTTCCTGTTCCTTTGATTGGAGCGCGCTACGCAATTCATCTATGTTGTAATTTTGTCCAGCTGGCTTGCTCGGGTTTTGTATACTAGTGGCGATTCCATTTTCAATTTGTTTTATTTCTTTTTGGAACCGTTGCATTTCCTTCGTGTAGCGTACCCACGCCTCATTGTTCCATTTGATACGTTGCTCCCCCCTATCGGCATCGTCGAGGATTCTGTGAAGACGAGCATGCATGATGTGGTCCTTGTCTTCCTCGGAAAGATGTTCGGAGGCCATTAGTGCCGCCGCCTTGTCCGGACCAAATACTTCCATGTCCACGAGTTCCGGTGTGAAGAATTCTTCTTTAGGAATAAGCTCAACAACTTCCTTGGCTGAGAGCTTGGCAAAGGCCTCCGATATCGTTTTTACTAATCGAGCCATTTCAGCCCCGTGCTGTGTTTCGTAGTCCGAAACTGCCGTATTCGCCGTTTCAAGTTCTGTTTGCATCCGCGTAAGCTCTTGTTGCGCCGTCGTTATAGCTGTTTGTTGTTGTGGCGTTAATGGCGGAGGAGTTTGTGCCACCGTAAGTGCCGCCTGTGCCGCCGCTACAGCGGCCTGCTGTTGCTGTTGTGGAACTGACTGTGCCTGCGCGAGGTCCTGTTGTGCCGTAGTAACTGCCGCCTGTCTCGTGGCTATGGTTGCTTGTTGTTGGGGAGAAATCGCCTGTGCCTGCGTAAGTCGCTGTCGCATATTTACAACAATGCTTTGTTGTATTGTATCAGCCGGATTTTGAGCGAGAGTCTGTTCTTCCTGTGCAAGGTTTTGCTGCGCTAAGGTAATTTGTGCCTGTTGTTGGGGGGAAATCGCCTGTGCCTGTATCAAGTCTTGTTCCGCCTGTGTAAGGTCGTGCTGAGCATTAGCAATTTGTTGTTGTTGCTGTGGAGAAGGAGGTTGATTTTGTGCCGCCGTAAGTGCCGCTTGTGCTGTTGCTACTTGCTGTTGTTGTTGTGGCGTTAACGGTGGAGGTTGCTGTGCTAGCTCAAGAGATCTCCGCGCTCCTTCAAGGTTACCCTCCGCAGCGAACCTTCTTGCCTGAACAAGGTGCTGATTTTGACGTAATGACTGCAGTGCGCCCACTCCCGAGGTTGCTCGGGATACAAGACCTATAGCACGGCGCACAGATGCGTTATGCTCGCTCTCCTCGTAGGATTCCTCGGCAGACTTACTTCCACCAAACTTCGCAGCGGCGAGTCTGCCAGTAGTCTGTTCTCTGAAGAATTTACCTACGCCGGTATTTCCTAATTTTGTTTGTCCCAAGCGCTCGTTGAGATTTCTTACACTGGTATATTTAAGCGCGCTAGCTCCTATTTTTGAAAATAATCCCACGCGTTCTCCCTTCGCAGCTTTCGCCGCGTTTCTTTCCTGCCACTTTTCTCCCATAGACCCCAGCCCGAAACTGCGCATCATAGATCTGCCGACAAACCCGGAAGTTTCTCCGACCGCAACCTGCTTTATCTTCTCAAATCCGGCCATCGCCATATCGCTTCCCTTCGCGCCGAGCGACTGGGCGACCACGAGACAAGCAACCATAAGGCCAATAAGGATAATGAAATTAAAGACAACGGCGATAGTACCCGCTCCGTCACCCGTGATAGCCGCGGCAAATCCACTGCCGGTGGAGCTGTTCACGAGCGCTCCCGAAAATGCGGGCGTATTGATGGTTTTGACCACGATATACGCAAGTGCGAGATACAGCGGTGCAAAAAAGGCTTGGCTCCAGAGTTTATGCCACCATTCATGCGCCATTCCACTCGCTCCCGGTAGTATCAGCCCCACAAAAGCGAGGGGTGAGAGCATCATCAGGAAAATCAGCGTGATTGCCCGATAGATAAACATAATTGCCGCGGCGAAAAACACCCACGCGGTCACAATGATAAAGAGCGAACCAAAAAAGCCGATAAGGATAATATTAGTAAACGAAAGCCCACCCTTTGCTCCTGCCCCTGCGCTGTTGATGTAGTTATTATTCGCGACTGCGCCACTGGACAGTGCTTTACTGTTGTACAGCGTGGAGAGCTTAAGCCCGTACATAAACGCTTCGGACAGTCCTTTGTCGTAGTCTTTTTCGTGCCCCGGTTCCACAATGAGCGAGTAAAAGTGAAGGGATGCCACGTTGGACACGTCCACGACAGCCTTGGCGATGAAAAGCGAGAAGTTGATGAACAGCGCGACAAGCACCATTTCCGCAAGAAGCCCCCAGGCTTTCTTCCCATCGTCACCGATACCGAGAGTAATGGAGATACCCGCCCACAGCGCGATGAAGATAAAGACAATGTTGGCAAGGTCGCGAAGCACCTTCCAGCCGATGTCCACGACGGGAAGGTTCACCAGCAGATTGTTTAGATTTAGTGTGTAGTCTAGCGTAATGTTGAAAAGTACCCCGGCCATCCATAGCGTACGCGCGGAGAGCCACATCGTTTTTTCCATCACCCATGCGACACAACCATTGAGGCTTCCGCCCGCCGTGACCCATCCAAAACCACAATCAAGGTCTGCTTTGTTCGCTGGCGGTGTTTCTGGTTGATTTGCCGGGGCTTTTAACTTTTCGTTTTGAGTTGGGCCTACAAAGTTCGGGTCACCCGGGGCCGGTGCGGCGCCAATGGGCGTATAGTCGGTGGGCTGGTCCACTCCACCGCCGGTTGGTATGCCGTTGGGGTACGTTGTTTCATCGTCTATGGAACTGTAAGGGTCGCTGTCGTATGCTCCCCCGCCATTCGGTACGCCATTTTCAAACGTCACCGGATGGTAATCTGTCGCGTACAAAAACACCGGCCCGACGATAAGCGCGATAAAGGCCACGCTCAACATCGTCGCGATCGCGCGCACGCCCTCTTTTGATTTTTTACTCCAAGGTACTTTCATACATTCGCTTTTATTGTGTCGCGAAGTCCGCATTGACCTTGCCGACCGATTGTCCGCCTGCAAATGCTTCAATCGTGATTCTAAAGGGCATTTTCCTGGTGGGTGAACCGGTCACGGAAATCTGTACAGGAGTGTTTATCTGCGACACCGAAATGTCGTCTCCGAAAACAACCGCGCCCCCCTCTCCTCGGTCAAGCGTGATGGTGTTCTCCGTTTGAGGAGTCGTATTGTATGTTCGTCCCGTCCCATCTTCCGGCAGATTGATGGCATTTTTTGTGAAGGTGCGACCTTCAACGGTGTAGGTGAAGTTCAAGCTGGTAAAATAATTCAAAAAGCTGGTTGGAACAGGACGTCCCTCGCCATCTTTTTTGTATCCACTCTCGGCACACCTAACGGGGGTTGGAGACTCAACACACTCAAAAAACTGGGCCTTCAAGGTTATCCCTGTTTCCGATTTATTGGGAGTGAATGTGGCGCGTATCGGTGGGCTGATCATACCGCTAAACTCTTCTCCGTTCGTAGCACTGCCCGGTGTCGGACTTTTCAGCTGGTCATAGGTATTGAGGAGTTGCGTGGAAAAGGCGAACACCGCAGGCGGTTGCGCCACCGAGGCACCAGAATTACTCACGTCAATCTTTGTTTGAGTTCCTTTGATGCGAACTTCCGGTAAGGTTAGATTCTCATAAGCATCCATCTGTATTCGCACGTATGGACCTTTTTCTCCCGAGGTAATCGGAACGGTTACGGTCTCCTTGCCATCATCCGGAACCTGATAAGCTGTATTGTTTCCCTGCTTTTTTTTCAGAATGTCAAAGGTTTTATTGTTAAATGGTTCGCTAGAAATAAAAATCCAAAGTTTGGAAGTTTGTCCTATAGCATCTAATCGCCTGCTTATTTTTACTTCCCGTATATCTTGAATAGAATAGGTATTTCCAGAACCCTGAATTTGTTCCGCGTCACCTTTACTAAGATCAACCTGCCACCAAGGATGATCCTCCGTGCCAGTAACCGCAGAGGAGTAAAAAGATGAATCATCTCCATTTACTGCATTTTTTGCTCTGTAGTATACCCCACCTGATACGTAAGTACTGCTTTGCTCCGCCAATTTTCCAATTGCAACATTTCCCTCTTCAGGTTTATTTTGTGGCGGGGGTGGTGCAGGTGGCGGAGGTGTCCCCCCCCCAGATCCACCTCCAAAAGTGTTTAAATTTCGTGTGGAGGTCGTGTCCACAAGGGTACCAAAGCTATTCATACACCCGGCTTTGACATCGGCAAAGTAGGCACCCCACGTTTTCGGTAAGACAGGTTTACTTACTTGGGTCGCGGTAAACTGATTTGGACTCGTTTCCTTCATATACTGTGCCAGAACAATCGGGCGAAGATCGGATGGATCGCTGACACCCACGGTCTTCCCGACCCCCAAATTGTCGGTCCACACCTGATCTTTAGTGTCATCGGGTACATAGACACCACTACCCGCAGGGTCCTCTTTGGTGGAAGGATAGTAACGCAGGCGACAGTTGATTCCCTCTGGCGGTTTGGCGTTTGAGTTAGCGATTGCACGGTTAGGGTCGGTAAGGAGCGCGTCAACGGAGCTGAATCCGCTTGAGCTATCCCCTTTACTCGCTCCGAGTAGCCCCCCGACGCCGGTAATCGCTTTTACCAAGAGTTGGTTAATGAGGGCACCCACCACCTCGTCAATTTCTTGGGCAAGCTCCAGTTCGTGAAAGGTGGTGGCGAGAGCGCCGGTTGTCTGGCCTTCAATGATAGTTCCGGGTGTTTTGATGGGGCCTTCCTTGATGCAAGGACCTTTTCGACTTCCCGTGATTCCGTATCCACCGCCAGGGGTAGTACCTCTTACCACGATGTCCGGCCCATACTGCTCGCAACTCCTCCACGACTTAAATCCTTTACCCCAATCCAAAAGCTTTATCTGTTGACCTGTCGCGGAGGTAATACCGACATTAATCTTGTTGGTCGTCGCCAGGTAAGCGCCGTAGGGGTTGTTCTGGGGGGTACCGGCAATATGAATCCAGTTAGAAAGATTTCCCGACCCCACGGCACCTCCCACGAAACCGTCATAGGCACCGCGAACATTGTTGATGACATCCGAAAGCGTGCAATGTACCTCCTCTTTACTCCGCAGTGAGAGGTTGAGACCGAGCGAGAATCTGATGTCAAGCCGAAACGGCGAACAGAGAAGTGGCGAGATATCTTCAATAACCCTCCCAATGCTCTGATCAACGACGTTGTTGAGGAACCCCTCCGGATTGGTGATGAATGAGGGCGAACCTTCAAATCCGCTGTTAATCCATTGCACTATAGATTGGACAAAGGTGTGGAGTAGCGTTTTTGCGATGATTTTGACCAGTCCCTTGAGGAAACAGGATGCCCAGTCGCTTCCCGCGGGTGCCTCTGCGGCAATTTCCGCCTCCGCGGGGGATATGGTCATCACGGATGTGAGGAGTAGTGGGGTTGTTTTGGCTAAGGATGTGGTCGCTGCCGTTACTTTTGCAGCGATACATTGAGCAAGTGACACGAGCGCCTCGGCTTTTTCCGGACGCACAAAGAAAGTGGTAGGCGCAATGAGTCCCACAATCAGAAATCCGAGGAGAATTTTGGTACTCTTCTCTCTCACGTTCATACTAGTATACCAGACTCTGGGGACAAGAAGGGGAAAATGAGTGGATAAGCGCCAAAAAACAAGGAGCGAAGCGACTATGTTTTTTGAGCGTCCCCGCGGAGGCGGGGATCCAGGATCTGCTTTCTCTGTCGTTCCTGCCCTCGTCTGCCTGCGCAGGCAGACGGGAATGACAGAAAAAGGGGAACAGTGAGCTAGGGGTTAGGACGAGGCCAAACGTTATTTTAGGAGTATTGCTCCAGGTTCATTTTTTCCGAACGTTATTTGCTTTTGTTCAAAGTAGTTGATGATATCCGTAAGAGACGTGAGTAATTTTTCAAAGGCTGGCGGATAGGCGGTCGCATATGGCAAGGCGTGCACTGGGTCATTAAGTGCAATCGCCATACCGGCAATCGCTTCTTTGACCCCCTCAAGCGCATCCAGGAGGGCAATATGGATACTTGTTGCACTGGGAGGGACCGGGATCACCGTAAGGTCCGCGAGCATATTCTCATATCGTTTTACTCGGTTCTCCAAACCGGCAAGATCCTGTGGGTCCTCGTTTTGGAGCGCCCGTTCAAAGATAATGAGCTCATTTTCCCCCTTATCTATATGGGCGGTAACAACCTTACCGAGTGCGTTTCCGTACGCGCGAAGCGCGGTCTCTCCATTTGAGGCTGCAAGCACCACATCCTGTTCAGTATAGATTTTTTCCCGAGCGATGCTCATCGGGCGATTGGCAAATTCCTCAAGGAGTTTCCTTTCGTCTTCGGCGGTAAACGGAGCCCCCGATTTGCGCATCGTAAGATACTTCCCGAACAGCTCTCGTGAAAGGCGGTCGGTTTCGGTCCAGTCCCCTCCTCCCGGGACGGTCTTTTTCTCAATAGTCTCCTTATCAAGTTTATCGTCGGGTCCCATTTTTACCGGGTCTCGTCCAAGCCTAATCTCCTCCGCGTCCGGTGTGCCATCTCCATCCGTGTCAGGTTTCTTTTGGTCGGTGTGCCACAGTTCTTCCTCCCAGTCTTTGAGACCGTCTTTGTCGGTGTCGGTAGAGAGCACCTGTATCGCCTTCTGTGCCTGCTCGGGAGTAATGCTATTGTATTTTATTTCCGTACGTCCCGTTTTGAGAAGCCAAAAACCTCCTCCCGTGAGGGCAATAACAGCGACTCCTGCTAGTATTTTCTTAGGTGTAGTCATTGTCGTAAGTATACCACTGCTACCGATACATAAAATACAGAACAAAAAGACCAAACAAAACACAATGACAAAAAATGCCCAAAAATCCAAATAAGACATAAGGCACAGAAACAGAAGGAGAAACGTTCGTTTGGTTTTTGGGAAACTGTGTTTTGCGTTTTTCGCTTATCGTGGAAACGAAAACACATTTCCCGGCTCGTTTTTACCAAAAGTAATATGCTCGCGATAAAAGAGGTCGGATACATCTACCACCGCGTGTCCAAGGGCTAAGGTGCTCTCCGAGTAGGCTATGGTCGTGGTGCCGGAAACGTATGACCCGAGTGGGGTGTTTGCAAACAGGTGAACCGCCTTCGCATAATTCCGGTAGGTATCCGCAAGCTTATTGTGGACTGCTACCGCTTTTTCGGGGGGCTCAACCGAGGCGATATCTTTTGCGAGGGCGTCATACTTTTGCGCCATAGTCAGAAGTTCTTTGGTGAGTTCGCCGTTCATCTTTTTGTTACCCGCAAGGCGATTTAAGAGAGCAAGTTCAGCCGTGCTGTCGGTCCCCGCTTCCATAATCAACGCACCGACCACGTTCCCGTAGAGATGTAGAGGACTTTCTTGTGGCGTTTTTGTGGTGATTGATGAGGGTGGTGTGGTACTCATTTCAGAGGGAGGAGCCGTATAGGTCGGTATCGGTTTTTCAGGGATATATGTTTGTTCTACAACCTTTAGAGGCGTTGCAAGGGTGTCGTTTGGACCCGCTTTCTTTGGATTTCGTCCCAGCGTCACCTCTTTTCCGTCATTCGTTCCGTCTCCATCCGTGTCGGCCGTTTCTTGGTCGGTGCCCCAGAGCCTTTCTTCAAAGTCCGGAAGCCCGTCTTTATCGGTGTCCACGGCTTGCGCTTCCGTAACAGGAGCGATGCCTTTGTTTGTGAATGTTGTGGAAGAAGCGAGGGGTATGGGCGTTGGTGCAATCGTGTGAGCAAAGAGCCACATACTGCCCGCGACAAGCACAAGCGTACCACACGCAAAAAGCAATTCACGAAGGAGTATGGGAAGCGATTTCTGCATATGGTACCATTGTACTGTATGTACGCGTCTTTCAAAAAGAAGGTGGTTGCGTTCACGCTTGCGCTCGCGGTGCTGTTTCCCCTTCCCGCGCACGCGATTTTTGATTTTGGCGGAAGGGTGCTGAATGTTCCCGGTACACACGCAAGCGAGTTGTTTCTCGCGTCGTCTCCCGCGTTTCCCCCACCGGGAGTTGATGTGTTTTGGGATACCTTGGAAGGCACCTGTCTCAATGGGGTGCAGGAGGTAGACCAGATTCAAGCGGGAGGAGTACCTCAACCTCCGATATTGCTTCAGTTTGTGGGCCAGTACACCTTTTCTGCGGGGCCAGCCACGCATCCCGGACAAGAAATCCTAGGTAAGTATTTTCCCGCGATGGTGTGTATGATGAATTTCGTGTTTTGGGTGTACTGCGGTTATACTCTTTGTCCGGTGGTGATACCACTTCCCTTTTTCTTTGCTCCACTCATTATTTTCAACGGTTCCAGCGTCATTTAGTCTATCAGTAGCCCTATCATCACAAGTCAGACTTGTCCTCCATTTAGGTTTAACCTAAAGAGATGGCTTTACAATTACTTCAAAAATCTGTTGAGGTTAGACCTCAACAGGTTTTCAGGGCTTTAGAGAGGCGCATACACGTTTCCACTCTTCTACTGAAAGGTTTTCAGCGCGGGCTTTTTCCGCGATACCACAAGCGCGAAGAATGTCCGCTGAAATACCAAGATTTGACGAGAGAAGTTTTCGGGGGTGAGCGAAACCCTTTTTGAGCAGTTCAAAAAATCTTTTTTCGTCGCTACCGACAAAGAATTTCTTTGAGATATGTTCAATCGCGATAATCGCCGAATCTACTTTTGGCGGTGGCAAAAACGCCCCCGCTTTTACCGTATCAATGTAGTGTGGTGTGCCGTAGGCTTTGACGCTGATTGAAAGAATACTTTCCCTAGACCTGCCTTTGGCAGGTCTGGCGACCGAATCCCATGGATTCGGTTTAGCCTTCCCGTCATTTGCGACAATGCGTTTCGCGACCTCCTTTTGCACGAGGAGTACCATTGCTGATGGTTGCGCATCCGACTCCAGAAATCTTCGGATAAGCGCCCCCGTTATGTAATAAGGAATGTTAGCAATGAGCTTGTATCGTATATCGTGAAGCTTATATCGTATATCAAACTCCAGTATATCCGCGTGTATGATTTCAAGTTTCCCCGATGCAATCTCGGTTGCAAACTTTTGTCTCAAGACCGGTATTAGTCGGTCGTCTTTCTCAACCGCAATCACTTTTCCCGCTTGTGTGAGTAAGAGTTCCGTAAGCGCGCCTTCTCCTGGACCCACCTCAAGCACGGTGTCGGTCTGCGAAAGGTACCCCGCTTCCACAATTTTGCGAAGCGCGCTTTCGGAACGGAGAAAATGTTGACCGAGTGATTTTTTCTTTTGCATGATACGAATGTTACAAATTAACGCGCGAATGCTTCAAATATGCGAATAAAGAAGAAAAGGGTAATTCGCGCATTGGTAGCATTCGCATGGTAATTCGTTGCATTCGTGTGGAAGGTTAGTCAAAAAAGATAATCTTTCCTCCCCCTTCCAGATAGTTTTCAGCTTGCAGGAACTCCTCGTCAATGTCAAAGATAAACTCGGAAGGCACCGTCACTTGCCGTGAGCCAAAGATGGTGCGCACTCCCGCGTAGGTGAGAAACACTTTATGTTTCGCGCGTGTAAGCGCGACATAAAAAAGACGGCGCTCTTCCTCCGATGCGCTCTCATCACGGGTTTCGTTCATGCGCTCGTGGGGAAAGAGTCCCTCTTCAAGTCCCGAAATAAATACATACTCAAACTCCAGTCCTTTTGACGCGTGCACGGTCATCAGGCGCACCGCGGGCTTTTCGTCTTTGAGCTCATCTTGGTCACTTTGGAGAGCAACGTCCGATAGAAAACGGTCTACCGCTTCTTCCCGCGTCACCATATGGTCGTAGCGTGTCGCAAACGTTACGAGCTCCTTGATGTTCTCCAGACGCTCTTCATCCTCGCTCCCACCTTTCTTAAGTTCGGCCTCAATACCACTTGCGGTCACAATCCACTTTATCGCTTCGGAAAGAGGGACGCTCGCGAGTTTCTGCTTCAGCTCTCCGAGAAGTTTCTTGAACGAGTTGAATTTTTCCCGCATAGCAGGCGGTAATTCGGCTTCTTTCCCCGCCAGTATTTTAAGAAGCGTTACCTTGCCGATACCGCGAGCGGGAACATTGATGATTCGGCGCAGGTCGCCAATGCTGTCGGGATTTTCGCAGGCACGTACATACGCGAGCACATCTTTCACCTCCTTACGCTCAAAGAAACGTACGCCAAGCACCTGATAGGTTACCTCCTCGCGAAGGAACGCCTCTTCAAGCACGCGACTTTGAAAGTTTGCGCGAAAGAGCACTGCGATTTCTGAAGGAGACACACCGTTCCTGATAAGCTGTTTCGCGCGGGAAGCGACAAACGAAGCTTCCTGTACCTCATCATAGGCGGTAAAGAGCCCCACCTTCTCGCCGTCGCCGTTTTTGGTAAACAACGTTTTCTCCCGACGCATTTTATTTTTCTCAATAATGCGGTTCGCAACCGTGAGAATGGTCTGCGTTGAGCGATAGTTTTGTTCAAGAAGAACAATTTTTGCGTTCGGGTAGTCCTTTTCAAAGTTCAAAATGTTTTTGATGCTCGCCCCTCGCCAACTGTAAATGTTTTGGTCAATATCCCCCACCACCGCGATGTTTTTATGTTCGTCAGCCAAGAGTTTTGCAATCATATACTGCACATGGTTGGTATCTTGATACTCGTCAATATGAATATACCGCCAGAGTTTCTGGTAGTGTTCGCGGATAGACGGCTCGTTTTTAAGGAGGAGCGCGGTTTTGAGCAAAAGGTCGTCAAAATCAAGCGCTTTCTCTTTTTTCAGCACCGCTTCGTACTTTTCCCAAATATCCGCGACAATCGCGGGGAAGTATTCTCCCTCGGAACGCGCTTTAAACTCCGAAAGTTCAACCATCTTCCCTTTTTCTCGGCTGATGGCGGAAAGAAGCTTACCCGGTTCAAAACTTTTCGGGTCAAGGTCACTCTCGCGTACCGCTTCCTTGATGGCGCTTAGGGAGTCGCTTCGGTCAAAGATGGTAAAACGCTTGGAAAGCCCAAGTCTTTGGCTGTTTTCGCGCAGGATGTGTACTCCGAGGGAATGGAAGGTGCCAAGCCAGGGGAAGCGTTTGGATTCGACAGGCTCACCATCCCGAGGAACTCGAGGGATAGCGTTTAGCCCGCCCGAATGAACATCCGTTCGGACGGGCGTGTAGCGGTTAGTACCATCAAAGTCGCCTTCGTAAGCAATTCCCTGGTCCTTTATGATGAGGGTGTGCACTCGTTCGCGCATCTCCTTCGCTGCTTTGTTGGTAAAGGTAATGGCGAGAATTGATTCCGGGGCGACTCCCTGTTTAATGAGATGCAGGATGCGATGCGTGATGACACGAGTTTTTCCCGCCCCAGCCCCCGCGACGATAAGCAGAGGTCCGTCGGTCGTCAGTACTGCTTCTTTTTGTTCTTTGTTGAGTCCTTCAAGGTAGTCCATCCCGTTAGAGATAGGACGCGGACGGATAATGGTTTCACCCGTGTCCTACGTTTCGTTTTAATAATAAAAGTGCTACATTCTGCAAAATATCTCCTCCACGTCCGCTATTTCTAACGGGACCATAGCGTGAACACTATAGCATGAAGGAATTAAGGAGTAAGGATATTAGAGCCTATCCACTATCTAGCCGCACCCTATGAAGAAGGTCAGGGCTTGCCTGCCGAAATGTCCAAAATCCTACTCCGAATTGCCTATCTCCGTTCGCCAGAGTTCACTATGGTTCACGTAAATAGGCAATTCTCGCAACGGATGTTGAACATTTCACGGAGGCTTAGATAGTGGATAGGCTCTTAAGAATAATCTTTTCTCCATAATTCATAATTCCGTATTCACAATTCCTCTTCAAAACGTTATCCACAGCCCCCTGTTTTTTCATTGACATTACGTCCTGAATCGGATACTCTAAGTGGGTCCCGGAAGACGAGGCGAACGAAGAATATGGCCTTATACGGCCATTTTCATTGGAAGGCACGACAGATACACCCACCGAAAGCAGAGCTTTTAAAGCAATCTTGTGGTGCATATGCCCCAATTGCAGAAACCCATGTAATAGCTCGTAGGGTTTTCGCAGTTTCGGTAGCACAACCGGTTTCTCAAGAGTTCTCCTTTCGGCCTTTCTTTTATATCAGAACTCACTAACAACCATCCATTTCCAGCCTCACTTTTGAGCCGACTTCGGGCTATTATGGCTAACCACATAGGCGTTACCGCCGTGTGGCTCTTTGTGTGTGGACTTTCCCTTGCCCCATTAAGTGCAAACGCCGGGGTTATCTCCTTCATGACGGGACTCTTTACGCAGGAAGCCGAAGCAGAAGTTACCGCCTCCCCCATTAACTCCCAGAACGTCGGTTTGCTTTCCGCAGCGCTTAACCCCGACCCAAATCCCGCAAAAGGAGGTGGCGATATTACCGTCGTAGGAGGTGTAGCGCTCCTTTCCGAGGAAGGACCCGAGGGAACACTTGCCGACATTGAAGAAAACCAGAGCGCTACCATTAGCATCTACGTCGTGCGCGAGGGTGACACTCTCGGTGCGATTGCAAAGATGTTTGGCGTTACCACAAACACCATTGCGTGGGCGAACGATATTTCACGAGGCGTCATCAGACCGGGACAGACGCTTATTATTTTGCCGATTTCCGGCGTACGTCACACGGTAGTGAAGGGAGATACCATACAAACCATCGCCAAGAAGTACAAAGTCAAAGAAGCAAAGGAAATCGCCCAGTATAACCATCTTGCTGAAGACGCCGTCCTTACCTTAGGCGATGTTATCTTGGTACCCGATGGAGAACTCGCGAGTGCCCCAGTCACTTCTCCTGCTCGGTATGTAAACGGTGTGCGCGTAACCTCTCCACTTCGCGGTGCGGGTGGTGCCGACCTTGGTGATTACTTCCTTCGTCCGGTAATTGGTGGACGCAAGACACAAGGGCTCCATGGTTACAATGGTATTGACCTCGCGAGCTACCTTGGCGCTCCTATTCTTGCTTCGGCCTCGGGCGACGTTATCATCGCCAAAAGCTCCGGTTGGAACGGCGGATACGGCAACTATATCGTTATCGCGCACGGCAATGGAACGCAAACCCTCTATGGACACCTTTTGAGTCTTGTGGTTGCCCCCGGCACAAGCGTCTCACGCGGACAGATTATCGGCTATATGGGTTCCACCGGCCGCTCTACCGGGACCCATCTCCATTTTGAGGTTCGTGGAGCGAAGAATCCGTTTTAGCCAGAAAAGTAGACAGTGGACAAGAAAACCGTGTGGCAAACGCGGTTTTTTCTTGAGGAGTTAAGTGGTGTGTGGTTCACCCTTCCTGTTAATGATATATTTTCGGATAAATGCGCGTATTTTTGCAATCTCTCGTTGTGAGTTTACGGGGTCGCTTTCTGCAATAGTATTGGCGAATACGTACAACGTATCATTGTCTACCGTAATCCAACGCGCATTTCTGTACAAGAAATAAAGCAATGCCATGACGGCAACCCGTTTGTTTCCATTCTGGAAAGGGTGATTTTTCACCATGAGGTAGAATAAAATCGAACCTTTCCCGACCACCCCTCGGTACAGGCTTTTCCCGGAGAATTTTTGGAATGGAGTTCTCAAGCAACTCTCCAGTCTATCTGGAAATCGTGTATTAAACGCCGGTATAGGCTCGCCGTATTCCATCAGCTCTCCCGCAAGTACATGCGCGACATTTTCAATTTGTGGCACAGATAAACCAACTATGATTTTTCTTTTCATAAAGTTCATCTCTCCTCTCCAAGTCGGCGAAAGGCTACTCCATATTCCTTTACTGCCTTCTGTACAATCTCTCTGATTTCACTCTTTTGATTTTCTGAAATTGTTGAACCAAGAATAGTTTCAATATCCTCCTTTGCAATTATGTAATTCCGACCTATCTTTTGAGCATTTAGATGTCCCACTTTTATCTTTTTCAAAACTGCAACCCTACTAATGTGCAGGATTTTCGATACCTCCATTGTGGAAAAGTATTGCTTTGTAAGGGTCTTTTGGTGCATATCTATAGGTTATCATATGATAACCTATAACGCAAACCGTAAGAAGCCTAATTTTGCAACTGTTTCGGTCGGTACTGGAGAGCTTCCATAAGGTCGCTCTCGGTCACCTCGTCGTGACCCTCAAGGTCGGCGATCGTGCGGGCGAGCTTGATAAGGCGATGGTACGAGCGCGCGGAGAGGTCGTGTTTCTTCGCCGCGAGGTTCAGTGTCTTTTTTACCTCGTCAGAAAGTGGGATGGCGGCCCCAATGTCGCGCGCGCCCACCTCGCTGTTGGTTTTGAAAGGGAGCTTCAGCTCCTCATATCTCTTTTCGGCCCGCGCCCGCGCGGTGGCTACTTTTTTGCGTATCTCCTCACTCGTCTCTTCACTTCCCCGCCCCTCCGTGAGCTTTTCGTGTTCTACGACAGAAACTTCGGTCCAGAGGTCAATGCGGTCCACAATCGGTCCGGAGATTTTTCGCTTGTACCTATCTATCTGATGTCCCGCGCACGAACAGATTTTACCCTTCACGCCATTGTTCCCACACGGACAGGGGTTCATGGCGGTAATCAGCGTAAAGTGCGCGGGAAATTGTGCCGAACCTTTAACCCTGGACACATTGACCACGCGGTCTTCAAGCGGTTGGCGAAGCGCGTCTATCACCCTTCGTTCAAACTCGGGAAACTCGTCAAGAAAAAGAACCCCTCGGTGTGCGAGGGTAATTTCGCCGGGTTTGGGGACGGAACCACCACCGACAAGCGCGATATAGGAAGCGGTGTGATGAGGTGCGCGAAAGGGCGGATAGGTAATCAAAGGTTCCTGGAGTACTCCGGCAACCGAGTGAATGCCGGTAACCTCAAGCGCTTCTTCAATGGCGAGTGGCGGAAGAATTGAAATAAAAGCTTTGGCAAGAAGGGTCTTTCCTGTTCCCGGCGGTCCCCACATTGCGATGTTGTGTCCTCCGGCAGCCGCAATCATAAGCCCGCGTTTTGCGGTGCGTTGTCCTTTTACATCGGCAAAATCAACCTGATACTCGCGCGCGCCAGCTTTAAACGGCGTTTTCGGTGTCGGTTGCATCTTTCGTTTCTGAATAAACGGACGGTCTTCGTCGGGCAAAATATCTTTTTCCGTGAGATGCGCGACCACCTCAAACAAATTTCTGACGCCAAAAACCGTGATGCCGTCTATGAGTGCCGCCTCGGTTGCGTTTCCCCCGGGAACGTAGACTTCTTTGAAACCCGCGCGTTTTGCCTCGCGGACAATCGGAAGGACGCCATCAATGGCGCGCACTTCCCCATCAAGTGAAAGCTCACCCACAAACAGCTTATCTTTCACATTGGCGGGAAGACCTTTGGACGCGATGAGATAGCCGAGCGCCATCGGCAGGTCAAAAAGCGTACCTTCCTTCTTGATGTCGGCAGGCGCGAGCGAGATAACAATTTTGTACTTCTTTTGTTTGGGAGATTTGAAACCGGTGTTTTTAATCGCCGCCGAGATGCGGTCTTTCGCCTCCCCCACCGCTTTGTCGGGGAGACCGACGATTGAAAAAGCATTGAGGCCCTTTGAAAGGTCTACCTCAACGCGTACGAGCGCTGTTTTTAGGAGATGGACTTGTGCGCTCGTAACGGTCGCGAAGCTCATAATACGAATGCTACAAATTAACGCACGAATGCTTCAAATATGCGAATGAGAAACTTTGGTATTCGTGGATTGGCAGCATTCGCATGGTAATTCGTTGCATTCGTATACACTATTTAAGGTGTGCTTTGCACGTCGTTGCTGAAGGGTTCGCCTCAAGTCGTGCCGATTCTATTTCATTTCCGCACACGGAGCATTTTCCGTACGAGCCGTTTTCTATCGCGCTTAGCGCTGTATTTATTTCGGCGAGACGTGCTTCAAGGCGTCTTACAATAGCGATATTTTCTTCAAAGGATTCAAGTTTGTCCGCGACCTCGTCGCGTTCCGCTGGGCGCTCGTCGGTATCCGCCACCGGTTCCCAATCGTTTTTGTTCTCGGGATTACGACGCGCAATGGTAGCGAGCTCCTTTTCCACAAGGGCTTTTTCGGTGAGCAGTTTCTGTTTGAAGTTATTGGTGTCTAGGGTCATAGGCACATAGTATCAAAAGCGGAACACGAATGCTACAAATTAGCGCACGAATGCTTCAAATATGCGAATAGAAGACTTTAGTATTCGTGGATTGGTAGCATTCGCATGGTAATTCGTTGCATTCGTATTACTTCAATCGCCCTCCTCCCGCTTTGCCCTGCAGGGCGCGAAGCGTGTCCTCTTTAGTGGTGATAACCAGGGTTTGCCTGTCCAGAAACGCATAGAGAAAAACAATGGTTCCCGAAGGGTCAAATGCCGCGCGCGCGTCTTTGTTGCGGATGATGACATCCTTGAACGCGATTCTGTTACCGAGCGCTTCAGAGGTGGTGCTTCCCACCTTTTCCAAAAGCGCTCGTGGCGAAACACCAAAGAGTGGACCAATATCTTCTAACATCGTCTCTTCCCAGGCAAGCATACCCGCAAACGCGTAGTCGTATGAAAGCACCGGAAAAAGAAGGAAGGGCTGACCTCCTTGAAAACCATGTAAGCCGAGTGTTGGCAGGGTCCCCAGTGCGCGGATGAGTGGTGCCGGAGCCGAAGCCTCTACCGTTTCAAACAGAAGCGGTGTGGTGATAGGTGCGCCTCCAAGCGTGATTGAAAATGTTTGCAGTTGGTTCTGGGGAACCGAGATGTTTTTCAGTCCTTTCTGAACGGCGGCTATCGCTCCCGCTCGCTTTTCTCCTCCTTGAAGCGTAATGATGTTCGCTTTCGGCACGACCGCCTTAGGTTGTTCTTGGACGACGGGAGTTTTTGGACTGCGTAAATACAGAAAAGCACCCGCGCCGATGCCAATGACCGCAAGCAAGCCAACCGAAAGAAGCACCATCAAACGTATATTCCATCTCGGCAACGCGAGCGGAATGTCGTTTGACATGGTGAACACTTTGGTCGGCTTAGCGGGAACAGAAGGAGGGGTCGCTTCCTGTTCCACCTCGCGCCTTACCTGTTTTTCGTTCGCGGCAATCGCAATGGTCGCTTTGGAAACTTGCCCCTTTTGCAGTATTTCCTGCACATCGCTTTCGTAGGTACGAATGCGTTTCAGTTCGTCCGCCGGTTTTATCTTTTGAGCTTGCTCTGGTGGCATGCAGTAAGTATATCGCATTTATGACTGCGACAAAAAATGTCTATGAGGGGCACAGAGGCTCTCGTTATCTTGTGGGAGAAGCGGGTGGTGTGGGGCGCTTGATAAAGTTGACGTCAGCGTCTTTGATGGAAAGCTTGATGCGTCCGCGTTCGTCAATTTCTTTAACGACCACCGGCACTTTGTCGCCCACGTGGAGGACCGATTCTACGCGGTCAATGCGGAACGGCGCGATTTCGGACACATGTACCAGTCCTTCGGAGCCACCGTCGCCAATCGCGACAAACGCTCCGAATTCGGCAATTTTCACCACCACTCCTTCGGCTCGCTCACCGCGCTTGTATTCGTGGGTGAGTGCTTCAATCATCGCTGCGGCTTTGTCCGCGCTCCCTTCTTTGCCGGAAATGAAAATAGTGCCGTCTTCTTCAATATCAATCGCATCCACCCCGGTTTTCTCCTTGATACCGTTGATGGTCTTCCCTCCTCCGCCAATGACGAGTCCAATCTGGTCTTTCTTCACGCGGACCGTAATGATTTTCGGAGCGAGCGGTGAAATATCCGGGCGCGGGGCCGAGATTTCTTTGGTGAGTACCTCCAAAATCTGGTAACGAGCCTGCTTCGCCTTTTCAAACGCTTCCGCGAGGATCGGAATCGGCACGCCATCTACCTTTACGTCCATTTGCACGGCCGTCACACCCGCCTTGGTTCCGGCAACTTTAAAGTCCATATCGCCGTGGTGGTCTTCGGGTCCCTGAATATCGGTCAGAATCTTATATTCTGGGAGTTGGTTTTTTGAATTTGTATTTTGTTTGGGGTCTGGTGCTTGTGATTTGGGATTTCTCATCATAAGACCAGAGGCTATTCCCGCTACTGGTCTTATGATGGGTACGCCACCATCCATGAGTGCCAGGGTGGAACCGCACACGCTTCCCATTGAGGTTGAGCCGTTTGAGGCAAACGCTTCGGAAACGAGACGAATGGTGTAGGGAAACTTGTCCATTGTGGGAATAACGGGAAGGAGCGCCTTTTCGGCGAGCGCTCCGTGCCCGATCATACGGCGGTTTGTAGAACCGATGCGTCCCGTCTCTCCCGTAGAGAATGGCGGGAAGTTGTAGTGGTGGAGAAAACGCTTCTTTGATTCGTGCATCTCCATGTTGTCTATAATTTGCGCATCCCCGGGACCACCGAGGGTGAGCACCGAAAGCACGTGCGTTTGCCCGCGGTAGAATATTCCGGTTCCGTGTAGAATTTTTGAAATACCTCCCGCTTTCGCGAAGAGGGTACGCACGTCGTCCATACCTCGCCCGTCGGGTCGGCGATTGTTATCAATCGCCTCATTGTGTATGAGGTTATTGACCTCTTCCTCAAAAAGATTGTCCGCGATACTCGGCTTTTCTCCGGGGAAACGTTCTTTTGCAATCGGCATCCATTCTCCTTTGAGTTCATAGATACGCGCGTTTCCCGCTTGCCCAAACACATACTCCTTCATGCGTGGAGCGATTTTTTCGGCAAACAATTGTTTCAGCGTCGCTGGCGTTTCGGGAAGTGCTACTGCCTGCTTCTTCTTGCCGATTTCGGCAACGATGGTTTTCTGCCATGCCTGAAGCCTTTCAATTTCTTTGGAAGCTTCTTCAAGCGCAGACACAATAACGCCCTCTTGCACTTCCTTGCCCCCGACCTCAATCATATTGATAAGTCCGTCCTTTCCGCATGCCACAACGTCCATCTCAAACTCGGGATTTTCTTGACGGTCACGATAGATGGGGTTGATGATGAGCTGATTTGCATCTTTGAGTTTTCCGATGCGTACCGCGGAGACAGGACTGTTCCACGGAATGTCGGATACGCCGAGGGCGAGTGATGCTCCAATGACGGCGAGAATATCCGGGTCATCCTCTGCGATGGAGAGAATAGTGATAACCACCTGCACATCTCGGCGCATTCGCTGGTCAAAAAGCGGGCGGATCGTTCGGTCTACAATTCGTCCCGAAAGGACGGCTTCATCGGTCGGTCTTCCTTCTCGTCGAATAAAGCGAGAACCCAAGATTTCTCCCGCCGCGTAAAAGCGTTCTTCATAATCAACGGTGAGCGGGAAGAAATCCATATCCTTCTCCCCTTTTGACATCGTGGCCGTCACAAGCGCGGTCGTGTTGCCGTAGCGAATAATAAGCGACCCGTTCGCCTGTTCCGCGAGGTCGGTGAACTCGGCGATGAGCTTCTTCCCTCCAAGCTCAATAGAGAATTCTCTCTTTTGCATACAATACAAACTACGAAACCGATACGAAAGTACGAATAAGACATCTTCTTCATCCTCCCTAATAAGGGAGGTGTCGCCGTCTTCGGCGACAGAGGGTGTTATTTTTCTCTCGTCCGCGCCCGTAGCAAGTTGACCCCTAGATTGGAGACTTGAACAAAGGTTCAGGTCTGTGTATCCAGAGACCAACCGTTATTGATAATTGCCTGCAGTGTAGCAGAAACTCTTTAGTTTTTATATTTGACAAGATGTGGTACTTATTCTCCCTTCATTTAAGTCAAGTTCACTATTCCGGTTTTTCTTCTGGCGACTTTATGGTAAAAAGTTTCTTAATGGATTTATAGGCAAACCATAAAATAAAGACAACAGCAACTGCAATCAAGCCAATTCCAGCCGCACCTAAAACAAAAGGTAAGAGAAAAATAGCAAGATAAACTCCTCCTCCAATAATAGCGAGGCCGAAGACGGCAACCAAAATTGCACCGAGTGTTTCCCAAACTTTTTCCATAATTCAATATCGTGTTATTTCTTCGGCGAGTAGAAAATCGCGATACCGACAATCATCGCTACAATTGCAAACCCGACAATGTATTGCACCATTTCACTCATAGAATTTAGTCAGCGCGATGCGTCACCGCGAACAAATATATCGCGGTGGTCATAACACCTGTAATTACAAAGGCCCAAAATAAACCCATAGTATTTTCTTATCTTGTTAATTGAACGCTAAAGGCAAAGGTTGCAACAGTAACGATAGTACCCATAATAAACGCAGTCACGGTAACATGAGTTTCTCCCAGTGGCATAAGAAATCCGAGTACTGCCGCCGCAAAAACAAGTTTTGAAATATCTCCTAGATATTTCGCAACCACATCAAGCTGACTTTTCGTCAATTTCAGTTTCATCTTTTCGCCTAGATTATATCACACCGTAGAGTATCGCTGTTTAAGCATCTTCCAGCTTACGCTTTGCGTAGGTCTCTCTCCTGAAGCTCTCTCATTACCTCCTGCTTCCCAAAAGATATTTCCTCGGATTCTCATCAAGGTCCAGGAAGTCGTCGCAGACCTCAAGGAGCTTACCTGAAGTAGATTTACCGAAGGCCGCAACCTCCACCTGGCACCCCTGCATTTTGAGATACTCAACAAGCGGTACGAAGTCACCGTCACCGGCCACAATAACCACCACATCAAGCTTGGGGGCAAGTTTTACCGCGTCAATCGCAATACCGACATCCCAATCCGCTTTTTTCGCGCCACTTCCAAAGATTTGGAGGGGTTTTGATTTGGTTTCAATGCCGACCTTCTCAAGTGCCTCAAAAAACCCTTTTTCCTCGCCACTTTCGGTCGTAATGAGGTACGCAATAGCGCGGACAAGGATACGGTCCCCCACCACGTCTTTGAGGACCTGGCCGAAGTTGACGTTTGCGTGATACAGATTTTTCGCGCTGTGGTAAAGATTTTGCGTATCAATAAAAACACCGACGCGCTGTTCTACATGTTTAATAACTGCCATGGCCGATTTTTAAGAGCGTTGCGATATAAAAAACGCCATCCAGCACTATTTCCAAGGGGTTATAGTGGTGGGAGACATCTAAAATGTTGCTACGCTCCCGAAATATAAAAATGTATAAAAACTTAAAAAAATAGTGTTGGATAATGTTTGGCGATGATATTTTCTTGAGCTGCGCTCATAACATATCAGCCAAGCCATTATTTCTTCAAGTCCATCTTCTTCAAAATCGCATTGTAGCGCTTGGTGTTCTTCTTTTGAAGATAACGAAGGTGCGACTGTCTGTCCGCTACCATGGAGAGAAGCCCACGACGCGAGTGCGTGTCTTTCTTGTGCTCTTTGAGGTGTTTTGAAAGCTCATCAATGCGCTTGGTAAGCACGGCAATCTGCACTTCCGGAGAACCGGTGTCTTTGTCGTGGATAGCCACTTCTTTGATAACCTTCTGTTTGCGTGTCTTGGTCAACATATGTGGCCATAAATTTAGCATAAATAGGGCTAACTTGCAAGTCCTTACCTGAAGGAGCGAAAAGAATGAAGTGTTTCAGGGTACGGTGAGGGATCCCTTTAGGCGCCAAGCGATTATACCAATCTGCACATAATTTTTGAGTCAGTCCAATAAGAGCCAATGTAAGCCGTATTCTTTTACGGTCCTTGATAAAGGACAGTTATCCACAGATGTGTCCTTTACGCTGTCCTTTAGTGAGGAGTATACTATTCACTAGTCGGGGGAATGCTAGATTGCATTGTCCTGAATATAAAGCAGAGGAGCCTGTTCAAAGTTCTTGTCTCTATTGGTTTTTACCGGTCGAGACCTCTGAACAGGCTCTTCATTGCTTGCGGTTCTTTGAAAGAGGATTCAACTCTCTCTTGTCGGAAGAAAAACTCACTGAAGTTGGATACTAAGAAAGATTTCCACAAACTTTCCTTCGGGAATTATTTTCTTAGCCTAGCTCACAGCATTTTTTCCATCCGATTCTATTTGACCGGTTCGACCATTATCGAACTTAGGTCCTTTTACCGGTCCGACACCGTCGGACTTAGGTACAAAGCCGTCTTTTGGGTTACACCTTCTTTCAAAAAACTAAAGAAGGCCGCCCCATTGGGCGGCTTTTCTTTTTGTCTTTATTCCCTCCTGCCTGAGGAGGGGTGCCGAGTCCGCGAGGCGGGGTGGTGGGAGCAACTTTTAACTTGAAACTTACAACATCTTCACGACACCCAATGCTTTTTCCGTATCTCCTGCAAAGTTTTCTCTTCCTCCTTCTCCTTAGTCTCCTTTGCTCGCTCTCCTATTGCTTCAAGTTCCTTTTCAGGGAGTTTAACAAGCTCCAGTACCCTTTTTTGTAGATTTTCCCCGGTGTTTCTAGTCGGGTCGTCAAGTACTTCCTCAAGAAGTGCGTGCAGAATATGGCCAACCCTTGGCCCTGGGGTAATTCCGGTAATTTCTATAATCTTCCCACCATTTATATTCAACATTCCCACCGAAAGCGGGTCGCGCATAACCTCATCCACCATAGAATGGTACTTTCTAAGGCGATATGGGCTCTCCTTTGGCCTTCCAGTGCCGATGCGGTCGCACGTTCGGACATCCATAAGGTCCCAAATATGCTCCTTCCCTACCTTACTTACGATTCTTCTTACCGCAGAAAGCGTAATCTGCTCGGTATCGGAGAAAAACATATGCCAGCGCACAAGTGTGGCAACCGTTTCAATCATCTTCTTGGGAAACGCCAGACGAGCCATGATTTTAGTCGCCATTTTGGCGCCCACCATATCGTGACCGTAGAATGTCCAGTCCTTCTTTTCTTCGGAGAAGCGCCGTGTAGCAGGCTTTCCGATGTCGTGAAATAGGGCTGAAAGTCGTGTTTCTAGTGGGAAATTCTTCTTTGCCGAGTGTTCCACGGTACGCAGAATATGCTCAAACACATCAAACGAGTGTGCCTTGTTTTGCGCTACTCCAATTCCCTCTTCAAGCTCCGGAACCATATGGGTAAGCAGACCGAGCTTCTGACAGAGAATAAGGCCAATATGGGGTCTTTCCGACATAAGAATGCGAATAAATTCCTCTCGGATGCGCTCGGGAGCAATCTCTTTCAGGTGCTTTGCGTTTGAGGCGATAGCGTTCTGTGTCGCAGAATCAATGGTGAAGTCCAGTTCCACGGCAATACGCACCGCTCGGAGCATTCTAAGGGCGTCCTCGCTAAATCGTGCCTCTGGCTCCCCTACTGTTCGGACCGTCTTCTTCTTGAGATCTGTTTGTCCCTCAAAGAGGTCGGTAAGCTCACCGGAAGACTTCAGTGCTATTGCATTTATCGTAAAGTCTCGACGTTTGAGGTCGTCTGCAAGTTTTGAGCTCCAGGTCACCGAATCGGGACGACGTTTGTCCGAATAGCTCCCTTCCAGGCGGTATGGGGTGATTTCCACCACCTTGAGCGTTTCATCGGTCGCGTCTTCGGTCACCACACCGACCGTTCCGTACTCATTTTCGTAAAAGGTATTGGAAAATATGCCCATAATCTCTTCAGGCGTTGCATTTGTGGTAATGTCCCAGTCCTTGGGCTTCCGACCAATCAGGAGGTCGCGCACACAGCCACCAATGAGATACGCCTCAAAACCGGTGTTTTCCAAGGTTTTTGCAATCACCGCTACTTCATTTGGGATATTGAAATGAGTCGTCTTGTCAGGGCTTTTCACAGTAATATTGTAGTATTTCTTTTGAATTTCGCCTAATTTAGGGTATGATTTCGGTATAAGCGCCCGTAGCTCAACTGGATAGAGCATCAGTCTTCGGAACTGAGGGTTGCAGGTTCAAGTCCTGCCGGGCGCACACGCATTTTGAAGAATAGTAGGTTTCTGCTATTCTTTGCGATGTTGGTAATATAAGGTGAAAAAGCGGGTATGGTTTAGTGGTAGAACACATCCTTGCCAAGGATGGGATTCGGGTTCGATTCCCGGTACCCGCACCAACAACAAACTAATCGGCTTTTTTGAAGCCAACATGCGGGACGCGCGAAGCGCGTCCCAATGGTTCCCGCCTGAATTTCGCCCAGAATCCAAAGGGGAATTCGCCAAAAATGAATCCAAATCCGGCGCGCTTGCGCGCACCTGTTTTTCGCCGAGGAGGAGGTTCGAGCCAAAGATTTCTTTGGCACAGACCTTTTTAGCAAAAAGGTCTGAATCAGAAGCAATTTTGTCTATATTCTGTGCGACTTCTAACCAGTTTTGGAAAGGTTCGAGCCAATCATTTTGCTTGTGTGAAAGATTGTAGATTTCTTCTTCGAGCGACTTCTTTTCGGATAACAACTTTCCTTTTTGTAAACGATAATCTTCTCGGTCAATTATTTGGTCAAGATATCCATTAAGAAGTCGCTCTAACTTTTGCGACAAAGAAGAAATCTTCTCTTGTTTCTCTTTCACACAAGCAGTCAAAGACTGGGCGGATTTTCCGTGGTCTTGCAAAGCAAGACGATTAAGTTCTACCGCCCAGTCTTTGGGCAAAGAAACTTTTTTGATTTCGGATGATAACTGGCGATTTAATTCTTCTTGTCTGATACAAGGTTCTTCACACTTCACACTTTTGTTTTTCTTGGTGCAGTGATAATAGACATATTCGTGGACATTACCATTCTGTTGTTTCTTAACCTTGTATTCGCCAGTTATCATCATTCCACATGAGACGCAGGAAATGAGGCCACAGAAAGGTTGAGGGTCGTTTAAGGGCTTTCTGTCGGGTTTACCGCGAAGTTTCAACATTTCCTGCGCCTGATCAAAAAGTTTCTTTGAAATGATTGGCTCGTACTTTCCTTCGTGAAGCTCGCCACCATAGCGAAATAGTCCAGTGTAAAATGGATTGGAGAGAATAGAAGTCGCACGGGATTTGTGGATTCTCTTTCCGGTTTTTGAAAAGAGATTGTGCTTCGCCAAAAAGTTTGAGACATCTTCCAGTCTATTGCCACCTTTCACATAGAACTCAAACGCTTGCCTGATAACTTTAGCTTTCTTTCTATCAACCACCACAGTTTTAGTCCGCGAGTCGTTTATGTACCCCACAGGGGCAAGCGTTGGATAATCTCCATTACGAACTTTTTGGCGAAGTCCTCTTTTGGTATTTTCGGAAAGAGAATCCACATAGTATTTGCTTTGCCCGAAAGCCATATTGAGCATAAATTTTCCTTGTGATGTGCTATCGCACCAAAAAGTTGGGAACTTGAGGCTCGCAAGTTTTCCTGTGTCGAGGAGGTATATTATTTTTCCACCATCAATACTATTTCTTGCGAGACGATCCGGATGCCAAGAGAGGATAGAATCTGCATCGCCCTTTTCAATACATTTCATCATTTCATTAAAAATTGGACGACCTGGAATTTTGGCAGATTGTTTTTCCACGAATTCAAGGGCGATGTTCAGATTTTCTCTCTTGGCATAGTCTCGCAATTCAGTAAGCTGTGCCTCAATACTCAAAACTTGCTTGTCCTCGACATCGGTGGACTTGCGAGCATACAAAAAGAATTTTTGCGATGATAAGTTTTGCATAATATGTATATTGAAAATTAAAAACTTAAATGACCACCCTTGGTGCCCCCACTAAGATTGCTCAAAGTGGAACCAAAGATGGTCATTAAAATAAGCAATCTTCAGTGGGGGCAAATTCAGTATAGCAAAAATTCTTTTTGTATCAAAGCAAATACTATGAGTCAAAATTGCTTCTGATTTCGAACCTCCTCCTCGGCGAAAAACAGGTGCGCGCAAGCGCGCCGGATTTGGATTCATTTTTGGCGAATTCCCCTTTGGATTCTGGGCGAAATTCAGGCGGGAACCATTGGGACGCGCTTCGCGCGTCCCGCATGTTGGCTTCAAAAAAGCCGATTAGTTTGTTGTTGGTGTATTTATTGTACCAAGTTAGAACCTATTTCCAAAATCGCTGACTAATGAATTCCGTCACGCCGTAGCGTCCACTCCACCGAACACCGCAAGGTGTTCGGCTCCGTTCCCACTCCGT